>CDZB01054343.1_pt1 | contig 31654 bp, 29 predicted proteins | sample 554961 | NCBI WGS metagenome assembly CDZB01 (sample SAMEA3182106, study PRJEB8094) | gut metagenome | biome: human; feature: gut; material: Stool; isolation source: human stools | place: Canada | collected 2013-02-26
GGTCCTAAGATGATGCCAATGAGAAATAAGTCAAAGGGAGAATACATCACTGGTCTTGACTTGGATAAGTATCTTTCTTATGTGGCAAGTAAGACAGCCCTAAAAGGTGTGCCGGCTTTCGATAGTAAAGGAGTAGCAGGAAGTAAGGCCAGTGGAGAAAATGAGGAGTTTGGCAATAGCAAGGGTAGTTCTGTTAACTTTACCACCTATTCGTTGGTAAAAGCCACAGGAAATTCCAAAGCTGTTCTTGGCAAGGAAATAGAAGAGAATGTAAGGTTGCTCAATCCGATGTGCATGATGGATGAAGAAGGTTCTTGCATTGCACCTCATTGGTACATCCGTCATGGAGCCATAGACAGAGACACGGCGTTCCCTATTCCTATCAACTTGGCTACCAAGCTTGAAAACAAGGATAAGGATGTTAACTTCAAGCTGCCTTGGAATCGTCCTCACTCAGGTGATTACGCCTTGAACGAACTTTTTGGATGGATTCGCTCGATTTGCGGTAAATAGAGAAATATTTGGGATGAAACTCTTTCTCCTCTCTTGTGTCTTTGCAAGAGAGGAGATTTTTCTTTATCAATTGATGGTACAAAAAAGATTGAAAAGTGAAAGATTGTGTTTCACGTATAAGACACTTCATGCCATTCTTAGCCCCTAATTTTAGAAGTTTTAACCCATTCTTAGCCCCTAATTTTAGAAGTTTTAACCCATTCTTAGCCCCTAATTTTAGAAAAACCAGTATCTTTGCACCAGATTATCAATGTATTACGAATTATGAAAAAATATCTAAAAAGACATATAGACAAAGAACTTGAAATTTGGGCGAAATCTCAAGAAAGAAAACCATTGCTTTTACGTGGAGCAAGACAAGTAGGAAAGACATCAGCAGTAAGACATCTTGCAGAAGAGTTTGAATATTTTGCAGAAGTAGATTTCAATGAACGCACAGATATACATTATATGTTCAACGACACTTACTCACCACAGGAAATCTGCCAATTGCTATCCATCCAGCTACACACTCCTATCATCGCAGGCAAAACCTTGTTGTTCTTCGATGAAATACAGGCATGCCCACAAGCCATTAATCGCCTACGATATTTTTATGAGAAATATCCAGAGCTACATCTCATTGCAGCAGGTTCATTGTTAGAGTTTGCCTTGGAATCATTGCCATCTTATGGAGTAGGAAGAATACGTAGTATTTTTATGTACCCATTCAGTTTTGAAGAATTCCTATGGGCAACAAATGACGAGATGCTGGCCGATATGATTTCCAAATCCACACCTCAGACACCTCTGCCAGAACCAATACACGAGCAAGCAGCCAGACAACTACGTAAGTTTCTTGTTCTCGGAGGCATGCCAGCCGTCATAGCTAGTTTTTGTAAAGACGGAGACCTGCTGGAATGCCAGCGCATATTGAAAGAACTGATACAATCCTATAGAGATGACTTTGCAAAATATCGTCAACGGGTACCATCTATGCGAATCGATGCAGTATTCCGTTCTGTAGCAGAACAAGGACTAGGAAAGTTTGTATATAATAAGGTGGACTGCGATGGTAATAGTGGGCAAATCAAGACTGCACTGGAAACACTGATTTTAGCAGGTCTTGTATATCCAGTCACCCATACCTCTGCCAACGGAATTCCTTTAGGCGCAGAAATCAATGAGAAATACCGCCGCATGATATTTCTAGATACAGGCTTACTACAAAGCGTTTTAGGACTGAATATAGCCGATTTTATCGCTACCACTGATATGCAAGTAATTAATCGAGGAGCTATTGCAGAAACCTTTGTAGGTAATGAGATTATAAAATCATCACCATGCTACGAACCGCGATCATTATACTGCTGGCACAGAGAAAAAAGCGGCAGCAACGCAGAGGTGGATTATGTGGTTCAACTAGGCGACAAGATACGCCCTATTGAAGTAAAGTCGGGCATAAAAGGATCAATGCAAAGCATGCGTATTTTCCTTCAACAGAAAGGCATCGACTACGGAATCCGCACATCACTCGAAAACTTTTCGTGTTATGACGACATCAGGGTATATCCGCTTTATGCTATCAAAAATATATTCAAATAAAGAAATAAGATATCATAAATGAATGGCAGGAGAAGATGGCGGCATTATTTGCCGCCAAAGCGCCATCCCAAGCCTAGCATCAGATTGTTAGGAGTCTTGAAATCCACCAGACTGTAGCCGATGTGCAGCATGGCACGTCGGCTCACATGAATCTTCAGGGCAAGCACCTCATATACTCCCTTGAAGTCGTTGCGATTGCCAAGCAGATAGGTTCCCGCACCAAAGTTGATGCTGAAATAAGGCATGGCAAACTCGCCACGAGCCGAAAGCCCCAGACCAGCCTGGGTACTAAACTTATGATTCACATCCTCGCCCCAAGGATCATTCTCCCTGCTAGCCGAACGGTCGTACACACCATCAAGCGAAGCACCCAAACTCAGCCACGGGTTCAACCGGTACATCGGGTTGACATTGAAGCCCATCACGGCATACTTGCCATCCAGCAGATAGCTCGACACCCCATCATGGGCAATACCCTGCTTCCATGCGCCATACAATACCACATCCGTGTAAAGTCCACGCCTATCCGGCAACTTCTCCCGCTCTACCTTCGGCACAGCCAATGGTTGTCGGTTGATGTAATAAGCCAGTCCCAATCTTATGCCACCCGTATTGAGTCCCATATTAGGATAAGTGGTGTTGCCATTAGAGAAATGAGTCAGCGAAATACCGGCATTCAGATCGAGATATTTCGAGATCATCCACTTCATATACACATCAACATCAATATATGCCGTAGCTTTGGAGCCTATCACCTTGTTTTCAGGATTGTTCAGCTCGTCATAGGCATTCCATCCGAACGCCATTCCCAGGTTCCACTCATAGTTGAGCGACACCCTGCGGGATAGGTTCACAATCGGTGCCCCCTGAAACAGATACACGGATATCGGATTTGCCAGCCACTGGTTAAACTCATGTCTAGCCAGACCCACACCCTGATATCCCCCCTGATAGATGGAGCCAGGCCTCACCTCCTCCTTATTCATGAAGGCATATTTCAACGTAAAAGTCATGTCGTGATTCATCGTCCGAGCCTCATCATTTCCTCCACGCAGAAACTCGTTGGTATGGAAGATGGTAGATGGCACCGCATCCAGTGCGATGCGGTGTATAGCCTTGCAGCTATCCTCCTGCGAAGAGGCAGGCAACGCCATAGCAGCAAGCATGGATATAACCAATAAACTTTGTTTCATTATTCTAGAGCACTCCTTTCTCTTTCATGAAATCAATAAGATCTTCCATCAGATACTCCTTGCTAAAAGTATGGAGTACATCATAGCTTGGGACAATATAATCTGTTAATATACCAGAAGTCTTAAGACGCTGATATACATCACGAGCATTCAATCCCAATCTGCGAGATAAGTTGCCTATGCAATATGTTACAAAATCAATATTATCACTATTCATAACTTCAGTTTTTTTACAAAGCTGCTGCCACCCTCCTTACCTTAGCCAATCTAGCCATAAAAGTAGTATCACTTTTTGTAGATTGCAGATTATATCTCATCTGCATTTTCAACAAAGGCTCAGCATTCACTCCAAGTGCAGCCTCAAAGAGCAAAGCTGTTTTTTCCGTCACAGGGCGACGTGCATTCAGAATTTCATTCAGAGCAGAATAGGCAATACCCATTTCCTCAGCCAACTGTCGCTGAGAAATTCCACGATATTCTATCTCATCCTTCAGAACATCTCCAGGATGCGTAGGAAAAGCCGGAGTCATATCGTTTGCCCGCATTTCCTTTATTGTTTTTTTATCGTTGCTCATAACTACATTATTTATAATAGTTTGATGTTGCAAAGATAATATATAAATTCGATATTCACAAATTTTGTGAAGTAAACTTTTGCTAAACAACTATAATTGTGATTATCTATGTAAAAAATCATAAGATTTGATTACTTCCCGACTTGCAGTTTAACCCTTTTTCATGAAATATGTCACAATATTTATTTTGCAAGTCTTTGTTTTCAAAATATTTAGGTTTGGTGACCTTCATCTGATGAACCCCACCAACTTTTCGATTCTACCAAGTATAAACTGGAAGAAACGGTGAAGGCTACTGATAAGCCTCCACCGTTTGTTACTTTATTTCTTTGCTCTAACGAATATATAACATTACCTAGTTTTATAAAACCCAAAGCAGCTACAACAAGACATTAAATCTCACAGACTCCTCGCCTGTACGTAATTTGTAGTCTTCGATAAAGCATCTTCTTCATCTTATCAACCATGGCTTTCTTTGTGGCCTTGGCAGATTTCCAACATCTAAGTGCCTCTTTTCTTGTTAATTTATTCATATCCAATCCTCCATTATTAAATTATGAGCACCCAAACGACAGCAAAGATACGGATTATTTTTGAAAATAAAGTAACCCTATAATAAGTTTTTTCTGCGAAAAAGTCTCATAGTCTCATTTTCTTCCTCAAAATACCAGTTATCTTTCTGATGATTAACAACTTAACATCAATGACACTTCTTGAAAAATGCGGCAAGAAGTATCATCAATGTATCATAGAAGTATCATCATATTATGGTCGTACAATCGTAGCTTTATAGTCGTACAACTATAAAGCTACGATTGTACAACTAAAGGGGTTATAGTTGTACAATAACAAGGGGTTGCCACTAAGCTCGACAGAGGTGCTGACTGCAGTCAGCAGACCTGCTGACTAGGCTCGGCAGAGGTGCTGAGCCTAGTAGCAACAGTTGGGAAGATGCTTGATTGCACCCGACAAGATACTTACTTCAACCCAAAAGGATACTTACTTAGACCCAAAAGGATACTTACTTGGACCCAAAAGGATGCTTACTTGCACCCCAAAAGATACTTACTTCAACCCCAAAAGCCGTTTACTTCAACTTCCTATCATCATTCCTTTTTCCTCAAGCGATAGAGCGTAACAGGTCCTTCCTTGGTAGCATACATTCTGGCTGCCGGTTCCTCACAGAGATCATTCAATACCTTATTGGCATGATAGCGGGTGACACCGAATTTGCGAATCATATCCTTCACCGTGATATATCCCTGCTGCTGGCAAATCTCCACAATGTCGGCAAACTCCTGATCCGCCTCCTTCGGAGCAAATTTCACATTCCAATACTGGCGACTGCAACCGTTAGAACGACGTTTCAATCTTTCCAGGAATTCCTTCGTGGGCTGAATTTCCAAACCGCAGACAGCTACTTCGTTGGCTGGAATCAGGTCGCCCTCATGATAGGTCTTCTTCCATTCATTTCCCTCCTTATCCCTATGCTGCACCACGCCCAACTTAGGCTTGACGATAAACATATCGCCTACCCTCACCTCGTTGCCATCCGCCAAGGCATAAAGCGTTTCATCCTCCAGCGTTTCCAATGCAGAGATAAAGGAGGAAACATTCATCGCACAATGATCGCGAACACGCTTTTCCATCTTCTCCTGGTCAATGGTGTCTCGCTTCACAAACATCGGATGTATCTGATACTTACCGCTTTCGTCCTTCAAGGGCGTGCGATGCTCCAAATAATTGATTGAACCTGTTGCTCTTGCCATATTCTTAGTTTTTTTGATATTTCTTTGATATTCCCCATCTACTTCTCCGCAAACAAATTGGAGATAGCATAAAGAGGAATGATGTCTATCTTCTTTCCATCGGGACTCTCGAATGTTCCAAAATTTTCAAGAGAACAGCGGATGCCCATTTCTATATGCTTCTGCGGATTGCGCATCAGCGAATACATGCTGCTCATGGAACCCTTCACACCCGATTTTACTTCTATCGGAACTATGCTGCCACTGCGAGCTATCACATAATCCACCTCGGCACAAGTACCTTTGTTCATGTTTTGCCAATAGTACAACTGATGGCGCTTCTGCGGAGAAGAATATTTGATAAGTTCCAAGCCCGCCATCATCTCTGCCACATGTCCCTTGTCAACAAGATTGATGGAATCTGCCACCATCATCTCCTTGATGCTGTCGTCGATGTCGTCATCTATTCCCAGAATACCAAGCAACACGCCAGTATCATGGATAAGATATTTCACAACCCGCTCGTTGATTTCAGCCCCAAGCGGTACCCCATTGGCATCCGTATGATAAGTCGGGATGATTAGTCCGGCATCCTTCAGCATCTCCAAAGCCACCTTTACTTCTGCCGAACGATATTGTCCTTCTACCCTACTGTAAATAAACTTAGCTCCTGCCTGATGCGCTACGCTTATGAGAGTTTGGCGCAAAAGCAGAGGATTTGCCTTGGCTCCGTACTTGGCAAAATCGTCCTGATACCCCTGTATGATTTCATTCACTATGTCACTACTATAGCGATAAGACCCTGTCTCCGTGTATATTACAACAGCTTCTGGCATTCCGCCAACCAGCATATAACTTCGAAAAGCCTCCACCAATCTGTTATAGAATGCCTCGGGCAGCGGATTCGCAGGACTGCTATTTCGTTTGGTTCTAAGAAGCCCCTCTTGCCCCGTTGCCGTCAAGAATTCATCAAAAGACATCGGATAAACAAACAGTGAACTTACTCTGCCCACCCCAAACGATGACAAATCCTTCAGCACAAACTCCAGGAGCGAACCTGCTGCAATGACATGAAGTTCGGGATAATCTTCTTTAAAGAACCAAAGGCTGTGAACGACATCTTCGCTCTTTTGTATCTCATCGAGGAAAAGAAGGGTTTCGCCCGGAACAATCGGCACATTAAAGAAGTCGGATAGCTTAGCAGCAATGCTCTTCACATCACGACTGCCCTTAAAGAATTCCATCACCTCAGGATTTCTTTCCATATTAACTTCCAAAAAATATTTGAAGCTCTTGCCCAAATGCCGAATGGTGCTCGACTTGCCTACCTGTCGGGCGCCCCTCACCAAAAGAGGTTTTCTTCGAGGATTATCCTTCCATTCCAGCAAAGCCTGGTCGATGCTTCTTGACAAGTATTTTTCCATATCTTTGCGTCTTTATGATTATATGGCTGCAAAAATACTGATTATTAACGAGATATACAATTATTTTATGTTAACTTTGCTAAAGATTGAGTTATAAAGGCATGTTTCGTGATAAAAGATAGAGTTATAAAGGCATATTTCGTGATAAAAGATAGAGTTATAATGGCATCTTTTGTGATAAAAGATAGAGTTGTTGTCTCCCAGCCCTTGAACTGCATGATTATCTTATGAAGCGTTGTGCCCTGGCGAAGAGCCTCAACCCTTGGAGCATCGGCATATCCGTCAATCTGTTGGTATCCACATACCATAATATGCAGCATACTGCTCTGCAAAACTATCCAACTTGATGCAGAGATAGGCATTGAATCTTTCCTCCAAAATTTCAATCTTACCTGTAATCTGAGAAAAATCCAGGAACAGTACCTGTAAATTCCTTGCAGGGATATAGGATGCTGACCTATCCACAAGATTGCGAGGCAGCTTCTCCAGCTCTGGCAAAAACATCGTCTTATCTACATAATATAGATTCTGACTCATCACCGTGGCGAAATCAGATACTCCGTATGGTACTTGTTTTACTTGCTGTTTCATCATGCTATGAAATTTAACCAGTTTACATATGCAAAGTTACGGCTTTATTTTGAAACAACCAAAGTTTTCACTGCTTTTTTGGTGCACCCTTAACATTTGATTATAAATCTCAAAAATTACAAGAAAAGTTTGGCTGTTTCGAATATTCAGCGTATCTTTGCTACAGTAATAAAAGAAAGGAAAGCTATATAGAAACAAAAGACCTGAAAATACAAGTTATACCATAGACAGCAAAGACATAGACAAGTTTTTCCCTGCTCATAGCGAGATTACAATGTCTCCACTTCCGAAAGGACACGTAGCACGACTCGCTACCATCCACAAGGTTAAGGCTCAATGAAAAACTTCAGTGGGATTATGCATGCTATCATAAAAAGATAAACATAAAAGTAAAGTTTAACATATTATCCTTGCAAAAATCAACTTTTATGTTTATCTTTGCAGCAAAAATATAAGTTATATGGAAAAGAACTTATTAATAGAGCTATTGGAAACTGGAGAAAAAGTCAGCCTTTATTCTCCAAGATTCGAGGGTGAGGAATATACCGAATTCGAAAAATTCCTTCTCACCTATAAGGATCAATATGCCCAAGATGTACAAATCCTCATTAGAAGGATTGATATCATCAAAGAAAATGGTGCAGAAGATAGATTCTTCAGATATGAAGGAAGCAAACGGGACAGGGTGATGGCACTACCCTCTCATCTTGATACATCTAATTTAAGATTGTATTGCCTTAATATCAGCCATAAGATTTTAATCTTAGGAAATGGTGGTATAAAGAAAACGCAAACATATCAAGAAGATGTAAATCTGCATAGAGCCGTACGAAACTTACAAAAGATAGACATTATTATAAAGAAACTTGAAAATAGAAGAATCATAACAATCAATGGTACAAATTTACATGGACCACTTGAATTGACTATAGATATCGACTATAATAAGGAGGATTTAATATGAAAACAAATAAACTGATGGATGAAATCCGCAAGTCAACTCCTGCGGACACAAACAAACAAGTCGACTTATGCGTTGCTATTGCCAACAGAGTCTTTGAACTATTACAGGAACGAAATATGAAACAGCGTGATTTCGCAAAGGCACTTGGCAAGACAGAAACAGAAGTGAGTCGTTGGTTGAGTGGAACACATAATCTCACATTAGCTACAATCGCAAAGATGGCGACGGTTCTTGGTGATGATATCATTACCACAACACAGAGCCATCGTCCATACAAACTTCCAAATACGCAAAATGTAGCTATGATGGTAGCTGAGGATATGTGCAAAAAATAGTCATACAAATAATAAAAATCCCTGCCATAGGAAGCCTTTCCTACAGCAGGGATTTTTCTATTGAGAATCATCAAGAATGACTTAACTATCAATTCTTAACTATTAACTATCAACTATTTATACTCTCCCCAAGCCTTGATGTCGATATCCTCCAGCTTGGTGGTGCAGAATGCATAGATGAATGCACTCGCCAGACGGCTGTTGGTAATCAATGGTACATTCAGGTCGATGGCAGCACGACGAATCTTGTAACCATTGCTCAACTCACTGCTGGTCAAGTTCTTCGGAATATTCACTACCATATCAATCTCATGGTTGTGAAGCATCTCCAAAGCCTTAGGTGCACCGCCTTCTGCCTCCTCTGATGGCCAAAGCACACGGGTGTTCTCAATGCCATTCTCAGTGAGGAACTTGCTACTACCACCAGTTGCATACAGCTTGTAACCATGCTTAACCAGCATCTGGGCAGCATCGAGCAAATCTACCTTCTGCTTGGCAGAACCTGTAGAAAGCAGGATGTTCTTGGCAGGAATACGATGACCCACAGAAAGCATACTCTTCAGAAGTGCAGTAGATGTATCGTCGCCCAAGCAACCTACCTCACCTGTACTGCTCATATCCACGCCCAATACTGGGTCGGCCTTCTGCAAACGGTTGAAGCTGAACTGGGATGCCTTGATACCTACATAGTCGAGATCGAAGAGGTTCTTGTGTGGCTTCTCTACTGGCAAACCGAGCATCACGCGAGTAGCCAACTCGATGAGGTTGATCTTCAATACCTTGCTCACGAATGGGAACGAACGGCTGGCACGCAAGTTACACTCGATAACGAGAATATCATTGTCACGAGCCATGAACTGGATGTTGAACGGACCGTTGATATGCAACTCCTTGGCAATCTGACGACCTACTCGCTTCACACGACGAACTGTCTCAACATACAACTTCTGAGGAGGGAACTGGATGGTTGCATCGCCTGAGTGAACACCGGCAAACTCGATGTGCTCGGAAATGGCATAGGCAATCACCTCGCCATTCTTTGCCACTGCATCCATCTCAATCTCCTTGGCATGTTCGATAAACTTACTTACTACCACTGGGTGATCCTCACTTACGTTGGCTGCCAACTGCAGGAATCGCTTCAGCTCTTCCTCGTTAGAACATACGTTCATCGCAGCACCAGAAAGCACGTAGCTAGGACGAACCAATACTGGGAAACCTACACGCTCGATGAAGTTGTCGATGTCCTCCATAGAGGTCAGGGCACTCCACTCTGGCTGGTTGATGCCGTTGTTGGTCAACATCTGAGAGAACTTGGCACGGTCCTCAGCGTTATCGATGTCCTTGGCAGCAGTACCCAGGATTGGTACGTTCTGTGCATCCAGGTGCATAGCCAGGTTGTTTGGAATCTGACCACCGGTAGATACGATGACGCCATGAGGCTGCTCCATCTCAATGATATCCATCACACGCTCAAAGGTCAACTCGTCGAAGTAGAGACGGTCACACATATCGTAGTCGGTAGATACGGTCTCTGGGTTGTAGTTGATCATCACTGAGCGCCAGCCTTCCTTGCGGATGGTGTTCAATGCCTGAACGCCACACCAGTCGAACTCTACGGAAGAACCGATGCGGTAAGCACCCGAACCGAGTACGACGATAGAACGGTGGTCGTTCTCGAAGGTGATGTCACACTTCACGCCTGCATAGGTTACATAGAGGTAGTTGGTCTGAGCAGGATACTCTGCTGCCAGGGTATCAATCTGCTTCACTACAGGCAGGATGCCATAGCTCTTGCGCTTGTTGCGAACCAGGAGGGCAGCCTTGTGCATGTTGCCCAACTCCTGCTCCAAGCCCACGGCACGAGCAACCTGGAAGTCGGTGAAACCGTAAACCTTAGCGGTGCGAAGCAAATCCTGATCAATAGTATTGATATTGCACTTCTTCATCGCCTCATCGATGTCGATGATGTGCTTCAGTTTCTCCAGGAACCACTTGTCAATCTTGGTCAAGTCGTGAATCTGATCTACGGTATAGCCCTTGTGCATAGCCTTTGAAATCACGAACACACGCTTATCTGTTGGCTCGCGCAAAGCTGCATCGATATCATCGATTTCAAGCTCCTTGTTCTCTACGAAACCGTGCATGCCCTGACCAATCATACGAAGACCCTTCTGGATAGCCTCCTCGAAGTTGCGGCCGATGGCCATTACCTCACCTACAGACTTCATAGATGAACCCAACTCCTTATCTACGCCACGGAACTTAGACAAGTCCCAACGAGGAATCTTACAAACCACGTAGTCCAATGCTGGCTCGAAGAAGGCTGATGTGGTCTTGGTTACAGAGTTCTTCAACTCGAACAGACCGTAACCCATACCGAGCTTGGCAGCAACGAAGGCAAGAGGATAACCGGTAGCCTTAGAAGCCAAGGCAGATGAACGGCTCAAGCGGGCATTTACCTCAATAACGCGATAGTCCTCGCTCTTAGGGTCGAAGGCATACTGCACGTTACACTCACCCACGATTCCGATGTGACGGATAATCTTGATGGCGAGGGCACGGAGCTTATGATACTCAGCATTGCTCAGGGTCTGAGATGGAGCGATGACGATACTCTCACCGGTATGGATGCCCAGTGGGTCGAAGTTCTCCATGTTACAAACTGTGATACAGTTGTCGTAACGGTCGCGAACCACCTCATACTCAATCTCCTTCCAGCCCTTCAAGCTCTTCTCTACCAATACCTGTGGAGAGAAAGAGAAGGCCTTCTCAGCGATTTTGTTCAACTCCTCCTCGTTGTCAGCGAAACCTGAACCGAGTCCACCCAGTGCATAAGCTGCACGTATGATGACAGGATAGCCGAGCTCGGCAGCAGCCTTGCGGGCCTGCTCGATGTTCTCGCAAGCCTCGCTCTTGATGGTCTTCACGTTGATTTCATCCAGCTTCTCTACGAAGAGCTCACGGTCCTCAGTATCCATGATGGCCTGAACAGGAGTACCCAATACCTTGACATTATATTTCTCCAGAATGCCCTGGCGATAGAGTTCCACACCACAGTTGAGGGCAGTTTGACCACCGAAGCTGAGGAGGATACCGTCTGGCTTCTCCTTCTGGATAACACGCTCTACGAAGTATGGCTGCACTGGCAGGAAGTAAATCTGATCGGCAACGCCTTCTGATGTCTGTACGGTTGCGATATTCGGGTTGATGAGCACAGTCTCGATACCTTCCTCGCGCAATGCCTTCAGGGCCTGCGAACCTGAGTAGTCGAACTCACCTGCTTCACCGATCTTCAAGGCTCCAGAACCTAAGAGGAGCACCTTCTTTATATTTTCGTCTTTCATCTTTTTTCCTAATTATTTAAGTGTTTCTACAAACTTATCAAACATGAACTCTGTATCCACAGGGCCTGAGCAAGCCTCTGGGTGGAACTGGCTTGAGAACCAAGGGTTCACCTTGTGGCGGATACCCTCGTTAGAGCCATCATTCATATTTACAAAGAGTTCCTCCCAATCGTTGCCCAATGTCTTGGCATCAACGGCATAACCGTGGTTCTGAGAGGTGATGTAGCAATTGTTGGTTCCTACCATGCGCACTGGCTGGTTGTGTGAACGGTGACCATACTTCAACTTATAGATAGTAGCACCGGCTGCCTTTGAAAGCAACTGGTTACCCATACAGATACCGCAGATAGGCTTGCGGCTCTGGCTGATCTGCTTGCGAATAATGTTTACTGCATCCTCACACATATCTGGATCGCCAGGACCATTGGCCAGGAACAGTCCGTCGAAATCCATATCGGTGTAATCGTAATTCCAAGGCACACGGATCACCTCTACGCCTCTGTTGATGAGGCAACGGATAATGTTTGCCTTCACACCGCAGTCAACGAGAACTACCTTCTTGCCGGCACCCTCGTTGTAACGGATAATCTCCTTGCAGCTCACCTGGTCAACGAAGTTTACACCCTCATAGTTAGCTTCAGGGATGTTGTCTGGTTCATCATCAAAGAGAATCTTACCCATCATCACACCATGCTCACGAAGCACCTTAGTCAACTCACGGGTATCGATGCCTGTGATTCCTGGCACCTTTTCGCGCTTCAACCAGTCGGCAAGACTCTCCACTGCATTCCAGTGGCTGTACTGCTCGCTGTAATCATTCACGATGATGGCAGAAGCATAAATCTTGTCACTCTCCATGAAGGTTGGCAAACCATTCTCCTCGAAAGTAAATGGTGGCACACCATAGTTGCCCACGAGAGGGAATGTAAGTGTCATCAACTGACCGGCGTAAGAAGGGTCGGTCAAACTCTCTGGATATCCCATCATGGCTGTGTTGAACACAACCTCGCCCGCTACAGGAGCGTCATATCCAAAAGATTTGCCATGGAACTTGGTTCCATCGCTCAAAACTAAGGTTACTTTTTTCATATCTGACATTTGATTCTTTTATTTCATACTTATAAGAGCAAATGAATTCTTCACTCTTCGTTCTTCACTCTTCACTTATTTATGATAAACGTTTTCGATATAGTTCACAAACGACTGGTTGCAGAGTTTCGTGCCGCCTGGGGTTGGATAATGACCGGTGAAATACCAGTCGCCCTTGTGGTTTGGAATCGCCTCGCGCAGACCCTCGATGCTCTGGAACACGAGCTGGATAGGAGTGGTCATGCCCTCCGGACGGAGCATCTCTACTATCTTCTCGTTGATTTCCTCGATGGTAAATGGCTTGTAGATGGCACGCACCGGGTTCACCTGTTCCTCCTTCGGCTTGGCAAGTTCTGCCTTGCATGCCTCGTAGGTCTGCTCGATGAGGTCCTCCATCTTGCGCTCTTTCAGCAGCTGGATGGCCGCACGGAACACGCAGAACTCTTCCAGTCTTGCCATATCGATGCCGTAATAATCCGGATAGCGGATCTGAGGGGCACTGGATACAACTACAATCTTCTTAGGATGCAGACGGTCGAGAATGCGGAGGATGCTCTCCTTCAGGGTAGTACCACGCACGATACTGTCGTCGATGATGACGAGATTATCCACATTCGGCTCGATGCTTCCGTAGGTTACATCATACACGTGGCTCGCCAGGTCGTTGCGGCTGTTGCCCTCGGTGATGAAGGTGCGGAGCTTGATATCCTTCCATGCAATCTTCTCCGAACGGACGAAATCGCCGAGAATATCGTATAATTCTTCCTTAGATGGAATATGGTCGAGGTTGGCTATCTTCTCTATCTTGCTTTCGTTGAGATACTTCTTGAAACCGCTCAGCATGCCATAGTAAGCCACCTCGGCTGTGTTCGGGATGTAGCTGAACACGGTGTGATCTACATCGTAATCCACTGCCTTCAGGATAGGCTGGGTCAACTGCTCGCCCAACTGCTTGCGCTCCTGGTAGATATCCTTATCGGAACCACGACTGAAGTAGATGCGCTCGAATGAGCAGGCTGAATCGCCCTTCTGCTCCATGATGCGCTCGATACTGCACTCGCCGTTCTTCTTCACGAGAAGTGCCGTGCCCGGCATCAGCTCCTGCACATCCTCTGCCTCCAGGTCGAAGGTGGTCTGAAGTACAGGGCGCTCGCTGGCTACTACCACGATTTCATCGTTCTTGTAGTAGAAAGCAGGACGGATGCCCCAAGGGTCGCGCATGGAGAACATCTCTCCCGAACCGGTGATTCCGCAGACCACATAACCGCCGTCGAAGTCCTTCATCGTGGTCTTGAGCACGTTGCTCATCTTCACGTGGTCTTCGATGTAGTTGGTGATGTCGGTGTTCTCCATCTCCATCGCCTTTGCTGCCACGAAGTTTCGCTCCACCTCTCTGTCAAGTCGGTGTCCCATCAGTTCAAGCATGATGTAGGTGTCGCTGTAGATGCGTGGACTCTGTCCCTGCTTAGTCAGTTCCTCGAAGATTTCATCTACGTTGGTCATGTTGAAGTTGCCGCAAAGACAGAGGTTCTTCGCCTTCCAGTTGTTGCGGCGCAGGAATGGGTGCACATACTGGATGCCACTCTTTCCGGTGGTACTGTAGCGCAGGTGTCCCATGTAGAGTTCGCCTGCGAAAGGCAGTTCTTCTTGGGCAAACTTAGCATCAGCAAGCTGCTCGGGAGTCAAGTTCTTGAAGTTGGCGTTTGCCTTGCCGAAGATTTCGGTCACGGCGTTCTTGCCCTCCGCACGCTCACGAAACATATACTCATGTCCTGGCTTTCCGCCCAGTTTGACACAAGCCATACCAGCACCCTCCTGTCCACGGTTGTGCTGCTTCTCCATCATCAGATAGAGTTTGTTGAGTGCGTACATCCAAGTACCGTACTTCTGCTGGTAATACTCCAGTGGCTTGAGCAATCTGATCATTGCCACGCCACACTCATGTTTCAATGGTTCCATACTCTTTATTATCCTTTATCTTATTTAGTTAAATCTGAATATTCCTATCCGAGGGACACCCCTCCAAAAAAAGGGAAACGCCAAGAAACGACGAATCCCTTTATCATTCTTATTCTACAGTAACCGACTTGGCCAAGTTTCTTGGTTGGTCAACATTCTTACCCTTACATACAGCTACATGGTAAGCCAGCAGCTGCAAAGGAATAGTAGCCAATAATGGCTCCAGACACTCCAGAGTCTCAGGGAGTTCAATCACTTCGTCGGCAATCTTGGAAATGGTTTCATCGCCCTTGCTGACAATAGCAATGACACGACCCTGACGGGCCTTGATCTCCTGGATATTAGACAAGACCTTCTCGTACATAAAGTTATGGGTAGCAATGACTACTACAGGCATATCGCTGTCAATCAACGCGATAGGGCCATGCTTCATCTCCGCTGCAGGATAACCCTCAGCGTGGATGTAGCTAATCTCCTTCAACTTCAAGGCACCCTCCAAGGCTACAGGATACTGGAATCCGCGGCCCAGATAGATGAAATTGCGAGCGTATGTAAACGTACGGCTCAAGTCAGCTATCTTATTGTTGAGCTTCAGCACCTCCTTCATCTTGGCAGGAATGTTCCAAAGCTGTTCTGTAATCTTCTGATAATCATTTTCGCTGATGGTACCCTTCTCCTTACCAATGGCAAGTGCCAGGAGGATAAGGACGGTAACCTGACCGGTGAATGCCTTGGTAGAAGCAACACCAATCTCCGGACCTACGTGAATATAGGTACCCGTATCTGTCTCTCGTGCGATGGAAGAACCGATGGAGTTACAGATACCATAGATAAACGCACCGCTCTCCTTGGCAAGCTTGATGGCAGCCAGGGTATCAGCGGTTTCACCACTCTGAGAAATGGCGATGACGACATCATCCTTCGTTACTACAGGATTGCGGTAACGGAACTCAGATGCATATTCCACTTCCACCGGGATGCGGCAGTAGTTCTCAATCATTTGCTTGCCGATGAGTCCGGCGTGCCATGATGTTCCACAAGCCACGATGATGATTCGCTTGGCATTGAGGAGCTGCTGCCGATGGTCGGTGATGGAGCTGAGCACTACGCCCATCTCTGTCTCCGTCTTGCAGGTTGTATCGTCGCCGTCGGTCATCACACGGGTTTCCACGGTGCGGCTCACCACACGGCCACGCATACAGTTGCGCAGGCACTCAGGCTGCTCGAAGATTTCCTTCAGCATGAAGTGAGGGAAACCACCCTTCTCAATCTGGCCGAGATCGATATCCACGGTCTGAACCTCAGGGTTGAGCTTTACGTTCTGGATATTCACCACCTGCAATTCCTGTCCGAGACGCATCACGGCGATGTTGCCATCCTCCAGGTAAACCACCTTGTCGGTATATTCGATGATAGGACTGGCATCCGAACCGAGATAGAACTCTCCGTCCTCGCCAATACCCACCACCAGCGGGCTCTGCTTGCGGGCAGCGATAATCTGGTCAGGGTTGCGCTTGTCGAGAATAGCGATGGCGTAAGCGCCAATCACCTGACGGAGCGCAACCTGAACGGCGGTCAACAAATCAAGATCCTTCTTCACCTGGATGTATTCAATGAGCTGTACGAGCACCTCAGTATCAGTCTCGCTCTTGAACTCCACACCCTTTGCCATCAGGTTCTTCTTGATGTCGGCATAGTTCTCGATAATACCATTATGAATCATGGCAAGGTTCTTGCTTGAAGAATAATGAGGATGAGCATTCACAGCTGAAGGCTCTCCATGGGTAGCCCAACGTGTATGAGCAATACCTACATGTCCTGAAATATCCTTGTCTGCGCAGAACGCTTCCAAATCTGCCACCTTGCCCTTTGCCTTATATACATTCAAAGAGCCGTCATTGCCAATAAGGGCAACTCCCGCAGAATCGTATCCGCGGTACTCCAGACGCTTCAAGCCCTTGATGAGGGCTGGATAAGCATCACCCTTACCTAAATATCCTACTATGCCACACATACTTATATATATATTTATGTTGTATTTTCGTTTGTTAATCCTGACCTTTTATCCTTTGCTGTTATCGCAGGATATTGACAACCAATGATGCAACTGATGTTAAAATACTTACAGCAGAGAACCAGAGTGATGTGGCAGAACCAATAGCTGAGTTCTGTGCCTTCACCTTGTTAGGCTCTACATAGATAACATCATTCTGCTGCAGATAGAAATATGGAGAGTTGATGATGTTAGCATCATTCAAGTTCAGATAATGAATATGCTTCTCTCCCTGAGCATCCTCACGGATCAGCATCACATTCTCACGCTTACCATAGATGGTCAAATCGCCTGCTGAAGCCAAGGCCTCGATGATGCTCATCTTTTCCTGAGGAACGGTTACTACTCTTGGAGCATTAACTTCACCCGTAACTACCACACGATAACTTGCCATTCTTACAGTAACGATAGGATTCTCCTTATCTGACATGTATGGACGAACCTTATTCTTGATCAATTCCTCGCACTGGTTCTTGGTCAAACCAGCTACATGAAGCTGACCTACAACCGGGAACTGAATATTACCATTGTTATCTACCAGATAACCCAAGAGGGTTGGGGTACTTGCCAACTGTCCTTCAATACCAGTGGTTTTGGTGACAGTAAGGTTGAAAGGCATTGCAGCCTTTGGATCGGTAGTAGAAACGGTAATAGTTAATTCGTCCTTAGGCATAATCTTGGCGTCATAAAGCATCTTTGATGCTGCTAGACTCACCTGATCAGCATTCTGGAAATAAGCTACGTTCTTGGTGCTTCCGCAACTGCTAAGCATCAAGACCATTGTCAAAGCGACAAGCGCTGAATAAATGACTTTTTTCATTCTCAACAAATTTCGTTATAAAATATTGGTGCAAAATTACAGCATTTTTTTGAATACTGCAAATTTTTGCACCAATATTTACTCCATCACATTATTTTTCTTAAAATAATGACCTTTTTACTAGTCTTCAATGCCGTTTGATGGCAAATTGAAGGTATAGCTGTTATCGAAGATCTTCTTCACCTTGTTGATTTCGACGAAGGTGGTTCCTCCACCCTCACCGAAGCTACCACTCAGGTAAGCAATCTTATCTTCCTCACCCAGGTAACCCTTCTGGCGGAGCATACGTACCGCTGCGGTAAACATAGCCTTGGCAGAAACCTGATCCTTCTGATGGATTGGAATAATACCATAGCTCAGGTTCAACCAGCGCTGAAGCTTCTCCTTGTAACAGATGGCAAGCACAGGGTTAGGACCACGGAACGAAGCCAGGCAGCGGGCAGTCTGACCCGTCTCACCATCGGTGATGATGCCGGCAACGCCCAACTTCTTGGTTGCCTCGATGGCAGCATGAGCCAGGAAGAGCTTTTGGTCAATCTTTCCATCCTCCATCGGATCAATGTCGTTGAGAGGCGACTTGTCCTTCTCTGCCTGCTCTGCAATGCGCGCCATGGTCTGAACAGCCTCTACCGGATACTTACCGCTAGCTGTTTCGCCAGAAAGCATCAGGGCATCTGTACGGTAGAAGATTGCGTTGGCAATATCTGTAACCTCGGCACGTGTAGGACGAGGATTCTTGATCATGGTATGGAGCATCTGTGTAGCTACGATTACCGGCTTCTGAGCCTTCACGCACTTGGCGATGATGCGGCGCTGGATACCAGGGATTCTCTCGATAGGCACCTCAATACCCAGGTCACCACGGGCAATCATGATGCCATAGCAGGCTTCGATGATCTCATCGATGTTATCTACACCCTCCTGGTTCTCGATCTTGGAGATGATCTTGATGTCGCTGTGGTGAGCATCGAGAATATCCTGCACGGCCTTTACATCTGCTGCATTGCGCACGAAGGAGTGAGCGATGAAATCAATATCCAGTTCGATGGCAAGCTCGATGTTTCTACGGTCTTTCTCAGTAAGCGCAGGCAGGTCGATGTGCTCGCCCGGTACGTTCACGCTCTTGTGAGCCCCCAGTATTCCCTCGTTCTGAACCTCAGCCACGAGCATAGGACCCTGAATATCAACAACCTTCATGTCGAGTTCGCCATCATCAAACAAGATGTCGTCGCCCACCTTCAAATCGGCAGCAATATCAGGATAGCTCAAGTTCACGGTATCATGAGAAGAATCTACATCAGGACGACCGAAGATTTTCACCACGTCACCTATATTATAATGTATAGGCTCCTTTACGTCGGTTGTGCGCACCTCCGGACCCTTGGTATCAATCATGATACCAATATGTGGAGATACAGCTCTAACGTTCTTGACAATGGTACGGATTCCATCTTCTGTAGCATGTGCGGTATTCATACGAACTACGTTCATGCCCGCAAAAAACAGTTTTCGGATAAAATCTTGATCGCATCTGCGATCGCTGATGGAAGCAACAATCTTTGTTTGTTTCATATTTGTAATTACCTTATAGAAATTTCAATGTTATCGTGACATTTCTGCCACTTTTCTCAAATTTTGTGCAAAGATACAAAGAAAATCTGAAATACGATTCATCTGAAATACAAAATATATATAAAATATGGCGATTGTAACAGATTGAAAGAAAACCAAACACGCCCTGCAAGGACAAAAGCATCACATGTTCAATACTTTTGCCCCTACAGGGCGACATTCTTGACTGAATTTATTTTCCTAGATATCCAAGTCTGGTGCCTTCTCTGCACCAGCTGCTGCCTCAAACTTAGGCATTACATTGAAATTGAAAATGCCGGCAATGATGGCATTAGGCATCTTTCTAACCGTCTGATTATAAGACTGAACTGCCTCATTATACTTACGGCGAGCCTCGCTGATCCGGTTTTCAGTACCTTCCTCCTGAATCTGGAGAGCCTTGAAGTTCTCGCTTGCCTTCAACTCAGGATATCTTTCAGCCACCAACATCAGCTTGGAGAAGGCATTAGCCAACTCACCCTGAGCAGCTGCATACTGCTTCATGCTAGCCTCCGTGAGATTATTCACATCCAGCTTCACCTGGCCTACAGAAGCACGAGCCTTGGTCACCTCCTCGAAAGTCTCCTTCTCATGCTTGGCATAAGCCTTTACGATTTTAGCCAACTGAGGCATCATATCGGCACGACGCTGATACTGAGCCTGCATGTTAGACAACTCGGTAGTAGCCTTCTCCTGCTCTCCTACCATACCATTATAACCACTGAACACCCAGAGCACCAACACAACGATGACGCCTAAGATGATCCATCCTGTTTTCTTCATACTTTTTTATTATTGATTAATGATTATTGATTAATGATTATCTATCTATTATAAACTATTAGCTATCAACTACTACCAGCTTCCGCCGGAACCGCCGCCAGAGAATGTTCCACCGCCAAAGGAGCCGCCCGAGAAGCCGCCTCCTCCACCGCCGGAGAATCCTCCGCCGCCCATGAAGAACGGTGGCAACCAGTCATCATCATCATTCCTTCTTCGCGACTGGTTTCTACCCTTGCCCTTCGGTCTTGGCTTTACCAGGCCCACCTGCTCCAGGATGTAACGGACGAGGTAATAGATCGGGATTCCGAAAAAGAGAAGGAACAGGATAACGACCAGTGCCCAATCCTCTTCATCATTCACAGACCCCTCGTCAACCGACTCAATTCCGGTGCGCCCGCTTTTCACCTTATTATATATAGCACGGCTCACAGAGGCTACAGCCTCGCCGGGAGCATCCTCGCGCATGTATTTCACGATGCAGGCACGTGCAATATCATCGCAGTCCACATCCGTCAGCTCTCCCTCCAGTCCACTGCCGGGAGCGATGAAGTACTTGTGGTCTTCCACGGCAATCACGACAACCAGTCCCCTGCGGCTTTTCTTGTAGCCGATGCCATACTTGTTGCCCACATCCTGTGCCATCCGGAAAGCATCCTGGTTAGCCACCCTGCCCACGATGATGAGCACATTCTGCACGCCACACTCCTGCTTCAGCTTTTGCAGGTAGAAATTAGCCGAATCTTTGAGTGCCCTATCCACATAGCCATCGGGATCGGAAACATACTGCGTGGAGTCCTGAAGGAAGGGAATCGGCACATTATCCGCATTCCACTCCTTCTTGGCAGACAGCGATAAGACGCTGAAAGCCATCCATATCATCACTAAAAAATGTCTCTTAAAAGCCATAAATTCTCAATTTTAGTGCAAAAATACAGAATAAAAACCTAATATGCAAATACTTAGAGCATTTTTTTTGCAAAAAAAGCCTTAACTATTTTGTTATATCGCAAAAAACTTGTATCTTTGCACACCGATTTGAGATTATTAAGTATAAAAATAAATAAAAGAAGAGAAATGACCAAAGCAGATATCATAAATGAAGTAGCAATCGCTACTGGTATGGCTAAGAAGGAAGTTAGCATAGTAGTAGAGTCGTTCATGGAGGAGGTAAAGAAGAGCCTCATCCAGAACAAGGAGAATGTTTACCTGCGTGGCTTCGGTAGCTTCAACATCAAGCACCGTGCAGCTAAGACCGCTCGCAACATCTCTAAGAACACCACTCTCACCATCCCAGCTCACGATTTGCCAAGCTTCAAGCCATCTAAGAGCTTCATCGAGGAGATGCAGAACGCTCAGTAAGAGAATTAACATTTTTATAATAACAATATTTTAAAATTTTAAAATCATGCCAAACGGAAAGAAAAAGAAGGGCCACAAGATGGCTACTCACAAGCGTAAAAAGAGATTACGTAAGAACAGACATAAGAGCAAGTAAGCTTTTCTAGAAGCTGAAAATGCTCTCAGTCGGTTCAACAGACTGAGGGGGCGTGTCATATCAACATGGATAGGCATGCCCCTTTTTGTAAAGTGTTATTAGTAACTTTAAGTAAAAAGATTATTGAAGAGTATGACAAGCGAAGTTGTAATTGACGTCCAGCAGAAGGACATTTCTATCGCTCTCATGGAGGATAAGCAGCTGGTGGAATACCAGAACGAACCTCGTGAGGCTTCGTTCTCTGTGGGAAACATCTACATCGCAAAGGTTAAGAAACTCATGCCGGGACTTAACGCATGCTTCGTAGATGTAGGTTATGAACGCGACGCCTTTCTTCATTATCTTGACCTGGGAAGTCATTTTAATTCCTACCAGAAGTACCTTAAACAAGTACAGAGCGACAGAAAGAAACTTTTCCCATTCTCTAAAGCCAGCAAACTGCCTGAACTGGAAAAGGACGGCAGCATTCAGAATGTTCTCAAAGTGGGACAAGAAGTGCTGGTACAAATCGTAAAGGAACCAATCTCTACCAAGGGTCCTCGTCTTACGGGCGAAATCTCATTCGCAGGACGATACCTGGTACTCATGCCATTCGGTGATAAAGTTTCTGTCTCGTCGAAAATCAAAAGCGGTGAAGAACGCTCCCGACTCAAACAACTCATTCACAGCGTAAAACCAAAGAATTGCGGTGTAATTGTCCGCACTGTGGCTGAGGGAAAGAGAGTCGCTGAGCTCGATGCTGAGCTGAAAGTCCTGGTGAAGCGATGGGAGGATGCTATCGCCAAGGTGCAGAAGACCCAGCAGCGCCCGCAACTCGCTTTCGAGGAGACCGGAAGAGCCGTCGCTCTCCTGCGTGACTTGTTTAACCCATCTTACGAGAACATCTTCGTCAACGATGAAGGTGTGATGAACGAGGTGAAGGACTATGTTTCTCTAATAGCCCCTGAAAAGGCGGGCATAGTCAAGCTCTACACCGGTAAGGTGCCTATCTTCGACAACTTCAGCATCACCAAGCAGATCAAGGCTGGTTTTGGAAGAGTTGTCAACTACAAGCACGGTGCGTATCTCATCATCGAGCATACCGAAGCCCTGCACGTGGTAGATGTAAACAGCGGCAACCGTACTCGTGAGAAAGGTCAGGAAGCGAATGCTCTCGATGTAAACCTCGGCGCTGCCGATGAATTGGCCAGACAGTTGCGACTCCGTGATATGGGAGGAATCATTGTGGTGGACTTCATCGACATGAATCTTGCCGAAGACCGACAGCTGCTCTATGAGCGCATGTGCAAGAACATGCAGAAGGACCGTGCCAAGCACAACATCCTGCCTCTGAGCAAGTTCGGACTGATGCAGATTACCCGCCAGCGTGTACGCCCTGCCATGGACGTAAACGTAGAGGAGACCTGCCCTACCTGCTTCGGTTCGGGCAAGATCAAATCGAGCATCCTTTTCACCGACCAGTTGGAAAGAAAAATCGACCGCCTAGTCAACAAGATTGGCGTCAAGAAATTCACTTTGTATGTGAATCCTTACGTAGCTGCCTTCATCAACAAGGGCTTCATTTCCCTGAAGCGCAAATGGCAGTTTAAGTATGGTTTCGGCTTCAATGTTATTCCATCTCAGAAACTGGCGTTCCTCCAGTATGAATTCTACGACAAGGACAACCAGTATCTGGATATGCAGGAAGAACAGGAAACAAAGTAAGTTTTTAATTCTCAGAAAAAAAAGCTCCATTCGCCATTTCAGATGCGAATGGAGCTTTTATTATTTCAGTTTCTCTACACCTTATTATATATAAGGTATTTTAGTACTCTATCTCATTATTCACCATTTTCTCTGTGTCCCAAGGTGCAGGAGCGCCGCCGAGATAACGATGGAACCAGTCGAGGTGCGCATTGTAATAGAGCGGCATCGACTTCAGGTTGCTTGGCCAGTGACCATCATACTTCAAGACAATCAGTCGAGAAGGAATGTTCAGGGTCTGCAATGCCGTGAAATACTGCAAGCTCTGTGTATAAGGTACACGATAGTCCAGCTCGCCTGTCATCACGAGGGTTGGCGTTGAGAAATTTTTGATGTATGAAGATGGCGACCACTTCTCGTAGAGATCGGAATTGTAAGGCTGTCCCTCCAGCTCAAAGTTAGGGAACCATACTTCCTCGGTACTACCCCACATAGAGCGCAAGTCATATACGCCCATCATGGAAGCCAGACACTTGAATCGCTTGGTATGGCCCTGCAGCCAGTTCATCATATAGCCGCCATACGACCATCCCATCGCTCCCATCCTGGTGGAATCAACATATTCCAGGGTTGCCAATTTATCAGTAACCTTCATCACATCCTCAAATACCTTTCCGCCCCAGTCACCGGAAATGGCACGTGTAAAGGCCTGGCCATATCCTGTAGAACCATGAGGATTAGGATAAGCCACCACATAACCGGCAGCAGGATAAACCTGCCAGTCGCCACGGAAGGAATTCATCCACTGCATCTGGGGGCCACCATGCACATTGATGATAAGCGGATACTTCTTGCTGGCATCAAAGTTGTGTGGTTTCACGATGAACACCTGTACCTTGTCGCCGCCAGCGCCATCCACCCAGATGCTCTCAGATGGACGGATATCCACCTCATCCTCCAACTTCTGGTTGAGGAAGGTTATCTGCTGTTCCTTGCCGCGAGCCACAGGAGTTCCATTCCACTTTTTCATCTGCTGACGATACAGAGCCGATGGCTTGCCTGTCGTACTGTAAGTATAATATACCATACCCTTATTGTCGAAATCAAACTCAGAGATAGCCTTGCCTGTCACTACTGGCGAGATGGTCTTCCGGGCAATGTCAAGCTTGTAGAGAGGCTGTGCACCCTGCACCTCACCCAGGAAGAAAATGCTCTTGCTGTCTGGTGCCCATTTGTAATCATCCACCCAGTTGTCAAACTTCTCTGTCAGGATAGTAGATTTCCTTGCAGCACGGTCGTAGATGGCAAGACGGAAACGATCAGACTCATAGCCAGGTACTTGCTGCAAGCGGTAAGCGATATACTTGCCGTCGGGCGAATAGGTTGGAGTACCATCCCATGCCTTGTTTTCCTTCGTGATGCAGACAGGTTCTCCCCCATTCACAGATACCGTCCAAAGGTCGGCATTGGTGCTAGCCTCCTGATGCTCATCGTGGTTGGAGACAAAACAGATTTCCTTGCTGTCTGGAGAAAAATCATAGGCGATTCCGCCACCGGCCATAAATATCAGCGAATAATTACCCGGAGTCAGATCCCTGTAAGTCTTCGTCTGTGTATCGAAAAGGATGAGATGACTGCATCTGCCATCGCTATAACTCGTCCAATGACGATAGAGCAACTTGTCGGCAATATGCGCCTGCACAGGTCCCTTGTCCTTCTTCTCCATCCAGGCTATGTTGGCCTTGGCATCAGCTCCCAGGTCGGGATATACCTCGGCTGTAAAGGCGATGTATCGCTCATCTGGAGAGATAACCGGATTATCTATACCCAACTCATAATCAGTTACTTGTTCCGCCTCGCAGGTAGCCAGATTCATGCGATAGACCTGAGCCGTCCCCTTCTCATAATTGGTAAAGAAGATACTCTTTCCATCCTTACTCCACACGGCGGAACTGCTTTTGCCATCCTCGGTGAAAGCCTTGGCATGAGAGCCATCTGCATTCATGATGTAGATGTCGGAGCTAGACTTCTGGTTCTTCAGGTCGGAAGAACTGGAGGTATAGCAGATAGTTTTACCATCTGGCGAAAGGCTCACTGAATATACACCCTTCACCTTGTACAAATCCTCGATGGTAAACGCCCTTTTCTGAGCGTTTGCCGAAAGCAGCACCATCACAAGTGCTGCCGAAAACATCAATTTTTTGTTCATATAACCTATAAATATTAAACTTTCGATGCAAAAGTAACAAATATTTTTGGATTTCCTGCAACCTTTTGCTATCTTTTATCGTCTAATCTATAATTAATATTGATAATAGCATAAAAAGAAAGGAAAAGATTATGATTTTAAGTACAACTCCAACAATAGAAGGCCACCCTATCCGTGAATATCGTGGCGTAGTGACTGGCGAGACCATCATTGGTACCAACTTTGTAAAGGATTTCTTTGCCAGTGTTCGTGATGTAATCGGCGGAAGAAGCGGTTCTTACGAAAGCACACTCCGCGAGGCCAAGGATACAGCCCTCAGAGAGATGGCCGACCGTGCCGCATCCCTAGGATGCAACGCCATCGTAGGCATCGACCTGGATTACGAAACCGTGGGCAACAGCGGTTCCATGTTGATGGTAACGTGCAGCGGAACAGCGGTGATTATCTAATATTATCATTATATTATATCATATGATTTCATTCGAAAGTGATTACAACAATGGTATGCTGCCAGAGATTCTAGAGGCTCTTGGCAAGACAAACAGTGAGAAAACATCCGGTTATGGTTTTGATTCATACTCAGAATCTGCAAAAGAAAAAATCCGTAAAGCCGTGGACAATGAGAATGCAGAAGTGTTCTTCCTGATAGGCGGTACACAAACCAACACCACCGTCATCGATTCCGTGCTCATGGGATGCGAAGGAGTAATCTGTGTGGAGACCGGTCATATCGAGGTACATGAATCTGGAGCAGTAGAAGCATTTGGCCATAAGGTCATTACGCTGCCAGGAAAGAACAGCAAGCTAACATCCAGCACCCTGTCAGCATATATGAATACTTTCCTTGCCGATGAAACGCATCCTCACATGGTGCAGCCAGGCATGGTTTATATCTCGATGCCGACAGAGTTCGGAATGGTCTACACCAGGGAAGAGTTGACTGCGCTATATACAACCTGCCAGAAATATAACCTCCGCCTCTTCATCGATGGTGCACGACTGGGATACGGTCTGGTTTCAGAGGCATGCGACTATGACTTGCCATTCCTTGCCAATCATTGTGATGTATTCTATATAGGCGGAACCAAGGTGGGTGCCATGATGGGCGAAGCTGTAGTATTCTCAGGCATGAAGGCACCTAAGTATTTCTTCACTAACATAAAGCGTCATGGAGCCTTGCTTGCCAAGGGCAGAATGCTAGGCATCCAGTTTGACACGCTGTTTACGGATAACCTCTATTTCAAGATATCGCGCCACGCCATCGCCATGGCTACCCGTATCCGCAGCATCTTCCAGAAGCATGGCATAGCTATCGCCTACGATTCTCCTACCAATCAGCAGTTTGTCGTACTTTCACCTTCCCTCTACGATGCTCTTTCCAAGAAAGTTGCATTCGAAATATGGGAAAGAAAGAGCGATACCGAAATCATCTGCCGATTTGTAACGAGTTGGGCAACTAAGGAGGAAGAACTTGATGAACTGGAACATATTCTTCAGACTCTATAGCCGGAGAGATGTATCTTTCCATTAGCGTATTTTGAGAAGAAACGTATATATACAAAAAAGAAATGAGACTGGCAAGCTTTCAAGAGATTATTTTCTATCTTTCTGTTTTTTCCGGAAAATGACAAGAGGAAACTAGTGTGGTGACCTTCATCAGATGAAGGCCACCAACTTTCTTCTTTTTCATTTATTCTATCACCCAATCCTCTATACTTCGCTGGTTTTCAGAGAAGCTAATACCCACTTTTACAACCTTCCGCCCATCATCAGCAAAAGCCTTGGCATAGTCCTTGTCGCTGATTTGCGCCATGGCGATGTCGGCAGACTTCTTATATTTCAACTCAAAGATAAAGATACTCTTATCCGTCTTGAGCACAAGGTCTATTCTTCCATCAGAAGTGGTATGCTCCACCTTCACATCTTCGCCAAGCATGGTGAAGATGGTGAATATCACGGCTTGATAGTGACGCTCATTATTGTTGATAATCGTATATGGGAACTTATCATAGAATGCCTTCAAGTGAGGCATAAAGGCTCCCATGTCGTCATTGATGAGCACATTCTTGGAATAAGCATACACAATGGCATCATATCTGTTCATGTCTTGCGCAGTATAATACCTGACGAGACTTTTCGAGAAGCCTTGTCTTACTTCCTGATTTGGGAAACAGAGATGATACAATTTTCCTCTTCGCTCATATCCTTTAATGGTAAGATAACCACTTTGGAAAAGAACTGGAATCGGGTCTGTAAGCTTTTCTGTAGGGGTATCAAAACGATCGTCATTAACCCAAAGGTCGTCCAGATTGAGCATGTCCAAATTTTTCTGCTGCAACAACTCTACCAGGAACGTAGGCGTACCGGATGTAAACCAATAGCTATTAAACTCCTTATCGTCCAAAGCATTGATGATGCTGTAAGGATTGAAGATATCCTCGCTATTGATACTGAAGTGGTAGCCATCATAATGCAGCTTGAGTTGTTCTAAAGTCTCCTCATAAGTAAGCCCATTATGTTCAGCCATCTCCTCAATACCCTCACGGAAATACTGAGACAATTCACTCTTGGTAATACCACAACAGCTGCTGTATTCATCCTTCAACGTGAGAATCTTGAGATTATTCAACTCGCTGAAGATGCTGAGCTGACTAAACTTAGAGATGCCTGTAATGAATACAAAGCGAATGTTTCCCTCTTGCTGCTTCAAGGGGCTGAAGAAATCTCTCATGATGTTGCGGATGGTCTTCTGCAACTCTTCGTCACTTACAGAATCATGCATAGGTGCGTCATATTCGTCGATGAGAACGACAACTTGCTTACCGGTTTGAGACGTGGCAGCCAGCAAGATATTCTTGAGACGTGCGCCAAAAGACTTCTCATCTATCGGATTAACCTTTAAACCATATTTTTTCTCTTCTATTTCTAGTATTCCGTTTAGAATTGAATATGTATTCTCCAAACTATAATACTTACCGCAGCTCAGATCCAAGTGGATGACGGGATATGCCGTCCACTCCTTCTCCATCTGTTCGATGGCAAGTCCCTTGAACAGTTCTTTCTTACCTTCAAAGTAGGCCTTGAGAGTAGATACAAACAAGGATTTTCCGAATCGACGTGGGCGACTCAGAAAATGAAACTTGGCATAATGAGCCAACTGATAGACGATAGCCGTCTTGTCAGCATAGAAGTAATTCCCCTTCACGATTTCGGAGAACGTTTGTATTCCCAAAGGATATCTCTTTGAAGCCATAATCTTACTCTTAATAATTAATGTACAAAGATACAGATAATATTTCAGAAAACAAGCGTTTTTCTGATTATTAACAATATATCACTGCAAAAATAGAACCGCAATTCAACAAAACATGCTTGAAACGGGGCGGTAACTGCCTTAAAAAACGACCCGCACATTTGAGCATCGTTGAGAGGCTTGGCGGATCCTCGTGCTGCAAAGATACGAATGATATTTGATAATACAAACTTTTGAGCAAGAAAAATAAAATAAAACCTCGGATTACCCACTTATAAATAGCAAAGGCTCCCGAGGTTTCTTCTTACTTGACAATCTCCACTTTCCAACCCAAGTTTAAAGCCTTGGAGATTTTCTCTAACTGTTGTTTCTTGGTCTTTGTACTGGAATGGGTATTGAGGAAATAGCCATTAGGGAGTGATTGCTGCTCTCCAACATATTTTGGATGTTCCTTCTTGGATACAAGATAGTCGCCATCATGAGGGAGTCCAAGAGAAGCAACAGTTTCTACCCCAGCCCATTTCACAACCAAATCTCTGAGCATCGTCTCCGGAAGATTCGACAATCCCGTCTCTTGAATCGTAGCATATTCGGGCTTGTTCTTTCCGATAATAAACTTACAGTCTCGCCCATCTATGCTTGCATACAAATGGAAGTTGCCTTTGTAAGCCTGCTCTATACGAACATCTGTACAACTTTTGCCATCTATCTCAAAAGAAGAAGAAGAACTGTTGTCTTTATCCTCCACCCCCCATGAAACGAGATGAGCATTTATCGCTGACTCTATGGAACTGATCCACCTATCATCGTTTTGTATGACGAATTCTCTGTGCCCTTTTCTCATCCCTTCTCATCAGATAAGGTGAAGGGGGCAGCTCTGGAAGCACATCATTGATGGCATCAATCTGCCCTACCACCTTCAGTAAGAGGAGAAAAGTGGCTAGCGAAAGATTGCCAGCTGTGCCATTCTCAAATTTATGGATGGTGGTCAAGCCAAGCCCCGTAAGCTCGGCTACCTCTTTCTGGGTGAGATTGCATCTCATTCTATATTCCTTGAATCTCACTCCCAGCAAGCGTACTAACTCTGGAGTAGAATATTCATATAAATCTGCCATAATCTTCTATTATTTATCTATCATTATAATGATATTTATCCATTATATCAGCCTTTATCTTCAATATACTGATATTTACGGATGCAAATATAACAAAAAGAAATGAGACAAACAAACTTTCAAGAGTTTTTTCTAACTTTCTGTATTTTTCAGGAAAATGATGCGAGGAGCCGCTTACAAATGACGCAGATTCACCCATTCCTTTATACTCGCACATAAATGTTTTTTCTACAAAAAAGTCTCAAAGTATCATTGCTCGCTTGTATATTGCTGATGCGTAATGGTTTACAAAATGTTACTTTTAAATATGTTTACAAAGAAGTATCATAGAAGTATCATGATTTCCATAGAAGTATCATCAAATCACCATAAAGCATTGTACAAAAACACAAAAATGTAGTCAACTAAATATAGGAAACTACAATCGCTTGCTCAAATAAATTGCCCAAAAATCACCCCATAAAATGGGCACTCGATGCCCACCGTACGGGCAATGAGTGCCCATTTTATGGGCTGTAGATGCCCATCACATGTTCCCTGAGTGCCCGTGTGACGGGCACTCAGGGAACAGCCAATGTGCTTATTCCTAACTACAGTTGTCTGCATCTTATTCCTGGTTAATATTGACATACTTTATAAACTAAAAAGATAGACACTATCAATTATATAAAACGGAAATACTAGACATTATCAATTCTATAAAACTGAAATACTAGGCATTTCTTAGTTTTTACTCCTGTTTTTCTAGACATAAATCCTCCCAAAAAGGCTTTCTTGTAAGCGACTTACCTGAATTTTATGATACTTCTATGGAATTCATGATACTTCCATGATACTTTTTTGTAAACATATTCGGAAGTCCCACTTTATAAGCCTTTATGTATCAACAACATGCCAGAAATCAATGATACTTTGATACTTTTTCGAGAAAAAACATTTATGTGCGCGAAAGAAAAGGAAAGAAGGAAGCAGGGATTATACAAGAAAAAAAGAGGGTGTGTCATAAGTCTATGGCGCACCCTTTTCGTTTTTTCTCCTTTTTCCAGATACGGAACTGAAAAAATTGTTTTTATTTACAACAAAGCCCAAACTTTCACAAGCTCGGGCTTTGCCTTTCCGCAAAAGATTTGTATCTTTGCAGAAAACTTCTTTAAGTATGGCAAAGATACAAATAAAATCTGAAACTCGGCACGAATTGAGCTTTTTTCCTAACTCTTTCGATGATTATGTGCCAAAAGACAGCAAAGTTCGTATGGTGGATCGTATTGTTCGCAGTATGGACATCAACCCTCTCATGGATACCTATGATG
>CDZB01067553.1_pt1 | contig 31586 bp, 50 predicted proteins | sample 554961 | NCBI WGS metagenome assembly CDZB01 (sample SAMEA3182106, study PRJEB8094) | gut metagenome | biome: human; feature: gut; material: Stool; isolation source: human stools | place: Canada | collected 2013-02-26
CAAAAGTTCTATAAAATAATCTTTTGCCTTTTTTGTTATGCACTTTAGTGCCTAACGTATCAACATCCCATTGTACTGTATAGTATCCGCATTTTTCAGCTGTTGAAATAACGTCATTGGTATATTCTCCGAAGGGAGCACGAAAAAGATTCATTTCCACTCCTGTCAGATTTTTTACCTTCTCGCCTGTTGCGGTAAGCTCTTCGGCTATCTGCTCGGAGGACAGCTGGCTCATATGCGGATGGGTAGCGGAGTGGTTTCCGATATCGTGTCCGGCCTCGGCAATCTTCTTGACCTCCTCCGGATATTTGTCTACCCAGTAGCCGCACATGAAAAAGGTCGTTTTTACATCGTTCTCTTCGAGTATTTCAAGCAGTCGGTCGGTGTCGTCCGCTCCCTAAGCGGCGTCAAAGCTGATTGCTATTTTCGGTTCATCGGTCTGCACACAATATATCGGCAGAAGACGCTCGGTTTTTGCAACAACTGTGTTGAATACGGTTTTTGCGGCAGGTGGTACAGCTTTGATAACGGCGGCAAATGCGGCAATTATCGCTATGCCGAGCAGAAGTTGTTGTTTTCTAAGTTTGAAGGCTTTGATAATCAAGAAAGTCACCTCATTTATTTATATACAATAATGTATATGTTAAAAAATCTCTAAAATGTTGTAATTAAAACGGATTTATCATATGCAAATGAGTTATAATGATTATAAATAAAAATCGGAGGTATGGATAATGGATGTTAAAATTAAAAATATCAAAAAATCAGAAAAATTAAACCTTAAAACAGAGCTCAGCTATCAGGAAGGACAGGTTGTAAGCAAAACACTTGCACAGAATGAATATGTCAGCCTTACACTTTTCTCATTCTGGAAGGGTGAAGAGATAAGCACACATGAATCAATGGGCGATGCTATGGTTCAGTGCCTCGACGGAGTCGGAAGAATAACAATCGATGGTATAGAGCACGAACTCCACGAAGGCGATACAATCGTTATGCCTGCCGGACATCCTCATGCGGTTTTCGGTGTAGAGAATTTCAAAATGCTTCTTACGGTAATTTTCTAAATAAAATTTGCATATATTGAAATATAACTGTTGACAGATAAGGCTTTATGTGGTAAAAATTATATAAATATTAGGGAGTAGTTGACATTCGGTAAAATCGAATGGTTTATTGTTCGTCATCACGCTGTTTCAGCCGGGCAATAAATATACACCATTGTATATGACGAGACTTTTATTGCATTACAGGTGCGATAAAGGTCTCTTTTTTGTACCTGAATAAATTTTATTTATTTTGGGAGGTAATATTATGATGATGTATTTGTTGCTTATTGTCGGTTTTGTTCTGCTGGTTAAGGGAGCGGACTTCTTTGTTTCCGGAGCATCTTCGGTCGCAAAGGCACTTAAGGTTCCGTCGGTTATTATCGGATTGACTATTGTTGCCATGGGTACAAGTGCACCGGAAACAGCCGTAAGCATAACGGCAAGCCTCGGCGGAAATAACGGTATTTCGCTCGGTAATATAATCGGTTCGAATATATTTAACCTGCTTATGGTAATCGGTATCAGTGCCGTAATTATACCGTTCAATTCGGATAAAGAAATATTGAAAAGGGATATGCTCTGGAATATTGCAATAACGGCACTTCGCTGGTGCCCGCTGAATAGGAGGTGAAGCAATGACAGCTTATGAAGCAATGTTAAAAAGCAAAGAAGATGCGGCAGGCATTATAACCAGCTTTTGCGTGGCAGTGCTTGACGGAATGGCTGAGGAAAGACTTCCGGAAGCTATGCGAATAAAAATCGCCATGCTGGCAAATACGGTCCTTGATAGCAAAGTGGAAGAGGTGAAGGCATATGAAACTCAAAAAGGATAATGAGCTGTTATACATAGTCGGCAGTGCTGCCTTCTGGATGGCGATAGGTGCAGGACTTATATATAGCGATGATAACGGCGGCATAGTGTACATATGCTTCGGAATATTGATTTTGCTGTTGGAATTAATAGCGGAAAAGCTTTATGCGGACAGGCTGGAAAGAGAGCTGAATGCAGAACAGCGACAGCAGAGAACGATAATTGTACAGGTGGCAAAAGATGAATAAGGAAGATATGACACCGGAAGAAAAAAAGTTGATTAAGGAACTAAGAAAAATAGAAATCAAAAAGCAGAGACAGAAAGAAAAAATACTTGATGAGCTTCTCTGGGGAGCCGCAAGGTACGGTAACTATGACGGAGTGCTCAGAAGAAAATAAGCCGCTACGGAACGGCAATCCCAGTGAGCGGCAGATACAAAAACTCACTTATAGTATAGCACAATTATTTGCGGAGTTAAAGGAGGAATTTTAATGCGTAAGCTTGTATCAACAAAAGATATGCCTCGTGAGCAGTGGCTTGAATATAGACGAAAATCAATAGGCGGCAGTGAAGCCGCCACTATTGCCGGACTTAACCAATATAGCAGTCTGTATGCTCTCTGGGCTGATAAAATGGGATTGCTTCCCAAAAAAGAGGATAGCGAGCAAATGCGTCAGGGCAGAGATTTTGAAAACTATGTGGCTCAACGATGGTCTGAGGCAACCGGCAAAAAGGTCCGTAGAACCAACTTTATGTATCTCCATGATGATTATGATTTTATATCGGCAAATGTTGATCGCGAGGTTGTCGGTGAGAATGCCGGTCTGGAATGCAAGACCACCTCGGTGTTCAATAAAAGTGACTTTGAAAACGGAGAAATACCGCTGTATTACTATGTTCAGTGCGTTCACTATATGAATGTTATGGGCTATGACCGTATGTATCTTGCGGTGCTCATACTTAATAAGGGCTTTTATCATTTCGTGATTGAACGTGATGAAAATGAATGTAATGAGCTCCTTCAGCTTGAAATCGAGTTCTGGCAGAAATATGTCGAAACAAAGATTCCACCGTATGTAGATGGAAGCCAAGCGACAGAGGAGGCACTTAAAAACGTTTATCCCGATGATAACGGCGAAGAACGTATTATGTACGATTCCGAGCAGGATATTGAGCAGTATATGAAGCTACAGGAAAACATAAAGGAAATCGAGGCACAGGCAGATAAAATAAAACAGAGTATTAAGCTTAAGCTCGGCGATGCCGCAAAAGGCGTAGCGGAAAAATATACGGTCACATGGAAGAGTCAGACAAGAACGACGGTGGACAGTAAAAAGCTTAAAAACACTTATCCGGAGGTTTACGAAAAGGTAACTAAGACAGGCACAAGCAGAGTATTTAAAGTGCAGAAGCTTAAGGAGGCATGATTATAATGACATCAACAACGAATACGACCGGAGCAATCGGCAAAGCGGCAGCGGCAAAAGCAACAGCGGTTTCAAGTCCGCAGAAAACAATGAAGGACCTTATAAAAAGCATGGAAGGCGAAATAAGCAAAGCTCTTCCTTCGGCAATAACACCCGAGAGATTTACACGCATGGTGCTTTCGGCAATAAGCTCCAATCCTAAGCTGGCCGAATGTACACCCAAAAGCTTTCTTGCGGCAATGATGAATGCGGCACAGCTCGGACTTGAACCGAATACACCTATGGGACAGGCTTATCTTATCCCCTATAAAAATAAGGGTGTTATGGAAATACAGTTCCAGATTGGCTATAAAGGTCTTATTGACCTTGCATACCGCAGCGATGTCACGATTATACAGGCACATGAGGTCTGTGAGAATGACGAGTTTGAATATGAGCTTGGGCTTGATCCGGTGCTTAAGCATAAACCGGCACTTACTGACAGAGGCGATGTAATACTCTATTATGCCACGTTTAAGACTAAAAACGGCGGCTACGGCTTTGAGGTAATGTCAGTCGATGATATTAAAAAACATGCCTCTAAGTACAGCCAGTCGTTCAATAGCTCATATAGCCCATGGACATCAAACTTTGATGAAATGGCAAAGAAAACGGTTATTAAAAAATGCCTTAAGTATGCTCCGCTTAAAAGTGAGTTTGCAAAGCAGATAAGTACAGATGAAACAATAAAGACCAATATTTCCGAGGATATGTATGCCGAGCCGGACGAAATGGATTACATAGACATGGACGATGACGGAAATATAGTGGAAAACAATACGGAAGAAAAGTAAATTCTGACACCTACAACCCTCTGAAAAGAGGGCTGTAGTGCCATTTAAAATAAGATAGAAAGGAAGGAGTGCTCAATGACGGAAAGAGAAAGCATTGTTTTTTACCGCTCGTTTTACGAAGCAATAAAATTACAACCTAAAAAGATACAAGCAGATTTGTACAATGCTTTGCTTGAGTATGCGTTTACCGGCGAAGTTATCGAAATGAATAATGCGGTAAAAAGTGTTTTTCTTTTAATTAAGCCGCAGATTGACGCAAACAATACACGTTATGAAAACAGTAAAAAGGGCGGCAGACCTAAAAAAGAGAAAACTGACAGTTCAAAAAATGATACGAAAATAAAAACCAATGGTTTTGAAAATAACGAAAAAACAGAAACCAACAGTTCAAAAAATGATACCGAAAACAGCGTTTCGGAAAAACCTAATGTAAATGTAAATGAAAATGCAAATGTAAATGATAATGTTAAAAAGAAAAAAGATAAAAAAGAAAGCGTCCCGCTTGTGCGTTATTCGGAGAATGATAGGCTTGATAAAACGATACACGATTATATTGAGCACCGGAAGAAGGTTAAATCGCCTATGACGGACCATGCGGTAGAATTGATGATTAATAAGCTTGATTCCTGGGCGGATAACGATGAGGATAAGATTAAGATACTTGAGCAATCGATATTTAACGGCTGGAAGGGCATATTTCCGCTGAATGAGCAGGAAAACAGGAAAACGGAGTCGCCGCCGGCAGTTAAGCCGACACGCTTCACCAATTTTGAGGAGCATGACTGGGATTTTGACGAGCTGAGCAGGATAAAGCAGGCTGAGCTTATGAGAAAGCTGGAGGAGAGCAATGTTTAAATTCACGATATACGGCAGATTGCCAACGCTTAATGAGTATACCAAAGTGAGCAGAAGCAATAAATATGCCTCTGCAAGCATGAAAAGCAATGCCGAGAAAGAAATATTGACAAACATTGCATTGACCAAAACAGGAGCCGCAAAACCGCCGTATTTTATAACCTTTGTGTGGAATGAAAAAACCAGACGGAGAGATAAGGACAATGTCTGCTTTGCGAAAAAATTTATTCTTGATGCACTCCAAAAAGGCGGCTACATAGAGAACGACAGCAATAAATACATACTCGGCTTTAAGGATTTATTTTCCTATGGTGATGGTCAAGGTGTTGATGTAGTAATCGAAGGGAGTGAGGATTAGTGAATAAGGTCATACTTATGGGACGACTTACAAGAGATCCGGAGCTGAAATATACAAAGGGTGCAGAACCTATGGCAGTGGCCAATTTCTCGCTGGCGGTAAATCGCCGCTTTAAAAAATCGGGCGAACAGGAAGTGGATTTTATATCATGCGTTGTCTTCGGAAAGAATGCTGAATTCGTCAGCAAATATTTTCATAAAGGACAGCTTGTGAGCATAGTCGGAAGGCTGAATGTAAACAGCTATGAGGATAAGGACGGCAAAAGACGTACCGCAGTAAATGTTGTTGCTGAGGAAAATTATTTTGCGGAAAGTAAGAAAGCCGTTGCCGAAAATAACGGCATCGGAGAAGGGTTCTATCCGATAGACGAAAATGTGGAAGATGGAGATTTGCCGTTCTGATAGGAGGAAGAATAATGATAATGGACTTAGAGCAGAAATCTATTGAGCGAATAAAATTAGCTGCATTGATGTCTGAACAGTATTACAATGCGCCATTGATATGCACATACAGCGGAGGCAAGGACAGTGACGTAATGCTTGAATTGTTTAAGCGTTCAGGTGTCAAATTTGAGGTGGTTAATAGTCACACTACAGTTGATGCGCCGCAGACGGTTTATCATATAAGAGAAAAATTTAAGGAAATAGAAGAACAAGGCATAAAGACAACAATAGTTTATCCGACATATAAAGGCAAAAGCTGTACAATGTGGAATATGATCCCGTTAAAAGGCGCTCCGACAAGAAAAAAGCGCTGGTGTTGCGATTTATTTAAAGAAAATTCAACACCGGGTAGAATGGTGGCAACCGGAGTAAGGTGGGACGAAAGTCTTAAACGATCTGAAAGGGAAGAATATGAGACGCTTGGTAAAAGCATAAAAGATAAGAAAAAAGCAACTTACTCAGATTTGATTTTAAATAATGATAATGATAGTAAGAGAAACGTGATAGAACGATGCGAAATCAAAGGCGCTGTTGTTGCTAATCCTATAATTGATTGGAAAAACAAAGATATATGGGGGTATATTCGATCGGAAAAAATTAACTACAATCCTTTGTATGATATGGGTTATTCCCGTGTAGGTTGTATAGGTTGTCCGATAAGCAGTTACAAGAAGCGCTGTAAGGAGTTTTTTGATTTTCCTAAGTATCAAGAAAATTATATAAAGTCATTTGATATATGGATTTTAAAAAAAGGTTCGGATAAGTTTAAAAACGGTCAGGAAATGTTTGACTGGTGGATGGAAAATCCAAAGATGCAAGGTCAGATAACACTTTTTGAGGAAGATATAAAGTAAAAGAAAGGCTGTTTGAGCTGAAAGAAAAAGGCGATGATAAGAAAAGCGACGAAATAATCGAAGGTATGAGAATGCTGTGTAAGGCGGTAAAGGAGGCAGATAGGAATTGACAGACAAAGAAGCGATAAAGCAGTTAGCAAGCCTTATTATTAACAGCCAATTATTTCACCAGGACGAAGGTGATATTTGGGAAAAAGACATAGAGGCGTTGATGATAGCGATAAAGGCAGTCGAAAAAGTACAAGATTATGAAGCACAGTGGCTTAATGATATAAATAATCCGTTAGAGCCGTTGAAATTGAGCAAGGCTTTAGATAGCGAGATATTTAAGCTCAAATACAGAATGGAAAACGAACCAGAGAAGATTAATATGCTTGATTATACTATTATAGCGGCATTGCAAGACTGCTTAAATAGATACAAGGGTGTGATGAAGAATGAAATTTGAGGTTAGAAGGGATAACCGAGTTATCATGCAGACAGAAGATTGACTGGGAAGAAAACGAAAGAGGGTGACATCACTGGAAAGCCCAAAGGAATATTTACGACATCTCCGTCGGCTTGAGGTATGTATCGAACAGCGGCAGGAGGAGCTGAACCGGCTGAGAGAGCTTATCGGCTGTCATGCCATTGATTATGGCGATAGAGTTCAGACTTCGCCGTCGGCGGACAGCATACCGAATGAAGTAATAAGACGGGCAGAGCTGGAGGCGGACATAAGCCGCAAAATTGAAAGGTTTTTACAGCTTAAGCATAAAATAATCAACGAGATACAGTCGCTTGATAATGCGGTGTATGTCAAAATTTTGTATATGAGGTATGTGGAATATAAATCATTGGACGAGATAGCGGAGAAGATGAATTACTCGTATAGACAGGTGCTTAGACTGCATGGTACAGCATTAAAGGAGTTTAGAAAAAATTTGGTGTGATAAATAAAAAATGAAAAGCTCAGGTATTTTATCAATTTCGTGATCGTACGAATTTGATAAGTACCGTCAATGGAACACAATGCAAAAGATGGCACACAATGTCACATTTATCTGTGGTAGAATAGTAGCATGAAAAATTGATTAAGGACGTACCGGATTAAATCGGACGTCCTTTTTGCATGAAAGGGGCGGTATAATGCCGAGAAGCAAAGGCGGAAGACCGCCGAAGTATACGAGCAAGGAACAGATAGAAGGGCTTATAGAGGATTATTTCAAGGAATGCGAAGGCGTTCCTTTTTTTGATGATGACGGCAAGCCGCTGGTTACAGATAAAGGCTATGTTGTCTACAAGATACATCCGAAACCTCCGACAGTGACCGGTTTGGCACTGGCACTCGGTTTTAACAGCCGGCAGGCATTGCTTAATTATCAGGGTAAAAAAGAATTTAATGACACGATTACACGGGCGAAAAGCTATGTCGAGGAGTATGCCGAAAGAAGGCTGTTTGACCGTGACGGTGTGCAGGGTGCGAAGTTTTCGCTTATCAATAACTTTAAGGGATGGACAGAAAATAAAAAAGAAAACGATCATGACGAAAACAGACTTGAAGATGACCCTATTACAAAAGCATTGAAGGAGGAGTTCAAAGATGGCATTCTCCGATAAGCAGAAGGAAATATTAAAATTTGCATACAGTGATTTTGATGCGCTGATTTGTGACGGCGCTGTTAGAAGTGGCAAGACATCAATAATGTCGTTGTCATTTTTTTTATGGGGAATGGGTAACTTCAATAAGTGTGCATTTGCTTTTTGCGGTAAGTCCGTTGGAGCTGTTGAGCGAAATATAATAATGCCTCTGTTAAATATCCAATATCTAAAACAGGAATTTGATGTTAGATATAACAGGAGCGAACACGCTATTATTGCAAAGCGAGGAGACAAAGAAAACCGTTTTTATTGTTTTGGCGGTAAAGATGAAAGCTCATATACATTAATTCAGGGCGTTACACTCGCAGGAGTAATGCTGGATGAAGTCGCTCTTATGCCAAGATCGTTTGTTGAACAGGCTTTGGCTCGTTGCTCGGTATCCGGTGCAAAACTTTGGTTTAATTGCAATCCGGAAAACCCTCGGCATTGGTTCAGACAGGAATGGATTTTACAAGCACCAAAGAAAAACGCAAAGCATATTCATTTCCTGATGGATGATAACCCCAGTTTGGATGAAAGAACACGGCAACGTTACAAGAATATGTATACTGGCATGTTTTATCAGCGTTATATACTGGGGCAATGGGTAATGTCCGAGGGCTTAATTTACGATATGTTTGACCAGACCGAGAACATATTCCAAAAAGAAGAAGAACCTGTCGGAATGCGGTCGGTGGCAACAAGAACAATAGCTATTGACTACGGTACAACAAACCCAATGCGTTTTTTGGATATATGGGACGATGGCAGCATTGTCCGTGTTTGTGACGAGTATAACTGGGATAGCCGAAAAGAACACAGACAGAAAACGGATAAGGAATACGCTGATGATTTTATGGATTTTATGGGCGAGAATTACTGTGCTGTTATCGTTGATCCTTCCGCAGCTTCTTTTATAACAGAGTTGCGAAGTCGTGGCGTTTATGTAATTCCTGCGGAGAATGAGGTTTTAGACGGCATACGAAAAACGTCAACCTTAATTCAGCAAAGAAAGATTTTAGTTTGCGACACCTGCGAAACGGTGTTAGATGAAATGGGCGTTTATATGTGGGATGAGCGAGCTTCACTGAATGGCAAAGAGCAGCCGGTAAAGCAGAACGACCACAGCTTAGATGCACTTAGATATTATGTAAATTATTTGCCTGATTGGCGTTTTGAATAAAAGGGAGGTGAGAGGATGGCAAGAAAAAGCAAAAAAATAGAAAACAAAAAAATGACAACCGATGCGTTCTCAAATTCATTGTTTAGGCTCGGCTTTGGTTCTCAATCGCCTCTTGAAAGTACAGAGTACCCATTAACACGAATGACATATGATTATGCCTTGTTAAACTCGCTTTATCGTGGGAATTGGGTGGTGCAGAATGTTGTGGGTATTATTCCCGATGACATGACTAAAGGCTGGTTTACGCTTGCAGGAAGTCTATCACCTGAATACATAGCACTGTTTGAGAGAGTACAGCGAATAACGCAGATAAAAGATAAAATCAATCTTGGCTTGAAATGGGGCAGATTGTACGGCGGTTCGGCTGGTCTGATTATGATAGAGGGGCAGGAAGGCGAGCTTGACAAGCCTCTTGATTTAGAAATGGTATATCCTAATACCTTCAAAGGCTTGCATATTTTGGATAGATGGAGCGGTATAACTCCCGACAGTGAGCTTGTAATGGATATGGCAGACCCAGACTTTGGATTGCCGATGTATTACAACATAACGGACGGCGAAGGCAGAATTTATGCTAAAGTGCATCATTCACGGATAATAAGATTTATCGGACGTGAGCTGCCGTATCTTGAAAAAATAGCTGAAATGTACTGGGGTGAAAGCGAAGTTGAAGCGTTATATGCCGATGTCGTAAAACATGACAACGTATCAACGAACATGGCAGCACTCACGTTTAGAGCTAATGTTGATACAATGGAGGTGCAAAACCTTGACCAATTATTCTCGGTTGCCTCTGCTGAACAACAGCGCAGATTCTGGAATGTAATGCAAGCACAGTCAGTTTGTAAAAGCAATTTCGGTGTACAGCTTGTGAACAAGGACGATAATATAACAAACACGCAGTACACGTTCACAGGACTGCAAGAGGTCTATGACAGTATGTGTCTTGACCTTGCAGGGGCTTCGAGGATACCAGTTACTAAATTATTCGGACGTGCACCTGCCGGACTTAATGCAACAGGCGAAAGCGATTTAAGAAACTATTATGATTATATTGACTCCCTCCGGGAGAGCGTGTTAAAACCTATTATCTATAAACTGCTCCCTGTTATGGCAATGTCGGCATGGGGCGCAATACCTGATGATTTAGATATAACATTCCCGGCACTTTGGACACCGACCGCAAGAGAAACAGCGGAGATTGCGAAGTTTAAAACTGAAAGCATAATTTCGGTGTTTCAAGCCGGATTAATTGACCAGGCAACAGCACAAAAAGAACTAAAAAAGTTATCAGAAGAAACGGATATGTTTGATAGCATATCTGATGAGGATATAGCAGAAAACAAAGGCAAAACATTTCAAGACATAACAGCGTTGAGAGACCCATTAATGGGATTAGGCTATGGAGATGTTGAAAACCCTTTTGATTTAGCCACCGATGATGAAATGACCGTTGATTATTCTCCCGACCAACCGAGAGATAAAGATGGAAAATGGACAGGCGGTGGCTTGACAGAGACAGAAGAAAACGGTAAAATTAAAAATAAAGAAGATATAAGTGCTACAGGTTGTAATGAATTTAAACAGGGATTTACAGAGAAGAACTTAGAACGTCATATAAAAAAACACGGTCAAAAAGATTATCCTGCACTTACAAAAGAAGATTATAATAGTTACGCATTAGACTTAATTCAACAACCGGTATCCGATGATATTTTAGGATATAAGACCGAAGATGGTGCGGTTGTAAGATATAGAGTAAGTGCTAATGATTTTGTAAAGGGATATCCTCAGACCGGTATTGCTACAATGTATAAACCAAAGGGAAACCCTGAAAAAGGCTTAAAGTATTTTAATAAAAAGAAAAAAGAAGAGGGGGTTTAAGATGATAAAATGTCCTGTCTGTGGAGAATATTATTTTGGAAAAGAAGATAATTATGAAATCTGCGAAATCTGTGGATGGGAAAATGAAAAGTTTCAAACAGACCATCCGGATGAAACGGAGTGTGCTAATGTAATGAGCCTCAATGAAGCTCGTGCAGCATGGGCACAGGGAAAAGCTATAGAATAACCGATATTAAAAGATAATTTTAAACGCCTTAAAGGCGTTTTTTTAATGCAAAAAAGGCGGTGATTAATATTGCCGATAATAAAAAGAGCACCAAACGAAAAAGAGCTTGAAGCCCTGCGTAAGATATTCTTAAAAGCTGAAACGGATATTATAAACGAGATTGGCAGACTGCGGTCAATGGGTAACATTGACTATCACGCTGTTGCTTCACTCGAAAGAGTGCAAGCCATATTAAAGCAGATGGAAACCAAATGTTGGAAATATGTCCCTAAAATGATTGAAAAGCAGTTTTATGTGAGAGCGCCGGAAGCACGAAGGATATTAGAGCCAGTCGAAAAGCACAAAACAGGCTATGCGAACGCAGAGGCATTGACAACCACACAATATAATATTGTTGATAACTTAACCATTAATTTAATGGGCGAAATTGTCGTGGCTGAAAATGTTGTTATGTCCACTTTAAAAAATGCGTTAATCGGTCGCACCGAAAACGATGTTTTCAGAAGAATAGGGCTTGAATTAGTTGCAAAAAAAGAGGCAATCGGCAGCGGTGCACAAGCCACAGTAAATGAGTTTGTTAATACCTTAATGCGTGAAGGCATAACAGCGTTTGTCGATAAAGCCGGGCGAAATTGGAGTTTACACACCTATGCAAATATGGTAACTCGCACGACTTCAAGACAAGCTGAAATATTAGCAGTTCTTACAGCCGATGAAGAACAGGACTTATATAAAATCAGTTCACACGGCACGACTTGTAAAATATGCGCACCGTTTGAAGGTCGCGTATATAGTAAAAGCGGAAAGCACCCAATATTTCCACCTCTTTCATCAGCTTTCGGCAAGATAGACCCAAACGGTCCGGACGATTTATCAAATAGCTATTTAAATATACATCCTAATTGTTTGCACACTTTATTGCCATGGACACCAATGGGCTTGACTGATAAACAAATAAAAGAGATTGAGGACTTCTCAAGCTATAAGAAAAACCCACCGACAAAAGACCCTCGAACACAGAAACAGATTGAAGAATATCGTAAAAAAGAAACAGCAAGAGCAAAATGGTTAAGGGATTATAGGGAATGGGAAGATTTACAAATGGCATTAGGCGATAAAGCACCTAAGACGTTTCAGACGTTTCAAAAGCATAAACTGGCTAACAATAAAAAATACAAGGAGTGGAAAGAGAAATATAGAAAAAGATTTTACTTGCAAAGCCGTTTAGATTATACTATAGGTAATGAGGAATCATTTATACCAGAGAGCGCAACCTTTGAAACTGTAAGGACTATAGCTGGAAAAGGAAGCAAAACAATATTCCGGCACGCTCAAGATTACGTTGATAGATTCGGGGGAAAGCCTGAAGAATGGAGTAAAAAGGTTGGAAAAATCGAGAGTTCAAAATATATATTTGACGTCCACTGGGTAGAAAAAGATGGCATTCAATATGATTCAAAGCTTAAGAATAGAAGGGAGAGAAAGTAATGTCTAAAATGAATTATTATATTCCGCCGGAGCCGGACAATAAGCCCAAACACACTATGAAACTGAGATTTATAGGAGAATCGTTTTATTTATTTGGATTAACTAACGGCAAAGTATACGAAGCATGGGAAGAAGACGACGATTATTACAGAGTTATTGATGACAGCGGAGAAGATTATTTATATCCTAAAATAAATCCTCATGCACCTGATGGCAGTACTACAGAAGGCAGATGGGAAATTGTAGAAGAGTGATAGCACCTGAACAGGTGCTTTTTTAATGCATAAATTGAGGTGTTGAAATGATATATTATTATGGCAACGAGATAAGCCCAAACCAAATAGAAACGGTTGAGGGCTTTTTAATTTGCAAAAATGTTCCTATCGCAAGAATAGGCGAACAGGAATATTTAGCAAGGGATTTAGCGTTAGACGGAGACCCGGAGCGTGTAATCAAAGTAAACAGGTATGAGGCAGATGTTTTCGAGCGGGCAACGCTTGCAAGCTTTGAGGGCAAGCCGGTTACCGATGGACACCCACCGGAGGAAGTTGAGCCGTCCAACTTTGCGAGCTATGCAAAAGGGCATATGCAGAGAGTAAGACGTGAGGGCGATTTTATGGTTGCTGATTTATATATCAACGACCCAAATTTAATTAACGATGTCCGCAACGGCATAAAAAGAGAGGTGTCGTGTGGCTATATATGCGAGTATGTGCCCGATGGGGATAACTACAAGCAAACCAAAATACGAGGTAATCATGTGGCTGTTGTGCCGAGAGGCAGAGCGGGGCATATGGTTTCAATTAAAGATGAAAGTACATCTAATATTAAAAAAGGAGGTAGTACAATGAGCAAGTTTACAAAAGAGCTGTTAAAAGTTTTTGGAACAGCTACAAAAGATGCCAGCGCAGAAGAAATTGACGAAATGGCAGAAACAACAGCAAATGCGATAGATGCAGGGACAGAGGAAAAAGAACAGGAAGGAGTGAAAGACGAAATGAAAGACGAAATGGAAAAAACAAATGACGAATACGGCGAGATGTTAAAAATAATTCTTGCAAAGCTTGATGAGCTTGGAAAGAAAAACGACCGTGAAGAAAAAATGGACAGAAAACTCACAGATGAAGATGACCTTGACAAGCTTATTGAAAGACTTGATGGTGGTGAAAAAATCGAGGATGACGAAGAAGCTGTTACAATCCCTGCGGAGGAAATGTCAGACGAGTGCTCAACAGCCGATGCAATCGCAATTCTTAAGCGTGTAAGACCTGCGGTAGCTTCAATTAAGGATAAAAAGGATAGAGCAAGGGTAGTTGATGCGCTCATGTCCTCAATCAGAAGCGAAAACCAGGTTTCAAAAATTTTATCAGCAACAAAGGACTCGGCTACAAAAAATGTTGCAAAGAGCAATCCCGAAAGAGCGATTGTTGAACAGCAGAAAATCTATGATAGCCGTAACCCACACAAGAAAACTAACTAATTAAAAAGGAGTGATATATAATGGCAAAATTAAATCCACAGTCAATCGGTGCAGTTATGCCCCACGGTCAGGCAGGTTCTTATGCAAGACAGCCGGATATGATTATCAATACAAGACCCGCAGGCGGCGAAAGCCCTATTAATTTTGGTCTTGCGGTTGTGTACGATGAAAACAAAAATGTAGTACTTCCAACAGCTTCAAGCACAGCAGATCAGTTTATTGGCGTAGCTTCAAGAGAAATTAACACAGCACTTAACTATCTTGAACAGGGCGTTGGACAGTATGCGCCCGGTGATGCGGTTTCCGTATTCCAGAGAGGCGCAATCAACGTAAAATGTCAGAACGGCACACCTAAAATCGGTGCTGATGTATATATTCGTGTTAAAGCAAATACAGCATACCCTAAAGCTGTTGTCGGTGGCTTTGAGGCAGTTTCAGACACAACAAACAGCGTAAAAATCACAAACGCACAGTGGGCAGGTTCAGCCGATGCAAACGGCATTGCAGAGCTTAGAATTTTAACAATGATTAATGCTTAAGGAGGCGGTATGAATGTTTAAAAATGTAGGAACAATCAATTCAGCACCCGTTGTTTCAAAGGGCATGGGCAACGGCGGTACCTTTACAATGGACGAGGCAGGTATTGCTTCGGGCGGTGCTTTTTTAACATCAGAGCTCGAAAAGCGTGACCCACTCATTAGAAAGCCACTTACATCTGTAACATATCCCAGAGACATCAATATTAATGTTGGTGGTGGCTGGGTTGACTTTGTATCAGCAATGTCGGTTGGCTATGGCTTAACAGGCGGATCAGAAAACGGTCCGGTTTCAGCAGGTGGCGCAAACGGGCTTCCTATTGTACAGGCTAATGTTGATAAAGGTGTGTATAAAGCACATGTATTCGCAACAGCGTTAAGAATAATGTTTATCGATATGCAGAAGTCAAACTACATTGGCAGAAGCCTTGATCAGCTTCTTTCAGATGGTGTTAGACTTGCATACGATAAGCATATGGACGCTAATGTTTACGTTGGTCTTTCAGACTATGACACAACAGGTCTTGTAAATAACCCCGATGCAGTGGAAACAACGGTTGCTAACAACAGCGCAGGAACATCTTCAAAGTGGGCGGATAAAACACCCGAAGAAATCTTAAAAGACATCAACAACGCAATAACACAGGTTTGGACGGCTGCTGAATATGATACAGAGGCAATGCCTAACCATATTCTTTTGCCTTATGAACAGTATACATATATTATGAATACACCAGTTACAACTCTTGCAACAGAAACAATTCTTGATTTTGTGCTTAGAAACAATGTGGCTGCTAAAAATGGCGGTAATCTTTACATTGGCGGTACTAAGTGGTGCAAGGGTGCAGGAACAGGACAGAAAGACAGAATGGTTGTTTATGTAAATCACGAGAGATATGTGAATGTTGATGAGCTTGTACCACTCACAAGAGCCATGACACAGCCTAACGCAACTAATTTCTGTTATGATACAGCTTACGCTGCCAACATTTCCGAGGTACAGGTGCTTTACCCTCAGACAATCGGATATTTTGACGGTATTTAAGGGGTGGCTTTATGATTATAATGTGCAAACGAAATGTTACAATTCCCTCGCCTGATGGTAGAACAGGCAAGTATATACCAAAGGACTATATCGGCACGATTGACAAATGGGTTGCTGAAACTAAGTACTTTAAAGAGCTTGTTTCAGACGGCAAGATTGTTATTACCGAAACCACAAAGGATAAAGTAATTGATAAGGCTGTTGAAGCACCCGTTATTGATAACACAAGAAAAACAAGAAAAAAGGCATAAAGGAGGTGCGGGAAATGTACTACAACAAAACGCAGTTTTTTGGTGTTCGTGAGCGTGCTTCAAACATTGGCACTGAAAAAAGAAATTATACAGCGGAATTATTTAAACAGACTTTCCCGCAATTTTTTAATGCTTATGGCAAGTGTTTAGTTCCTGAAAAGGTCTTATTAATGTTTATCAACAGAGCAAACACAGCAATAACGCCCGATAAATGGGGTGATGCGTGGGAGTATGCTTCGGGTCTGTATGTGGCGCATTTTTGTAGTATGTTTTTAAGTACATACGCTGAATTCTCTGCAACGCCTTCACAGGCAGTGGCTACTGGTGGTTTAGTCGGCGTTGTCAAGTCTGCAACATTGGGTGATAGCTCGGTGACGTATGACACCGATGCCTTAACAAAAGCAACAGCCGATTGGGGAAGTCTTAACTCAACTAAATACGGTCAGATGTTAGCAACAGAGGCAAGGCTAATAGGAATGGGGGGAACATACGTTATATGAATTATGCGGATTGGTATACCGATAAAATGGAAATATGGCGCAACGCCCCAAAAATCGAAGATGGTTTAACATCATATGCACGCCAAAAGATTGCGAACAACGTCCCTTGCCGTATTTATTTGAGCGACAGTCAGCCAATAACAATGGAGCAAACAGCCTCACACGTTAAGCAGAATGATAAATTAATGTGCGGTGTCGATGTTGATATAAAAGCAGGAGATCAGTTAATAATAAAGCGTGGCGGTGGCTTGGGGTATTCCACAACCACCATTCGTGCTTTTGCCGCTGAACCTAATTATTATTTTGAACCCTTCGGTGCAGTAATGCCCGATTTATCTCATATTGAAGTCAGATTGCTTCAAGAAGAAAGGGTGTAGGCAAATGGCAGATTATACACTTAAAACACGAGCAGAGGCATTAAAGAAGAATTTAGAAGGGTTAGATAAAGAGCTTGCCAATATTGCGAAGGGTGCAACTATGCGAGCAGTTGAGAAAGCCGCAGAATTAACGCCACCGACAACTAATGATTTATCGGGTACAAATACACGAACAGGTTCTTTAAAGCAGCATTGGGCAAAGGATAGCAAAATAAAACCGGTTAAAAAAGGCAATGACTTTGAAACACAGCTTGCCAATAATATGGAGTATGCCTCATATGTTAACAATGGGCATAGAATGGACAGGCACTTTGTTCCTGGTCTTGTAATAAACGAGTATAGCGGAATGTTTGAATACAATCCAGACGGCAAAGGCGGTATTGTTGTAGGCACAAAAACATCTTATGTTGAAGGCTTGTTTATGGTCGATAAAGCGATTGAAGAATATAATCGAGTTGTAAAAATGGAAACGAAAAAACTGGTAAAGAAGGTGAGCAAATGAATTTTACTGTTAATACAATATCTAAATCATTAGCAACCTATTTAAAACCGTTATTGCCGAATATAACATTTTTGCAGAATCCGACACAGCAAAATGAAGATAACTTGCCTTGTATGTTTTTACAACAGAGGTATTCAAACATTGAATTACAGACAGGTGGTTATTATTACCGCAAAATTGGTCTTGATTTAACATATCTTGAGAACTATAACCTTGTTAATTTACAGGAGTTATATCAACAGGTTGCTGAATTTCTTGATTTAAATATGGAGTGCTTTCCATATTCAGACGGCGAGAATGCTGAAAAAACGATGATAAGAACATACAACAGAGAATGGCGAATTGATTTAGATGCACTGCACTATAAATTTGAAATACGAGAGAGGGTTGTAATACCCACTCAAGAAACAAAAATGCAAACCATCCAAGAATTAAACGAGGAGGTTAATAAATGAAAACAGAAAAAAAGACATATTCACGAGAGGCGTTATTAAATAGTAAACGCTTTGCTTATGTTCAAAAAGACTTTTTAAAAGCTATTTTGACGGATGAATATTACACAATAGAAGAAGCCGAGGAGGCAATCAAAAAAGTGTTAGGAGGTGTTGAATAATGGCTGGTGGAAACTGGACAACACAGAATAAAATAAGACCAGGCGTTTATATTAACTTTGATAGCAAAACACAGCTTGAACTGTCAGTTGGTCAGCGTGGCGTGGTTGCTATCTGCGAACCGATGAGCTGGGGACCTGTTGGAAAGATTATGAATATTGAGTCGGGTGTTAATACAACGCCTTACTGCGGTTATCCCATTTATGCGCCACAGGCATTATTCTTAAACGAAATTTTTAAAGGCAGTAACAGAACAAACGGCCCAACACAGGTACTTTTATATAGACCCGCTGCTGATAGCTCAAAAGAGGCAACAGCAACAGCGGATACACTTACAATTACTGCATTATATCCCGGCGTTCGTGGAAATGACATTTCAATTATTATAGTTGAAGATGTCGATAACACAGGCGTATTTACCGTTAAAACAGTTGTAGATGGAGCGGTTGTTGATACACAGACAGGCAAGGTTGTTTCAGACCTTAAGGCGAATGACTGGGTTAAATTCAGCGGCACAGGCGCACTTAAAGCAACAGCAGGAACACCGCTTAAGGGTGGTGCAGACGGTACAGTGCAGAACGCAGCATACACAACATTTTTAACAGCACTTGAGGCATACAATTTTGATGTGGTTATTTATGACGGTACAGACAATACAACAATGCTTGCAATGCAGAATTTTGTTGATAGGCTTGTTACAAAAGAGGGTATGTACTGCCAGCTTGTGGCTTCAAATATGACAAACCCCGATGATAGATTTTGCATTAATGTCAATGTCGGTTCAATCGTGCTTGATAACGGCACGACTATTACTCCACAGCAGGCTTGCTGGTGGATTGGCGGAGCAGAGGCAGGGGCACAGTATAACCAGTCTTTAACATATGCACAGTACCCACACGCCGTTGACGTTACACCACGAATGACAGGCGAGGAAATAGAAGCTTCAATTCTTGCAGGACAGCTTACACTTGTACCCTATGACGGTGCTGTAAAAGTGGAAACCGATATTAACTCACTTGTGACATACACAGAAAACATTTCAAAGGTATATCGCAAGAATAGAATAATCCGACTTTGCAACACAATAGCAAATGATATTTATCAGCAGTTTTCAAAATCATTTATCGGCGTTGTAAATAACAACGAAGTCGGCAGAGCATTATTCAAAAGCGTTATTGTTGGGTATTTAATCACAGTGCAGAACAATCAGGGTATACAGAACTTTGATGCGGAAAAAGACGTTGAAGTCCTTCCCGGTAATGATATTGATAGTGTTGTTATAAATCTTGCTATACAGGCAGTAGATGCCACCGAAAAGATTTATATGACAATTACAGTTGCTTAAAAGGGAGGTGGAAATATGTCTTATTTACTTGCAAAAGATACAATAAACGGTGCAGAAGGCAAAATCTTTATTACTGTTGACGGACAGAATATAGAAGTTGCTTGCATGAAAAACATACAGACAAACGCCGAAATTCAGGGAAATGATATGCGTGTTATTGGCACTCGAAAAATTCAGAATAAAGCAAACGGCGCAAAGCTTACAGGCACAGGCAATATTTATTATGGTTCAAACTTATTTACTGATATGGTGCTTGAATACATCAACAACGGTATTATGACACAGTTTGACATCCAGATAACTAACAATGACCCAACAACAACAGTCGGCAGTCAGGTAATGGCTTATTATGGATGTCAGCTCACAGGCACTATTCCGCTTTCAATCTTAAACGATGAAGAAGCTATGCTTAACTATGACTTTAACTTTACTTATACAGATGTAGCAAGAACACAGTCGTTCAACAGCCCTGTTGAGCTTGGTAATTAATAGGAGGGAATAAACAATGAGTGAAGATTTATATGCTTTTTTACATCCGATAAAGCCCGAAGAAATCACAGAAGAAATTGTAGTTTCTGAAAGATTTAAGGATAAAGACGGTAATGTAATTCCTTTTAAAATCCGTGCATTAACAAAGGGCAAGGTTGAGCAGTTAGCACGCAAGTGCAGAGCAAAACACGCCGGCAAAGACTTTGATATTGATGTTGAGCTTGGAAATGCAATGATCGTTGAAGCCACTGTTAGACCTGATTTTAAAAACGCAGAGCTTTGCAATGCTTACGGCACACTTGACCCAATAGAAGTGGTTTCAAAGATGTTGCTTTTTGGCGAGGCTAATAAATTAGCTGATGCAATCGCTAAGTTATCAGGCGCGGATAAAGGAATTGACGTAAAAAACTAATTGACGAGTCCGACCCGGATTTTTTAGGAGCGTACTACTGCTTTGTAAATTTCGGTTGGACTCCATCTTTTTATACCGATTTACCATATAATGAAAGACTAATTATCTTAAATTTTATTCTACGAGATTTAGAAACACGACAAAAAGAGAGAGAGGAGGTGGATAAGATTGGCAACAATATCTGAAACTTTGAGATTAAATGATGCGTTCTCAAGTGTATACAAGCAGTATCTCGGCTACACCGAAAGAGCGGAAACATCAACTTCACGCTTGATGTCAACAGTTAAAAACCTTGCAGGAGCGTATTTAGGCTTCCAAGGCGCAAAGAAAATGCTTGAGCTGTCGGACACCGTTTCAAGTGTAACAGCACGTTTAAACAATATGAACGATGGCTTACAGACCACAGCAGAGTTAAACAATATGATTTTTGCCTCGGCACAGCGTTCACGGGGTTCATATCTTGAGACAGCCAATCTTGTTACACAGCTCGGCTCAATGGCTAAAGATGCGTTTTCATCGTCACAGGAAATAGTAGCTTTTGCCGAATTATTAAATAAACAGCTTGTTATTTCGGGTGCAAGCGGTTCAAGTGCGAGTGCTGCCATATTCCAGCTTCAACAGGCTTTAGCATCCGGCGTTTTACGAGGCGAGGAATTAAACTCGGTGCTTGAACAAGCTCCCGTTATCGCACAAACAATCGCTGATTATTTAGGTGTATCAATGGGTGAACTGCGAGAGTTAGGCAGTCAGGGCGCAATAACAGCAGATGTTGTAAAAAATGCTATGTTCTCGGCAGCGGACGAGACAAACGCAAAGTTCGCAGAAATGCCAATGACGTGGTCACAGGTATTTACTACATTCGGCAATTATGCAATTCAAGCGTTGCAGCCGCTTTTAACGGCGTTGTCGTGGCTTGCTAATAATATTGAAATAATCGGTCCGCTTGTTTTGGGGGCGGCAGGAGCATTTGCAGTATTCCAAATAGCGGCGCACTGGACGAAAATAGCAAAGATTGCAACAACGGCTTATAATTTTGCAGTTGACTTTTTATCGCTCGCATACGGCGTTTTAACAGGCTCAACAAAGGCAGCTTCGGCGGCAACATTGCTTTTTAACAGTGCATTGCTTGGTTCACCGATAACATGGGTAGTTATGGGCGTTATGCTGTTAGTCGGTGCACTATACGCAGGCGTGGCAGCGTTCAACCATTTTTCGGGTTCATCGGTTTCGGCAACAGGAATTATAATGGGTGCGGTCTATACGCTCGGTGCGTTTGTATATAACATAATTGCAGGAATGTGGAATCAGTTTGCAGTATTTGCAAACTTCATAGGCAATGTATTTAATAACCCGATTGCCGCCATTAAAGTCGCATTTTATGACATGGCTGTTACTGTTTTAAGCTATTTACAGAGTATAGCATCAGGACTGCAAAATTTATTAAATGCTATTCCCGGCGTTGAAGTCAATCTGACATCTGGTCTTGATAGCTTGATTGGCAAGTTTTCAGCGGCAGCGGAAAAAACAAAAAGTGAGTCCGGCTGGAAAGAATATGTTAAGTCAATGGATTATAAAGATTTAACAGGTGCGTACAGCGCTGGCTATGATAAAGGCTCAAACTTTAGCTTGTTTGGTGGTGGTGGCGGTGGCTTTGATTATTCAACCTTCCAATCATCAGGTCTTGGTGGTATGGCAAACGATTTAAAGGACATCAAAGGTTCAACCGCTTCAATAGTAAAAGACGTTGATATGTCAAAGGAAGATGTAAAATCGCTTGTTGATATGGCTACAAGGCAGTATATAAACAAAGTCAATCTGACATCACAAACACCAATTATCAACGTAAGCGGACAGAACACAGGCAACACGCAAGCCGATAGAAAAGCCCTTGCGGATGCCATAAAGGACATTATAGTTGAACAGGCGGCGTCATCATCATACAGAAGCACAGCTATGCCGGTTTAAAAGGAGGTTTGGAAAATGCCGATCGAATACGGATTATTTTTCTCAAGAAAGACAGATGGTCTTGTTATTCGCCTTCCGATAAATCCCGAGGAACTTCCTGTTGTAAGGGAAACCGAAAACGATGATGAGAATGTCCTCGGCTTGGGTCCAATTATGATACCCCGAATACCCGGTTTAAGGACTATATCAATTAAAAGCTATTTACCGGGCAGAGTAGACCTAATGACTTTAACAAGTGGTTCTTTCAAAGAACCATATTTTTATATTAATTTTTTTGAAACAGCAATGCTGCAAAAACAGATAATCACCTATACCCCCGTTAGAGCATACGAAAACGGTGTGCCATATATGACACAGGACACAGGCTTTGATGTGCTTGTTACTCATTTTGAGTATACCGAAAAAGGCGGGGAAACAGGTGATTTTTATTTTGAATTGGAGTTGACGGAGTATAAAGACTATGCACCGCTTGAAATAACAATGACAGGCGAAACGGACACCGAAACAGGCGCACAGATAGCCACAACAGAGCAGACAAGGAGTATTCCAGAAGGTCAATTATATGTTGGTGCAAAGTGTACTGTGAACGGTAATTTTTATTATTCAAGTAATGGTGATGAACCACATGGCAACGGCAACGGCAGAACTTGCGTTGTTTCAAGAATTATTGAAAATGCTAAATATTCAGTACATATAAACAGCGAAAACGGTGGTGCGCTCGGCTGGGTTAAATCCGGTAGTTTAACGGTGGTGAATGACAAATGACGGTTGAACTAATAATAGCGGAAAAACGCACAGGCAAGATATGGAACGCTTCAAACGCCACTACAAATATAACATATGAGACTAACCGCACAGGCAGTCCCGGCACGTTAAAATTTACTGTGCTGAAAAGCGGTACACTCTCATTTGTTGAGGGTGATGTTGTTAGATTTAGTGCAGATGGTAAACTTATATTTTTTGGTTGGGTATTTACTAAATCTAAAGACCGTTGGGGCAATATTGATGTAACGTGCTATGACCGTATGAGGTATTTAAAAGCGAATGCTTCATATAGCTTTTATGGCCAATCCGCTGGGGATATTATAAAGCAGATTGCAGATGACTTTCAGCTTGAGACTGCAGATATTGCGGACACTGGGTATTTAATACCTTCGTTGATAGAAACCGACCAAAGCTGTTTAGACATCATTCAAGGTGTGGTTGAGCAGACGTTATTAAACACAGGCAAGTTATACGTTTTTTATGATAATGGTGACGGCTTGTGTTTAACGGCTGCGGAGGATATGAAGTCTAATATAATGATTGGCGATAAATCACTTGTTTTAGACTACACCTATAAAACCGACATAGACGAGCAAACATATAATTCCGTTAAAATCGCAATGGCAAACGAGGAAACAGGCAAAGCAGATGTTTATGTAGCACGGGACACCGATAATATAGCACGTTGGGGCTTGTTACAGCTATATCAAAAAGTTGATAACGACAGTAACTCAGCACAGCTAAAAGCACAGGCAGAGGCAACATTGAGTTATTATAACCGCCGTTTGCGAACATTAAAAGTATCTTCGCTCGGCGTTCTCGGCTTAAGGGCAGGACAAATGATTTTAATGCAAATTGATAATTTGGGTGATATAAACTTAAATCAATGGCTTTTAATCGAGAAAATAACGCACACTTTTGAAAATGATAAACACACGATGGATATTGAATTATACGAAATATAGGAAGTGATAAATATGAATTTGGTAGATTCGTTGGTTATGGTGGCAGAGGGCGCAGCAAAAGCAAGCCAGCCGTGTGATTTGGAAATAGGTACAGTAACAGGAGTAAGCCCGTTAAGCATTACGAGAGACATAGCACAAGCTCCTTTATTAGAGCCTGTATTGATATTAACAGCGGCAGTTGTTGAAAAAAAGATACCTGTGCTTGACCATATTCATCATATTAATACGCTTTCACATAGGCATACAAGCACAGAGGGCACAATTTCAAACAGCCTTACAGGTTCATATCCAACGCTTACTTCTTTAGTCTCATCTGGTGCAGACAGCGACCAGACGCAGAACATAGTGTGTTATGAAAACGGCAAAGCACTGCCGAATAAAGACGGTTTTATAATTTTAAATCGTGCACTTGAAATCGGTGATAAGGTGCTGATGATGAGAGTACAGAAAGGACAGAAGTTCGTCATACTCTCAAGAGTATTTGAACATTAAAGGGGTGATAGAATGGCAACTTTGCCTGAAAGCACCATTAATTTAGACAATGACGTTGAGTTCAGAAGGCAACCAACGCTTACTTTTTATGTAGACCCAGCCACACATAGAATTTCGGGAATGTGTGATGGCTATACAGCCGTTAAACAAACAGTTGAGATAATTTTAAATATTGAGCGTTTCAGATGGCAGATTTACACACCGTATTTCGGTATGCAATGGGAAGGCTTGATTGGTGAAGCATACGGCTTTGTAGCCTCGGAATTGCAAAGAAGGTTGTTAGATGCGTTCTCGGTTGATGAGCGAATAACAGGCATAAGTGATTTTACATATTCTGTTGATAAAGATGTTATGACAGCGAGTTTAACTGTTAATACAGTATACGGAAATATTAAAAAGGAAATGGAGGTGAGGCTGACGTGATAGATTTTAGCAATAAAATATATTCAAATATTCTGAAAGAAATGTTGGATAAAGTCCCCAACTCTTATGACAAGCGAGAAGGCAGTATTATACAAACGGCAGTCGGTCCGGCTTCATACGCATTTGAAGAATTTTACTTAACTTTAAATCAAGTTCAGCGTGCCTCATTCGTACAAACTGCGGTAGGATCTTCTCTTGATAAAATTGCTGTTATCGCAAACATAAAAAGATATTCAGCTTCACCAGCTATTAGATTGGGTGTGTTTAATCAGCCAGTCCCGATCGGCTCAAGGTTTTCTACAATCAACGGTGAGGCAAGCATAAATTTTATTGTTACAGCGAAAACAGCAAAAGTAAACGAGTTTCAATTAACAGCGGAAACTTCAGGTGTGATTGGTAATGACTATACAGGCTCAATATTACCAATAACTTTTATTCAAGGGCTTTCCAAAGCTGAAATAACTGATATTTTAGTCCCCGGTGATGATGAAGAAAACGATGACGAGTTCAGAGAACGACTTATAACAGCGTTGAATGAAAAGCCCTTCGGCGGTAATGTGGCTGCATATCGTGAATTTGTCGGCGGTCTTGACGGTGTGGGCGGTGTTCAAGTTTATCCCACTTGGAATGGCGGCGGTACTGTTAAATTATCGGTCATCGGTGCGGACTGGCAACCGGCTTCGACAACATTAATCAATAATGTTCAGAATGCAGTTGACCCACCACCCAATCAGGGGCTTGGGCTTGGTATGGCTCCCATCGGTGCAAAAGTAACGGTTGTAGCACCTACGGCTATTACAATTAACGTATCAGCCAACATTACTTTATTACCGACTTATGAAATTGGACAAGTTCAAGAACCGGTTGAAAACGCAATAAAAAAATATTTACTTAGTATTCGTGAAAATTGGGCGAAGCCTATTGTGAACGGTGGTATTGAATACGCCTCAAATGTATTTATTGCACAGATTATAGCCTCGATTTTAAATGTGACAGGCGTTATAAATGCAACGAATGTTACTGTAAACGGCAATACAGCCGATATTGCATTAACGCAGACGAGCACAACACAGGAAGTGCCAGTTATGGGGACGGTGAGTTTAAATGTGGGAGCTTAATTCAAACATAATTGAATATTTACCCGATTGGTTTAAACAAATAGCCGATTTTGAAGAAATCTGCAAAACAGAAACAGAACAATTCGAAGCACTTGCAAACGCTATCCACGAAGTAGCAGACAACTTCTTTTTTAAAACAATGGACGAAAAAGCGGTTAATATGTGGGAGCAGATATTCGGTATAGTACCAGATTATACAGTAGAAACGCTTGATTTCCGCAGATTTAGAGTTTTAAACCGACTTACTACAAAGCCCCCGTTTACACTTGGTTTTTTGTATCAAAAGCTTGATGAAATAATAGGCGTGGGATCTTGGACGGTAACAATAGACTATCCCAACTACACGCTTTATATCGAGAGCAGCTCAGAAAACCAACAGTATTATAACGAGGTTTTATATACGATAAACAAGATAAAGCCAGCTCATATTGTATACATCAACAAGCCTTTTACGACATCGGCAATGACCGTTGACGAAAGCGTTGAGCTGTCAGAACTGGAATGGAATTATAGACTTAGTGCGTGGGGACTTGGTATAAATCCATTTGTTACTTCAAAAATGAAAGAGGTGTTGGCTATGCCGTCACAGCAGAGCATACAACAGCAATTATTAAATTCAACTGCGGAGAGTGTTATTAATATAGTAAATTCCGCAAGAATAAACGGCACAACTGTTATTAACACTCTGACAAAAGAAGCAAGAGCAAACAAAGCGGTTATTCAATACAAAGTAAAAGAGGCACAGGCGAAAACAGTTACACAGATTGAATTATTGGACATAAACGGCAATGTATTAACAACATCCGGCGTTTATGTACCTATCACAGACGAAGCTGTTTTCACACATTATTTACCAATCGAGGAGGCGATAACAAATGGCTAAATTACCGGCAGACCTACCCGAAAACTGGACACAGGGTGAAATCATCAGCCCGAATGGTACAGAAGTAGGGTTATCAGAGCAACATGGTTATAACTATTTAATGAAGCAGGTCAACGCCACACAGACCGAGGTGAACAACGTAGGTACTACAATCGAGGGTGCGTTAAAAGACGTTGCAAAGGAAGCTTCTGTGCAGGAAATTCAAGGTAAAATTGGTGAAACAACCGACACAGGCGGTAGCCAAAATTCGGGCACAGTAAATGCAAAGCTAAACGCCTTGCTTGAAGCACCGAAAGTCATAAAGCATATACAGCGTGGATTGATAGGTTTTTCAGGTTCAAGTAGCCCGTCATCTAAAACAGAAAGCGTAACGCTTGTAGGGTTTTCTAACGTAGAAAAAATGATAGTTCTTTTAGATGGCTCGGCGGCTGGCACAAGAAATTCAGTAACTTCATCCTTTACGCCTTACGTCCAATCGTTAGCAACCGACACACTGGAAGTGACAGTTGAATATGTCAACAATTCGTATTCAATCAGCTATCAAGTTATCGAGTTTTTTTAAAGGAGGCGAATTTTATGATATATGCACAAATTGACAACGAAAATATATGTGTTGCTATTTCAGACATTGGGGATTTATCTGTTGATAATCCTTCTTTAATTAAACTTGTTTTTTTTGATAATTCTGTGATTGGAAAGAAATACAACAACGGTGTGTGGGAAGAAGTTCCTAAACCAGAAATTGCAAAAGGAAATGATATTGATACGTTGGCAGATAATCAGCTCACAATCATGGAGGCTATGGCTGAACAGTACGAGCAGAATCTTGAAAACCGTTTAAATGACCAAGAAGTACAAGCCACTATATATGAAGCTGTATTAACATTGAGTGAAGGGAGCGTAACCAAATGAAAGAAATGTACTTTAACTTAGTTTTAGCACACAAAAGAACTTGCAACGAGAAAAACAAGGCAGTTCCGCTTGTACCAGTTACTTACAGAAAAGCCGTTTCAGAAATGTTAAAAAATGAAGGCTATGACGAAGATGGAAATATTCAGTAATCAAAAGTCACTTATTATCTTTTTATTTATAAGGAGGTTTTTAAATATGGTAGATATGTACTTAGCACTCGTAATCGCAGGAAGAAGAACTTGCAACCCTGATAATAAATCTATTCCGCTTGTACCCGTCAGATACAGGGGAAAAGTGCTTACAGAGCTTGAAGCACTCGGTTTAGATGCAGACGGAAACGCTATTGCTTAAGGAGGTAGATATTTATGAAGAAACTTATTGAAATGAAAACAACACAGGCAGACGGACATCACGATTTTATCTATAAAGACGGTAAAAAGGCAGCTATCTCCGATGACGGAGTTGTATTTTGCTATCTCACAAAGTCGGGTATGCTTAAGGCGTCGGAATATCCCGATATTGCAGGTAGTGCATTCGGCAAGTTTGTTGTAACTGATGAGGTTACAGAAAAAGACGGTAAGCCTTGTATCGGCGGCAAGGCTTATGATATTTGGGGCATTGGTGAAAATTATGTGCTTATATCCAATAAAGGTGATAAATTTTATATTTCATCCAATGCTGATGGTTCAAAGGTTGATCATCCGAACCAGAGAGGCGATTATTTTGCTTATACTCTTTTACATGAGATATATTCAATGCTTAAATAAAATAGGTTGAATATATCCTATAAATAATGTATACTGTAATCAAGAAGGAGCGTGATAATATGAAAGTTGATATTGAAAATCTTGTTTCTATGACAGAGGCAAACCAGAATTTTTCAAAGGTGGCACGTCTTGTTGACGAGAACGGAGTAGCGGTTATATTGAAGAATAATACTCCGAGATACGTAATTCTTGATTACAGTAAAATACAGGAAGAAAAAATAGCAGATGATGATGATGTAAAAAATGTATCGGAAAAGATATTGAGTAAGCATTTAAAGGCTTTTGAGGAGTTGGCTAAATGATTATTTTGACCAAAGAACAAATAATTTCAATGCACGAGCTTCTTATTGAGCGTACAGGCGGATTAAACGGAGTGAAGGATTATGGGCTGTTGGAGTCGGCGATAAATAATCCGTTTCAAACGTTTATGGGTAAGGAGCTGTATCCTACAATACAAAGAAAGGCAGCCAATCTTTGTTATAGCTTGATTAATAACCATGCGTTTAATGATGGAAATAAAAGAATTGGAATATTGGCAATGCTTACTTTCCTTGAATTGAACGGAATAGTTATTGCTTGCTCGGATGATGAGCTCGTAAGCCTGGGCTTGAATATTGCTTCCGGCAAATTTACACAGAAAGATATTTTGAACTGGATAGTTATGTATTCCTAAAAACTGATTGTTGAAAAGGATCTCGTTATAAGAGGTCCTTTTTATTTTGGTATTGTGGAGGGCGCATGGAGAATATAGTCGTAGCACTTATAACGGGGGCAATAACACTGTTTGGCGTACTAATTGCCAATAGTAAGTCACAGGCGGTAACAGATACAAAACTGGAAGAACTTACAAGAGAGGTAAGAGAGCATAATAATTTTGCAAAACGTGTGCCGGTTCTTGAGGAACAGATAAAAGTAGCTAATCATAGAATTGACGATTTGGAAAAACTTGAACAGCAGAAAGGAAGATGAAGTATGGATATTACATTTTTAACTAACTTTGCTATACCGCTTATTGTTGGCATTTGTTTATGCCTTGGTTATATAATCAAGAATATTGTACCCAATGATAAGATAAACCGCTTTATTCCGCTTGTAATTGGAATTGTGGGTGTATTGATAAATGTATGGGTAAACAAGGTTTTTACAGCAGAAATTCTTTTAGGCGGTCTTTTTAGCGGCCTTGCAAGTACAGGCCTTTATGAGATGTTTAGAAACCTTATTAAAAATGGTGATTGATTATGAAGAAAATGATTTTAAGAAAAGGACACCGCCTCAGACCGGGTGGTGCATATCCCAAAACAACAATAACGATACATTCAACAGCAAATGCCAATAGTACAGCCCTTAACGAGAGAGCATGGCTTGATAATCCAACTAATAATAGGTATGCTTCATGGCATTACTGTGTTGATGAAAGCGGAGTAGTACAGGCGATACCGGATCAGGAAGAGGCATGGCACTGCGGAGATGAGGACGGCAACCGCACATCATTATCTATTGAAATATGCGAAAGCGGTGACAGAGTTAAGACATTGCTTAATGCGGCAAAATTTGCGGCAGAAAAGCTTGTTGAATATGGTCTGACTGTTGAGAACTTGAGGCGTCATGCAGACTGGGTTAATAAGGATTGTCCGAGGATATTAATTGATCCAGTGCACATATATCGTAATTATGGTTGGAATTGGTTTGTGAAACAGATTGAGGAGGCAGTAGAAAGTATGGTAGAAAAAAGATACAACACAATTGAGGACGTCCCCGAATGGGGCAAGGCGACAATACAGCAGTTAATCAATAAGGGTGCGATTGCTGATGCACGCCATCTTGATTTGTCGGATGATATGGTGCGTACCTTGGTTATCTGGGCGAGATTTATGGCTTGAGCATAATAATGAACATTTAAAATTAAATACTGAAAGGGTGATATGTATGGACAGCTTTATTGGTTGGGTAGGAGGTAAGAAGCTTCTGCGAGATACTATTATTTCTAATTTTCCTGAAACTTTCGGGAGATACGTTGAGGTATTCGGTGGAGCCGGTTGGGTATTGTTTAGAAAACCGCAGGAGAAAGGTCAGCTCGAAGTATACAACGATTTTGACAGTAACCTTGTAAACCTATATCGCTGTGTGAAATATCACCCTGAAGCATTGGAGAAAGAATTAATCTACATAGTACAGTCGAGTGAATTGTTTTATGATTTCAAGGAACAGCTGCATATGAGAGGATTAACAGATATTCAGAGAGCAGCTCGTTATTTTTATTTGATTAAGATGAGTTTCGGCTGCAAAAAGGACAGTTTTGCAACAAGGCCTAAAAACATAAGCCGTTCTTTAGAACGCTTTGCAGAGATACAGGAGAGGCTTTCAAGTGTTATCATTGAGAACAGAGATTTTGAACAGCTTATTAAAGTGTATGATTCAACAGATACGTTGTTTTATCTCGATCCGCCATACCATAAGACTGAACGGTATTATAATAATGATAAGGTTTTTGATGAAGAGGACCATAGAAGACTTAAGACTGTACTCGATAATATAAAAGGTAGGTTTATTCTTTCGTATAATGATGATGAATTTATCAGAGAGCTGTATAAGGATTATAATATCCAGAGTATTGCACGTAGCTGTACGCTTTCGGCTAATAGCTCCGGAGATAAATTCAGAGAAGTAATTGTCAAGAATTATTGATTTGTAGGGGTATGGCGAAGGCTGTACCCCACTTATTTTACTGAGAATATAGCATATTGAATTATAGGAT
>CDZB01071447.1_pt1 | contig 31467 bp, 20 predicted proteins | sample 554961 | NCBI WGS metagenome assembly CDZB01 (sample SAMEA3182106, study PRJEB8094) | gut metagenome | biome: human; feature: gut; material: Stool; isolation source: human stools | place: Canada | collected 2013-02-26
TTTTCTGTTGTATCTTGTGATGAAATTTGTATACTGCTTCTTTGTAAATCCAAATCTTTCACATATTTCTCTTCCTGTATATCCTTCTTGCTTCAATCGTATTATTTCTTCTGTATAGTCGCTGATATGTCGATAGCTTCTTGGCATAAAAAATCCTCCTATGATACTTTCTTCCATTGTATCATAGGAGGCCTCTTTTTTCTATTGTCCGTTTTTACTGGACTTGTTCATTTTGACAGCTCTCTCTTTATGTTTTTATTTATCTGCTTCGGCGTCGTTTGCCTTTGCCTCTTCGATAACCTTCTGTGCAACGACGGGTGGCGCATCCTCATATCGGGTGAACTCAAGGGTGAACCAGCCTCTGCCGGCGGTCACGGAGCGAAGGACGGTCGAGAAATCGCCCATCTCGCCCATGGGAACTTCCGCGATGAGCTCCTGAATCTTCGGCTCGTCGGACGGGCCCATGCCGAGCACGCGGCCGCGGCGCTTTGTGACATCGCCCATGATGTCGCCGAGGTTCTCGTCGGGCATATAAGCCTTCAGAGTGCCGATAGGCTCAAGGATAACGGGGTTCGCCTGCGGGATACCGTTCTTGTATGCTATGTTCGCGGCGGTCTTGAACGCCATTTCGGACGAGTCGACCGGATGATAAGAGCCGTCGTAAAGAGTCGCCTTTATGCCGACCATCGGGTAGCCGGCAAGTACGCCCTTCTTGACGCTGTCGCGCAGACCCTTTTCAACTGCGGGGAAGAAGTTCTTCGGCACGGAGCCGCCGACAACTTCCTCGGCGAAAACGAGATCGTCGCTCTCGCAGGGCTCGAAGCGGATGAACACATCGCCGAACTGGCCGTGTCCGCCGGACTGCTTCTTATGTCTGCCCTGAACCTCGACCTTCTTGCGGATGGACTCTCTGTATGCAACCTTCGGCACGCTGAGGTCAACCTCAACTCCGAACTTGTTCTTGAGCTTGGATACGATAACGTCAAGGTGCTGTTCGCCCAGACCGGAGAGAATCTGCTCGCGGGTCTCTTTATTGATGACGAACGAAATCGTGGGATCCTCTTCGAGAAGTCTGAGCAGGCTCGCCGCGACCTTCTCTTCGTCGCCCTTCTTGCGAACCTTGACTGCCATGGACAGGCAGGGGGTCGGGAACTTAATGCCCTCGAGGGTTATCGGGTTCTTGGGCGAGCAGACAGTGTCTCCGGTCTTGATGCCCGCAAGCTTTGTGACAACGCCGATGTCACCCGCGGGGATGCAGGATGCGTCCTCCTGCTTGCTGCCCCTGAGGGTGATTATCTTGCCCATTCTCTCGCTCTCTTCGGTGCGGGAGTTATAAGCGGGGGTGTCCGAAGTTATCTTGCCGGAAACGACCTTGAAGAAGGACATCTTGCCGACGAACGGGTCGGCGATAGTCTTGAAGCAGATAGCCGCAAGCGGGCCGTTTTCGTCGCAGGGAAGACCGTTCTCGCCTGCCTTGTCGGCTGCGGAGGGAGCGGAATAGACTATCTCGTCAAGGAGCATATCGATAGCTTCGCAGGTGTAGCCCGCGCAGGCGTATACGGGGATAACGGAGCCGTCGCTGACGCCGGAGTTGAGAGCCTTGATTATCTCTTCGCGGGTGAAAGTCTCGCCTGCAAAGAACTTCTCCATCAGCTCGTCGTCGCTCGAAGCGACTGCTTCTGTAAGTATATCGAGCATCTCGTCAAGCTGCGGGTCGGAGGGCATTGCGACCTCTTTCTTCTCGCCGCCGCTGTAGTCGAAAGCCTTGCGGGACGCGAGGTTGACATATGCTGCAACCTTGCCGCCGTCCATATAGGGGACGATAACGGGGCAGATAGCACCGCCGACTGCGTCTTTTATAGCTGCAAATGTTTTATAGAAATCTGTATTGTCCGCGTCGCAGCGGGTGATGGCGAACATTCTCGAAATGCCTCTGGCATTCGCCGCCTTGAGAGCTTTCTCTGCGCCGACGTCAAAGCCGGAGCCCGCCGCAGTGACGATGAGCACACTGTCCGCCGCGCGGATGCCTTCGCTCATGCCGCCCGCAAAGTCAAAAAGACCGGGAGTGTCGATTATATTTATCTTCGCGCCGTTCCACTCGATAGCGGCAACAGCGGTTGAAACCGTGGCCTTTCTCTTCTTCTCCTCGGCGTCGAAGTCGAGCACGGTGGTGCCGTCGGCGACTCTGCCGAGTCTGTCGGTAGCCTTCGCGGTGTAGAGCATTGCTTCCGCAAGGGTTGTTTTTCCTCTGCCGCCATGACCTGCTATGGCGATATTTCTGATGTCTTTCGCGTTATAGGCTTTCAAAAAAAAGTCCTCCTTATCAAAGCGCCGCTGCGCGTTTAGATTTACTGCATAAAAATTAACCACAGTTTTGAAGAAATTATAGCATACATTACTATAGATTTCAACAAAAAAATAAAAATATATTCATTAACGTTATATAAACAAATTGAGCGCAGTTTGCACTTGTAAAAGGATATAAAAATAGTATGTTTTAGTCACATCGGGCTGGTTATCTCAAAATAAAAATAAGGACTGCGGCGGTTCGCAGTCCCTTGTGATAAAAGTTATAACAAAACATCCCCCGCACCTCTCGGTGCAGGGGATGCATTATATCAATTTTTACGCAGCTTTCTTTTCTTTTCTGCGCTCTGCCGCGCGTCTGATAGCCTTGCCTATCTCGAACACCGGGATAGTGGAGACCGAGAGACCTGCGGAAATGAGCAGCTCGTCGGTCTGGAAAGTGCCGGGCGCGATGTCAATTTATTATATTATCTGGAGGCTTTTCTTTTCGCTGCGGCACGCTGAACGACCTTGATTATCTCGACTATCGGGATTATCGAAAACGCGAGGGCGAGCGATGTCGCATATTCGGCGAAGCCTATCGGAGTGAAGCCGAAGGCGTTTGCGAGGAACGGTATCTCAATAACCGCCGTAGTCAGCACGAGAGACGCTACCATAGCGCCGAACAGCGGCATGTTGTGACTGCCTCGAAGGCTCATCTTTATGACCGAGCCGCGCTGCGAGCGCATGTTGAACGAGTGGAATATCTCGCACATCGACATGGTGAGGAATGCCATCGTCATGCCCTGCTCGCACTCGGCGATGTTCATGAACGCCCAGTGACCGGTCTCAAAGCGTTCGCCTATGAAGAACGCCGCGAGGGTCAGTGCGGTGACCAGCAGGCCCTGATAGAGCACATCAAAGCCGAGCCCGCCTGCAAATATTCCGTCCGACGGATCGCGCGGGCGGCGGCGCATGATATCGCTCTCCGCCTTTTCGAGTCCGAGCGCGAGCGCCGGGAAGCAGTCGGTGACGAGGTTTATGAACAGCAGATGCGGCGCTTCGAGAATCGTGAAGCCGAGAAGCGTTGCGGTGAATATCGCGAGCACCTCAGCAAGGTTCGAGCCGAGCAGGAATTGAATAGCCTTTCGGATATTGTCATATATCCGGCGGCCCTCTTCAACGGCGTTGACGATAGTTGCAAAGTTGTCGTCCGTGAGCACCATGTCTGCAACATTCTTTGTGACGTCCGTGCCGGTTATGCCCATGCCTATTCCGATATCCGCGCTCTTTATCGACGGCGCGTCGTTGACTCCGTCGCCCGTCATGGCGGTTATCTTGCCCTTTGAGCGCCAGGCGTTGACTATTCTCGTCTTGTGCTCGGGCTGCACGCGCGCGTATACATATATATTTTCGACTCTGTCCGCGAACTCTTCGTCGCTCATCGCGGAGAGCTCCGCGCCGGTTATTGCCTGTGACGGATCGGTGAGTATGCCGAGCTCCGAGGCTATCGCAACAGCGGTGTCCTTATGGTCGCCGGTTATCATAACGGGGGTTATACCAGCGCCACGGCACTCCTCGATAGCCGCCTTGACCTCCGGGCGAACGGGGTCTATCATGCCGGTAAGGCCGATGAATATCAGGTCATGCTCGAGCGCCTCGGGCGAAAAATCGTCGGGCGCGGAGTCGTATTTTCTCATCGCCGCCGCGAGCACGCGCAGAGCCTTATCCGCCATCCTCTTGTTTTCCGAGGCTATTGTCGCCTTTATCTCGTCTGTCATCGGAACGATTTTTCCGTCAATAAAAGCGTGGGTGCAGAGATCGACGACAACATCGGGAGCACCCTTTGTGTATTGAATAATGCCGTCCGGTGTCTTGTGGACGGTGGACATCATCTTTCTGCCGGAGTCGAACGGAGCTTCGCCGATTCTCGGGCTGTCTGCTTTCAAATCGCCCTTGTGCATCCCGAGGCTTATCGCAAAGTTTACGAGAGCCGCTTCGGTGGGTTCTCCCGTGACTGCTCCATCCGCATCCTCCTCCGCGTCCGAGCAGAGGGACATGGCTCTTGCGAGCAGCTTTTCGTCGCCGTAATGATCGACGACGGTCATCTTATTCTGCGTGAGAGTGCCTGTCTTGTCAGAGCAGATTATCTGCGCGCAGCCGAGCGTCTCAACAGCGGTGAGCTTGCGGATAACTGCATTTTTCTTCGACATGTTCGTAACGCCTATTGACAGCACGATAGTGACCACCGCCGCAAGTCCCTCGGGAACGGCGGCAACGGCGAGGCTGACGGCTACCATAAACACGTCGATAACGCTCTTGAATATCAGCGCGGGATCGCCGCCCGCGAGAGTGGAGCGCTCCATGAACAACGAGAACGCGAAGATGAAAACGCAGATTCCAAGCACGAGGAAGGTGAGAGTCTTAGAGAGTCCCGCAAGCTTTTTCTGGAGCGGGGTCTGTCCGTCCTCCGCCTTTGTTATGGCGTCGGCTATCTTGCCCATCTCGGTATTCATGCCCGTGTCGGTGACGACGGCCTTGCCGCGTCCGTAGACAACGGCGCTGCCCATATACGCCATGTTCTTTCTGTCGCCCAGCGGAATATCGCCGCCGTCGCCCGCGCCGAGAACGGAGATAATCTTGCTCACGGGCACGCTCTCGCCCGTCAGCGCAGCCTCCTCTATTTTAAGGCTGGCGCTCTCGAATATGCGGCAGTCCGCGGGAACGGCGTCGCCCGCCTCAAGTACCACGATATCGCCGACGGTCAGATCTTCGCTCTTGACAGTCATTATCCTGCCCTCGCGAATGACCTTTGAGGTCGCCGCGCTCATCTCCTGAAGCGCCTCGATAGCCTTTTCCGCCTTACTCTCCTGCAAAACGCCGAGCACCGCGTTTATGAGCACAACGGCGAGGATTATCACGGTGTCCGTAGGGAAGGACGGCGAGCCGGAGACCTTGCCCTCATAGACTGTCGTCACGGCGGATATGACCGCGGCGACGATAAGGATGATTATCATCGGGTCGGCAAGCTGCTCAAAAAACCGCCTGACGAGCGATTTCTGCTTTGCCTGTGCCAATTTGTTTTTGCCGTATTTCTCAAGACGGCGTTCGGCCTCGGACTGCGAAAGTCCGTTTTCCGAGCTCTCCGTCCGCTTAAACACCTCGCGGACGTCTTCAAGATAGTACTTCAATTTTTATGCCTCCCTTTCGGTTAAACAAAAAAGACCTTCGACAGACCATGTCTGCCAAAGGTCTTGCCTCAAACGCATTCAACGCATATGTCTGCTGCCAGCCGGGCTCGGTCGGTTATCGCGACCTGCACGACGGTTGGTGACAGCGAGATGGGCTTTTGCCCATAGCTACTCCCCAATGGATATGCATTTATCATACTCCGCAAAAGAGGAAATGTCAATTAAAAATTTATAAATTTTTATCTATTATTCTTTTTATTCGACAAAATCGCTCTTGACAAAAGCGCAATGTGAATATATAATTAATGCGTATTCTGACAAATGTTTCTGTGGACTCGCATGTTTTTGTAAGCCATTGACCGTTTGATGGTTCACAAAAATGTGTGAGTCCATTGCACAACATATAATATAGAATGCAAATTTTTTCACGGAGGTACCACAATGAAGGGTACAGTCAAATGGTTCAACGCAGAAAAAGGTTTTGGCTTCATCGCTAACGATGAGGGCGGCGACGATGTTTTCGTACATTTCTCCGCTATCGTTGCAGACGGCTACAGAACTCTCACCGAGGGTCAGAAGGTCACCTTCGAGGTCGAGCCGGATCCCAAGGATTCCAGCAAGCTCAGAGCTGTCAACGTTGTCGGCGAATAATTTTCTCCAGAGTTGACGCGGGCGTCCGCTATGCGGACGCCCGTTTTTTATATTTTCCTCTTCAACATATCCTCCGCAATGCTCTTCGCGAGTTCATCCATGTGCGAGAAGTCCATGGCGGATATATATATGCTCTCGAGGTCGTCGTGTATACTCTTTGCGCTCTCGAGTGAGGCTATTGCCTCGCCGATAAACTCGCCGTAGGCTTTTTTGGTGAAGTTCAGCCGCGACATGTGCCGGCGCAGCGCGGCGCGATCGGTGAAGCGCGAGGAGTTTATCTTTATCGCGCCGTCAAACTCCGCGGGATGCAGCCTGTTTGAGGTCACAAAGCCGAACGACAGGTCGGGGATGAGCAGATGTTCGGGCTCGCCGTCCGGTGAAAGGGGAGACGGGCTCGTGATTATGTCATGACCGCCGGAGAGGGCGTATCCGCGAAGCAGTGACAGCAGGGCTGCGGAGCTCGCGATGTTGTCGTCCTCAATGATATATATGCGCTCGCAGAGCTGCCTTACCGTATCAGTGAAGAAAGTTATCCCGTCCGGAGTGACGGCGGATATCATTCTGTGACTCTCTTCGCCGATGCGCCCGGTCGGCCTGCCGAACTCGCGCGACGCGATGCGCGAAGCCGCGCGTTTGATTTTTGCCGTGTCCGTGCAGCCGAGCGTCAGGCGCAGTATATCCTCGCGCAGCAGGGCGCTCGCTTCGAGAAAGCGCCTGCATCTGCGGTGGCACGCGGTGTTTTCATCGGCCAGTGCGATAACCTCATCCGCGCGCGAACGCAGAATATCTTTATCCCAGAACCTGCCTAAATCAACTATCTCCTGCGCGGCGCCCGGATATTTCGGCTCGAGCGTGTGCGGGGAAGTGCCGTCCGCTATCCAGCAGTTGAGCGCGGGCGCATATACGCCGTCGAGCGAAGCTGGGTCGGATGAGCAATATATCAGCTCCGTCTCTATCCCCGCGTCTGTCAGGGCGGAGTTTATCCGTTTCATCAGGCTTGATTTGCCCGTGCCCGGACCGCCCTTTATTATATATGTATACCCGCCCGAATGAGTCGGACAAAGCTCGTCGAAAAATGAGTGAAACCCCTCGGGCGAGCTGCACCCGAGAAAATAGCTGATGTTACCCATAATACGCCTCCCGAAAAGTCATATTACAGAGTATTCACCGCCCGCTTGTCAGGTTACGGAAAAATATCAGCCTGCCGTTCACCGTGTGAAACGGCTTGCCGAGGTTGACAAACGAAGCTAAAAAAGGTAAAATATCACGAGTGATTCAGGCGCAGTTGGGCGAGGAGGAATGCCGCCGCCGGGGGCGGATAGAGGCATTGCTCCGAGGTGAAGAAACAAGGAGCGGAGCGAGCGCACCATCGTCCTCGACAGCTCCATATCATTCGTTTCCGCCTTTGGCGAAAACTCATTCATTGCGCGCCTCGTCCTCTCCCCAAAAAGGCAAGCCTTTTTGGGACCCCTGTATTATGCGACTATGTTTCTGAGGGAAGCGCCGCGGACGGACAGCGGAAAGCTAATAAGCAGGAAGCAAACTAAAAAATAAATATAACCGGGTGTGGCGCAGTTGGTAGCGCGGGTGGTTTGGGACCATCAGGCCGCAGGTTCGAACCCTGTCACTCGGACCATATCGAGTGTTCATAACAGATTTGAGTTATGGACACTCGCTTTTTTGTTTTCCGCACAACCGAATATTGCTGTGGGTTATATGCGGTACATGGGGCCTGCTATTATTTATTATATCGCTAAGTGGCTTTTGCCGGCCGGATATTTTGGGGGATGAGAGTATGCTTACACTGAGAGAAGAAATTTTAAATCTTCTGGAATCACCGGAGCTTTTGGAGTATCTGCTGTCAAATCCGGAAAGGCTTTGTGAATTTGACTATGCGAATATTATTGCCGGCGCGCCTATAGGACTTGCTGAGAAGCGGGCGCTGCTTGAAAAGCTGAAAAACAGTGCGGAGTTGCGCAGAGAGCCGGATAAAGTTGCCGATTATATTGCCGCTCTGAATTCCGCAACGGCGGCTCTTGAGAACAGCGGCAACGAAACCGTGCTGTCCGTTGTGCTGCGCAGATGCGGCGTTGACAGCTTTGTTGACGGCGCTTATTATGCGGCATCTGCGGAGTCTGCGCGAAGGGCAATCCGCGAATATGTTTCGGAGTGCAGTGACTGCGATTGGGGTCATATGTACTGGGAGATGAAGCTGTATCGGCGGTCGGATGCATCGGAGAGCGGCGGATTTATGCGGACGGAGTATATTTATATCGCCGAGCCGAATGGGGAGATTCAGTATTTTCTGCACAATTACGGCCGTCGCGGAAAAACTAAATATTATACTCGGGCGGAGGAGACGTTCGGGGAGAGATCGGCGGATCTGAATCTGCCGGTGCCGTATCGCCCGGGAGATATTTTGAAAATCGACTGTTCGCCGTATACGGACGGCGTGCATTATTGCATATTGACCGAGGTTGGCGACGACTGCTGCGGCGTTCGGTGCATGTATCCGGTTTTTGACGGGCGCATCGGTCATGGTGCGTTGAAGCACGGCAATTATATTTCCGAGAGTGCCTGTGGCATAAAGCAGTATCTCTCGCCGCTGTATCGGGCAAGGATATGCGTCGAAGAGCTACCCGAAAGCTGCCGCTTTATGAAATCTCTTCGCGTGAAGCTCCGCAGCGATCCCGACTTCGGAAAAGCTATATCTCAGGTCGGTTCATATCTGAAGTTCCGGCAGTCGTGAAAATTTAATGCGGTTTCGCGCTTGCGTTATTTCTTCGTGACATCTTATATCCGATGTGACAAAAATGGGACATTCTCCGTGCTATGATGAGCCTCGGGAGGCGACAAAAAATGGACGATAAAGCAATCCGCGGCATTTTGATAGAGTGGCTGCAGGCGAACTATCCGGAAGGGCGTATTTATCAGGAGAAAAGCATCGGCGAATCGGTCTGTGATGTGATGCTGGTCAGCGATTACTTGACCGGATTTGAAATCAAGAGCGACCGCGACAGCTATCGCAGGCTGCCGCGTCAGGTGGAGTATTATCAGCAGTATTTCGACTATAACTATCTCGTAGTGGGCGAGAGGCACGGCGCTTCTGCGGGCGCGAAGATTCCCGATAACTGGGGGATTATTGTTATCTGCGAGGATGGGATAAATCTCAAACGCAAGCCGAAATACGGTTCGCCCAAGCTTGAAAAACAGCTTCGCATACTGTGGAAGGCAGAGCTTAACAACATACTCAGCAGATTGAATGTGCCCCTGATGACTTACAAGAGCAAGGACTATATAGTGCGCTACCTTGCCAAAACGCAGGAGAACAAAGGGCTGCAGGAAAAAATCCATGAGGGCGTGGTGTATGAGCTGCTCCACAGAGATTATGACACTTTGGGTATAGGCGACCCTACGGTAAGCGGCGAAGCAAAAGATAGCAGCATCTACTGCGAAATGCCGATGTCGGAGATGATAGACACTCTCTCGGAGCAGGATCTGCAGCAGTTCACCCTCGACCATTGGATTGAGCTCTATGCAAAGGCGAGAAAGCTGAAAGAGGCAAAGGTCTACAAATACAAAAAGCCGGGGAGAGAAAGAGTAAGCTCGGTTGAACATACTATTAAATATAAAGATATAGAAGCGACCCCCGGAGTCCCGTGGATGGACAGGAGAATAATCAACGAGTTTATTTTTTATCTGATAAACGGGTATGAAATCTGGGAGTCCAAAGGAAGGCAGAATTACAATCTTGTCAACTATGAACCGAATACGGGCTATTGGTTCATCCCGGATAAGGGGTATTACAGCGGCCTCTCGAGGATTGATTTTGAATACGGGATACCGCAGTACAATGCGCTGTATATCTTTGAGTCGATGCTCAACATGCGCGAGATTCGTCGCGATACAAAGAAAGAGACGGTTCTGATTCTCGAAAAGCGGGACAAGATTCTCGAATTGTTCAGAAAATGGCTTTGGGAAGACGAGGACAGGCGCTGGGATGTTGAGGAGAGCTACAACAAAATATTCGGCGGACTCTGCGTAAAGCACTATGACGGCGCCAATCTGTCGTTCCCGCAGATGAGCGAAGAAATCAAACTCTATCCGTATCAAAAGGACGCCGTTCAGAGAATAATCAACGAGAAAAACACGCTGCTCGCATTCGATGTCGGCGCGGGAAAGACATATATCATGATTGCCGCGGCGATGAAGATGCGGCAGATGGGGCTGTCCAGAAAGAATATGTTCGTCGTGCCGAACAACATTGTCGGACAGTGGGAGCTGATTTTTCAGACAATGTATCCCAAGGCGAAGCTGCTGTCCGTGAATCCCGGCACATTTCAGCCGGATGTGCGCCAAAAGGTCTTAAATCAAATTGTAAACGGGGACTATGACGGAATCATCATAGCGTACAGCTGCTTTGAAATGATACCGCTTTCGTCCGAATGCGTCCTGACTCAGATGGAGGATGATCTGTCAAAGCTCGAGGATATGATGGCGCTCCTGCGCCAGGCCGTTGGGTTGGGAAAGGAGCTGAACAGGGTTGAGGAGGGAATACGCAAAACCGCACATCAGCTTATCATGTCGATGCAGAGTACAAGAACCGAGGTCACATTCGACAAATTGGCGATAAACACCCTCTTTGTCGATGAGGCTCATAATTTCAAGAACATTCCGATCGACTCGAGGCAGAAAAATATAGCGGGAATAAATCTCAGGGGCTCGCAGAAGTGCCTGCATATGCAGCGAAAAGTGCGCTGCGTTCAGGAGCAGAACAACGGGGGCGGCGTAGTTTTTGCAACCGGCACGCCGCTGTGCAACTCCATCTCCGACGCCTATGCCATGCAGATGTATCTTCAGCCGGATGTTATGAGAAGAGCCCATCTGGATGTGTTCGACAATTGGGTCAAGTCATTCGCCCAGCCTGAATATGTGTGCGAAATCGATGTGGATACTTCGAATTTCAGGATAGTCAAGCGATTTGCGCGCTTTTTCAATCTCCCGGAGCTTTCCAGGCTGTTTGCAAATATCGCGTGCTTTTATGCCGTGAACGGCAGCGGAGATCTGCCGGAATTCAACGGCTATGACGATATTTTACTTGAGAAAAGCCCGCAGCTTCAGGAATATATGAATAAGCTCTGTGAGCGCACGGAAGAAATACGCAAGAAGAAGATAGACAAGGGCTATGACAACATGCTGAAGGTCAGCACGGACGGGAGAAAGGCGGCGCTTGATCTGCGTCTGGTCGGCTGCGACGAACTGCCGGAGAGCCGCTATAGAAAGACGGATGTATGTGCCGAGCAGGTGATGAAAATATATGAGGAATATCCCGGCTGCGCACAGATAATTTTCTGTGATTACTCCACGCCGAAAACCGGACAGTTCAATGTCTACGCCGAAATGAAGAGCCTTCTTGTGGAAAGAGGCATGCCGCAGGAGGAGATAGCTTTCGTCCACAGCTACACATCGGAGGCGACGAGAGTCGCGCTCTATGAAAAGGTCAACAGAGGAATCGTCCGCGTGCTTATTGGCTCGACATTCAAGCTTGGCATAGGCGCAAATGTGCAGACAAAATTGAAGGCGGTGCATCATCTGGATGCCCCGTGGCGTCCTGCGGATATGGTTCAGCGCGAGGGCAGAATCATGCGCAAAGGAAACCTGAACGAAGAGATACGGATTTTTCGCTATATCACAAAGGGCAGCTTCGATTCATATTCGTGGCAGATTCTGGAGACGAAGCAGAGATTTATCTCACAGTTCCTGAGCGGGTCAACTTATCAGCGCTCGGCGTCCGATCTCGAAGAAAATGTGCTGACATATGCTCAGGTAAAAGCTCTGTCCATTTCCGAGCCCCTTATGAAGACGCTCGCCGAGAAGCAGAACGAGCTGCGGCACACGGAGATTCTGTCCTCCGCTTTTGAAAAAAGCATTAACGATGCGAACAGGTCGGTTGAAGAGAAGAAGAAAATGCTTGCCGATTTTGATGTCCGTCTGCGCAATACGGTTAAAAACGAGGAATATCTGCTTGGGTTTTCCCGCGAGCAATATAAGCAGGAGGTCGGTAAGATAAAAGATTTCCTCTCCGAGAGCGTGATTCGCAAAGAAGAGCCGATGCCCGACGATCTATTTGTAATGGATTTTGCAATATCCGTGCCGGAAAATCAGGATGAAAAGAAGCCGTATCTTTCGCTCAAACGCCTTGATACTGTATACCGCTTGGAGGTCGGTCAATCCGTCTCGGGAAATGCGCGGCGTCTGTATAATTTCTTTGATTCGTTCTCAAAGCAAAAAGAGCAAATTGAAGACAGCCGGAAAAAGCTGAGAGCTTCAATCAAAGAACTGGAGGCAATCGCGGCTCAGAAAAATCCGTACCCGGAGCAGATTGCCGCGCTGAGAGACGAAGTCAGCGACTTGGAGCAGGGAATAGCAAAAAAGGCATCGGATTAATTATTCCGCCGACAACATCCTGCGCTTTATTGCCAAAATCTAATCTCTGTTGTATAATTACTGTATTTCCCGGGCGGAGGTGAAATATATGTCAAAGCATTTAAAAAAATATGCGGCTACACGAGCGGCGACAAGACTTGTTATGGATGCGGCGCAAAGCGAAAAAGCCAAGGCCGGGCGTGTGACGATGCCGAAAGTCTTTTTTGTTATCGGGATTATCGGTTTTGTTCTTTTGGCGACGGCTACATTCCTTTGCGGCAGGATTCCCCATATGATTGGCATTGCTGCCGGCTTTGCTATACTCGCATTGCCTGATTTGGCACTTATTATTGCATATTTCAATCAGCGCATATATTATACAGACGAAATGTTTGTCCATAAAAACTTCTGGGGCATCAAGCGACTGTACAGATATGAGGATATCACCGGTATACGCATAGACGGAGATGTCAACTTGTTTTTGGGAAAGCGGAAAGTCCGCATTTATGACAGGGCAGTCGGAAAGAAAGAATTTGTTCGCTGTGCGGGAGAGGGATACCATCGTGTATATGATAAAGGTATTCCACTGGTGCCGAGAAAAAAGAACGATATATTCAACGGAAACATAAAAAATCCCGGTGAAGCCATAGCCGTCGGCATCATACTCATTGGCGGTATGGCACTGATCTACTGGATTATGTTGTATGGCATGTGGGCATTGACTGCAAAAACGCAAGATGAACTTACAGTCTCTACGGTCGCTTTTAATCACTGCGAAATACAGGACGACGCAATTCGGCTGTATGGCGACGGTGAGAAGTGCTATATAATACCGAAATACAAAAGGATAATGCCGGATGCCGACGAGTTCCTTGATGAATATCAAAACGGAGGCACGCTGATACTCGGATATGCCAAAGTCTATGCTAATGAAGACGTATATGTATATACTGCCGAGAGCAATGACGGCAGAATGTTTGTTACATTCGAGAAATCAGACGCGCTGCAGAAGGAAAGGTTCATACAACGGTGGAAAGTAATGCCTAAGCCGATTACGGCTTTAATGATTTTCTTTCCTACAGTAATGCTCCTGTTTGTGGCGGCAGGATTCTATGTCGGTCGGCATGTTGAAAAGTTCAGCCCAAAGACGGTGCATATCTTTTACCAAAACAGCAATATTAATTGGCCAAATTCAAAGAAAAAGCCAAGCGCGAAAAAGAGGAAAAAACGAAAATAACTTCATAGGTTTTCCATATATCACGAACAAAACTCCAATAACAAACCCCGCTGTGCCGAAAAATGCATAGCGGGGTATATATTTTTTATATCGTGGATTTATCTGAACGGACACGCTGTGAGCTTCACCCAACCCATTTCTCAACCGCATCCGCCGTCAGATTTATCTGTCGGGCGTTGTCTATCGTTGGGGTGCCGTCGCCGTCCTGATTGCCGTAAACGCCGAAATACGCGTGGCATCCGCCGTCGATTATATATTCGGTAAGCTCGGGGAGGTTGCTGCGGTACTGCTCATATTTTTCGCGGTTGAGCACTCCGTCATTGCTGCCGTAAATTGACAGCGTCCTTATATTTTCGTTTGAGAGGTCGGCGGTCGAATATGCGGCGAGGAGCAGCAGACCTTTGAAATCGTTCGGGTGTTTTTCGAGATACGCCGCCGCCATCGAGCCACCGAGGGAGTGACCTCCTATGTACCAGTCGGTAATTTCCGGGAACATCTCCCGTATGCCGTCTGCGGCGTTGACATCTAATACCGCGAGATTAAACGGCATCCTGACGAGCACGCAAAGTATGCCCTTTTGGGCGAGCGACTCCATGAGCGGCAGATATGCAGTGTATTCGACCTTGCCGCCGGGATAGAATATCAGTCCCTTTGTTGCATTTTTGCTCTTGCAGACTATATTGCCGTTGTCGAGTTTGATTGTCTCGGTCAGGGAACTGCCGTCCTGAAGCCCGAATGATTCGCTCGTGGGCGTTATCGCGTGATAGTAGTCGCCGAGATAGACGGCGCACGCTCCGAAAAGCAGCGCAATGACCGCGACTATCGAAACGATGCATATTATTATCTTCCGCTTTTTGCTGCCTGCCTTTGCCATGATAATACCTCCGTCGGTTTCTGAGTCGATTATATCATACCGAACCCTTTAAAGCCAAGAAAAAATCTGTTGCAGTTTTTTCCGTCCTCGGTTATGATATTAGCGTAAAGGAGTGCTGTTATGTTTTCGGAAAAATTTATCTGTGCGGGCTATGATTATACAACCTATACATTTCATGTCCCCGCGCCATATTTCAGAAAGGCTTTTGAGATAGACGGCGAAGTCAAAAAGAGTGTTATTACGCTGACGGGACTCGGATTTTATGAGCTCTATGTCAACGGGCAGAGGCTGACAAAAGGCATTTTGGCTCCGTATATCTCGAACCCCGACGATCTTGTCTATTACGACGAATATGACATAACCGAGTGCCTCATGCCGGGGAAGAATGTTCTCGGCATAATGCTCGGCAACGGAATGCAGAACGCGCCGGGCGGTCAGATCTGGGACTTTGATATCGCCGCATTCAGGGGCGCGCCGCGCACGGCTTTCTGCGTCTCGACGGAATATATTGACGGCGGAATTGATATTTTCGAGGCTGACGGCTCGGTCAAAACTGCTCCGTCACCGGTCATTTTCGATGACCTGCGCTGCGGCTGCTACTACGACGCGCGCCTTGAAATTCCCGGCTGGTCAGAGCCGGACTTTGACGACAGCGCGTGGAAAAATGCCCTGCCTGCGGAGACCCCGCGCGGCGAAAAGCGCCTGTGCGAGGCGGAGCCGATAGCGCCCGTGCGCGAGATAAAGCCGGTTCTGATAAGAAAATGCAGGCTCAAGGAATACATAACTCGCGGCGACGTTGTCAAAGAGGCGAAAAAAATAGCGAGCGACGAGCGCGACGGATTTTTATATGATTTCGGCGTGAACTCGGCGGGCACCGTAAAGCTCAGAATAAGCGGCGAGCGCGGGCGGCAAATCGATCTGCAGTTCGGCGAATATTTTGCGCCCGACGGCGAGCCGGACACGAGCAACATCTGCTTCTATCCCGCCGGATATTCCCAGCGCGATATGTACATACTTAAAGGCGAGGGCGAAGAGACTTTTGAGCCTGTGTTCACCTATCACGGCTTCAGATACTGCGTGGTGCTCGGCATAACCGAGCAGGAGGCGACTGCCGATCTTCTGACTTTTGTCGTGCAGAACTCGGCTCTGCGCGAGATCGGCTCGTTCGGCTGCTCCGACGGGATGACGAACAAATTGCAGGCGATGACAAGAAACTCCGATCTCTCGAATTTCTATTATTTCCCGACAGACTGCCCGCACCGCGAGAAAAACGGCTGGACGGGCGACGCCGCTCTCTCCGCCGAGCATATACTGATGAATCTCGATGCAGTCAACAGCTACCGCGAGTGGCTTCGCAATATCCGCGCCGCTCAGCGTGCGGACGGTGCGCTGCCCGGCATTGTGCCGACGGGCGGCTGGGGATTTGAGTGGGGCAACGGCCCCGCGTGGGACGCTGCGCTGACGTATATTCCGTATTTCTGCTACGTCCTGCGCGGAGACAGAAAGATAATCGAAGAGAACGCGACGGCGATATTCCGCTATTGCGAGTATATCTCGCGCCGCCGCGACGAGCGCGGGCTTGTAGCGATTGGGCTCGGAGACTGGTGCCCGGTGACGAGGGTCAAATCGCCGCTCGAATTTACGGACAGCGTGACATGCATGAGTATTCTCAAGAAAGCCGCCTATATTTTCTCGCAGCTCGGACTCTCGCTCGAACGCGAGTTCTGCGAAAATCTATATAATGAGATAAGAGACGCGGTCAGACGGCATCTGATAGACTTCGGCACTATGACTGCGATAGGCTCCTGCCAGACCTCGCAGGCGATGGCGATATATTACGATGTGTTCAATCCCGGCGAAAAGCCCGAGGCGTTCAAACGCCTTCTTGAGATAATCAAACGGCGCGATGACCATGTCGACGCGGGCATACTCGGTATGCGCGTGCTGTTTAGGGTGCTCTCAGATTTCGGCGAAGCCGACCTGGCTTTTAAAATGATAACCCGCCCGGACTATCCGTCCTACGGAAACTTTGTCGAGCGCGGACTTACTGCATTGCCGGAGGATTTCCTGCGCGAGGAGGACAGACCCAATTCGCTCAATCATCATATGTTCGGCGATATTTCCGCGTGGTTCATTGAATATATCGGCGGCATCCGCGTCAATCCTTTCCTTGCTGATCCGTCGGAGGTTGAGATATCGCCCGTATTTATTGAAAAGCTCGACAGCGCCGAGGCATCGTATGAGACGGTCGGCGGCAAAGTGAGCGTCAAGTGGCACAGAACATCTTTGGGCATAAATCTTGATATATCCGCAGACAGCGGGGTTCACGGCCGCATAAGACTGCCCGACGGCTACTCGTTCGCAGACGAGCGCGGCAGCATCGAAGAGCTTCACAGCGGGAATTTTGAAATAATCAGAGAGTGAAAACAGGAGGAAAAATGAAAGAGAAAATACTTTTCGTCAATTCGTGCGTGCGCGGTGAGAACGAATCGCGTACTTTGGCGCTCGTCAAAACCGCACTCAACCGCCTTGACGGCGATATTGAAGAGATACGCCTTGCCGACGCGAATTTGAAGCCGCTCGACGCGGCGGGACTCGCGAAGCGCGCCGAAAGCGCGGAAAAGAACGACTTTTCCGACCCGGTCTATGACTGCGCGAAGCAGTTCGCCGCCTGCGATACTGTCGTTATCGCCGCGCCGTTCTGGGACTACAGTTTCCCGGCGTTTTTAAAAATCTATATCGAATCCCTGTGTGTCGGCGGGCTGACTTTTCTCTACGGCAGCGACGGCGTCCCGATAAGCTATTGCAGGGCGAAGAGGCTGATTTATATCACCACTTCGGGCGGATATATCGACGGCACGGACTTCGGCTTTGAATATATCAAGACGGTCACGAAGTCGTTCTTCGGTATTGAGAACTTCAGCTTTTTCAGTGCCGAGGGGCTCGATATCCTCGGCAATGATCCGGCTGCGATACTGAAAGCGGCGCAGGAGAAGATAGAGCGCGAGCTCTGATACAACTCAAAATTCCAAGCCCCCGGTGTTTTTCTTCGCCGGGGGTTGCTCTTTTATGAATAGCTGTTTTATTTTTGAACAAAAATCAATATATGAAAAATATTTTTCATAGAGACTGCATAATTCTCAAAAGCGATTAAAAATAATTTATTTTGCAGTAGAATTATTTTGAAATACCTTTGGCATATATTTATGTCAGACCGATACTTATAACGAAGCGAAAAGGGGATCGCAATGAAGAGGGTAACGGCAGTTTTATTGGTCCTGTTGACGGCGCTCGCGGTTTTTGCCGCCTGCTCCAAAAACTCAGTCCACACGGTGACATTCGACAGCTCGGGCGGAACGCAGATAAAGACCCAGCATATCCGCGACGGCGAGAGCGCCAAAAAGCCGTGGGATCCGCACAAAGAGGGCTTCACCTTCATCGAGTGGCAGTATAACGGCGCGGCGTTTGATTTCAACACCGCGATAACTGGGGACATTACCCTTGTCGCGTCCTACAGCATCGACGAGGGTACGGATATAGTCCTGCTCGTACTCTGCTACGGCGACGGCAGGGAGAACGAAATAATCGAGATAAAGCGCGGCGAAGCGGCGTTTGCGCCGCCGACTCCCGAGCGCGAGGGATATAAATTCGAGGGCTGGTTCAACGGCGACACCGAGTTCGATTTTTCAACGCCCATAAACGACGATTTGAACCTTACTGCGAAATGGAAAGCGACGGGAAAAACCGAGAGCGGGTCCGAAAATCAGCCTGCGGCGGCGGAGGAATCCGCGCAAAAATATTCCAATACCGCGGCGAAATATTCCGGCAGATGGTATCTCGACGGATATTCCGATATATTTGTCGATGTGTCGAACTCCGCGAGCGGAATGAATCTGCGCTCGTATAATTTCTCGCTGCCCTCGTCTTCGGGGAGCGTCGCGGCGTATACTCTTTATCCCTCAAAGTCGCTTTCGTCCTCGGGCGGCAGCTGGGGCAACTCAATTTCCGTGCCGTTCGCCTCATGGGAAAGCTCGCTGAGCGCAAATAAAATAATTCTCGGCAGCAGCTGCTTCTATATCAATAATAAGAAATTCGTAAAAGCTCCCGGTACTAAGGACAGATACACCGGCACCTGCTACAGAGAGGCGCGCGGAGTGTGGTATCTGTTCAACAATCCCGACTCTACAATTGAAATATACACCGCGCAGAAGGGCGGCGACGAGACGGGCGATCGCTTCGGCATAAAGGCGACGAATTTCGACATCGCAACTCTCAGCACCTATACGAAGTCATCGACCGGCGGCGGATATGCGGACAGAAAGAGCGACTGGGACAGCTACGGAATATCCGTCAGTAACGGCGTTCTGACGATAAAGAACAAGAACGGCACAAGGACATTTTACAGCAAGAAAAAATACCAGAGCGTGACGGGCGTCAGGCTCAGCGCAACGGAAGCCAAACTCAGAGTCGGTCAGACTAAAGTGCTCACCGCTACTGTTATCCCCGCCGACGCATATGACAAGGACTACACCTGGTCGAGCGACGATCCGTCGATAGCGGAGGTCGCGGGCGGCATAGTAGTGGCGAAAAAAGAGGGCACGACAAATATCAGAGTTACCACAAAGGACGGCAACCGCGTGGCGGTCTGCAAGGTGACGGTATATATCGACCATGTCACGGGCGTTACCCTGAACTCGTCCTCGCTCAGCCTGACGGTCGGCGATTCGAGGCAGCTCCGGGCGACAGTCGCTCCGCGCAATGCGGCGAATCAGAAGGTCACATGGTCGAGCAGCAATGCTAATGTAGCATCTGTCTCGAGCTCAGGGCGCGTCACGGCAAAGGCGAAGGGCACCGCCGTGATAACCGTAAAGACCGAGGACGGAAACAAGACCGCTTCATGCACCGTGACCGTCAAAAACCCGACCCTCGCGGCCGTTGCGGCGGCGCAGGTGTCGAACAACGGCACCGCAGCGCCGCAGATACACGCGTCGGCGCTCGTCTCCGGAGGAACCGGAAAATATACTTCTTATAAAATAAAGATATTTTTGAACGGCGCACTCGTGGCGGAAAAATCGGAAAAGAGTATGTCATATACCCCGAAGGTCAGCGGAATGTACACCGTGGAAGTCACTGTTACAGACTCCGACGGGGAAACGGCGAGCGGAAAGATGCTCATAAATGTATCTGTAGTCGAACCGACAGAGAAGCCCACCGAAAAGCCTACCGAGAGGCAGACGGAAAAGTCTACGGAGAAACCGACAGAAAAGCCAACGGAAAAACCGACGGAAAAATCGTCCGACGAGCCGATAAATCCGATCCCGTCGGATCCGGCAGTCCCCGTGACCGAGCCGGCGACGGAAGCACCGGTTACCCCCGAGCCCGCACTGGACTGAATATAAAGCACAAATAAAAAAGACTGTCGCAGATATTATTCTGCGGCAGTCTTTTGCTGTTTAAAGTTGCTGTAATAAGGTGAATTTAAAGATAAATGGTTGTTGATTTATGCTGGTACTGCCGCCGTTTTATGCCTGGTAAGTCTCCATGAAGCTGTTGACATCGCTCTCGCATGAGCGCATGGCGAGTATCGTCTGTCCGAAGAGCTTTTCAAGCTCCCAGCCGAGTCTCTCCGCGCCCGTGCGGATAACATCGCGCGAGCAGCCCGCGGCGAATTTTTTGTCTTTGAACTTCTTTTTGAGGCTCGAAACCTCCATGTCCATCACGCTCTTGGACGGGCGCATCAGCGCCGCCGACCAGATAAGCCCTGTCAGCTCGTCCGCCGCGAAGAGCACCTTTTCCATCTCGTGAACAGGCTCGACATCGACGCAGATGCCGTAGCCGTGGGAGCAAATTGAATATATCATGTCGTCGCCGACTCCGCCCGCATTGAGCAGCTCTGGAGCTTTCTTGCAGTGCTCCTCCGGATAGAGCTCGAAGTCGATGTCGTGCAGCAGACCGACGATGCCCCAATATTCCTCCTCGTCCGCATAGCCGAGCTCCTTCGCGTACCAGCGCATAACGCCCTCGACAGTCAGCGCGTGGCGGATATGAAACGGATCTTTGTTGTATTTTTTCAGAAGCTCGAACGCTTCGTCCCTCGTGATTTTGCTCTCTCTCATTTTTGTCGTCTCCTTGCATTTTGCGCATTATTGCGCGAGTTTTCACAATTATACCACTTGCTTGGTAGGCTTTCAACTATATGCGCGGCTTTATGTCGAGATTGACAAGCGCGCTCTGATTTATCGAAAACAGCAGATCAACAAGCTCATTTTCGTCAATGCAGTAGTCCGAGCGTATCCATTGGATAATAACGCCCGTGCTGCCGTTGAGAATATATGAGTAGATATATTGCTCCTGCTCCTTCGGAAAAACGATGTTCAGGTTCTCAATAAACTGAATTATCGACTGCTGCATGAATTTTGAACGGAACGCGGGGTCAACCGAGTCGACAAGCAGCGTGCGGAACGGCTTGTCATTTTCTTTGATATATATTAGAAATGAAAGCAGATATCTGTGCGCGCCGAGGTCGTTTTCCGCGCCTATTTTCTTTAAGTGATCCTGAGTCGCGTCGAGCAGCTCGTTTTCGACCTCTTCGAGCAGCTCTTTCGGCTCGGAGTAGTGCGCATAAAAGGTCGAGCGGTTGAGGTCGGCGCGCTCGCACAGCTCTCTTACTGATATTTTTGTTACTGAGCCTTTCTCGCCCAGAAGATCCATCAGCGCGTTTTTGAGCAATATTTTTGAAAGTCTCGTGCGCTGGTTATTTTTTGTGTTCATATTATCCCGCCACTTTCAGATGATTTTGTCGGTTTCATAACAGCGATTAACAAAACTGATGATTGTTAATCCGACACGGTGTAGATATAATAAGAGTGTAATATAAACAGTCCGATCTGTCAAGCGGGTCGGAAAGCTAAGGAGAGACAAAAATGAAGAACAGACTGCTCGAAAAGCGGGCGCTTGATTCGCGCCTGACCTCGCCCGATGTTACGGCGAAGGAGAAGTGGCTGGGCTATCTGCTCGGCCCGTCCGGCGCGCTGCTTTTAAACGCCGTGCTCGCGACCTACCTCAATGTCTATTATACCGATGTCCTAAACCTCACCACCGTGTGGGGCGGCGCGTTCCTAGCGGTGTTCCCGATAGTGTCGAAGATAATCGACGCCATAACGAATATAGTCATGGGCTATATCATCGATCGCACGCGCACAAAGCAGGGCAAGGCGCGCCCTTGGCTGCTGATCTCCGCGCCGCTCGTCGCCGTGACGGGCATATTGCTCTTCACCGTGCCCACGGGCAATCAGACGGTGCAGGTGATATGGGTCATGCTCTCATATAACCTCTTCTATTCGTTCGCCTATACGATATATAACATGAGCCACAACCTCATGGTTCCGCTCTCGACGAGAAACACGGAACAGCGCGGTTCGCTCTCGGTTTTCAATCAGATATCGACCATCATGATGAGCGGCATAATCGTCGCGCTCATCTTCCCCATGCTCATCATGCCGCAGCTCGGCGTTGACAAATCAAAGTGGATAGTTACGATGAGTATTCTCTCGTGCATCGCGCTGCCGCTGACGCTTATGGAGTATTATTTCACCAAGGAGCGCATAACCCTCGAGGGCGGCGAGCAGAAGAAAGATAGCGTCGCAATGGTAACTCAGCTCAAGGCGATTTTCAGCGATAAATATATGATAATAATTTTCATATATTTTCTTATTTTCACCGTCGGCTCGACTATCAAAAACATCTCGCTCGTTTATTTCTCGAACTATGTCCTCGGTACATATAACGACGGCAAGACCCAGACCATGCTCTCCGTTATCGGCGGCATCCCGATGGGCATCGGCATTTTTGCCGTCTGGCCGCTCGCGAAGAAGTTTGGTAAACGCAATTTAACGGCAATCGGCTTTATCTTCTATGCTGTCGGCTCGGCTATATGCTGGCTCGCGCCGGCGAATATGGTAATAGTGCTTATCGGCCAGTTTATAAAGAATATCGGCGGTCTGCCGTGCTCATATGTGTTCATGGCTCTGTTCGCGGACGTGCTCGACCATGTCGAGTGGAAAAACGGCTTCAGGTGCGACGGCATCGCGATGTCGATATATAACACGATCGCTGTCGCGAGCGTCGGAATCTGCACGGGTATATTCAATCTCATTCTCTCGAAGTCCGGCTATGCCGCGCCCTATACAAATGCGGCGGGTCAGCTCATCGCCGTGCAGTCGGAGAGCGTCAAGAGCGCGATAACATTTACTTTCGTAGGGCTTGAGACTATAACCGGCATAGTCCTTGCGATACTTCTGCTGTTTTTGAATGTCGAAAAGAATATCGCCAAGGAGCAGGAGGAGATAAAGCAGAGAAACGGGGAGACAACAGAATGAAAGCCGTAAAGCTTAAAACAGAGTATCTCAAAAATCCGCTGGGGATAGATATTAAAAATCCGCGCTTCATGTGGAACTGCGAGGGCGGAAAGGCGCAGAGCGCGTATAGACTAATCGCTTCCGACACGCGCGGCAATATTCTATGGGACAGCGGCAAGGTCGAATCTTCACAGATGAGTTTTATTCCGTATCCGCTTGACACTCCGTCGCGCCTGAGAGTGAACTGGAAAGTGAAGCTCTGGGACGAAAACGGGCTTGAGGGCGAGTGGAGCGAGCCGGCATTCTTCGAGATCGGGCTCAGAAACGCCTCAGATTGGAGCGCGAAGTGGATAACAGGAAACTATAATGTAAACAGAAAACAGCGTTATCCGGTCGACTGCTTCAAAAAAGAGTTCGAGTGCAAAAAGCCGATTCTCTCGGCGCGGCTCTATATGACCGCCTGCGGACTTTATTCAGCCGGAATTAACGGCGTTGATTTTTCAATGCCGCTCGCGCCCGGCATCACGGAATACAGAAAGCGCATACAGTATCAGACATATGACGTGACTTCTCTCCTGCACGAGGGCGAAAATACAATCTGCGCCGAGCTTGCCGACGGCTGGTACAGGGGCAGCGTAGGCGCATGGGGACTCAAAAATCAGTACGGTACCGAGACAAAACTGCTCGCTCAGCTTGAGATAAAATATACCGACGGCACGGTGCAGACCGTCACCTCCGACGGCTCGTGGCTCTGGAGCAACGACGGCGCGATACGCTTCGCCGACAACAAGGACGGCGAGCGGGTCAACGCAAATATGACGCCGTCATACAGCGGTCACGCGAAAGAGACGAAGTTCAAAGTTGTGCCGAGCGCGTCGAATAATTTCCCGATAGCCGAAAAAGAGCGCTTCAAGCCCAAATTATCCGTCACTCCGAGCGAGAAAAAACTGCTCGACTTCGGGCAGAATATAGCGGGCTATGCCGAGTTTGAGGTAACCGCCCGCAAGGGACAGAAAATTATTCTCGAGTTCGGCGAGCTGCTGCGTGACGGCGAACTGACGCTCGAAAACATACAGTGCAAGAACAAGCATAAGACAACGCCTCTGCAGAGAGTTGAGTATATCTGCAAAGAGGGCAAAAATCATTACAAGACGAAGTTCGCGATATTCGGTTTTCAGTATGTCAGCGTCGACACGGATATAGATATCGCTCCGGAGAACTTTACCGCCATAGCCGTCTATTCGGACATGGAAGAGACGGGATTCTTCAACAGCTCAAACGAGCTGCTGAACAAATTCGTCGAGGTGACAAAGTGGTCGGCAAAGGGCGACTCGACCGACTTGCCCACAGACTGCCCGACCCGCGAACGCCACGGCTGGACGGGCGACGCGCAGATATTCTGCAAAACCGCGAGCTATCTTTTTGACTATGCGCCATTTGCCGAAAAATTCGTGCGCGATATGTGCGACGAACAGCTCAAAAACGGCGATTTCCGCCAGATAGCCCCACGCGGCGGTGTGGATTTCTATATGACTTTTATGGACGGCTCGGCGGGCTGGTCCGACGCAGGCGTGTTTATCCCGTACAGGCTCTATAAGCAGTACGGCGACAGAAAGATTCTCGAACGCTTCTATCCCAACATGCGCGCCTTCGCGGAATATAAAATAAAGACCCTCGGAAAGTGGTATCCGACCGCCCTGCCGACGGGAGTGGGGCTCAAAAATTTCCGCAATATTTCAAACTACCGTCAGTCCTACGGCGAATGGGCGGAGCCCGCGGATGTCAAGACTCTTGAATTTAAAGATTTTGTCAATCCTAACCCGGAGGAGACGACTGCGTACATAGTGTTCATGCTCGAAGCGATGGCGGATATCGCCCGCATTTTGGGCAAAGACGACGACAGAAGGCTCTACGAAAAGAATGCGGCGAGGGCGAGAAAGGGCTACAGCGCGCTCGTCTCCACGAAAAAATTCTCGCTCGATACCGATCGCCAGGCGAAGCTTGTGCGCCCGCTTTATATCGGTCTGCTGAACGAAAAGCAGTCGGAATACGCGAAAAAGCGGCTCATAAAAGCCCTCGACAACTACTCGTGGAGGCTCGGCACGGGATTCCTCTCGACTCCGCTGATACTGAGCGTTCTGGCGGATATAGATATTGAATACGCCTACCGCCTGCTTGAAAACGAGCAGATGCCCGGCTGGCTGTTCATGCCCAAAAACGGCGCGAACACCGTCTGGGAGTCGTGGGAGGGCACCGCCGCGCAGGGCGGCATTGCCTCGCTCAATCACTATTCCAAGGGCGCCGTGTGCGAGTGGCTGTTTGGCACGATGTGCGGAATAAATGTTGCCGGAGAAAACCGATTCACTATAGCCCCGCGCCCGGGCGGGCATTTCGAGTTCGCCGAAGCGAGCTACGACAGCGTATACGGAAAAATCTCCGTGCGCTGGGATAAGACGGACGGGGGATACAAATATAAAATATCCGTCCCGTCGAACTGCCAAGCGGATATAATTCTGCCCGACGGAAGAAAACAGACCGTCGGAGCGGGTGAATATGAATTCTGAGAAGGAAAATCCATGAAAAGATCGATAGCCGCCGTTATGGCGATTCTTGTTCTGCTTGTGTCGCTGCTGTGCGCGTGCAAAAAGGACGACACAAAAACAAATGCAGACACCACCGGCGAAGCGCAGACGAGCGCGGACGGACAGATTATTGAAGACACAACAGCCCTGCCCGAGGACAGCACCGCTCAGGGGGACGAGACGGACGAGACTCAGTCAGCCGACCCCGCAAAGCCCGGCGAGACAAGCGCACAGGTAACCGCCGCGCCCTCGAAGAATGCAAAAGACTGGACTAAGGCCGAGATAATCGCCTATTTCAACGCCGGCGCGAATAGGGTAAAATATCAGGCAAAGTCCGTCACCCGCAACTACACCGAGACGAAGAACAACGCCGACAAGACCGAGTTGCCCAAGGCGATAGACGCAATAGGCAAGAGCGCGATGAAAACTTTCATGAAGCGCGACGACAAGGCGATAGTCCTGACCTCAAAAGAGGATATCAGAAACGTATTCCCCGTCGGCGGCAAGGACTGGGTCAGCAAGCTTACAGTATCAGATGTCAAGAGCGCAAAGATAGAGGACAAGGGCGGCGAATATCAGATAACCCTGACCTTCGGCACCGAGGTCAATCCCTCCGGCGAAAAAGGCTATGCCGCAGCGTTCGGCGTGCTCACCGCCGACGTGGTAAACTTCGACTATCCCGGCCTCTCGCTCACCGACCAGAAATTCACCTATTACAACGGCACTATCTCAGCTCGGTTCGACAAGTCCACCGGCAACATGGTCTATGCCCACTATGACTATCCCGTTATTATTGAACTGACGGCGCATCTGCTCGGCTCGAACACGAGGGTGAAAGTCGGCATGACAACAATAAACGATTTCACGATAAAATATTAAAAGTTACATCCGAAAAACAAAATGTCCCGCACGGAAACGTGCGGGGCGTTTTGCGTATATTTTTATTTGAGCGAGTTGCCGGCGCTGAACGCCTTTGCGACTGCCTCGCCGAGGACAACATAGGTGTTGTTGAACGGGTCGAAGGTTATCGGTTGCGCCTTTGAAATATCGACGTTTCCGTTCTCGTCGAGCACGCGCTCGTCAACGCAGACGTTGACTATTTCGCCGACCATGCGCCCGGTGTTTGCATCATAGCTCTTGAGCCTGCACTCTGCGGCGATGGGCAGCTCTTCAATCAGCGGCGCGTCAACAAATTTTGATTTGACGGCGTGGAAACCCGCCTTTTTAAATTTATCGGGCGTATTACCTGCGGAGACAAGACCGACATAGTCGCACGCCGCCGTGTGTTCGAGGTCAGCCATGCTCACGGTGAATGCCTTTCTCTCGAGGATATTCTTCGTGGACTTGTGACCCGCGCTTATACACATGGATATTTCATTGCCGCCGCTGATGCCGCCCCATGCGGCGTTCATAGCGTCGGGGTTGCCGTCCTTGTCGTAGGAACCGAGGATAAGCACCGGCTGCGGATAGGTGAATGGCTTTGCGCCGAAATCTTTTCTCATGATAATTCCTCCTTCGATTTGACTTTATTATAGAACCTGAAGTCGGCTTTAAGTCAAGGAAAAACGAAAAAAGTTTACAAATAAAAACAGCCCCGGACTCAACATCCGGGACTGAATAAAAATCTGTTAGTCTCTCTCTTTTTCGAACGAGATAACTTTTCCGCTCTTTGCGTTTATCTTGTACTCATACTCGAATCCGCCGCATTTGAATTCAACATCGTAGTGCGCGGTGAGCGAGTCGGTGTCAAACTCGGTTTTGAGCTCCGTGACCTGAGACTCGGTGAGACCCGCATGGTCGAGTGCGGCTTTCTTCGCGGCGTCCGCGGAGACATACTTCGAGGGGTCGGCGGGCTTTGAATCGTCAAGCTCGCGGTCGAAGTCGATTATTCTGCCGTTCTTCGCGTTGACCTCGACTTCGTACTCATATCCGCCGGAAACGAACTCGATATCATAGTGCGGGGTGCGGTCGTCAATATCAAGCTCAGCTTTGGTGAATGTGACCTTTGAAGCGTCGAGAGAAGCTCTCTTGAGCGCGGCGGCCTTTGCCTCCTCAACGGAGATGAACTTTGATGTGTCAACTGAGGGCTTCTTATCCACGCGCTCGCGGTCGAACTCGAGAATCTTTCCGCTCTTTGCGTCTATCTCGAACTCATATTCATATCCGCCCGAGACAAATTCTATATCATAGTGCGGGGTGCGGTCGTCCGCGTCAAGCTCAGCTTTCTTGAAAGTGACCTTTGATGCGTCAAGAGAAACTTTCTTGAGGGCTATTGCCTTCGCCTCGTCGATGCTGATATAGCCTGAGACATCGGGCTGGGGCTTTGAGGGCTTCGAGGGGTCGGCGGGCTCGACTTCTTTTTTAAGAATGCTGCCGTCCGTTACCGCTATCTCGTAGTCGTATTCGTTCGCCCCGGCGATGAACTCGATATCGTAGTGGGCGACAAGGTCGTCGCTGTCGAGCTTTGCTTCGGTGAACTTCGCGTCGGCTCTTGCAACGCCCGCATCGGCGACTGCAATGTCTATCGCGGCGTCAAGGCTTATCTTTACTTCCTGCTGGATCTGTCCGGAGTTGCCCGAGCCCGTGTCGGGCTTATCCTGCGGCGGCGCGAACGCAGAGAAGATAGCCATAATGACTGACATGAGCGCGACTCCGATGGATTTGAAAATACTTGCAAACATAGTATCTGTCCTTTCTTATCGGGATCGTGTCCCTTAGTACACCCATATAATAACCCGCGAAAATTAAAGAAAGATTAGAGCGCAAAAATTTTTCGGAAAGTTTGAAGTCCGTAAAACAGTGTGCTGTGATGTTGATAAATTGGGATTTGTCCATCCCCGATGTCAAACAATATAAAACAACAAAACCGGCCGCAGAAAATCTACTGCAACCGGTTCATTTATTTATGCTGTTATACCGCCGTCAAAAGGTTACGGTAAACTCGCTTCCCTCGCCGTAAACGGAGGAGGCGGAGACTTTTCCGCCGTGGAGCGCCGCTATCTGGCTGACGAGCGAGAGACCCAAGCCGAATCCGCTTTCACGGCTGCGGGATTCGTCCGCGCGGTAAAATCTGCCCCATATCTTCGACAGATCCTCTTCTTTTATCCCGATTCCGTCATCCTTCACCGAGAGCACGATGCCGTTGTCTTTCTTGAGCCTGACTTCAATGTGCCCGCCGTCTCTGCCGTATTTGACGGCGTTCGAGAGCAGATTTTCGAGCATCAGCGATATCAGCTGCGCCTGCGCGGGGATTATAATATTGTCTTCGATGTCCGCAGTGAGCGTGATGTTCTTCGCGGGGACAAAATCGGCGCATGTTTTTTTGACGAGTTCGCTTAAATCTGTGTCCTCGAGCTTGTAGCGCTTGTCGCCCTGCTCGGTGCGCGAGAGCGTCAGCAGAGCCGTGACGAGCTTCGTCATCTTGTCCGTCTGCTCGTCTATCGACGAGAGCGCTTCGAGCATATCTTCTTCGCTCGCGTTGTCGGACAGCGCGTATTCGCATTCCGCCTTTATCACGGCGAGCGGTGTGCGCAGCTCGTGCGAGGCGTCGGAGGTGAACTGCTTTTCATTTTCGAACGAGGTTTGAAGCCTTGCGAGCATGTCGTTGAAGGTCTCGGCGAGCGTGTATATTTCGCCCGCACTTTTCTCCATTTCTATGCGCTTTGAGAGGTCGGTTCCGTCGGTTATCTCGTGCGCCGAGTGGCAGATATTCTCAACCGGCTTCATCGTTTTGCGCGATATCAAATATGCCCCGACGGCGGCGATAATAATAAACGCCGGGAGAATGTATATGACCGTCATGGTTATTGCGTCGAACGCGCTCTTGGCGGCGTCGGCGTTGATGAATCCGCGTACCCAGACCGGGGGATAGGTCGAGTTACTGCATATGAATTCAACTTTGAAAACCGTCCTGTCCGCGTTTGCTGGCAGTTCAACGCTCAGCGAGCTGACTTCGTCGCGGGTCAGACCCGCGTGCTCGAGCGCGATATCAATCGCCTTTTCGCTGTTTATTCCGTCCTTGAACTCGGTGCTTTTGTAGACGGGGTCGCTGAGCCCGGACATCGCGGTGTCCGCCTCATATTTGATTATCTTCCCCGAAAAGGCGTCGATTTCGTATTCGTATTTGTTGAAATCGAGACGGGTGTCGTAATAATAATATTTGTTCCCGTCTGTCTCGAATGTTCCGACCACGCCGTTCTTGCGATTCTCGCTGTTTATCAGCGCAGCGGGGGACTCGCCGTCGATATATCTGCCGCTTGAGTCAAAGACATTGCAGTAGACCTCGTCGACGAAGAAGGCAAAATCGTTCTCGATTTCGAGAATGCCGTTCTTGTATTCTATCTCGTCAACATTGCGCTCAACCGTGCTTATCAGCTCATTCTGCAGGCGCGAATCGGCAATCTGCGAGCCTGTTATCAGTATTCCTCCGATGCCGAGGGAGCTGACAACGGCGATGAGCAGCGTTATCCACACCGTTATCCGCAGCTTGAACGAAGAGCGGCGGCGCGCGGGTCTTGTTTTTTTATTTGATGACATAGCCTGCACCCCTCACGGTGTGAATGAGTTTGATATCCTCGCCCTCGTCTATCTTCTTGCGGAGATATCGGATATATACGTCGACAACATTCGTGCCACCCTCGTAGTCGTAGTTCCAAATGTGATCCTCAATTTTCTCGCGGCTGAGCACAACGCCCTTGTTCATCACAAGATATTGCAGCAGCTCATATTCCTTTGCCGAGAGCGATATCTCCCTGCCCGCGCGTTCAACGCGCCTCGCTGCCGTATCGACTGTCAGGTCGCCGACGGAAATTATGCCCGTCTTTTCTCCGTATTTTTTGCGCGTCATGACGCGCAGTCTCGCCGAGAGCTCGTCGAACGAAAACGGCTTTATCAGATAGTCGTCGGCACCGATGTCGAGCCCCGTGACCCTGTCTTCGATGCTGTCGCGCGCCGTCAGGAACAGCACCGGCGTGTCGATGCCGTGCGCCCTTATCTTTTTGACAAGCTCGAACCCGTTCATTATCGGCATCATGACATCGAACACCGCCGCGTCATAGTCGGTCGATTTTATCAGATCATATGCCTCGCCGCCGTCAAAACAGCTGTCCACGCTGTAACCGGCAGCCTTGAGCTGCTTTGTGATTATCCTGTTGAGACTCTTCTCGTCCTCGGCAAGCAGAATACGCATTGGATCACCCTCCGGTATAATTATACAGATTTTATCATAGCGTGTAAAGATTAAACGAAGATTAGGAAATCGGGCGTGGGTATAAAAATAACACGAACACTGCAAAAGCAGTATTCGTGTCATTGGTGGAGACGAAGAGGATCGCTCGGCGCACTGCCGTGCGCCGACACGCACGCGGACTTTCCGACCGTCCACCGGACGCTCGGAATTCTGCTTTGCAGAACCGTCCTGTTCGATCCTCTTCTAAAAAAATAACACGAACACTGCAAAAGCAGTATTCGTGTCATTGGTGGAGACGAAGAGGATCGCTCGGCGCACTGTCGTGCGCCGACACGCACGCGGACTTTCCGACCGTCCACCGGACGCTCGGAATTCTGCTTTGCAGAACCGTCCTGTTCGATCCTCTTCTAAAAAAATAACACGAACACTGCAAAAGCAGTATTCGTGTCATTGGTGGAGACGAAGAGGATCGCTCGGCGCACTGTCGTGCGCCGACACGCACGCGGACTTTCCGACCGTCCACCGGACGCTCGGAATTCTGCTTCGCAGAACCGTCCTGTTCGATCCCCTTCTAAAAAAATAACACGAACACCGCAAAAGCAGTATTCGTGTCATTGGTGGAGACGAAGAGGATCGAACTCTCGACCTTACGGATGCGAACCGTACGCTCTCCCA
>CDZB01027352.1_pt1 | contig 31426 bp, 22 predicted proteins | sample 554961 | NCBI WGS metagenome assembly CDZB01 (sample SAMEA3182106, study PRJEB8094) | gut metagenome | biome: human; feature: gut; material: Stool; isolation source: human stools | place: Canada | collected 2013-02-26
CGCGTCTGCGTGCCGCCGAAAATGACGTCCTGCATGTTCGAGCCGCGCATGGTTTTTGCAGACTGTTCGCCGAATACCCAGCGGATCGAGTCGGCCACGTTGCTCTTGCCGCAGCCGTTCGGCCCGACGATACAGGTGACGCCGTTATCGAATTTTATTTCGGTCTTGTCCGCAAAGGACTTGAAACCGTTGAGTTCGACTTTTCTGAAATTCAAATCAGTTCTCCCCCGATGAATTTTGTAATTTGCACAAAAGCGCCTTTGCGGCGGCCTTTTCCGCTTCCGCTTTGCTGCCCCCTTCGCCGAGGGCGAACAATCCTCCGCCCGCCGCGCGGACGGTGAAGCGGGGCGCATGCGCCGCGCCCTCCGTTTTTACCAGCGTATACTCCGGTTTTTCCGGCCCGCGCGCCTGCAAAAATTCCTGCAATTCTCCCTTATAATTGCGCTTCCCGCTCTCCTCAGAGACGATGGGCGCAAGGTGTTTGCGTACAAATTTTTCGGCTTCGTCCATGCCGCCGTCGAGATAGATCCCCGCGACGAGCGATTCGAACAGGCTGGATATCGCCTTTGCCCCGGGTTTTGCACCGCCGCCGAAGAGCAGAAACTTGTCCAGCCCCGCCCGCTCGATGCATTCTTTGAGCGGAGCTTCGGAAACCAGCCGCTGACGCGTCTGCGTCATTTTGCCCTCGTTCTCCCCGCCGTGCAGAAAAAGCAGCTTCGCGACGAGAAACCCGAGCACCGCGTCGCCCAGGAATTCGAGGCGTTCGTTGCTCAAAACCCCGTGCGCGTTCGCATAGGAAGAGTGCGTAAAACAGACGGTGAGAAGCTCTTTGTCGGCGAACGTGTAGCCGATGACGCGCTCGATTTCGGCGACGTCAGGACTCGGAAGCACCGATCGACTCCAGGTCTACGCCCGAAAGCATCTCTTTGATGCTGCCGATGATATTGCCGTCCGCCGCCTCTTTCGCCTGCAAAAGGGACGCGCAGATCGAATCGGCCTTGCTCGAACCGTGCGACTTGACGACGACCTTATCGATGCCCAGAAGCACCGCCCCGCCGTACTTGTTGTAGTCCATGACCTTTTTGATCTTTTTGAAGGTGGGGCGCATGAACAGCGCGTATCCGATCTTCGCCATAAAGGAAGAGGAGATGTATTTTTTGATGATCTTCATGACGGCGGCGGCAGTGCCTTCCGTCGTTTTGAGCGCGATGTTGCCCGAAAAACCGTCGCACACGGCGACGTCTATGTCGCCCGCCATGATGTCGCGCCCTTCCACGTTGCCGACAAAGTTGATGCCGGGAAGGGTCTTTAAAAGTTCGTGCGCTTCCTGATGCAGAGGGTCGCCCTTATGGTCTTCCGTACCGTTGGTCACGAGCCCCACGCGCGGCTCTTTGATGCCCGAAGCGCGCGCATACGCCGTGCCCATGATGGCAAAGTGGCATAAATTCACGGGTTTGCACTCCGCGTTCGCGCCCGCGTCGATGATGTATACCCTGCCCTCTTTCGCCGTCGGAAGGGCGGGGCAGACCGCCGGGCGGGAAATGCCGCGTATCCTGCCCACGCGAAGGAGCGCGCCCGTGAGCACCGCGCCCGTGGAACCCGCGGAAACGAAGCCTTTCGCCTCATCGTCCTCTTTGAGCATTTTCAGCGCCGCCACGAGGGAAGAATCCTTTTTCTGCCGGATGGCGGCGGTGGGCACGTCGTCGTTGGTAATGACTTCCGTGCAATGCACGATCTCCAAACGCGCCTTGTCGTACGAAAGCGGAGAGAGCGCGGCGGAGATTTTCGCCTCGTCGCCCGTGAGTACGACTTTAAGTTCCTTATCCGTTTGCAAAGCCTGCACCGCGCCCTTTACGATCTCTTCGGGGGCGTTGTCGCCGCCCATTGCGTCCAAAATGATTTTTGTCATAAAAACTCCTTTCTGCGTTCACGAAAACCTCGGCGAGCTGACGCCTGCGGTTTTCCGTGATTTTAAGGCGACACCGCCGCACGCCGCAAAGCGGCTGTCGGCGTTTTCTCCCTCTTTGCGCCCTTTCAGTGGCACACATATTATAACAAGGGCGCAAATTCACCCTCTTCCCGCAAGGCAAAGCGTTGCCAAACAGGGGTGCGCCGCGGAAAATTGCGATTTCCCTTGCGCGAATAAATATTTGTGTTCACGAAAAACGACTTGTGCTGACAAATCATTTTTCCGTGATTTTTCAAATCACAAAAATTCGCAGGCATCAGCTTGCCGAGAAACGTGTGAGTTTTTCAGTATTCCAAATTCCCCACCGTTCTCGGGAAGGGAAGAACGTCGCGGATGTTGGAAATGCCCGTAAGATACATGATCATCCGCTCGAAGCCGAGCCCGAAGCCCGAATGCACCGTGCCGCCGTATTTGCGCAGGTTGAGATACCAGTCGTAATCTTCGGGCTTCAAGTGCATCTCTTTCATGCGGGCAAGCAGTACGTCTTCTCGCTCTTCCCTCTGCGAACCGCCGATGAGTTCGCCGATGGCAGGCACCAGAAGATCTGCCGCCGCAACCGTTTTTCCGTCGTCGTTCAGGCGCATGTAGAACGCCTTGATCTCCTTCGGGTAATCGGTGAGGAACACCGGCTTTTTATACACTTGCTCGGTCAGGTAACGTTCGTGTTCGCTCTGCAGGTCGCACCCCCAATACACGGGGAACTCGAACCTGTCTTTGACCTTTTCCAAAATTTCGATCGCTTTCGTATAGGTAAGGCGGACGAACTCGTTTTCCGACACGTTTTTCAGCCGCTCGGTCAGCCCCTTGTCCACAAAGCTGTTCAAAAATTCAAGCTCCGCGGGGCAGGCTTCCATGACGTGGCGGATGATCGCCTTGACCATCGCCTCGGCGACGTCCATATCCCCTTCGAGGTCGCAGAAAGACATTTCCGGCTCGATCATCCAGAACTCCGCCGCGTGGCGGGTAGTGTTGGAACGCTCGGCGCGGAAGGTCGGGCCGAAGGTGTACACGTCGGAAAACGCCATGGCGAACGTCTCCGCATTGAGCTGTCCCGAAACGGTGAGCGCCGCCCTCTTGCCGAAAAAGTCCTTTTTATAGTCCACGCCGCCCTTGATCTTGTCCATTTCGAGGGTGGTCACCTGGAACATCGCGCCCGCGCCCTCGCAGTCGCTGCCCGTAATGATCGGCGTGTGCACGTACACGAAACCCCTGTCGTGGAAAAATTTATGAATGGCGAACGCCGCCTCGCTGCGGATGCGGAACACCGCGTTGAAGGTGTTCGTGCGCGGGCGGAGATAGGCGATCTCGCGCAGAAATTCGAGGGAGTGCCTCTTTTTCTGCAGCGGGTAATCGGGCGAAGAAGCGCCCATGACGGAAATTTTTTCCGCCTTGATCTCGAACGGCTGCTTGTTTTCGGGCGTTAAGACGAGCGTACCCTCGACGACGAGGCTCGCGCCCACGTTCTGGCGGGCGATCTCGTCGTAATTGGTGAGGCTTTCGCGCTCGAAAACGACCTGTACGTTTTTGAAGCAGCTCCCGTCGTTGAGTTCGATAAAACCGAACGCCTTGCCGTCGCGCAGCGTCCTCACCCAGCCCGCAACGACGGCCTTTTTGCCGCCGAAACTTTCGGGCGCGCCGTAAAGTTCTTTGATCGTAGTCCTTCTCATCTCTGTATCTCCGGAAAATCGGTTTTTCCGACCGTTTTGTTTCGTCTTATTGTACCAAATCCGCACGAAAATATCAAGTATATTTTGTCGAAAAGAAAAAAACGGCAAATAAGCCGTTTTTTCCGTGAAACATTTCCATTGCCGCAAAAAAGGCAGAGCCGAAAGCCCTGCCTTTGACGTTCATACGCGTTATGCTTTTGTCGCCGCCGCTTCCTTTTCGGCGGCGCTTTCGGCGATGCTCTTTGTGAAGCATTTCCTTCTTTTGATGACGTTCTTTTCCATCGAACTCCACTGCGACTGCACCGCCGTGTTGGAGACCAGCTCGGGATTGGATTCCACCTTTTCGATCTTGTCCTCGATCAGGTTTTTCATGATGCGGGAGATCATGAGGGAATTGATGCCCGTCTTCTGATAGTCGGGGCGGACGGCGATGAGAGCCATTTCCAATTCCTTCGGATGTTTGATCGCTTTCAGCACGCGGATAAACCCGAACGGAAACAGGCGCCCGTCGCTCTTTCTGATCGCCTCGCACAGGGACGGGAGCATGACCGCCATGCCGACGACTTCGTCCTTATCGTTGACCAACAGCGAAAAATAGCGGGTGTTGATGACGGTGGCAAACTGGGCGAGTATGCCGTCGACGGCTTTCCCCTCGACCGCGACATAGCAGTCGAGGGAGGCATATGCCTCGTTCACGAGGGCGATCGCTCTCCTGCCGTAAATTTTGATGAGTTTGCGCATGGGGACGTCGTCGGCGACTTCGCGCACCTTGAACTTGTCTTTCAGCCTCTCGGCGATGCGCGCGATGCGCTCGTCCACCTTGTCGGGGATCGTGAAATCGTATTCCAGCCATTCGCTTTCGTCCGTAAATCCCTGCGATCTGACCAACTTTTCGTAATACGGATAATTATAGTTGGTGCAATATGTAGCGCGGCGGTCGAAGCCGAAAGTCAGGAGTCCTTCCCTGTCCTGATCGTTGAACCCCCACGGGCCGTGGATCGTATCCATGCCCTTTTCCCGTCCGAAATCTTCCACCGCTTTGAAGAGCGCGGCGGCGACTTCCTCGTCGTCGATGCAGTCGAAACGCGAAAAGCGGACGCACTTCCTGCCCGAAACGCGGTTGTACTTTTTTTGGACGATCCCCGCGATGCGCCCCGCAAGCTTCCCGTCCTTATAGGCGAAAAAGCAGCGGATCTCGCTGTCCTCCAGATTGGGGTTTTTCTTCGGGTCGGCGATGTTCTCTTCGTCCGAACGGAAAGAAGGGATATAATAAGGGCAGTTTTTATAGAGACGGAAAGGGTAATCCGCAAATTTGCGCATCCCTTTTTTGGTCTTTACTTCCTGAACAATGACCATTTTTGACCTCACTTTTTGTCGGTTTTCCGAAAATATTTTATCACTTTCTCGCATGTATTGCAATCGTTTGTCAAATTATCTTGACAAATTTTATCGCCAAATACGGAAATTTATACTATTTTTCGGAGACATAATAACGCACATTGTTCAGTTTTTTTATAATTTTACGTTAAGAGATCGTAAAGCGGGAAGAGAGATCCCCGTTTTCTTCTTCCTCCTTTTTTGCGGGCAGAACGGCGCGGACGGGGGCATAACTGTCCCTGCGCAAAAGCTTTTTGCCGACGAGCACGCCGTTTTTATAGGTCAGAAGATAGCCGCGGCTTTTCAGCCCGTCTTTGGCGGCGCGCAGTTTTGCGTTATCCCCCTCCGCATATTCGGGTTCGGGCGGGGACACGACTTCGGTGACGGCGCTTTCGCGGCGGTAGGTATACGCGCTTTTTTTGCCGTATAGCGAAACGGTGATCGCCCCGTCCGCGACGCGGCAGACCATGTACACGGGCGCGCCCGTACGGTTGATAAAGCGCAGATCCGCATTTTTCCCGCTGACCATCGCGTCGAAGGACGGCTCGACGTACCCCACGGACAGGCTGTGCGGGTGGTACTCCTTGATTTCCATGCCCGCAAGCAGGGCGGCGTTGTAGACGGTGGTGCTCGCCTGGCACACGCCGCCGCCCACGCCCGAAACGAAGTCGCCTTCGAAGATGATCGGCGCCTCCGAAAAACCGTTCTTTTTGGTGCGCTCACCCACCGTGCGGTTGAAAGAAAACTCTTCCCCCGCCCCTACGATCGTGCCGCTCAGCTTTTCGCCCGCAAGGGCGATGTTGCCCGCCCTGCCCGCGGCGGCAGGGTTGAACCGAGTCGTAAATTTTGCGAGCAGGCAGGTCATGTCGCGCAGTTTTTGCAGCGTGACGCGTGCCGGGGTGCGCACGGTCTGCAGCCTGATCTCCCCGAAGCCGCCCCGCAGCGCTTCAGAAACGGCGCGCTCCAACACCGTTCCGTCCAGATACCTGCCGCTCCTCTCCGCCGTGTACGAAAACGGTTCGGAAGCCGAAGCGTCGAAAGACAGACTTGCGTTTTCGCTCTTGCGGTAAAAGCCGTCGCATATGCCGCGCAAAACGCTTTCGCCCCGCACGAGATAATATTTTTTGGAAAGCGGGTGCGCCCCGCCTCTCTTTGCCGCCGCGAGCGCGGCGCGCATGTCCGTCTTTACGTTGACCTCGGGATAACGGAAGAGAAATATTTCCCCGTCCACGCAAATTTTCAGTTGTACCCCGCCGAGTTCGCGGCGCACGCCTTCCCTGACCGCCGCTTCCGCGCGCGCGTAAGTGAGGCCGGAAATATCCGTGCCGTTCACCGAAGTGCCCGCGGGGTACTTCCCGGCCGCAACGAACCCGCAAACTATGAAAAAAACGCCCGCAAGGACTGCGAGCGACGCGATTTTCCTGATCCCGCTCATCTTTCCGCCTCTGTGACAGTATGCGCGGGCAGAAAGAAAAAACACGCAAAAATCAAAGGAGTTTTTTGGCATAAAAGCCGCCCGCATCCGCTCGGCATTTTCCCGGCGGTATGCGGCGGCCGCATTTCGGGACTGCCTGCAGTTTCGCCCCGATTATGGTTGCGGCAAAATTTTTCACGCGGCTATTCCCGATTTCCGTATTACGCAAAAAGCAGGGATCGGGCACACGAAACGCGGGGGAGAGCAAACCGCTCTCCCCCGCCGATGCAATTCTGTTCGGCGATCGGCTCATCCGACAAGCAACCCGTCCGCCGCGCGCTCATATGTAAATTCCCCGCCGTCCGTTTCGATCGGCGCTTCCCCGGGAAGGCAGATCTGCGCGGGCACGCCTTCGGGCGTGCGGATATGGTAGACGATCTTTCCGTCCTTGCATTCATAGGAAGAGCATATCTTCCCGCGAACGCTGTCGTACTCCGCGCGCAGGCGCGCAAGCCCCTCGCAAGGGCGGGGCGCGACCTTTATTTTTTCAAATCCGGGCGCGGCTGCCTCGATGCCCGCGACGCGGCGGTATACGAACTCCATGACAGACCCGTAGGCATAGTGGTTGTAGCTGTTCATGCCGTCGGGATTGGGCTTGCCGTCGGGCGTGAGCGAATCCCAGCGCTCCCAGACGGTCGTAGCGCCCATCTTCACTTCGTAAAGCCAGCCGGGATACTCCTCGTTCATCAAAATTTTGCATGCCGTGTCGAAGCAGCCGTTGTCCGCCAGCGCGAACAGGAGGAAAGGCGTGCCCGAAAAGCCCGTCGTGACGCGGTATTCGTGCGCGGCGGCGTTTTCGGCAAGCACTTGCACGAGCGCGGGTTTGCACTCCTGCGGGACGATATCGAAATGCAGCGCAAGCGCCTGCGCGGTCATGGTGTCGCTCGCGACCCTGCCGTTCGGCGTCACGTATTCCGCCCGGATCGCGGAAATCACCTCTTCGCGCCTGCGCCTGTAACCCTTTTCCGAAGAGTCGCCGAGAACGGCGGCGATGTCTGCCGCGATCTTCAGGTCGGCGGCGTAAAACACGCTCGTAAGAAACTTCCTGTCCGTCCTGCCGCGGATGTTGTCCTTGAATTTCTCCCCGTCGAGGGCGAGCCAGTCGGCATATTCGTGCCCGCGCACGACGAGCCCGTTTTCGGTATTCGCCTCTTTCGCCGCGAGATATTTTTTGATCATGGCGAAATTTTCGGAAAGGAAAGACACGTCCCCGTACATCTGATACAGCGTCCAGGGGATCATGACAGCCGCGTCGCTCCAGAGCGCGTCCGCGCCGTGCCAGCCTAAAGCGTCGGGGACGACGTGCGGGATCTCGCCCGTTTCCGTCTGTTCGTTCCTTACGTCCGCGAGCCACTTTTTCATGAACGCGCGGATATCGTAATTATACGCCGCCGTGCGGCAGAACGCGTTGATGTCGCCCGTCCAGCCCAGGCGCTCGTCTCTCTGCGGGCAGTCGGTGGGGATATCCACGAAATTTCCCCTCTGCCCCCAGACGACGTTTTGGAAGAAGCGGTCGAACAGCGCGTCTCCCGTTTCGATCAGGCCCGTGCGCTCCATATCGGTATGGCGCACCAGAGCCGAAACGCTTTCCGCGGGAAGTTCCGCCCCCTCCATTTTCATATAGCGGAAACCGTGAAAGGTAAATTCGGGCGAAAACGTGTGCGCACCCTTTGCCGTAAAACTGTCCGTCGCCTTTGCGCTGCGCAGGTTGTCCGTATAAAAATTGCCGTCCACGAGGATCTCGGCGAACCGCATGACGATCGTGCCGTCAAAATTTTCGGGCGTTCTGATCTCCGCGACGCCCGCGATGTTCTGGCCGAAGTCGTACACGAGTTCCCCCTTGGGGGTATGTATGACCTCTTTGACGGCGAGCCGCTCCGTATTGCGGACATAGCCGCCGATCTGCTCCGCGAGCGCGCTTTTATCGAACGCGACGACGCACGGCGTGAGCGCCTTCCTATCGCAGGTGAAATCGACCGTTTCCCCGTCGTATATGCCCGAAAAGCGGATGGCGCTCTCCCGCGCCGTCCAATCGGCGCCCGTTTCGGCGACGGCCGCGCCGTTCACCGTAAGTTCGGCGCAGACGGCGCTCTTTTCGCCGTAAAGGCAGGTTTTGCTTGCCCAGGTGAGGCGGCCCTTGTACCAGCCTTCCCCGACGGTAAAGGAAAGGACGTTTTCCCCCGCCTTTACGAGCGGCGTCACGTCGTATTCCTGCACCTGCAGCATCTTGTTGTACGACGTCCACCCCGGCGTGAGGAACGCGTCGCCCACGCGCGCGCCGTTGAGCTCGGCAAAATACAGCCCGAGCGCCGTGGCGCGCAGGATCGCCCGCCCCGTCTCTTTTACGGCGAATCTCTTTTCCAACACAAAGACGTTCGCGTCTTCTTTTACGCCGATAAAATCCCCTTTCAGCATCGATGATGCCTCCTTGATAAAGTGAATATAAACATTTTAATATAAAACGAGAGAAATTGCAATCGCCTTTACAGACTTTTCCCGCTATATTTTTTATGCGGCGGTCAGGATCAGGCAATCGCCCACGGCGCGGAGCGCGCCGCCCGAATTGCTGGTTTTGTTTTTGACGCTCAGGCTGCCGTCCGAATTTTTCGTGACGAACGTGGACGACCCGCCGCCGTCGAGATTGAGGGCGCTGACCGCGCCGAGACTCTTGAAAACCTGCGCGAGGTCGACAAGGTTCATGCCGACCGAATAGCCGCTCTGCCGCCCGTCCGCGTCCGTCATCGTGAAATTGCTCCACGAAACGCCCTCGGCGATCTCCTGCGGAGAGACGACGATCTCGTCCGTCTCGTAATCGGAATCGAGATATTCCCAGACCATAAAGCCGAACGTCCCTTCCCCGGGGAGAACGACGTCCGTTTCCTCCGAACGGAAGAAATGCGCGATGAAACTCTGTACGGCGTGTTCGGTTTCGCCCGCGGCGTATTCGATCACGCCGCCGCCCGAGCCGAGCGAGAGGGTGCATGTTTCCGCGTCCTGCCGGTTTTCCTGCGGAGACAGACAGAGATTCAGGAGGTTTTCCCCCTGACCTTCGCCGCAAACGGGCATAACGTACCCGACGTTTTCGGCGATCCACGAAGAAAGCTCCCCCGCGGCGCTTTCCGCGGCGGCATCCCCCGCGGGATACGCGATATCGTAACAGCCCAAAGGCAGCCCGCCGAGTTCCGCCCTGCCGATACGGTAAGCGTCCGACGAAGAAACGCTCGTGTTTTCCGAAAATTCAGAACGGATAAAGGACTGCGTAAAGGCGGAAACCGCGCCGCCCTAAAACAAGATCGAGAGAATCCGGCCTCGGGGCGCGCAAAAGGGGCGGCAGGCCGCATATGCGGTCTGCCGCCCCTTGCCGTTTGTTCCGTTCATATACGCTTTACGGCGTTTGCGGCGAAGGCGGGGTCTGCCCTTCGGGGAACGCGACCGGCACGACCAACTGCTTCGCATAGCCGTTCGGGTTTTCCAGCCTGTCTTTGATGACCTGATAAACCGTTTCCGCGAACTCGGGATAATCGATCTGCACGGTCACGATGCGCTGCAGCCCGTAAACGTATTTGTACAGCCCGTCGAAACCGATAAACTTCAAATCGGGAAAGCGTTCGCGGACGCCGCCCGTGAGTTCGTCAAGCTTTGCAAGCACGGTGTACGCTCCGACGTCGTTAAAAAAGAAGATCTTGCGCCGTCCTTTCTCGATCATGTTCAAAAGCGCGGGCATATCCTTTTTGTCGGTGTTGAAAAAGACGATATCCCCCGCGACGCCCATATCCTTTAAAGCGCGGCGGAACAGCGAATAGCGCATGCGGGCGCAAAAACAATCGACGCCCACAAAGATATAGCCGCCGTCCGAACCGTCCGCAAGGTATTTTGCCGCGGCGCGGCAGCCGCCCCGCTCGTCCACGCCGACCGAATCCATTTTGCCGAATTTGTCTTTGGTGCTGATCAGAACGATCTGGATGTTGTTCAGTTTTGCGAATTCGTACACGCCCTCTTCCGGATGGAAATGGGTGACGACGAGATCGACCCGCTGCAATACGCACTGTTTGACGACGTCCACCGTGATCCTGTCGGCACAGATGAACAAAAAATCATACTCGTTTTTTTCGCGGAACAGCTTGGTCAGCGCGCTGCTGAACGTATTGAAATATAGATTGACGAACGAATCGATGAGGATGGCGATGAGCGGCTTTTCGTCCTTGCGCATTTTCTGCGCGACGTGGTTGGGCATATACCCGAGTTCGATCGCCTTTTTGCGGATGCGCTGTTTGAGCGGCTCGGAGATGTCGTCCAGGTCGCGCAGCGAATGCGAGACGGTATTGATGGATACTTTCATCTGCGAAGCGATCACTTTCAGGCTGACGTTTTTTACGCTCATCCGATCACTTCTCCCGTGATCGGGTCGAATACGTAGATATCCTTCGCGGAAAAGCGGACGATGACCTCGTCTTTCGTCGAGACCTTGTTTTCCGCACCGATCTGACCGACCATACCCTTGCCGCAGTAATCGAAATGCACGTTGTATTCACCGCCGAGCAATTCGCAAACGGTGGGCTTTACGACGAAGCCGCCGTCGTACTTTTTCGAAGGGTCGTACAATTCGATCTTCAGCCGCTCGGGACGGATGCCGACTATAAGTTCGTGTTCGGGCGACAAGTTGACAAGATCGTCGCGCTTCTGTTCGCAGACAGACCTTTCGAATTCGAGCTCGTCCTCCGCAGAAGTTTTTTTGCGTTTCAGACTCTGCCAGATGCTCTTTTTTTCCTTTTTCCGCACCCGCTTGCCGCCGTGCTCGCCGGTGACGGACAGAATCTTCAGCACCTTTTCGCCCGCCGCTTCGTCAAACGAGTCGCACATACGGGAAAACTCTTCTTTCTTTTCCGCATAAAACGAATCGTGCTTTTCGATAAACGCGCCGTCCACGGGAATGGAAAAGTCACCCGAGCGCAGGCATTTGCCCGCACGGTCGAGCTTCATTTCAAAAATGTTCATGGCGGGAGAGCCGATAAATTTTGCGACGAATATGTTGACGGGGCGGTTGTAGATCTCCTCGGGCGTGCCGATCTGCTGCACGAAGCCCTTGGACATGACGACGATGCGCGTCGCCATGGTCATCGCTTCCGTCTGGTCGTGCGTGACGTAAACCGTCGTCGCGTTGATGCGGTTGTGCAGCTTGACGATCTCGCTGCGCATGGTGAGGCGCAGTTTTGCGTCGAGGTTGGAAAGCGGCTCGTCCATGAGGAACACGGGCACGTTTTTGATGATCGCGCGGCCGAGCGCGACGCGCTGCATCTGCCCGCCCGAAAGCTCTTTCGGGAGTTTGTCGAGATAGGGCGTCAGATCGAGTTTGTCCGCCGTTTCGTAGACGCGCGTCTTGATCTCGTACGGCGTATAACTGCGGATCTCCGTTTTTGCATTCCCGTTTTCGTCCAATATATGAAAATCTTCATCGAGGGAGATCCCCTTTTTCGCGAGTTCCTCCCTTTCCTTCGCGACGACGCCGTCAAGTTTGCCGACGATCTCGGAACGGATCGTCTCTTCCATGCCGCCGAGCGCTTCGAGCGTCTCTTTTTTGTGGGGAAGGAAGAAGCCGCACAGCAGTTTGCCCGCCTCCTGCGAAATTCCGAAGATGTTTGCGACCTCCTCGATCTTCGCGCCGGTTTTTCCCTTTTCGGCGAACACGTTGTACAGCACGCCGATGAATTTTTTGAAAGGAACGGTGTTCAGTATGTTCCTGATCTCGCGGTCGGCCGTCAGCACTTTGTTTACCGCGGGCATCGGATATTTGTTGATCGTGAGGGGAAACGCGATGTTGTCGTACACGTTCATCTGCGGGTAAAGCGCATAGCTCTGAAAGACGATCGCCATGCGGCGGTCTTTGCAGGGCTTATAATTGATGAGTTCCCCTTCCATGAAGATATCGCCCGAAGTGATGTCTTCCAGCCCCGCAAGCATGCGGAGCGTCGTGCTTTTGCCGCAGCCCGAAGGCCCGACGATGACGATAAATTCGTTTTTGTCGATGTCGAGATTGAAATTATAGACCGCTTTTTCCCCGTTCGGATATACCTTTTCGAGGTTTTGCAGGGACAGGAACGCGCGTTCCGCGTCCCCGCCCCGTTGCGGCAAAGTCATTGTTTCTTCCATTTATCCTTTTACCCCCGTCGATGCAAGTCCGTCTATCATCTTGTTCTGCGTGATGATGAATATAATGATGATCGGAAGGAGCGCGAACACGCTCGTCGCGGTGGCGACGCCCGCCGTGCCCCACGCGCTTCCGCCCGTGTATCCCGTCAGAGCGACGGTGATCGTATTCCAGTAAGAACTTTCCCCCGCAAGCAGCAACTGCGGCCAAAGGAGGTTGTTCCAGCTCCCCGTGAACGTGAAGAGGACGATGAGCATGACGGTGGACTTCGCCAGCGGGCAGACGATGCGGAAGAATATCTTTGCGTTGCTCGCGCCGTCGCTCTTTGCGCTTTCCACGATATCCTTGGGGATCGAATCGAAAAAGTTGCGCATCAGCAGCATATTGAAAATGCCCGTGATACCCGGAACGACGATCCAGAAATAAATGTATATGTACGATTCGACGCTCCCTGAAATACCCAAACCGTTGCGGAGCGCGGAATACATCGCGAACGAGGGCGCCGTACCGATGACGGACGGGACAGCCATCCAGAGGAGCAAAAACTTCATCAGGACGTGCTTGCCCTTGAAATTCAGAAACACCACCGCATATGCCGTGAGCAGGTCGACGAGTACGGTAAGCCCGACCGTCGCGAGCGTAGACCAGAGCGAGTTGAGCATCCAAAGGGGCATGTTGTCGATCTTGCCCTCGCGGATGATGAACCCTGTGTAATGCTCGAGCGTCCATTCGCTCCATGCGGAAGGGAAAAGCGTTTCGGGGTGCACCTGCAGGTCGAGTTCGGATTTGAAAGAGGTTCCGACCATGTACAACAGCGGAATGATCCAGACCACGGAAACGACGAACAGCACGCAGAACGATATGATCTTTTCGCGCAGCGTCGTCCTTTCCGATTTTGTGCGCCTTCTTTTCGTTTTAACCATTTTCGTTACCCCCTCCGATCTCCACCGCCTGCAGGAGATATTCCTTTTCGCTGAAATATTTTTTGCACGCGCGGGTGCGCTTTCCTTTCCTCTTCCTGTCCGCCATGGAACGGCGCTGTATGATGCCGAAGATCATGACAATGATGCCGAACACGATCGCGCAGGCGCAGATGTAACCCGTCTGCCGCGCGTATACCAGGCCGCCGTCGGACAGATAATACTGGATAAACATCATGGGAGAAACGAGAACGGATTCGTTATCGATCTCGGAAAGCACGTACGGCTGCCCGTACAGCCCGAGATAACCGATGAGCGTGTTGAACAGGCAGATGTTGACCGCCGATTTGATGTTCGGCAGCGTGACGTAAAGGATGCGCTGGGTGCGGCCGCCGCCGTCCATTTCGCACGCCTCGTAAAGCGACTTCGGCACGTTGCGGAGCGCGCCCGAAAAGATGACGAAGTTCGTGCCCGTCTGCCACCAGATACTCGCGATGAACATGACCAGCCAGCGCAGCGTGTCGCCCGCCCACGGCATGCCCGAAAGCCACTTGATCTCCGTGCCGAGTATCGCGTTGATGAAGCCCGAACTGTCCCCCGCGAACATGTTGCCGAACACGATACCGACGATCGTGATGGAAACGACGCTGGGGAGATAGATGATCGCGCGGAAAAGTTTGTATCCCGGCGGCTGCATGTTGATGAAATACGCGAGCACGAGCGGAACGACGATGAGCGCGGGCACGGTGACCGCGGCAAACACGAGCATCGTGCCGAAGCTGTTCCAGAAAGACTTTGATATCGGCAGGTCGAAGTTAAAGATGTTCAGGTAATTCTGAAAGCCCAAAAATTCGTTTTCGTCCGGCATATACGGATTATACCGCATGAACGAAAAAATGAAACCGAGCAGGAAAGGCACGAGCGTAAACAGCACGAAAATAATGCAATAAGGGCTGATCATCGCGAAAGCGATCATATTTTCGCGCCGTTTGCTCCTGCGCATTTCCGCCTTTTTTTTAGCAACGAAATCTTCCATACCGCATCACATATTCGCAAAGTCTATGGTGTTGTTCAGGGTATCCTGTGCCGTCTTGATATATGTGTCGTCGTCCGATCCGTCGGAGGTGCTCGTCGTGCTGACCGCAAGGGATGAGATCGAACTCGCCCACGTGCTGTAGAAAGGCGTGTTCCCGATGCAGACGAAATCGTCGAGGCTCGGATAGAAGTTGTCGATGTAGTCGGTCACAAGCTCGTTCGCGACATAATCTTCCGAAGCGGTGACGATCTTGGAAGCGCTGATGTGGCCGGCTTCCGCCCAGTCCGCGCCGACGGAACCCGTCTGCGTGAACCAGCGCACGAATTCGCAGATCGCCGCTTTTTTGTTGATGTCGGTACAAGTTCTGCTGACCGCAAAGAAGTGCGAATCGCCGAATATTTTGTTCGCGTTTTCGCTCTCGCTCATCGCGAACCAGCCCGCAAGGCTCGTGCCGCCCACGTAATCGGAGATCGCCGTATCGCGGGATATCTTGTTTTGCGCAGCGTATGCGTTGATGACGTTGTTCAACGTCCAGGGCGCGGCGACATAAAAGAGCGCCTGATTGTTGAGGAAACGCGTCAGGTTGCCGCTTTCCGGTTCGGCGTGCCTTGCGATCGGCGTATCGCCGTAGATCATTTCGCGGATGGAGTTGATCGCGTTTTTGAAAGCCGCACGGTTGGTCTCGTTGCTGTACCAGTCCGCCTTATACGTCTGGGAATCGTAGAAAGTCGCACCGTTTTGCGCGAGCGCGGTCGGGAACAGATACAGCGTAAAGAAATCCAGCGAGGTAGACCATGCGATCGGCTCGGTGTTCAGTTCCGCGGCGGCCTTTTCGCAGAGGGCGATCAGCTCCTGCCTGTTTTCGGGCAGCGGTTCGCCGAGATCGTTGAGAATGTCTTTATTGTAGAAAACGATCAGGCTCTGCGCGTCGACGGGAACGCCGAACAGACGGTCTTCAAACCCGAGAGAGGTATACTGCGCCAGCCCGGGCGCGTAATCGTTCATATCGAACGTGATGCCGGAGGCTTCCATCCCCTCGTCGAACGGCTGGATGAGCCGGTTGTCCGCGAAAGACTGATGCCCCTTCTGGTGAGACATGATGAGGTCGGGCGCGTTGGAATTGTTCGTGATGCGCTGCGCGACCGAAGTTTCGAAAGACGCCTGCGCTACCGTGTCGATGATGACGTTGATCTCTCCGTTATGTTCGGCATTGAACAAACTGACCATCTGGCGGAGCGGCTCTTCGTCCTCGCCCGTGACGACGGACGTGAGACGGATCTCGACGTCCTCGAACACGACTTTGCCGTTTTCGTCGGTGTTGAGCGTGCCGGTCGTTTCCCACCATTCGCCGGAAGGCCCGTTGCCGTTTCCGCTCCCTCTGCCGCCGCATGCGGCAAGGGTGAGCGCGCACGTCAGTGCCAAAATAATGCAGATAAGTTTCTTTTTCATACTGTTTTTTCCTCTCCAGATCTGTTATTTTAAATCCTTTTCAAGCCGCCGCGGCAAAAGCCGCGGCGGCTTTCACTTCTCAGGACTTTAAGCCTTTTTTTGGATGCGCATCGCAAACCCGCCGTTCGCGATCATCGTGACCGTTTCCGAATTGTCCGCGGTGACTTCGAACTTGCGCCTCGTGACGCTTCCGTTCCCGTCGTCGTTGAAGAGCTCGACCTCGAACGTCCCCTCCCCGAGGAAGGAAAAGTCCACGGTCACCGTGTTCTCGACGATAGAGTTTGCGCCCGCGACGAACCAATCGTCGCCCGCGCGCACCGCCGCGCAGTAATACCCGTCAAGTTCGCCGTCGAGATACAGCGTCTCGTCCCTTGCGGAAGGGATCGCCTTGTAAAAGTCGATGATCCTGGGGTTGTTGAGATAGGTATTCGAATAATCCGCCATGGACGGCATGCCCGACTCGAAGAGTACGGCGAGCGCCATCTGCTGGCCCATCGTGATGCCGGAGCTCAAAGGCGTGACGACGGGCGTGAAGTCGGTCGGCCCGACCGCCGCGCGGATGAACAGCGAATTGATCGTGGAAGTGCTGCCCACGCTGACGTTTTCGTTGCCGCGGATTGCTTCGCGGTTGATGACGTTGGGATAGATGCGCCGCTCGCCCGTGGGCTTGTTGCTGCCGTGCACGTTGACGACCATCTGCCGCTTCGCCGTTTCCTGATAAATGGTCTCGTACCATTTGATCGTTTCGATGTCCTCGCCCTGGTGGGTGGGATTGATGGCGTTCTGCCCGTCGAAGAAGTCGATCTTGATGCCGTCTACGCCGTAACTCTTCCACATATCGAGTTTTGTGCGCAAAACCGCCGCATTGCCGTTGCCGAAGTCGGTCAGCGCGTTGCACCATACGATGACCTTGACCCCTTTCCCGTGCGCGTAATCGACGAAGTCGATGAAATTATCGACTTTCAGGTCGACGTTCCAGCCGCCGTCGAGAATGGTGTATTCCCAGCCCATTTCCGCCGCGAGGTCTACGTATTCACGCTGCAGGTTGAAGTCGTTCTGCGGCTTTTTTTCGCCGTGGCCGTTTGTGTAGATGAGCCAGTTCCATGCGACGACGCCCGGTTCGACCCAGTCGTAATTATAGATCGCTTTCTCCTCTTCGGAAAGGCTGTCGTAATCGTCGGGTTTCCAGTATTCCGCGTCGTCGTACACTTTTTCGACGAGTTCGCTCTCCGCGATGGTATCGAGCGAGCCCGTAATGCCGACCCTCCAGGGAGATTCGAAGGGATAAGAGATCACGTTGTCGGGGTAAGCGACGCCCGCGGGCGAGTGAACGGTCTGGAAAATGCCCGTGCCCGAATTTTCATCCGATTCTTTGAGGTACGAACCGTAAAAGCCGCTGCCGATGAGGTCGGACTCGGTGACGAGCGAATACACGTCCTCGCCGCTCAGTTTGTAGAGCACCGGCATGGAAATGGTGACGCCAACATTGTTGGTGGACTGCCTGCGGGTGAAATTGCTTTCGTAAGAGAAGAATTCGCCTTTGGACGGGATGATCGAAGAGTATTCCTGAACCCACATCGCCGAACCCTGCGGCACGGCGAATTCGGTGTCTTCGCTCACGACGGTGACCGTGCCTTCCCCGCCGTCGATCGCGCGGATGCCGTAACGGAACGCGTAACCGTCGTCATACGAACGCACATATACGTCGAGGTAAAAGTCCCACGCTTCCAGCGTCAGGGCAAGTTCGTTGCAGTCGTACGCCACCTCGGAATGCTTGCCCGTGATGTTTTTGTAAGAGCCCGTAACGCGGCTGGTCTTCGCGCTTTTGACCGTAAAGAGATTGAAGTCGTCCTCTTCGATCGTGAAACCGAGAGAAGAGCGGTCGAGCACGGTCAGGCCGTCTTTTTCGACGGTGTAATAGAGTTCCCCGTTGCCGTCGATGCCCACTTCCGTCTGAATGCTCCCGTCGGGAGAGGCGACCGTCCAGGTCTGCCTGTCCTCGGAAGCGGCGTTCCCGTTCCCCCTGTCGCAGCCCGCCGCGCCCAGCGCGAAACAGGCGGAAAGGAGAAGGGCGGCCGTTATCTTTATCTTTTTCATCCTTTTATCCCCCTCAATACAAGTCGCCCTTGATCAGATTCATAAGGTCGGAAACATAGTCGCGCAGAGCCGTGCCGTCCGAACTGAGCGCGGGGATCAGGATGCTGCCCGCAGCGTTCACGTTGACGATCGCCTTGCCGCGCCTGCTGCCGTCGAGCGAACGGAAGTTTTCGGGTTCGCCCACCTGCCGGAGCGTCTGCACCGTCGAATTGGTCGAATTTTGGAAAGCATCCGACTCGACGACCGACTGCCTGACGGGATACCAGCCCGTTTCCGCAAAGCGGTAAGAATTCCTGCTCACGTAATCGGTGAACACCGCCGCGGCGGCGAGCTCCGTGAGCGAAACGTCGGACGCGCGGTAGAACGCGATGCCGATCGTGTGCACGGGGATCTGCCCCGCCTGTTCGCCCGTGGAATTGGTAAACAGACCGCTTAAAGGCAACACGCCGAGGGTGGAAGAATTGCTTGCGATGTCGCGCGCGTTTTCGGGATAGGTCACCATGCCGATGAGCGCATCGCCGTTACGCACTTTCGTAATTGCGCCGCCCTGGTCTTCGGAAGCCGCTCCGCCGTGGCACGCGCCGTTCGAGCCGAACAGGTCGTACGTGTTCTGCATAGCCTTGACGGCGTTATCGAACACCGCGGGATCGTCCCAGCGGTTGACGTAACCGTTGTCGTATTCGTAATAATCCGCGCCGTTCTGCACGAATGCCGCATAGCTCGGCGCTTCGCGCCACGACCAGGACTGGTACGGCGCAAACGCGCCGATGAAATCGGGATTGGAACCGATCTCGCCAGCGTACGCATCTTTCAAAAGGTCGGAAAGTTCGTTAAAGTTGGAAGGGAGCGGTTTGCCCACGTTATATTTTTGCATCAGCGATTTGTTGTAGACGAAGAAAGGTACGCCCGCAACGATCGGCACGGAGGTGAGTTCGCCCTCGACGTAACTGTCGCGCGCGGCCTGTTCGTACCAGTCGTTTTCGCCGAGTTCGATGCCCGCCAGGTCATACACCTGCTCCGCGGAGTAATACGTATCCTCGTTTTCGCTCTTGCCGGGCGTCTGCTGGTAACGGAGCGAGAACGCGCCCTGGCTTCCCAGCGTTTTCGTCACGTTGACGGAAATCTGCCCCGCGTATTCAGCGTTAAATTCTCTTGCAAGTTGCTGGAACACCGGGAAGGTGCCGAAGTCGACTGCAAACCACGCGTTCACCACCACGTTTTCGTAAACGATGTCGCCGTTATCGTCGCGCGGGACGCTCCCGTCGACGGTGTAACCCGCATAGAGGGTCATGTTCGATTCGACCGTGTCCGTTTCCATGTTCCACTCGTTCGTGCAAGCGGCTTCGGTATACCAACCGTTGAACGTTCTGCCGAGCCTGGAAATTTCGGGCACGAGTTTGGTGTCGATCGTCTCCCCGTCCTTCACATAGATCTCTTCGGTATTGCCCGAGCCGTAGTTATAGTCGAACGTGACCGTATATGTATCCTGCACCCGCCAGCCCGCGTACAGATCGAGATCGCTGCGGACTGCCGAATCGAAGTCGTATTCATTGTCGCACGAAGCGTCGGTATACCAGCCGTTCAAAGCGTAGCCGTCGCGCACAGGCTGCCATGCGACCGCCTTTGCCCCCGCGGGGACGCTCGTTTCCCTTTCCGTGCGCTCCGCTCCCGTATAATTGAGGTGATAGACGACGGTATAGGCGTCTTTTTCCTCTCCGCAGCCCGCAAATGCCGCGAGCGACGTGAGCGCGAGGAGCAGGCCCAAAATTACGGGCAATATCCTCTTTCTGATTTGAATTTTCACCAATTTTCTCCTTAATTTTCCCTTATTCGCGCCCGCCGCGAGCGGCGGGCGCGCCTTCATATGATCAATTTTCCTGCATCAGCCGGCGGAAGCCGTTTTGTCGGGCACAGACCAGGTGATCCGGGAATAACTGCCCGCCACAAACATATTGTGCCACAGGAACAATACGGGTTCGTTCCAGTCGCTTTCCGCATATGTAAAGGAACGGGTATGCGTCTGTTCGGGATTTGCGACCGAAGTGACCGTCATCGTGTATGTCGCTTCGGTTTCGCTCAACGTGCGGGTCAGCGTGTACTTCGTACCCTGCGAGAAATCGAACCCTCCCTCGAAACTGTCAAACGTGGGCTGATCCCACTTGTCGGGAACGACGCTATCATCATCGTCGGGCCGTTTATCAAGCAGGAATCTGTTGTCGTTGCGGCGTTCGCCGAGATTGAGAAGAGGCGAACCGTATTTCCGATTCCTGACTTCGAGGTACATCTGCGCCTTACCATCCGGCGGATTATCGTTCTTGCTGTTGAATTTATACACCCATTCGAGCGTAAAGTCGCCTTCAAAGTAGACGTACGGGCTGACCATGGAATCGTTGATGTGGTTGTTGATGCTCGTATAGTCGAAACTGAAGCCGTTTTCGTTCTTGGTGAGATTTGTGACCGAATCCGCGAACGTGGTTTTTGAATTCATAGCCCAATCGTACGGCACGTACGGGCCGATCTGCTCCCCGTTTGCCAAAAGCAAATCGATCTTGTCCTGCGCGTCTTCGCCCGAGAGCCAGTTCATGCCCGAAATGCTCGTGGTCGTCCACATCATTCCGATGATGCCGGGGACGGTGTCCTTATCCAGATAATCATTGTAAGAAACACTCGCTACATACTGATCGTTTACGAAAGCGTAGAACAGGTTGCCCACGCGCGCCACCGCAAATTTCACATGGCCTGCGTTGGCATCTTCCTTCCCCAACTGGTTGGAGAGCTGATACATGAACATCGGCTGATGTACGTCGGCATATGACCCGGCTTCGTTTTCGTCAAACGAAGGGTTCGGCGTTTTCACCCAGTCGATATCCTTGATCTTGAAGTTCCTGTCTCCGCGGTCTACGCCCATGGCGATCATGCGGGTCGTATCATCGGGGATAAAGTGCCCGAGGCCGACCTGTACGCCTGCGTGCGGCACTTTGATATCGAAAGTGGCTTCCGCATAGTACAGTTTGCTCGCCTCCGTACCGAACGCGGACGCGCTGTAGTAAGCATAAGCGAGGTTATCCGTATTGACGGTAGCCGTCTGCGCCGCGTCGCCGTCCGCTACATTGGAGAACGTGAACTCGTAGTTGGACGTGCCGAGCGGATTCCTGTACACCTTGAAGGTGACCGTTTTGGTTGCGGTGAAACTGCCGTCGCGGGGGTCGCTGACCGTGAACGTTACGGTGTACTCGGCCGAATCATGCCCGAAGGAGATGGTGCCCTTTTCCTCATCGTACGTAATGCCGTCCTGCGAGAAGGAGACCTCTACGCTGTCGGACAGGTCGATCCCGTCGCACGATTCGGCGGTAACGAGGTCGGAAAGGTTATACGTTTTGTCGTACACGACGTCGATCGGATCTTCGGCGGTGATCGTAGGATTCGCGAGGGATACGGTGATTTCAACCGTGTCCGTAGCGTCGCCCACTTTGACCGTGACGGTAGCCGTGCCCGCGCTGACCGCGACGAGTTTTTTGCCGTCTGCGCGGATGACTTCGGGATTGCTCGACTCGACCGTGAACGGAGCATTGTCCTCGGTGAAATTGCTCGGGGTGAACGTGACGTGCACGGTGCGGTCGGCATCGCCCACCACCCATGCGGCGGTCAGTTCGCTCTCGTTGGAAATTTCGATGCCCGTCGGCATGCTTTCCATTACGAACACTTCCACCGAGTCGGTGGCGTCGCCCGCCTGGACGGTGATCGTCGTTTTGCCGACGCCCACGGCGGTCAGCGTTCTGCCGCTTACGGTGACGACCTCGGTATTGCTCGATGTAACGGTGTAATCGTTATAGTTGACGTCCGCCATGAAGTTGTCGGGCGTGAAGGCGATATCCACCGTGCGGGCGCCTTCGCCCAGGATCCACTCGGAGGCAAGCGCCGATTTGTTGGTGATGGAAACGGCGAGAGGGGCGGTGGGAGCGTCCTCATCGAACGTTTCCCACTTGATGCCCGAATATTCGCCCGAAATTAAGTCGTTCTTCCAGTGGAAGAACACGGGTTCGCTCCAGTTGTTTTCGTTATAATGTATCGTGCGCGAATACTTCTGCTCGGGCTTTGCCACCGACGCGACGGTGAGCGTGTAAGTCGCTTCGGTATCGCTCAACACGCGGGTCAGCGTGTACTTTGTACCCTGCGAGAAGTCGAACCCGCCTTCGCCCCACTTGGAAGTGTCGGTAAATGAAGGCTGATCCCACTTGCCTTCGGGGACTAGTGGATCATCCGTTTCGGGCTGCCTGTCGAGCAGGAACAAATTGTCGCTGTGGCGTTCGCCGAGGTTGAGGATAGGTTTGTTTGCGTATCTCCATTCTCTGACTTCGAGGAATGCCCTGCCGGTTCCCGACTTGTATTTATAGATCCATTCGAAGGTGAAGTCGCCTTCAAAGTAGATGTACGGGCTGACCATGGAATCATTAACAGCGTTTTCTGTACTCGTATATTTGAATTTATACCCGTTGTCGTCCTTGCCGATGTCGGCAACGCACGTATCGAAATTCTCGACGGAACCGCTCGCCCATCCTTCAGGCGCATACGCTTGAATCAGGCCCGTTGCAAGGAGCGAATCGATCTTGGTCTGCGCTTCTTCGCCCGAGAGCCAGCTCATGCCCGAAACCTGCGTGGTAGACCACATCTGTCCGATGATGCCCGGGACGGTATCCACATTGCGGTAATAATCGAACACCACGCTCGCAACATACTGGTCGTTCACGAAGGCGTACATCATGTCGTCCACGCGGGCAACGGCGAACTTCACGTGGCTCGCGTCGTCGTCGGTGAGCCCTCTGTATTCGACCAGCCTGTAATTGTACAGCGCATAGTTCGCATCGGCATAAGGCAACCCGCCGTTATCGCCCCAACCTTCATCGAAATTCGGGTTCGGCGTCTTGACCCAGTCGATATCCTTGATCTTGAAGTTGCGCGCCTCCGTTGAAGAGCCGCGATCCACGCCCATGCCGACCATGCGGTTGGTGTTGCCGGGGATAAAGTGGCCGAGGCCGACCTGCACGCCCTGATGGGGCGAACCGATGTCGAACGTGGCTTCCGCATAATACAGCTTGCTCGCCGTCGTGTTGTAGTAAGCATAGGCGAGTTCGTCCGAAGAGGTTGAAACGGTCTGCGCCGATTCGTCGCCGTACATGTTGGTTTTCTCGAATTCGACGTTGCTCGTCGTGATCGGGTTGCGCACGACGTTCGCAACGACGGTGACGGAAGCCGTCTTGGTCGCGTCTCTCGGGTCGGCGACGGTGAAGGTCAGTTCGTATTCGCCCATTTCGGCAAACGTGACCGTGCCTCTCTCCTCGTCGTATGTAATGTTGTCCGTGTCGTCAAAGGTGAACTCCACGGAATCGGCCAGATCGGTGCCGTCGCACGCTTCCGCCAGAACGAGATCGTCGATCGGGGTCGCATCTCCTTCGGTCGCATCAAGCGTTTCTTTACCGCTCATAAGAGAGATCGTGGGATTGCCGATGCTGACGGTAACGTTCACCGAGTCGGTAGCGTCGCCCGCCTTGACGGTAATGGTAGACGTGCCCTTGCCCACCGCCTTGATAGACTTGCCGTTTACGGTGACGACGTCGGTATCGCTCGACTCCACCGTGAACTGCGTGTTCTCCTCGGTGAGCGTGTCGGGCGTGAACGTGACGTGTACCGTCCTGTCCGCGCTGCCGAGAATCCATTCCGCAGTCAGAGCGCTTTCATTCGAGATAGAAATCGTCTCGACCGCCGCAGGCTCATCGCCGCCCGCAGGCCCGTCGTTTTTGTTGCATGCGGCAAAGATCACGCATGCACACAGTGCCAGAAGAAAAGAAACGATCCATAGATGTTTTCTGTTCTTCATCATTTTTCCTCCTTTCCTTAATTCCCTCTTCGCCGCCGCATTCCGGGCGGGTGCTTCAAGGTACAAGTATATTATACCCCCCCCCTCGACAATTTGTCAAGCATTAAATTTAATGTAATTTTACCCCCTTCCCGAGCCCCTTGCGCGGACGGAGCTTCTCTCCCCGGAAAAACTTCGGGCGGGGCAAAAAAAGCCCGCCCGTGCCCGCCCGCGGCGTCCTGCGCGGGGCGGCTTTCCGAGAGATTTCCGCGCGCATATGCGGAACGGTTTTCGGGCCGCGTTTTACATTTTTATAAGCGGCGCTCCGCATCTTCGGGCGGCATTCTTTATGAAACGGAGAACGCCGCCGCGCATGGCATGCGCGGCGGCGTTTATCGGTTTTTCGTGTTCAAAGCCTGAAAAACCGGATTTTTTCCACTTTTTTATGCGGTTTTCGGTTTTACCGCATCAAAAAAGGCGGAAAACCCGCCTTTTTTACAATTTATATACAATTTATATACAACTTTATCCACAATATCCGCAATTTTATGTGCAAAACGGTCAGCGCTGCGAGCCGAAAAAGCGCGCTTCCAGCATGGCGCAGAGGGCGTGATACACGGGCAGGTGATATTCCTGCACGGCAAACGTTTCCTTTGCGGGCACGCAGACGCAGACGTCCGCGAGCGCCGCAGCCTTGCCTCCGCCCTCGCCCGTGAGCGCAGCCGCCGTCATTCCCATCGCCTTCGCCGTCATCAGCGCGGCGCAGACGTTGCGGGAGTTGCCGCTCGTCGTGATGCCGAGGAAAACATCCCCCTCCCTGCCGTAACCCGAAAGCATCTGCGAAAACGCGAGTTCGGGGTCGGCGTCGTTCATGAACGCCGTGGAAAGGGCGGGCATGGACGTGAGCGGGATCGCGGGGAGACAGCCTTCCAGCCCGCGCGCGATGCGCGCGCCCTCTTCCCCGAATTTTTCGGCGAGCGCCCCCGCCAGTTTTCCGTCGGCGGGGCGTTTGATCTTGAAGGACTTCATCAATTCCCCCACGATGTGCTCCGAATCGGCCGCACTCCCGCCGTTGCCCGCGACGAGCAGTTTTCCGCCCCGCTCAAAAGCGCGCGCGCACGCCTCATACAGGGCGCGCACATCCTTGCGGCAGCATTCCAGCGCGGGATAGCGCGCGAACAGTTCCTCTTCTTCCCTTTCGGGCGTATGTATCTTTAACTCCATAGTTCTCCCCCGCCGCGAAGGCGGCAAAATATTTGACGGTATTGTAACACATATCCCGCAAAAAAGCAACCCGCGCGGCCGTTCCGCAAAAAACTTCCCGTCCGCGGGGCGCAAAATCATACCCCGCCGCACGGGCGCGGGATTTGCCCGCCGGACGAATCCGCCCGATTTTTCTACAAAACAAGCGGTTTTTGCCCCGTTTTTTCGCATTTTTTACAATTTTTACACAAGTTCGGACAATTTTATACGACTTTATCCACAATTCCGCGCACATTTATGCACAACAGCGCGCCGATCATGCCATTTCGAGAAAATGTTCCGCCGCTTCGCACCCTTTTTTATAAGAACAGTAACTCACGATTTCGGGAGCGGAAAAACCGACGGGCTGCACGATCTCCAATTCCCCGGCGGAAATTTCCCGCTCCGCCATTTTGCGGGGCAGAAAGCTGTAACCGAGCCCGTCTTTCAGATAGTCGATGACCTTGCTGCTGTTGTCTATCTCGAACCCGAACGCGTGGCGGGGCGGGAAGAGGGAGCGCACGAATTCGCCCGCGTCGCCGAACGCGAAATTGCACATAAGGTAGCGGGAGGAAATGAGCTGCTCCTTCGTGATGCCGCGCTTGTATTCGTTGGCGGCGGGGCTTGCCAGAAGGACGAATTCGTCGGCAGAAAACTTTCTGCACACGAACCCCGCACGCTTGAGCGGTATGTACGAAAAGGCGACGTCCACCACGTCGTCCTGCAGCATGCGCAAAAGATCCGCCGAATGCCCCAGCACGACTTTGACGGCAACGTCCGGCTCGTTCCTGCAATATCCGCTGACGAGCGGGTACAGTTCGCTCTCGTACACCGCGTTGATCGTACCGATGCGCAGCTTTTTGGAATACCGCGCGGCGGCGTTCACCTGCTGGATAAACGTGTCCTCGAGTTCGGCTATGCGCTCGGCGTAGCCGAGGAACAGTTCGCCCTCTTCGGTGAGTTCCACCCCGCCCTGCTTGCGCACGAACAGCCTTTTGCCCGTTTCGTTTTCGAGCTCGCCGATGCGGTTGGTGACGGTGGACTGCGCCACGTACATCCGCTCCGCCGTCCGCGTGAAGTTCTTGAGTTTGGAAAGCATGATAAACGTTTTGATCGATTCGGTGTTCATTTCCCCTCCCCCGCGGCGAAACGCGCCGCGATTCGGTTTTTCGATGAAAGCAATAGAAATTATCTATTTTATAAATCGTTTACAAATTATATCATATGTGATATAATGCTGTCAAATCAAAAATAAAAAAAGACAAGGAGATCACGCTATCATGGGAATGACAATGTCTCAGAAGATCCTCGCATACCACGCGGGGCTCGAAAGCGTAAAGGCGGGCCAGCTCATCAACGCGGAGCTGGACATGGTGCTCGGCAACGACATCACTTCGCCCGTCGCGGTAAAAGAATTTGAAAAGGCGGGCTTTTCCTGCATCAAGTGCCCCGCCAAAGTGAGCATGGTGATGGATCACTTCACCCCGAACAAAGACATCAAGGCGGCCGAACAGGTCAAAACGGTGCGCAACTTCGCCAATAAGTACGGCGTAGACAACTTCTTCGACGTGGGCCGCATGGGAATCGAACACGCACTTTTGCCCGAACAGGGGCTCGTGGGCGCGGGCGACCTGGTCATCGGAGCGGACAGCCACACCTGCACGTACGGCGCGCTCGGCGCCTTTTCCACGGGCGTAGGCTCGACGGACATGGCGGCGGGCATGATGAGCGGGCAGTGCTGGTTCAAAGTGCCTTCCGCGATCAAATTCGTGCTCAAAAACAAGCCCGCAAAGTACATTTGCGGCAAAGACGTGATTTTGCACATCATCGGACTCATCGGCGTGGACGGCGCGCTGTATAAATCGATGGAGTTCACGGGCGACGGCGTGCAGTACCTTTCCATCGACGACCGTTTCACCATCTGCAACATGGCGATCGAAGCGGGCGCGAAGAACGGCATTTTCCCCGTGGACGACGTGACGCGCGAATATCTGAACGGCAGGTTCAAGCGCGAGATACGCGCCTTCGAGGCGGACGCAGACGCGGAATACGAGAGAGTGATCGAAGTGGATATGAGCAAGCTCGAACCCACGGTCGCCTTCCCGCACCTGCCCGAAAACACGAGAACGCCCGAGGCGTGGGGCGAGGTGAAGATCGATCAGGTCGTCATCGGCTCCTGCACGAACGGGCACATTTCCGACCTTCGCATCGCGGCGGAGATACTCAAAGGCAAACACGTCGCAAAGGGCGTGCGCTGCATCGTCATCCCCGCGACCAACACGATCTGGAAACAGGCGATGCACGAAGGGCTGTTCGACATATTCGTCGACGCGGGCGCGGTCGTTTCCACCCCTACCTGCGGGCCCTGCCTCGGCGGGCACATGGGCATTCTGGCGGCGGGCGAACGGGCGGTCGCCACGACCAACCGCAACTTCGTCGGGCGCATGGGGCATGTGGACAGCGAAGTATACCTCGCTTCCCCTTACGTTGCGGCGGCGAGCGCGGTCGCGGGCAAACTGGCAAGCCCTGCGGACATTCAATAATTTTATAAGAGGTGAACGAAAATGCAAGTACGCGGAACAGTTTTCAGATATAAAAGCGACGTCGACACGGACGTCATCATCCCCGCAAGATACCTTAACACCACTTCGGAAGCCGAGCTTGCCTCCCACTGCATGGAAGACATCGACAAAGACTTCGTGAAAAATGTGAAAAAGGGCGACATCATCGTCGCGGAAGACAACTTCGGCTGCGGCTCTTCGCGCGAGCACGCGCCCATCGCCATCAAGGCGAGCGGCATTTCTCTCGTCATCGCAAATTCCTTCGCGCGCATCTTCTACCGCAACTCCATCAACATCGGGCTGCCCATTCTGGAATGCCCCGAGGCGGTGAAGAACATCAAGGCGGGCGACGTCGTATCCTGCGACCTTTCCAAAGGCGAGATCGTGAACGAAACGACGGGGCAGAAATTTCAGGCCGAGCCCTTCCCCGAATTTATTCAGAACATCATCGACAAGGGCGGCCTGATCGCATCGATCAAGGCGAAACAGGCAAAGTAAAGCCTTTCCGACCCCGGAACAAGGCGGCATGACCCCGCGGAGGAACGCATATGAAGAAGATACGCGGAAGGAAAAACTCCATGATCACCGCCGCAGTCATCAGCGGCGGGGTCGCCGTCATACTCGCGGCGCTGACCGCGGGCATGTGGCAGATGAACCGCACCTTCGGGATATTCTTTTTGGCGCTGACGTGCCTGTGCCTGCTCGCGGGCGGGGCGAACGCGGCAGTTCAGCTGCGCGCCTGGCGCGCTTTCCGCAACATGTCGCAGTCGGCGGACGCACCGTACGCGTTCGTGAACGAGTTCGGGCATCTCGAAATTTTCGGCGGAGGCGAGGATGCCGTACGCAAATACGTGCAGTTCTGCGTCGACACGTTTTCAAAGCTTTACCGCCCCGTCGGGGAACGCCCCGCGGATGCCGCGGCGGAAAGGGCGAAACAAGCGGAGATCTTTTCCCAAGAAAAAACCTTGCGTTCGGCGCTCGCGCCCTACCGCCAGTTCGACTATTTCACTCCGGCAGATCTCCCCTTTTTGCAGGGCAAAAAAATTTTTGTGAGCGAGCGCATATACGCCTATGCCGCAACGGAAGAGGCGTGGCGGGCCGCCCGTGAAAAGAATACTCTCGAATTATTGAAAAATCCTCCCGCCGGCGGTGCGGCGCAATGAGTGCGGCGAAACAAAAGCGGCACACGCTGCGCTTTGAAAAAAATGCCGTCTGCGCGCTGTGCGCGGCCGTCTTTCTGATATTTGCGGGCGCAGCCGTCGCGGGGTGGCTCGCGGCGCCTTTCCCCGTCGGCGCGGTTTTGACGGGCGTTGCGGCGTTCGTACTGCTGTTCGCGGCGGTCTTATCCGTAAGCTGGGTACGTTATGCCGCCCGCTTTTACGCGGCGGCTGCCGACGCGAATTTCCCATGCGCCGCGCTGGGCGATAACCTTTCGGTCGTTTTTTATGCCCTGCCGCCCGAAAAGGCGGAGGCATACCTGCGGGAAAAGCGTGCCGTGCCCGCCCTCCCGGATCGTTTTACGCGGGAAGAATGGCTGAAACGAAGCGACACGCTGAACGAGATCAAAAAACGCTTGCTCGGGGACGCGCCGCTCTTATCGTACTCGGCCCTCTGCCCGAAAGACCTCGCGGCGATCTCGGGCAAAAGCGTCTTCCTTTCCCGCACGGCTTACCATACCCACCGCGCGGTGTTCGACTACACCGCGATGAACGCAAAAAACAAATTCGTCTTTTACGGCGAAGAAAATTCTATTTGAACGAATCAACAGAGGTGATTTTCATGAAAAAACATATCGCAGTGCTCGCGGGCGACGGCATCGGCCCCGAGATCACGGACGGCGCGATCGCCGTTCTCAAAAAGGTCGGAGAAAAGTTCGGCCACGAATTTGAATTCGAACACCTTCTGATGGGCGTTTGCGCCATCGAAGAGACGGGCGAACCCCTGCCCCAATACACCATCGACCGCTGCCTCGCATCCGACAGCGTTCTGCTCGGCGCGGTCGGCGGCGCGGTCGGCGACAAGCGCATCGAAAAGCTCCCCGGGCATCTTCGCCCCGAAGCGGGACTTTTAAAGATCCGCTCGGCGCTCGGGCTGTATTCCAACCTGCGCCCCGCAAAACTCTTCCCCGCATTGGCGGGCGCCTGCCCGCTCCGTAAGGACATCGCCGAAAAGGGCATCGACCTCGTGGTCGTGAGGGAACTCATCGGCGGCATCTACTTCGGCGAGCGCGGCAGGGGCACCGAAGAGGGCGGCGAATACGCTTACGATACCGAAAAGTACAACGTTTCGGAAGTTACGCGCATCGCAAAGATCGCCTTCGAACTGGCGAGAAAGCGCAGAAAACACGTAACGTCCATCGATAAAGCGAACGTTCTGGAATCTTCCCGCCTGTGGAGGGAAGTCGTGCACAACGTCGCAAAAGACTATCCCGACGTGGAACTGACCGACATGCTCGTAGACAACACGGCGATGCAGCTCGTTAAAAACCCCGCGCAGTTCGACGTGGTGCTCACTTCCAACATCTTCGGCGACATCCTCTCCGACGAGGCGGCGCAGATTACGGGCAGCATCGGCATGCTGGCATCCTCTTCGCTCGGCGCGACCAAGCGCGGGCTGTATGAACCGATACACGGCTCTGCGCCCGACATCGCGGGGCAGGACATCGCAAACCCCATCGCGACAATTCTCTCCGCGGCGATGATGCTGCGCGACTCTTTCGATATGACCGAAGAGGCGAAAGCGGTGGAAGACGCCGTGAACAAGGTTTTGGACGAGGGTTACCGCACGGCGGACATCATGAGCGAAGGCATGACAAAGGTCAAAGGGAGCGAAATGACCAAACTCATCGTGGAAAGGATCTGATTACAAAGGCGCACCGCTACCAATAGCAGCGGTGCGCCTTTTTTAATATTTTTTGTATATCCGCACATATATTGTATTTTGGAGAAAAAACGATAACATGGACGACAAGATAAAATTTGTTAAAATCAATGAGCAAGATGCAACGGGACGCTCATTCACGGCCGTGTCTGTTTTCATAAACGGGAAAGAACTTACCGACATAATCAAAGACGTAGAACAGCAAAGCGATAAAAAGATACTTTCAAACTATATACATTTGACGCCTTCTGAACTTTATGAAGGTTTATCCTCGGCAATGGTGCCAGGTTCGGAAACCGCAGTGAACGGGGCGGAAATATTGTGCTGCGTATGCGGTTGTCCCGGATGTTGGTCTCCCTTAGTACATGTAACCGTAGACGAACGCTGTGTTTATTGGACGCAAATTACACACAATCAAATGAATTTCGACTATAAATTATCATATCATTTCAATAAAACAGAATATCTTCACGAATTGGAAAAATTAAAGCATTTTATATAAAAAACACGGCGGCGCTTCGCGCGGTTGACAGATTTTTTGCGCCGCGGTATAATAATGGCGGAAAAAGAAACCGAGGCGGCAACATGATTACCGAAAACGTAAAAAAAGCGCTCGCGGAAATTGCGGGCGGAAACCCCTTCGGGGAAAAAATAACCCTCGTCGCCGCGACGAAAACGCGCACGCCCGACGAAATAAACGAGGCGATCGCCGCGGGCGTTTGCGACATAGGCGAAAACAAGGTGCAGGAATTTAC
>CDZB01055527.1_pt1 | contig 30762 bp, 26 predicted proteins | sample 554961 | NCBI WGS metagenome assembly CDZB01 (sample SAMEA3182106, study PRJEB8094) | gut metagenome | biome: human; feature: gut; material: Stool; isolation source: human stools | place: Canada | collected 2013-02-26
CACCTCCGACTTACGTTATCACTGAATTGCAGACCGGTCTTGATTTAAGAAAGATCATTCTCCCTGGAAATAAGCCGGATAGTCCGTTTTTCCTATTTTCGTAAATTTCCGCTTGTATTTCCTTTACCGGTTAGCTCTGCCGTTAGATGGAGGGTTTTATGGCGGAAGACCATTGGAGCGGGAACGAGGAGCCGGTTAGGTTTTCCGAACGTCCGACCGGTGGTGTCTGACGAACGAAGTGAGGAGTTCCGCCGGTCAGTGAAGGAAAGCCTTAGCGGATCGTTCCAGGCGAACCGGTCTGACGGGATAAAACCCGGAATCGGAATAGAAAGAAAAAAAATAAACCTACATTTATAAGTTGTAAATATGTATATCACTACCTGATAGAAATGCTTAGCGGGCTTGAAATGCCTTTTATCTATCGAAGATTTTCGGTCAATTAGGGTGGAAATATTTATAAAAAAACAGCAGTTGATAATCTATTGCATTATTCCAATATTCGTGTGTATGCCCGCCCGGACGGGTGAGGAAATCGTGGGGAATATTGTAATACCGGAGTTTTTCATGTAATTTCTGATTTACGGTATAGAAGAAGTCGTAATATCCGCAATCGATAATGATGGCTAAAGGTCCCGACTTGCTGTTGTAGGGCGATTGGTTGATTACGGTATATTCGTTCCAACGCTGGGGATTCTCGGAATAGGGGCCCAGCAATTGCTTCATTTCCCAATTTTCGGGGAAAGGCCGGATATCGACCCCTCCGCTTATCGAGCCACAGGCTCCGTAAGTGTCCGGGTGACGGAAAGCCAGCCATAAAGCACCGTGCCCGCCCATACTGAAACCGGTGATAGCTCTTCCTTTGCGGTTATTATAAGTGCGGTATTGGGAATCGATATAGTTGATCAGCTCTTTGCTCACATAAGTTTCATAGCGGTAGGAAGGATTGATGGGGCTATCCCAATACCAACTGTTCAGGCCGTCGGGACATACGATGATCATATCGAAATTAGAAGCCATTTGAGCCAGATCGGGTTTTGTATAGGTGGCCCACGTATCGTAACATCCTCCATAACCGTGGAGCAGATAGGCTACCGGGTATTTTTTCTGTGTATTTTGGGTATAGCTGGCAGGCAGGATAATGATATTTTTAATTTGTTTTTTCATGGACGTACTGTAAACCGAGATCGTGTCTATTTTCTGGGCTTGAGTTGGGAGGTATGTCCCGATCAGAAATAAGGATAGGAACAATAATTGTATCAGTCTTATTTTTTTCATAAGGGTATACTTATTGGTTTGTTACCGGATATTAACAATATAAAACTTGCTGCAAATACTCTGTAAAGATATTTATTTCTTGTATATTTTCCTGCATATTTTTTTGTTTTTCTTTGATTTTGTCCCTGCGGATATGTAACAAATACGTCATTATTTTTCAATAGTTTCGTCATAAATTTGCATTTTGTATATGGATTTCTTGTAAAGGTTCATCTTCCTCGACTGTTACGGGCAACATTTGACGTAAACTCTGGTAGGCATAAAATACCGGATACAAAGAATGTTTTGGAGATTAAAATCTAAAGTGATCCTACTGATTATTTTGGAAACTATCGATTTTATAGTAAAATCTATTTTTATTGTAGGTGTGTGTAAAATTGGGGGGTATGTATTGAATTATTTGTATTCTATTTTGATATATATGTATTTTTTGGGGGGTATGTGGAAAAATAATTCAAATTTTATTTGATTATTGTTCTAAATATATATTTTTGTCTTGGTTTTAATGAAAATAAGAAATGGGTTTGGAAAAATACTTTTTGTAGCGTATATATCCCCTTGTTTTTTTAGATTGAATATTGAAAACAGATGTTTTTATTGAAACAATATCGGCAAATCGTCTCTTTTTTCCCGGAATGTCAGATTGTGGGAACGGCTAAAGACACTTTTCAATTTCCTTCTGCCGGGAAAAGACTTCCGGCACTTATCGTTTGATTTAAAATTTCAGGCTTATGAAGATTACACTATCACAGTTGAACGTTATGGTCGGAGATATTCTCTCGAATAAAAGTAAGAACATAGACTATATTGACGAGGCTGCGGATAGTGGTGCAGATCCGGCGTTACCCGGCGAAATGGTCCTGTCTGCTGTGGGAAGGGTGTAAGATGCCGTTGGCCGATGATGTATACAGAGATAAAGAACCACCTAAACAATAAATATTATGACAACACTTAGATTTAAAATGGTTGAAGAGGCGATCGGAAGAAAAGCCGTAGAAGTAAAAGCACCTGCCGAACGTCCGGCGGAGTATTTCGGAAAATATGTTTTTGATCGGGACAAAATGCGGAAATATTTGCCGAAAGCTTGTTTCGAAACGTTGATGAATACGATGAAGAACGGGAGCCCGTTGGATCGGGAAACAGCCGATTGTGTGGCTGCCGGAATGAAACAGTGGGCTCAGGATATGGGAGCTACTCACTATACGCATTGGTTTCAACCCTTGACGGGAGGAACTGCGGAGAAACACGATGCTTTTATCGAGGCCGATCACGAAGGAGGAGTGTTGGAAGAGTTCACAGGAAAGTTGCTGATACAACAAGAACCGGATGCTTCCAGTTTTCCGAGCGGTGGTCTTCGCAATACATTTGAAGCCCGGGGATATAGTGCTTGGGATCCTAGTTCTCCGGCCTTTATTGTCGATACGACCCTTTGTATACCGACTATCTTTATTGCTTATACGGGGGAGGCCCTGGATTTCAAGGCCCCTCTTTTGAGGGCACTCGAGGCAGTAAACCGTGCGGCTGTGGATATTTGCCGGTATTTCGACCCGAAGGTGGAAAAAGTGTTCTCTTATCTGGGATGGGAGCAGGAATATTTTTTGGTAGACGAAAGCCTGTGGGCGGCCCGTCCTGATCTGGTACTTACCGGCCGGACGATGATGGGACATGAAAGTGCTAAAAATCAACAGCTGGATGATCATTATTTCGGTTCTATACCGACTCGGGTGATTGCTTTTATGAAGGATCTGGAATACGAATGCCAGCAATTGGGTATCCCGGTAAAGACCCGCCACAATGAGGTGGCTCCGAACCAGTTCGAACTTGCTCCGGTTTTCGAAGAGACCAATCTGGCTAATGACCACAATCAGTTGTTGATGTCTACCATGAAAGTGGTGGCGAGGCGTCATTGTTTCCGGGTACTTTTGCACGAAAAACCTTTCAAGGGGATCAACGGTTCGGGCAAACACAACAACTGGTCTTTGGGTACCGATACGGGAGTGAATCTGTTATCTCCGGGACGTTCTGCTGCAGAGAATCTGCAATTTATCACCTTTCTGGTGAATATCCTGATGGCGGTCTATCGACGGAATGGCTTATTGAAAGCCTCTGTGATGAGTGCAGGCAATGCCCATCGTTTAGGAGCTAACGAAGCTCCTCCTGCTATTTTGTCGGTATTCCTGGGGACTCAGTTGTCGGCTATTCTGGATAAAATCGAATTCAGCCAATCGGATGAAGCGATTCAGTTGGATAAAAAGACCGGGTTCAGGATGGACGGGATTACGCATATCCCTGAACTATTCAGGGATACGACCGATCGTAACCGGACATCACCGTTTGCATTTACCGGCAACCGGTTCGAATTCCGTGCCGTCGGTTCCTCGGATAATTGTGCCGATGCCATGATTACTTTGAATACGGCAGTGGCTTATCAGTTAAAAGAGTTTAAAGCTGATATTGATAAACTCATAGCTGAAGGACATACGAAAGAAAATGCTATCTTTACGGTGTTAAAACGGTATACGGTGGCATGCAAACCGATTCGGTTCGAGGGGAATGGATATAGTGATGAATGGAAGGCTGAAGCTGCCCGGCGTGGGTTGGATTGTGAGACCAGCGTTCCCCTGATCTTCGATCGTCTGTTAGCCCAGGAGAACATCCGGATGTTCGGAGAAACCGGTGTATTGAACGAAGTGGAACTGCATGCCCGGGCTGAAGTGAAATGGGAGACATATACTAAAAAGGTACAGATCGAAGCCCGTATATTGGGAGATTTGGCTATGAATCATATCTTACCGGTGGCTTCGCGTTACCAGAGTATGTTGCTGGATAAGGTAAGCAAGTTTATGGCGATTTTCCCGAAAGAGAAAGCCAGGGTTTTGGCCGAACAAGACTTAGAATTGATAGAGAAGATAGCCCGGCATATGACCTGTATTCAGACCCAGGTGGAGGCAATGGTGGAAACCCGGAAAGTGATCAATAAGATGGGGGATATACGGGAAAAAGCGATTGCTTATCACGACCGGATAGCCCCGACCTTCGATGAGATCCGGGCTCATATCGATAAATTGGAATTGATTGTCGATAATGAAATGTGGACGTTGCCGAAATATCGGGAACTTTTGTTTTTGAGATAACGAACAGGAATGGAAATGTTATGAGTGACGCAATTAAACATGAATGTGGGATTGCCATGGTGAGGTTGTTGAAACCTTTGGAATACTACCGGAAAAAATACGGAGATGTTTTTTGGGGGATGAATAAGCTTTACCTGCTGATGGAAAAACAGCACAACCGTGGACAGGAAGGAGCCGGAATAGCTTCGGTAAAGTTGAATGCCCGTCCGGGCGAAGAATATATCTTCCGGGAGAGGGCGGAAGGAACGGGGGCTATTCAGGATATTTTTTCTGCTGTCCACCGGGCGATTACCGAATGCCGGAGGATAGAACCGGAGGTGCCCGACGAGGAGTTGCCTTTTATCGGCGAGATGTACATGGGGCATTTGCGTTACAGTACAACGGGGCGTTCGGGGATTTCATACCTGCATCCTTTTTTGCGTCGTAATAATTGGCGGAGCCGGAATCTTTCGTTGGCCGGAAATTTCAACCTGACCAATGTGGACGAAATATTGCAGTATATCGTGGAACGGGGACAACATCCCCGGCATAATGCGGATACTTTTATTATACTGGAGCAATTAGGGTATTTACTGGATTATGAGGTGGAACACCTCTACCGGAGATTCAAGGCCGAGGGCCTGGCCGGTCAGGCGATGAACGATGCGATCGAAGAGAATATCGATATCGAACATATTTTGCAGGAAGCTTCGGCACGCTGGGACGGAGGATATGTCATTACCGGTTTGTTGGGAAGCGGGGATCTTTTCGCTTTCCGGGATCCTCATGGAATCCGGCCTGCTTTTTATTATGCCAGCGATGAGGTGATCGTCGTTGCTTCCGAGCGTCCGGTTATTCAAACGGTTTTCGATTTGCCGGTAACAGAGGTGAAAGAATTGATGCCCGGACAGAGTATCGTTGTGAAACGGAACGGTAATATGAAAGTAAGTACGATCCATCCGGCCGTTGAGGTAACTCCCTGTTCTTTTGAACGGATTTATTTCTCCCGGGGAAGTGATTGCGATATTTATAACGAACGGAAGGAACTGGGGCGTCTGCTGACCGAAAATATTTTGAAAAGTGTCGGATATGATGTGGATCACACTATCTTTTCTTTTATCCCTAATACGGCAGAAATCGCTTATTATGGGATGATGCAGGGCTTGGAAGCCTGGTTGGACCGGCAGAAGAGTGAAGAGATCTGTGCCCGGAACGGACAACTGAGCAGCGCGCAGATCCGGGAAATCCTGTCGCGGCAGATCCGGACCGAGAAGTTGGCCATCAAGGATATCAAACTGAGGACTTTTATCGCTGAAGGAAATAGCCGGAATGATTTAGCCGCCCACGTGTACGACACCACTTATGGGACAGTACGGGAAGGGGTGGATTCGATCGTCGTTATCGACGATAGTATTGTCCGGGGTACTACCTTGAGGCAAAGTATAATCAAAATCCTTTGCCGGCAGAAACCCAAAAAGATTGTGATTGTCTCCTCTTCGCCTCAAATCCGTTATCCGGATTGTTATGGCATCGATATGTCGAAGATGGGAGAGTTTATCGCTTTTCATGCTGCTATCGCTTTGCTGAAAGAGAGGGGATTAGAACGGGTGATCGATGAGGTGTATACCAAAAGTAAGGCTCAGATAGCATTACCCAAAGAAAAGGTCGTGAATTATGTCAAAGAAATTTATGCTCCTTTTACAGACGAAGAGATTTCTGCTAAGATTGCCGAAATGATCACCCCTGAGAATTGCCCTTCGGAAATAGCTGTGGTATATCAGACGATAGATCATTTACACCAGGCTTGTCCGAATCATTCCGGGGATTGGTATTTTTCGGGTGATTATCCCACTCCGGGCGGAAACCGTCTGGTGAACGGGGCTTTTGTGGAATGGTATGAGAAAAGGTTTAATTCCTAAATCCGTTTGTCGTGTTACAAAAGATAAAGACCTGGATGCTTCCGCTGGCCATGTTGTCGGGAGCATTTTTTTATGAATTCTTTCAACAGTTGGCTTTTTTAACGCCCTACCTGATTTTCAGTATGTTGTTTATTACATATTGTAAATTGTCTTTTCGCGATTTGAAGTTCAGTGGTTTGCATCTGTGGTTGCTGGCTGTTCAGGTTGTCGGGTGTTTGGTGGTTTACGGTGGATTGGTGTGGTTCGATCCGGTCGTGGCACAGGGAGGTCTGATTTGTGTTTTGGCGCCGACTGCAACGGCTGCTGCAGTGATCACGGGAATGCTCGGAGGAAGTGTCGCCTGTCTGGCGGCATATACTTTGATGAGTAGTTTAGTGGTAGCTGTCGTATCTCCCTTGATCTTTACTCTGTTGGGAGAACATAGCGATATGACCTTCTGGAATTCCGTACTTTTCATTTGCCGGCAAGTCATGCCTATCCTGATATTACCTTTTGCATTGGCCCTGTTTTTGGAGAAAGCTTTGCCGTCTCTCCACCGGCAGTTGAAAAAACTGCAAATTCTTTCTTTTTATCTTTGGGCGTTGGGATTGACTATTGTAACCGGGAAAACGGTTTATTTTATCGTGTATCAGGAGAATGCCGATATTACGGAAGAGTGGTGGATGGCCGCATTAGCATTGGTGATCTGTGTCCTGCAGTTTATCCTGGGCAGGCGTATCGGACGGCGGTATGGCGATCCTGTTTCGGGAGGGCAGGGACTCGGACAGAAAAATACCATCCTGGCTATCTGGATGGCACAGGTATATCTGAACCCTCTTTCCTCCATCGCTCCTGCTTCGTATGTGCTGTGGCAAAATATGATCAATAGCTGGCAGTTGTGGAAAAAAGGAAAATAAGAACAGAAGGCTACTCTATTGCTCTGGCTGCAGGAACGATATCTTCCCGCGCCACTTTCGTTGTAATGATGTTTTTCGGTCCGGGGATCAGGGGACTATTTTCCAATACATGGCGTACCCGGTTGTATTGATTGGCGGTAAACCGGTTTTGGTATGAATAGAAATAGTCCATGATATTGGTAGATATAAAACTTTCTCCTTCACATCCGTTTCTTGTGAATACTTCCTGTGGGTAAGGTTTGGAAAGTGTATTCAGCCATTCGGTATAGGTATTACGGTCATAATTGGGGGTATCCTCACAATAATCCGTTTCGTTGCACCCTTGCTCGGAGAATACGTGGAATAACCCCAGATAGTGTCCCAGCTCATGGGCTAAAGTCGTATAAATGTTATCCTCGGTGATATAGGTATTGTTGATAGAAATACAGTGGGTATAGGAAGGCATGTTCGAAAAATAGTGGTTATTCGCAGTCAGGCCCGGAAGACTGTTTTCACGGGGGGTGTATGGGAGGTGGGAGATGCCTGCCGTGGTCTCCTCTTTAAAGGTATATACAAATACATTGATGTATTTATTCAGGTCCCAAACGAATGAATTGAACGAAGTATTGCTTTGAGCCATGAAATCCTCACAGCTCATGACTGCTGCCGGGGTTTTCAGGATGCGTTCGATGCCGGGTTCGGCCAGGGGATTACCGGCAGGATCTTCGGTAGCCGCCACCAATTTCAGGTTCATAGGAATACTGTTGGTACCTGTATTGTATAAACGGTTACATTCGTCGATCATTTTGGTGAAGAATTCTCCGGAAGCATTTTGCAAACTGTCGGTTTCATCCGCATAGAATAAATGAAAAATAACGGGCAGTTCATAATAATAGTTATTGCCGCTTGTATCCTGATATACATGTACTTCAGCCTCTTTCTGGTCGCAGGTGAAAGTAAAACGGGTATCTCTTTCGGCTTTGGTGTCGTTGGTATCTACCTGAATTAATATTTCGGCCGTTTTACTGCCTTCCATTTTATCGGTTGTACACCAGGTATCCCCTCCTGTAATTTTCCATTCACAGTTACTGTTGACCGTTAATTTCCATACACCGCCGTTACCGGAAAACCGGAGGGTGTTTTCGGAAATTTTCAATACCTGGGGTGAAGGGTGATCGGTCACACAGGCGAACATTACGATCGTTGTGAAAATCAGAAATATAAGTCGTTGTATTTTCATCGGAATCTTTTTTATTGAATGCAAATGTATAAAAAAGACTTTATATACTTGACACTTTAAGTTGTTTTAAAGATTGTTTTCACACAGCCTGTAAAAATAGATTTTGGTGTACGGAATTGGAACATATACGATCGGTGACTTCGGAAAGCGACCGATCGTAGCCTCATAGCAGGCTGACTTCAGGATAAAACCGTTACTTTTAAGCGGTCTGTCCATTTTTTTATTCTGGTATCGGTTCGGTCCGATTCATTATTATCGTCGATCGGGAGCCCGACAAATTTACCGTCGATAACTCCACCGGAACCATCGAAACGATATTCAGAGGGGTCTACTTCTCCCGTAAAAGTACAACCGGTGTGTTGAAGCTCGTGATAGATGACACCCAAAGCATCACAAAAACTGGAACTAAAACTGACCGAATCTCCGCATCCGAACAAGGCGACGGTTTTGTTTTTCAGATCCATATCTTTGAGTTTGAAAAGGAAATCATTCCAGTCGTCCTGCATTTCCCCGACTCCCCAGGTCGAACAACCTAATAACAATACTTCGTAGGGTTGTACGGCATGGGGCGTTGTATCGGCGACATTGTGTACATCTTCTTTCCCGATCCCCAATTGAATAGCGATTTTATTCGCTACAGATTCGGTATCACCGTTGGTGGAACCGTAAAAAATACCTGTTTTTTTCATAAAAATAGTGATTTAAAGTTATTATAAGTCAACTGTTTATCTATTCTGTGCAGATCACTGTTCTGTTTACGGAGCGGAAGAGAAATGGGGTGGCTTATTATGTCGAAAAAATTTTAATTGTGGTTAAACTAATGGGCTGATTATTGAAAAATACCTAAAAATAGGGATTGGTTGGAATCGGATAAAATGTTTATTTTGCATGATTAAATTTATTTAGAATGAATAAGCGTTTAAAATATTCCGGTACAGATAAGATGAGTGATCTGATTTGTGAGAATTATAACCTGTTACTGGTGATGAGTCGGTTCGGGTTATCCTTGGGATTCGGTGACCAGACTGTACAGCAGGTATGTGAACGTCAGGGGGTGCATACGGGTACTTTTCTGGCTGTTGTGAATTTTATGGATGGGGAATGTTGTGTGTCCGAAGAGTTTCATGACCAGATATCGGTTGAAGCCCTGATGGAATATTTGAAGCAGGCTCATTCTTATTTTCTGGATTATAATCTGCCGGTGATCCGGCGGAGGTTAATAGATGCCATCGATTGTTCGCAGGATGACGTTGCTTTTCTGATTTTGAAATTTTACGATGAATATGTCAACGAGGTGCGGGCACATATGGGATATGAGAATGAGGTGGTTTTTAAATATGTGAATGCACTATTGCAGGGTGAGGATACCGGGCGATATAATATCGGTGTTTTTGTTGCACGTCATAACCAGATCGAGACTAAACTGACCGAACTCAAGAATATTATTGTCAAATATTATCCTTCCAGGGCGAATAATAATCTGTTGAATACCGTATTGTTCGATATTTATTCTTGTGAAAAAGATTTGTGTTCACATTGCCGGGTAGAAGATTATATGTTTGTTCCTCTGATTGCAGAATTGGAAAAGAAAGTACAGGAAAATGCAGGAAGATGAAGTTTTAAAGATTGCTATAGCCGAGACATCGATGATCGTCCGTAGTGGATTGGCATTGGTCTTGAAGCGGATTCAGGGATTGAAAATTCTTCCGATAGAGTTAGTCTCCGAAGAATCGTTGGATGAATGTGTACGATTTCATAAGCCTGAAATTCTGATTGTAAATCCGTCATTTACCGGATATTTCGATGTGCGTAAATTTAAAGAAACGCCTCAGAATGCGGGTGTGAAATGTATTGCTTTGATGTGTTCGGTGGCCGATCAGGGTGTGTTGCGGAATTACGATGAGTCTCTGACTATATATGACGATGCGGATACGATCAGGGAAAAATTGAATCGCCTGTTGAATGTTCCCGGGGAAGAGACAGAAGAAGAATTAGCCGGACAGGAAGTGTTGAGTAGCCGGGAAAAAGAAATTATTACTTGTGTCGTCAAAGGGATGACTAATAAAGAAATTGCAGATGCCTTGTATTTGTCGGCCCATACGGTGATTACTCACCGACGGAATATAGCCCGTAAGTTACAGATTCATAGTCCGGCAGGCCTGACTATTTATGCGATTGTAAATAAATTGGTGGAGTTGCAGGATATCAAAGAATATTTGTAATAAAAAATCCCGGAAACAATCCGGGATTTTTTATTATTTGATTTCAATCGTTCGTCCGTTTTTTTCTTCCGGAATTACCGTTTGTTTCGGGATATCGATGGTCAATACACCGTGTTCCATCCTGGCCTGAATCTTCTCTTTTACCACATCATCGGGCAAGATCATCGCTTGCTGGAAGCGGGTATATGAAAATTCACGTCTCAGATAGCGTCCCTCTTCTTTTTTATCTTCTTTCTGTTCGTGTTTCTTTTCCATACTGACCACCAACTGGTTGTTGTTTTCGATTTTGATGGTAAAATCCTCACGGGTCATACCCGGTGCAGCAACTTCGATTTCGTAATTTGTTTCGGTTTCCCGAATATTGATTGCCGGTGCAGTAGCATTGGTTTTTTCCATCCACGTGTTATCGAAGAAATCATTGAAGATATCCGGTAACCAAGTCTGTGTTCTTCTTACAGGTACCATAATTTAATCCTCCTATTATTTAAGTTTAACATATTCATTGGGTAGAACCGGTATTTTAAACCGTGTTCGTTTTAGGAGATTGCAATCGGTATGCCGCAATTCGTGGGGAAATACGTATTTTTTTTGTAGATTATGTGTAATTTATTGATAATAAATAAGAAAGAAGAAAGAGATGCTTTGTGTGTTAAATTGCTTGTAATGAGTGTGTTATGTTGTTTTGGCAGAATAAAGGAAAAATTGTCATAAAATCTGTTTGGAGGTCTGCCAAATCTTCATGGTTTTGTAACAAACCCGTGGGCTTTTAATGAGGGGATATCAGCTTTATTCTTTATTTTTGCCTTATTAATAAAAGAATAATACCGATGAAAATGCTCTTACCCGTATTGTTGATGCTGGCGACCGGGAAAACGATATTGCCCGGAGAGGTAAAAGTAAAGACTTTACCTCCTGAATCCCGTGAAGTTTTGGATTATTTACCCCGGAATATTGTTATAGCCCATCGGGGTACGACGTATTGGGCTCCGGAGGAAACCGAAGCCGCCATGCGTTGGGCCCGTAATATCGGAGCCGATTACCTGGAACTGGATTTACAACGAACGAAAGATGGGGTATTGATTGCTCTGCACGATGTCAATCTGAGGCGTACGACGAATGTTGAAACCGTATTTCCGGATCGGGCCGACTCGCCTGTTTCGGAGTTTACCCTGGAAGAGCTGAGACAACTGGATGCCGGTTCGTGGTTTAACAAAGCGAATCCGGATCGGGCCAGAAAAGCATTCGAAGGCTTAGACATACTGACCTTGGAAGATGTCGTGCGTATAGCCGAGGGCTATCGCATAGTCAGAGACCGGGCAGGAAAAAGAGTGTACGATATCGACGGGCAGGGGAGAAAGCACACCCGTTACGAAAAAGATCCTGACGATAACGGTAATCGTCCCGGTATTTATCCCGAAACCAAAGAACCTCATTTGTTTCCGGGTATGGAAAAAGATTTGGTGATAGAATTACAAAGACTGGGGTGGTATCATCCGGATGCCGGACAAATGAAACAAATTCCGGTAACCGCGGGCAAAGTAGCTATTGCAAATTCGTCGGCCCGGGTGATTTTGCAGACTTTCTCGGACGAGAGCCTGGTAAAACTGAAAGAAGCTTTCCCACGACGGATTCCTACCTGCTTTTTATTGTGGTTAGGGAATGACGTTTCTGACTTAAAACAAAATACCCCCGAGCAATATGCTGCCAAAATCAATTTCGGTATAGAAAACGGGGCTGTGATTATGGGGCCTAGTATTGCAGGGGCACCTAATCATTATGATGAACTTTTGTCTCCCGGAAACGGTGAATTGATTTACCGTTCGGGTATGGCCATTCATCCCTATAGTTTCGATACGGTGGAGCAGATGGAGGAATATACCGGATTGAAAGCCGGACAGCCGGCACAAAACCGGGCCGATGGAATGTTTACCAATAAGTCGGATATGACTATCCGGTTTTATCAGGAAACGTTGCCCGCAAAATATCTGAAGTCGAATGCAACCTCAGGCCTGCCGGATCATTTACAGCAAAAAAAGAAGCTGGAAAAGGCTGAAAAAGTATTGGAACAATTAGGGTATTACAACTGACCGGATTTAGGGAGGGTAGATTCGTTGCCCTCCTGCATAGCTGTAATGCGGGGATATGATTTCTATACCTGCCTCATTATAACGATCCTGAATATTTTGATGAAGGTTTCCGAATAGATCTCCCGGTCTATCGGACGACAAACAACTTCTTTGGCCGTAGTACGTATAAAAAGAACAAAATGAACTAAACACTAAAATTATGGCTAAAGAGAGTGTAAAAATCCTGCAAGGAAAATTGGATGTGGAAAGCTTGATTTCACAGTTAAACGCAGCATTGGCTGAAGAATGGTTGGCATACTATCAGTATTGGATCGGTGCTTTGGTTGTCGAAGGTGCTATACGTCCGAATGTACAGAGTGAGTTTGAAGAACACGCCAATGAAGAACGCAAGCATGCCGAAATGATTGCTAAACGTATCATCGAACTGGAAGGCGTTCCTGTTTTGGATCCCCAAAAGTGGTCGGAACTGGCAAGATGCAAATACGATACTCCACAAGACTTTGATTCTGTTTGTCTGCTGAATGACAATGTGGCTTCCGAGCGTTGTGCCATACTGAGGTATCAGGAAATTGCCGACTTTACAAATGGTAAAGATTTTACGACCTGTGATATGGCGAAAAAAATTCTGGCCGAGGAGGAAGAGCATGAACAGGATCTTCAGGACTATCTGACCGATATTGCCCGGATGAAAAAATCAATCCTTGGTAAATAGTTTATTGTAATCATGGGGACGGGGCAATTGTGCGAAACTTTCGCACAATTGCCCCGTCCCCATGATTATTCGGTCTTTTCTGTCAATGTCAATATAATTTTTAAGAATCCAAAAAGAAAATCCATCTCGGATCTCTCCTCTCATTCCGAGAAGTTTTGACCTGTTAATGCATTTGCATAATGCCAGTATATTAATTGTTTTTTAGAGGTAAGAATATGCTGGTTAAATCTTCGTTTATGCCTGCAAATATAACAAATGCGGACAATAAAGGCAAAAATATCGGCTAAAATTTTCCTACCCAGTTCTTTATTTGTTTGTTATTTCCATCGTACTCCGTTTTAAACCGTGATTTAATCCGGATAGCAGAAAAAACGAACGATTTAATCAACATTTTTGTCTGCCGTTAGCGGTTTGAACGGGTTTTTCGATGCCGCATCCGGTGGAAAGAAACAAGAAATGAGAACAACTATTCATCCGATGAAATTGAAGTACAGACTGCTATTTCTGCCTATCCTGTTGTTTGCTTGCGGTGTGGCATCGGGGCAGGAGGCCGGTATGTCTGTGGCACCATTCGTCCGGGGAGATACGGCAGTCTTCCGGTTTGCTCCGGAAAAACGTATGTTCTGGGCTGATTACAAGGGAAATGCAATCGCTATCGATTCGCTTGCCCGTTCCATCCGGCAACACAAACTTTCGATCGAATCGGGCGATATGAAAGTACGTGTACTGGGATTTTGTTCCTCTTACGGTTCCTGCGCAGAGAACCTTGCGGCTGCGAAGAATCGGAGCAATCAGGTCAAATCCTATTTCATTGTCCATGAAGGATTGAAGGAGGATCATTTTCGGACGACCAACTCCACGCGCCAATGGCACGGGATGACTGATGTCATTGGGGTAGCCTATTTGTTCCGGAATTCGGAAACGATCCCGGCTTCCGGAACATTACCGGAAAGTGGCTTTACATCGGCCGATTCGGTGTCGGCATCGCAGGTTCTGAAGCCCTTTGTCGAACCCGACACGCTTATTGCGGAGAGGTCTGCGAAACCGGCATCCGAATCCATGCGGCCGATTGCCAAGGCTTTGGAAAGCGCTCTGGGTGATCCCGTTCAACCCTGTTACCAGTGGGTTATCAAGACGAATGTAGCCTATCTGGCTGCTACGGTAGCCAATCTCGGTGTGGAATTTGCTTTCGGTAAGCATTACTCGGTCGATCTGCCAATGATCTATAGTCCCTATACCGTGTCACGGACGTTCCGGCTACGCTTTCTGGCCGTTCAGCCCGAATTCCGCTATTGGTTCGGCACTCCGATGAAAGGACACTTTTTCGGGGCACACCTTAATATCGGAGCGTTCAATATCTCCGTGGATAAGCATACGCGCTACCAGTCTCCGGACGGTTTCTACGGTGCAGGCGTAAGCTATGGCTATGTCCTGCCATTCGCCCGCCATTGGGGGGCGGAGTTTACCGTCGGCGCAGGCTACATCCATACGAAGTACGATGCTTATTACAATATTTCGAACGGAGCCCGTTACGAAAAAGGTATCCCGTATAATTACTGGGGGCTTACGAAAGTCGGGATCAACCTGGTTTACAGATTCGGAAAATAAGGAGGAGAGGCGATGAAAAAAACGATACTATATACCGTGTGTCTGGCCGTTCTGACGATGACGGGCTGCGACAAAACCGTACTGGAATTTCCGGAAAACGGAGGCATTGATCCCACGTTGGTCAATGTGAACCTGACTCTGGCGATCGACCCGAAAATAGAGTCCTACGAGCCGTCGGAACGCTCCAAAGTGTCGGAAGCCGATCTGCACGACGTGCGTTGGATCGTTGAGGTGTTTCGCGACGAAATCGGCGGTGACCTGGTGGAGCAGCGAGTGCTCAGCTGCGAGCAGGCGGTGGACGGACATCATACAATCCGTACTTCGCTGACATTGCATGCCGCTCGATATCAAATCGTAGCGTGGATGGACTATGTGGACAACGGTTCGACGGCCGACAAATATTATAATGTAAACTCCCTTTCGTCGATCAGTGTTCCTGAGGCCGGGAATTACATCGGTGACGAAGACCATAAAGATACCTATGTCGCGCAACAGGAGATCGATCTTAAGAATTACCGTGACAGGTGGAACGAGACCGTGGATGCAACCGTGACGCTCCAGCGTCCGATGGCTAAAATCGAGTTCATCACTACCGATATCGATAAGTTTCTTGACAAGTTGGCTGCACGGCGGACGAAAGCCGGCAGCATAGCCGAAAATTTACTTACCAGAAAGCCCGACCTTTCAACGATACGGGTACAGGTGGAGTATGCAGGGTATTTCCCATCGGGTTTCAATGCTTATACGAACAAACCTAATGACGCCCGAACGGGCATGTCGTTCGGGTGTTCCATGCAGCCGCTTTCGGACAAGGAGGCCCACCTTGCCGGCGATTACATCTTCGTCAACGGATCAGAGTCGGCTGTAACGGTCAACCTGACTTTGCGCGACGGTGAGGGTAACCTGCTGAACCGCATAGAGGGGATCAACGTCCCCATCGTTCGTGGGAAACTGACTGTGATACGCGACGAATTTCTGACGAGAAGTTACGCTCCGGGCATCGGAATCGACCCTGGGTTCGACGGGGAGATCAATGTTGTAATACCTGATTAATACGACCTGACGATGAAAAAGATATTTTACTTGTTTCTGCTCCCGATCCTCTTGGTCGGTTGCAGCAAAGAGACGGAGAAGCTGTCTGAACCGTCGCCTGTCGGTGGTATGATTTCAGTCCATTCGCAGAGAGAATTCTCGGACGGACCGCTAAGTGCCTCCGCCATTCACAGCGACGTCTTCACCCGTGTTGCCGGCGATGCGGTCTTGGCTTACACTTTCGAAGCGTGGACACGGGATGCAAACCCACGCTGCGTATTGCATAAAACAGTAACGGGGACACTGACGGAAGCGGTATTCGAAATCGCGCTGATCCCCGGAAATTACGACTTCCTCTTTTGGGCCGATTTCGGTAAGGGGTATTATAATACATCCGATTTACGGCAGATATCATTCGACGGGATTCCCTATATGTCCGGTAGTGACCGGGACGCTTTCGCCTGTGCGCTCGAAAATGTACGATGGAACGGCGGCAACGGAGTCGGCGCCACGCTCAAACGCCCGCTGGCGAAGCTGACCATACAGAATACCACGCCATTTATCACCGGAGACAAAAAAGTTTCGGTTACTTACCGGAACGTTCCGACCCGGTACGATGTATTGACCGGTACGGCATCCGCTCCGGTGGAGATAAGGTTCACCTTCCCGACGACAACAACAGGATCGGCGGCGGTCGGCGAGGATTTCCTTTTCGTTCCGACTGCAGGAAAGTCTGTTAGCCTCTCGATCACGGTGGGTGATGTGACCAAGGGACTCGATGTGTTGCAGCTGCAGCGGAACTATACGACCATCGTAACGGCTACGTTCGAGTAAGCCACAGGGAATTAAAACGATATAAGATTTGATGAACAGAAAACCAATACATAGATAATAATATAAACCGTTGGGTTACTGCCTTCTTTCCGGAAAATTTGGATTGTTTGGTGTAATTCATTAATAATCAATATTCTATGAGAAAAATTTTATTATTGATGGTAGGGTTTGCAATATCCCTTACCGCATGTCAGAAGAACGAGGGACTCGTATCCGACGCGATAACGACGTCTTCGTTTACGATAACGATTCCGCAGAGTGGAATATCGACCCGTGCTGTGACCGATGCCTTCGGTACAGGAACTTCGGTCAATCGCTGTATTTTGGAAATCTACCACAGTGACCAGCTCTATAGTCGTATCGTGAAGCCGATAAGTAACAAGCAGGTTACTTTTGACAATCTGCGTTTGGTATCCTCGCAGGAGTATGACTTTGTGTTCTGGGCAGACTGCGCTACGGCAAACTCAGGCAGTGATGAAGGTTTCGACGATAAGGTGTATATCACTACTGCTACGGGTGGTCTGAAAGCCATCACGGAGAAAGGCGAGTTCGTAGGCAACTCCGATGAGCGTGACGCGTTCTTCGCTAAAGAGAGTTTCGAAGTTACCGGGTCTTTCACGGAATCCGTCACCCTGAAGCGTCCTTTCGGCCTGCTGGTAGTAAAGACCAATGACCTGAACGAAATCAAGGATGAGGCGCTGAAACCTACGGGGTATAAAGTCGCTTTCAAGGGCCTGGCTACGACGTTCAACGCGCTGACGGGCGAAGTGAGCGGATCGGCCGACGTGACCTATACGGCAGAAGAACTCGCAAAGGCTGACGGTACGATCTCGATGGATTTTCTTTGGGCCACGGATACCGAGGCTGCGCTCTCCGATTTCTCGATGACGTTCCTCAATAACAGTACGGAGATTTGTACCAACGATGCCTTTACCAATATTCCGATCCGCCGCAATTACCGTACCAACGTTTCGGGTAACTTGCTGACCAAACAGGGTACGATCAACGTGACGATCGATCCGGAATTCGAGCAGCCCGACCTGAACGACTATCCCGAATTGCGTGCCGCACTGGCCAATGGCGGCAGCGTTGCCCTGTCGGAGGACGTTACGATCAGCGCGCCGCTAGTCGTGGAGAGCGGTAAAACGGTTGAGATCGACCTGAACGGCCATGATATTATCAATACGACATCGCTTCCTGATACCGATCCAAGATATGGAAATACCACCGTATTTGAAGTGAAGGGGGATGCGACCTTGAATATCAAAGGTGACGGCGATGTTAAGGCTATCGGGACTAATCTTAACGAAGACGGTTACCGTATGGCTGTATATGCTTATGGCGATGCGCAAGTGAATATCTACGGAGGCAATTTCTCTAACGACCAGGATTATAACAATCATCAAGCCCAACTCGACCTTATCTATGCGGATCAAAATGCTGTTATCAACATTTACGGCGGTACGTTCGAGTCGAAAAGTGCCAATGACAGAGGCTATTGGGTATTGAATTTGAAAGATGGTTCGAATGCTGCCATCAATGTATACGGCGGTACGTTCGTCAATTTCGATCCTTCGAATTCGATGACCGAAAATCCGGTTAAAAATTTCGTCGTTGCGACTTCCACCACAGTAAAGGTTAGTGAAGACCCCCAACCTAACGGGAGTTACGAAGTCGTTCCCGAGGGGGGAGTGGTAAGCGTTCCTATTGAAGTAAATGATGCGGAGAGCTTGACCGAAGCGTTGTCTAATCCGGTAGTGGCTAATATCGAGGTTGCGTCCAGCATCGACCTTTCGGAAAAGAGCGTTGAAGAACTTACTTTCGAAGAGTATAAAACCATCGATATTAAGGAGGGGGTGACTATCCAGCTCGGCCAAACGAACTGTCTGACGGCAGAAAAGGGACTTACCCTGACCGGAAAAGGTACGATCGACAACACGTCCGAGGATAACAGCGATCTGGGTAACGGTTACCAGAAATCACTGATTCATGTTAAGGGCGGAGAGTGCATTATCGATGGCGTAACTCTGGTTAACGATCCTAAATACCATTGGCACGGCAGTTCTTACAACAGTGCGGCCATCGCCTACTGGAACGATGCGGATGTAACCATAAAAAATGCCAGGATCATTTCGGGCGAGTTCACCGTTTGCGGTATGGGACGCGATGTTGCCAACGGAGAGATCTCCCTCGTTGACAGTTATTTCGAGTCTACATCCTCAAATAAGGATAATGGTGTGCACTGGGCTTACGCAATGCGTTTGTACGGTTCAAAAATAAGAATCGATAATTGTGAGGTCAAGGGTATTCAAGGTGGCATTTCTATCGAAGGCTGTCAGGATGCAGTCATCAATGGTGGTAAATATTACACGGAAAATACACCGGGGCAGAAAGATGCCTTTTATGCGTTATACATAACTAACGGAGCTAGAGTCACGATCATGGACGGAGCGTTTTCTGCAGCCAATGATTGGTCGGGATTGCAGATCGGGGGAACGAGCGCTGTTGTGTCGGGCGATAATGACGCAGATCTGCCGGCCGGAAATGTGATTCTTAGAGGAGGCAAATTCAGCGGTAAAGCTTATAATCATGTGACTAAGGCTATTTATGAACCGGTTGAGAGCTACAAGTGGCAGGCGATCGAAGATGATCCCGCCGGTTTAAAATGGGAGGTCGTAGCCGAATAGCGAAAGGCAGGATACGACACCAATCGGTTACTGACCGTTAAAAAGGTCCGGAAATATTTTCCGGATAACATGTACCATCCGTAGGAGCCTGACCGCTCCTGCGGATACAAAGGAAAAGATGAAACAAGTTCTTTCAAAATAAATTACAAACCGTTGATTTACAGCTTTACTTCTAAAAAGTTAGTGAGAGGTGTAAATGGCATTAAATCAATATTTTATGAAAAAAGTATTCCTGTTGGCGGCGGGGCTTGCAATGATCCTTACCGCATGTCAGAAGGAGGAATCTCTTTCCGATCCCGGTGGGGTATGCACCCAGGCAATTACTGTTACTATTCCGCAAGAACTGCAGACTCGTGCCATGGCGGCGGACTTCGGCAACGGTTCCGCCTACGCTAAGCGCTAAGATATATCCGTCCCAAACGGAAACGGTGCTGAAAGTTCCGGCAGAAGCGATCGGGGACTATAAGACCGCTACAAACTGGAACACCGGACGATTCAAAGCTATCGAAGCGATTGAATAATCACGGTAATCACGGGGACGGGGCAATTGTGCGAAAATTTCGCACAATTGCCCCGTCCCCATGATCGCTGATTACAGACCTCGGATGGTGTGAAATGAAATTCCGGTGAGCCTGGCTAACTGTCGCAGGCTTATAGAGGGATATTCCTTTAATTCTTTTATGATTTTTTTCTGGACATTGATAGGTAAGGTTGCAAAATCATCACCTGCAGACTTTTTCTCTATTAGGTGTTTTACTTCGTTATCTGTCAGGTTGTTCATTCTGTCAATGTCCATGTATTTTCCATCATCTTCACTACAGATGTAGGCTTCAAAATCTTCTTTCCGGTCGAAGAACAGGGGTAAAAATTCGGAACAGATGAAGGAATCATGGGCATTATAATAAGCATGATAACTGCTCCAGTTGTAGGAAGAGACTGTTTTACACAGGCCGGCTTTCAACGGATTATGTAAAATATAACGAAAACACCGTAGTAAATATCCTTCTTCCTCGATAGCTTCACTTTTGAAACGGTCTTGAAACAGATAGCCTCGCCGTTCATGTTTGTGATTAAACCAGCCTGCGTAGACCGAAGCAATATGATGAATATGGAAACTAAGCTTGTTGCTTTTTACAATCAAATGGAAATGATTGTCCATCAGACAATAGCAGTACACTTTGAAAGATTCGCTTACTTGCTGACTCAGGAGATTCAGAAACATTTGCCGGTCATCGTCGTCGTAGAAAATAGCCATACGATCTATACCACGTTGAATAACATGATAAACCTCTGTAGCTGACCGTTGACGGGCTTGCCTGGACATAAGACAGAAAAATTGGATTATCTACCAAATTTATGAAAAATATTTGAAATAACAAAATCGCACAATTGCCCCGTCCCCCTGATTGAAAAATTCCGGGAGGGATTGTTTATGTAAATTATTTTAACCAATATTGCAGTTCAGTAACGTCTGTGCTATGAGTGGTGACGGTGATGAAGTTTTATATGCAGAATTGGCAGGAGATTTAAGGCGACGGTCTCATCGGGCTTTTGAGCGGATTTTCAAGGAAATGGGACCCCGGTTATATCGTTTTGCCTTCTCTTATCTTATGAATGCGGAGATGGCGGAGGATGTGGTGCAGGATACGTTTATGCATTTTTGGTCTGTTCTGGGAACGCTGCCGGAGGATACACGGGTGAGTACTTATCTTTATGCTTCGGTGAAAAATTCCTGCCTGAATTATTACAAGCATCTCCGTGTGGAAGATACCAACCGGACAAAACTTACCGAAGCCTTGATTTATATGGGTTCACTGCAATACGAAGAGGGAGAGGACCTGTTCGGAAAGGTGCAGGACTGCTTGCGTAAACTTCCGGAGCAACAGCGCAAGGTGCTTGAAATGAAGATTTTCAGGGATATGAGCTATAAGGAGATTGCCAGAGAACTGAACCTTTCGGAAGTCACTGTGCATACCCATGTCAAGAGGGCCTACAAAGCTATACGGGAGGCATTGCCTGTGGTGTATTTCTTATGGTCTGTCTTGGGTAAAATTTAAAGGATTCCATTTCCGGATCAGTGTTATTCAGCTATTTCGTATTATTCTTCAAAATGTTGACCGGAGGTATTATTGTGTGTGGTTGGTGGAATCTTATTTCTTTCTGAATGGTTCGGGCTATCGGACATATTTTTACTAAAATTAAAAAAAATATGCTTTTTCTTGTCCCCTGTTTTTGTGTAAGGTTGTTTTACTTATAAAGACGGTTAATGACGAGGTATGGAAATAGATAAAATCAAAAAAGTAATGATGGGAAAAGCTTCCCGGGAGGAAAGGGAGGAAGTGGAATCCTGGGCAGGCGGGTCGGCTGAACGGAAGCGATTTGTGGAAGATGCCCGGGGGTTCTATGCCGGGGAGGAAATCCCCGATGGGGAAATAGAACAGCGGATGCGGCGGATTTGGCAGACGATGCCTGTGTCTATATGGCGTCGCAGGATGATTTTCCGTTGGGCTGCTGCGGTGGCTTGTGTGCTTTTGGCGGTAGGGATTGGTTGGAGCGTATGGTTGCCGGGTACGCGTGAAGGCAGGATGATGCCGGATGGGCAGGAACAGGGGGTACAGGCGGTGCAGTTGCTGTTGTCCGATGGTAGCAGGCATGAACTCGGGCCCGGTAGGTTGTCCGGTTCGATTCCCGGATTCCGTGTGGATACGGGGGGAGTGATCCGGCAGGAAGCGGTGGCAAGCGGACCGGGAGGAGATACCGTTCGTTATGGCGAAATCATGGTGCCGCAGGGTGGGGAGTATAGGATGGTGCTGGCCGACGGGACACGGGTGATGTTGAATGCAGAGACGCGGCTGAGGTTTCCGGAGGCTTTCGGAGACGGCGAACGCAGGGTCTTTCTGGAAGGTGAGGCTTATTTCGAGGTGGCGAAGGAAAGAGAACGCCCGTTTTGGGTGGATTTCCGTGAGGGAACGGTGCGGGTATTGGGTACACAGTTCAATGTGAAAGCGTATGGGGGAGAGGAAGCTGTGGCTACCCTGGTTCATGGGAAGGTGGAAGTGGCCAGGGGCCAGGAGGCTGTTGTGTTACAACCCGGTGAGCAATGCCGGATCGCTGCCGGTGAAGCGCATGCGCTGATCGTGGGTAAGGCCGACCTGATGTCCACACTGGCTTGGAAAAATGGGGAGTTCGTATTCAAGGACGCTTCGTTGGAACAGGTGATCGACGAACTGGCACGTTGGTATAATGTGGAAATGATGTACGATCACAGCTTGTTCCGGGAATCGCGGGTACACATTTATATGAACCGTTCTCAGACGCTCGACGAGGCGCTGGATATGCTTTCCAAGGCATGGAACATCCGTTATGAACGGCAAGGAACAAAGGTCTGGCTTGGGGAGCGGCATACCGGTGGGACTGATAGCGATTGAAATAGTTTAATTTAAGGTTACGCAAAAGGCGATACCTTCCGATAGATTAAGAAACACGGGCGATGCTGACTCCATCTCCCGTGTACAGGATTGCCGATTGCTCAACAATCACTTTTAATTTTACAAACGTATGAAAAAAAATTATCTAAGGCAAATTTCCTGCTTGGGAAGGATGGCCCTGAAATGGTGGCTCTGCCTGTTGCTGGGAGGAATGTTGAATCTTCCGGCTACCGCCCAGCAGAAAACGGCACCCCGGGTCAACCTGAAGGTTGAAAAAACATCTTTGATCCGTGCGATCGAAGCATTGCGCAGTCAGACGCGTTATAATTTCCTGTTCAATTCCAAGGACTTGCAGCCCTATACGGACATTTCCGTGCATTTGCAGTCGGTGACGCTGCAACAGGCGCTCGATAGCCTACTTACCGGGCGGAAGACGGGACTGGAGTATACCATCGAGGGAGAAACAGTGGTGATCCGGAAAAAACAGACGCAGGAGCAACAGTGTACAGTGAACGGCCGAGTAACCGATAACCGGGGACAGGCATTGCCGGGAGTGACGGTGTTGGTGAAAGGAACTACTATGGGCACGGTTACCGATGTTGATGGCAACTATAAAATTTCTTTACCTAAGATAGGTTTGACTTTACGGTTTTCATTTTTAGGGATGGGAACTCAGGAAATTGTGGTTACCGGTCCGGAGTGTAATGTAATTTTGGAAGAAGAACAGAATAGTCTGGAAGAAGCAGTGGTGGTTGGATATGGTGTTGTAAAGAAAAAAGATTTGACCGGTTCTGTTTCCAGTGTAGATACTCGTTTGATTGAAGAGTCTGCTGCCGCAGACATTGGTACTATTATTCAGGGACAGGTGTCGGGGCTCCATATTCTGACCGGTAGTGGTGCTCCCGGTGAAGAAGTACAGATACAAATCAGGGGATGTGCTTCCTTGTCCGGGAATACTTCACCTCTGATTGTTGTCGATGAGGTACCTATGCCTTCCGATTTCTCTATCAATCAGCTGAACCCTTCTGATATTAAAAGTATTGATGTATTGAAGGGTGGATCTTCATCGGCAATCTATGGTTCCCGGGCATCTGCCGGAGTGATTTTAATCACGATGAAAAAGGGAAGCCGGAATGAGAAACCGTTGATCAGTTACGATTATACCTTTGGAACACGTCAGTTGGTGTCAGATATTAATGTTCTGAATACAGAAGAATTTAAACTTTTGCTATTGGAAGCCACCCGTAATTCTGCCCAGGAGCAGGGGTATACGAATTTGAGTGATTATCGTTATTATAAAGACTATACCACTCCGGGATATTTTGGGGAGGTGAATACTCCCTGGATGAAACTATTGATGCAGCCTGCCAGGGTACATAAACATAATATCAGCGTAAGGGGAGGGGGACACTCTTCCAATTATTCTGTTTCCTATGGCTTAATAGATGAGGAGGGGATGCTGGTGAATACTTCCAACCGTCGTCATAACCTGAATTTGAACCTCGATACCGATCTCAATAAATGGTTGAAAATGGGAGTGACTTTCAGAGGGGATCTTAGTAAACGCGGACAGACGGAAAATTTTAACGTTGCTGCAGAAGCCCGGCCCGATTTACCCTGTTACAACGAAGATGGAAGTTATTATGTTCATAAATATATGTATCAGGGAGAAGAACGGTTTGAATCTAATCCAATGATTGAAGCCAAGGAAAGAGATAATGTGAACCAGGATCTGGGGGCTAATATTACCTCTTATTTAGTGTCCAGACCGTTCGGAGGACTGAGTCTTAGATTACAATATTCCTATAACTATAAACAAAGTAAAGGGCGGGATTTTTATCCGAGTATGACTTTATATGGGAGTGGTGGATACAAAGGACAGAAAGGTCAGTTGACGAATACAGAACGTCTGTCTGAAAATCAGGAATTGATGGGACAGATTATGTATGGGAAACGTATAAAGAAACACAATTTTGATATTACAATGGTGGGAACTTTGACAGATTCCAAAAATTCTTATGCCTCTATGACCTTTGCTGATTTTCCTGATGATAAAACTCAGACTTCAATTTGGCAGGGAGTTACTTATAAAGATCAGATGGGATATGACAAGGGTGCTCTCTTGTTATCTTACGTTGCCCGTGCTAATTATAGTTTTAATGATCGTTATTTATTGACGGTATCCTGGCGTGCAGACGGTTCGTCTCGTTTCTCTCCTGACAATCGTTGGAGTTATTTTCCTTCATTGGCTGTAGCTTATAATTTGACAGAAGAAAAATTTCTCCGGCATAATAAAGTGATTAACTTTTTAAAATTACGTGCCAGTGTTGGAAAGGTAGGAATGGGATATGTGGATGAATATGGCTGGAGAACATTGTATGATGCTACGGAATACCTGGATCAGCCTGCTATTGTCCCAGGATCGATGGGTAATAATAACCTGAAATGGGAAGGAACTGTTTCTTATGAATTGGGTTTGGATTATGGATTTTTCAAGAATAACCGTATTTCAGGAACATTAGAATTCTATAAGAAAAAGACAAAAGATCTGCTCTATCGGTATACCTTGTCTCCGGGGATCGGCCTGCCTTCTGCAAATGTAAATTTTGCAGCTATAGAGAATCGGGGAATAGATTTTGATATCAATGCTAAAATTATTAATACCCGTAATTTGTCTTGGTCGTTTTCTTTCAATATTTCCAAGAATTTAAACAAAGTCACGGGACTGGATTCTAAATATGTCTCATCTCCAGGATCTTCAGCATTGAATAATACTGTGATAGAAGAAGGGAAGTCGGTTGGACTGTTCTATGGTTATAAGAGTGACGGTATTTTCCAGAATTGGGAGGAAATTGAAGCATGTGAAGCTTTAAATCCCGATATGCCCTATCAACAGAAATTCAGTTCGGATGTTTTGTCGCCGGGAGATATCAAATTATTGGATTTATCCAACGATGGTTATGTAAATTTTACGGCGAATAATTATGAAGATAAAACAGTTCTGGGAAGTTCATTACCTGATTTTTCGGGTGGTTTTTCTACCCGTCTGACTTATAAAGGATTTACATTTAGTATGTCCGGAACATTTAGTTATGGGAATATGAAAAGTTGGGATGCCGAGGGCAGGCAGTTTCAGTTTAATGCAGCCCGGCCGAAGAATTTGTTAGATATCGCTTTAAAACGTTGGACGCCGGAAAATCCGACCAACGATTATCCTAAAATCCGTTTGAATGGTACGAATTACGGGATGACAGATTTTTGGCTGCATGATGCCTCTTATCTGAAGATCAATAATATTTCTTTGACTTATCAGTTGCCGGCTAACTGGTTGAGACGGACAGGTTTTATTGATCGTGCCGAACTATTCGGTTCGATTACCAATGTGTATACCTTTACCAGTTATCCCGGCCCAAATCCTGAAAGTTTTAACAGGAACGATAAGATAGCAGGAGCTGCTGTCGATTATACTGCTTATCCGCAGACTAGAACCTATAATATTGGAATTAAATTGTCAGTTAAGTAATGATATATCCTATGAATAAGATAGATTATATATTAGTGATGGTCCTGATGGTCCTGCTATCCGGATGTAATTCTTTATTTGATAAAGAGATTCCTGAGTATCAGGTCTCAGATGCAACGGCTGTCACAGATCAGGCTTCTGCTGAAACAGCTTTGCTGGGCGTATATTCTTATCTGGGGGACTATGGTGTGTTTTCTGCTTATTATTTAGTTGATGATGCCTATCGGTGTGGGCTGTTGGAGGGGACATACAGATCTTCAGATTATGAGAGAAATCTGGAAGCTTTGTCTGTTCCTTCTGAACACAGGGAATTGCTGGAAAAATGGAAATTGTGTGGGCAAATGATTAATGCTGCCAATAATTTGTTGGCAGCAATTGAAAAAGTGAACGATGCTAACTTTGTTGGGGGGCGTAAAAAAGAGATTATTGCAGAAGCCCGCTTCCTGCGCGCTTTTGCTCAGCTTTATCTGATGAAGCATTATGCATTTTTCTGGGACTTGGATAGTAAATACGGGCCATTGATGCGTCGTGTGCCTGGGACGCTGAGCAATAATAATATGGAACGTTCCGGAGTCCGGGAGGCCTATAATCTGATTCTGGAGGATCTGGATTATGCTATTGATTACGGGCCTGTGTATAAAGATGTTTTTTCTGCTTCCAGAGGATTGGCAAAGGGGTTCAAAGTGGAAGTTTTATTACTGAGGGGAACAGATGAAGATTACGCGAAAGTGCCGGAATTGGCAAATGAAGTACTTTCTAATTATGAATTTAAGTTGGAAGAGAGCTTTGAGGATGTTTTTAAAAACGGTTATAAATCTACTGAAATCATGTTTTCCCGTTTCCTTTCTGCTAAAAAGTTGGCCGACGTGGATATGAATGTCGCCAGTATAAAGAAGTTAATGTGTGGAAAATACAAGCCCAACGACCAGTTTTTCGATATTTTCAACTCAACCAATGACATCCGTTATGCTTTGACTTTTGATTCGGTACTGTATGAACAGTTTAATTCGACAAATAAGACGTTGATTTTAAAGAAATTATGGCGTACGGACGGAAATTGTCCGATGTTTTATATGCGTTTAGCCCAGATGAAACTGTTTCAGGCTGAAGCGTTGGAACGTAATGGGGCGTCGGTTGCAGATGTGTTGGCTCCTTTGAATGATTTGCGTCGGCGTTCGGGAAATGTGCTTTTAAAAGCAGAAGATTTTTCGGACCGGGATGATTTGGTCAGGACTATATTTTATGAAATTGTTCGGGAAATAGGACTAGAAAATGGAGCTGAATGGTTTGCTGCTGTCCGGATGCGTTTATCTTCAGGTAAAAGATTGATATCGGAACTGAATCCTGTTTATTCGGATGATAAACAGTTAGCCTGGCAGATTCCGGACGATGAGGTAAGTTACAATACCCTGATGGAGCCTAATCCGGTGTTTATACGGGAGTAATGAATGTTTAATGATTTTAGATTGCTTGTTATGAGATTTAAATATATATTGATTCTATTATTAGGATGTTGTTGCTGGAGGTGTAACAGTATCGATGATCGTTTTGAAGAAAAAGATAATCTGCGTCTGATTATGCTGGAAGCCATAGAAGAACCTTATGCAAATCCCAAGGATGTGTATGTATATAAATTGATGGCGCAGAGTATGAGTGGACTTGAACGGGTTGTTATTTCGAATGTTAGTCATGAACTGGATTCTGCTCCGGCTCTACCGACAATTGTATTAGTGGATTCTGTTACAGTGGATTCAAATGGATATTTAAGCCGTCCGGTGAAAACTGCAATTATAGAATATCCCATTGTTGTTCCTCCTCTGCCCGGAGAATCAATCAGCCTGGATTTTACGGTGACTGCTGTCAATGGGAAATTCCAGACTATAACCTCTTCGATGCTGGTTGCTAATTATAAAGAAAGTAAGAAAGGGCTCTTTTTTGCCAATACCTATACTTCCAAGAATTATGCTTTTTACTCTTCGGAAAAAGATGCTCTTTATGGTGTAAATCCCAACTTAGCTACTTATTATAAGAGGAATATTCCTTATATTGATTTTTATTCTATTTCTGACGGCGCCAGGGAATATTTTATCTATTCACCCACAGATCCGGAGGTCGTTGAAAGACTGAAAGGGCAGGGAATTACGGATTATGTACTGACGGAGATGCGGAGAACCCGTATGGTAAAACTGGAGGATATAAATTTTACAAAGGTGAAAGATAAAGAGATTCTAGCCATAGATTTTACAAATACAGTAACGAAAATTCAGGTAAAAAAAGGTGATAATATAGGTTTTATAACGGAAGACGGCCGGAAAGGTATTATGAATATTGCTGGAGCCTCCGGCAGATACATCGATTTTAAATGTAAGACCCAGACCATTCCCCAATAATCAGGGGAGGTTTTTGGGCATCCTACTATTGCCGGTATTTGGGCCGGAAAATGTAAGGGGCTGTCCAAAAAGTCGGATAGCCCCTTTTGCTATAGTTTATTTCGGTAAAAAGAATTATCTTACCGTTGCAAAAAAACAAACATTATAGCAATGGCTAAGATAGTATTTAAAGAGTTAACTTCCAACCAAAATGTACTTTTTCCGGTTAGTTTATCGGAAAAGATAGCTTCGAACCATCCCGTTCGTGTAGTAAACAGTGTTGTAGATGCCTTAGATATTAGCAGTCTGCTGCGGGCATATAAAGGAGGAGGAACCAGCAGCTACCATCCCCGTATGATGCTCAAAGTCCTGTTTTATGCATACCTGAACAATATCTATTCCTGTCGCAAAATAGAAAAGGCCTTACAGGAGAATATTCACTTCATGTGGTTGTCAGGTAATAGTACTCCCGATTTCCGCACTATCAATGATTTCCGTGGCAAACGCTTAAAAGAAAATATAAAATCGTTGTTTTCAGCCATTGTTCTGCTGCTACAGGAATCCGGCTATGTCAGTTTGGATGTACAGTATATCGATGGCACCAAAGTTGAATCGGCATCCAACCGCTACACTTTTGTCTGGCGTGGGAGTGTGGAAAAGAACAAGGCAAAACTGGAGTCGAAAATACAGGCAGTCCTTAGTGAGGTAGACAAACATATTGAGCAGGACAAACAGGAAAGGACACCGGATACCTTACCGGATATGGATTCCTGTGGTTTGCGGGAAAAAGTGAGCGCTTTAAACAAACGGCTCTCCGGGATGAACAAAGCCGAGCAAAAGCAAGTCAAAAAGCTACAGGAAGAATATCTGCCCCGCCTTGCCAAATATGAATCGCAATTGGAGAAATTAGGGGATCGTAATTCTTTCAGTAAGACAGATGAGGATGCGACCTTCATGCGCATGAAAGAGGATCATATGAAAAACGGGCAATTGAAACCCGCCTATAATATACAGCTTGCTACAGAGAATCAGTTTATTACAAATCTGGGCATTTACAGGCGCGCCGGAGACACAGGAACTCTAATTCCTTTTTTGAAAGATTTTCGGGAGACTTATCATAGGCAATCCTTTATAGTAGTAGCTGATGCCGGTTATGGAAGTGAACAAAACTACGAGTTTATGGAGAATGCGGGTATAGAGGCTTTTGTCAAGTACAATTATTTCCACAAAGAGCAGAAGTGTGCCTGGAAGAAGGATGCTTTTGCCATACAGAACCTTTACTACAATCGGGAACAGGATTACTACGTATGCCCGATGGGACAACATATGGAATATACAGGTCAAAGGAAAAGTAAGTCCGATTTGGGATATGTATCCGTACTGAAACGTTATCAGGCACAGAACTGTGAGGGTTGCCCGCTGAGATCTCAATGTCATAAATCAAAGACCAACCGGATCATAGAAGTCAACTATAAACTTAACAGGTATAAACAAAAAGCGCGCGAAAAACTCATGAGCGAAGAAGGTATTTATCATCGGGGCAGACGATGTATAGAACCGGAAGCTGTCTTCGCACAGATAAAGCATAACTCGGCATGGAACCGATTTAGATTAAGAGGGCTGGAGAAGGTAAAAACAGAGTTTACCCTGGTTGCTATTGCACATAATCTAAGGAAACTGGCTAAAAAAAACAGCTTTCTTTTATTTCTTACTTATTTCTGGAGGATTACTTTTCCAAAAGAGATAATAGAGAAGACCAAAGATGTTTTAAAAATAAAAATGGATAATAAACGGGCAGCATAACAAAAAAAGAAGGCATCCTTTTCAGACACCTTCTT
>CDZB01059503.1_pt1 | contig 30644 bp, 27 predicted proteins | sample 554961 | NCBI WGS metagenome assembly CDZB01 (sample SAMEA3182106, study PRJEB8094) | gut metagenome | biome: human; feature: gut; material: Stool; isolation source: human stools | place: Canada | collected 2013-02-26
TACAGCGTTTTGCAGGATGATTTCTTCCGGTATATGCGTGAAGCCGGGTACGACGATGTAGAACGTGGCGAACGCGGCAGCTCTGAGGAACATCTGACGGTGACACAGTTCAAGGTGATGATGGAACAGGAGCGTTTGAGCGAATTACAGGAAGCAAAGACAGAAATACAATCCGAAATTGCAGAATTGCATCAGGCGCAGGCTGAAGAAGAATCAAAGCTGAATAAGACAAAGGAGCATGTCCAAAAACAACAGCTTGACCTCCGGCGGATTGAAGAAATTCAGACAAAACCGACTCTGATTGGCAACAAGGTTACTGTTGACAGGGATGATTTTGATATGGTCATCACAGCTGCGAAAAAGCATATCATACAGGAGAAGAAAGAATCCGCTTTTAAGAAGGCTCTGGATGCCGCAAACAAGCTGATCGCAGAATTGAAGAAGACCGTAGCCGATCTCACAGGAAAGCTGGCGGCGGCAACCAAAGAGCTGTCCAAGTACAAGTCTGTTCGCAACAAGCTCAATACTGCCAATATCGAACAGGAAAACGAGCGCCTGCACGGCAGACTGCGAACCTATGAGGACGTGATTTCCCGAAATAATCTGTGGTCGTATTTCTCCCGAAACAGAAGCAAAACCACCGCGAGAGACGAGAGACGCTGATTTCCGTGTAGAGCCGTAAAAAACGCAAAAATTCAAATGGAGCCGAGCCGCATGAACTTCGCTTCGTCCGGCTTGCTTCCATCCGAAAATCCACCCATTTTTCCGGCTGATGAGCCGTGAAAAAATCGCAAAAACCGGAGGTATTTATGAAAACAGGTCTTACAAAGAAGCAAAAGACGACCGCCATCTATTTTGATGAAGACAGCCCCATTATTGAGGTCATCACTTACAACACCGATCTCAAAAATAGACTGTCTGCCTTTGCGGTTCAGTATCCGAAAGAGTGCAGGCTGATTGACGATGACGAGCAGGGCTGTAAAACCTTTGAAGTGAAGAAAGGACGGTTCGGCTTCAAGCTGACGCCGCCGTACACAGAAGAACGCCGCAAGGCAGCAAGCGAGTTGGCGAAGAAAAATGGACTGAAGGGACGAGTATAAGACACAACTACCCACAAGAGTATTTAAGCTCTTGAGGGTAGCTTTTTCTTTACAAAGAACTTCTCACTTTTTTGTGAGATTATCTTGCAAATATCGTCGTTTTGTGTTATAATACAATCAGTATAAATTTGGAATGGAGAATTGCAATGCCTATTTCCTACGATAAACTTTGGAAGCTGTTGATCGATAAGAAAATGAACCGGACAGATTTGAAAGATGCATCCGGTATCAGTTTCAATGTGCTTGCCAAGATGGGAAAAAACGAATTTGTCTCAATGGAAAGCCTGCATAAGATTTGCTTGACACTCAAATGTGGAATTGAAGAGATTATGGAGTTTACAGACTTATGAGTATGATTGATTATGCATTTCAAACCACAGCAAAATACATCGATTGTATGCCAAAATCTTTGCGCAAAAAGTATGGTCAGTTTTTTACCAGCCCAGAAACAGCAGCATTTATGGCAGGATTATTTACAATCCCCCATCAAAATGTCATATCTGTTCTTGATCCAGGTGCGGGGTCTGGTATTCTGTCCGTTGCTTTAATTGAAAGATTACAGAATGTGTCTGATGTTAGTAGAATAGAAGTGGTTTGTTATGAAAATGATCCCAATGTCTTGGAATTGCTGCAAGCAAACCTCGATTGGGCGTGTAAATATTCCAATAAGACAGTATCATATCAAATTATTACAGATAATTATATTTTAAGCCAGATGTCTGATTATAATTATTTGCTTGATGCCTGTCCAAATCCGAAAAAATTTGATCTTGTAATTGCTAATCCTCCATATATGAAGATTGCCAAAGATGCGCCGGAAGCCTTGGCGATGCCTGATGTATGCTATGGTGCGCCAAATCTATATTTCTTGTTCGTATCTATGAGTTTGTTTAATTTGAATGATTTGGGTGAAATGGTCTACATTATTCCTCGCTCATGGACATCAGGTGCTTACTTCAAGCAATTCCGCAAACGTTTTTTTGAAGAGGGTGTATTGGAACATATCCATTTATTTGTTAGTCGAGATAAAGTGTTTGAGAAAGAAAGTGTCCTGCAAGAAACGATTATAATAAAAGTTAAAAAGACTGCTACCAAGCCAAACAACATTACAATTTCTACCACTCAAAGTAACAGCGATTTTTCAAATAGAACAGTGTTTAAGGCTCCTTATGATACCATTGTCAATGGGAAAGATTGTTACGTCTATCTGGTAACAAATAAGGATGAGGCTGACATACTAAATACTTTGAATCGCCTAAGCGATACACTTCCAAGTATTGGCTTACGGATGAAAACTGGATTAACTGTGGATTTTAGAAACCGTGAAGCACTGCGAAATAATGCAGAAGAAGATGCAGTACCTCTTTTCTATTCTCAGCACATTCAAAATGGAAAAGTCGTATTCCCTGTAGGGAAAGAACACGAGTACATTGTAACAGGGCAACGTGGACTATTACAAGAGAACACCAATTATTTGTTTGTAAAGCGCTTTACAGCAAAAGAGGAACATCGCCGCCTGCAATGTGGTGTGTACTTAGCCAGAAAGCATCCTGAATATGCGGAGATCAGCACACAGAATAAAATCAATTTTATCAGCGGACTCCGCGAGTTATCAGAGTGTGTTGTTTATGGACTCTATGTGCTATTCAATTCTACGCTGTATGACAGCTACTATCGCATCTTGAACGGATCTACACAGGTGAACTCCACCGAGATCAATTCCATGCCAGTTCCCCCTATGAATACGATTGAAGCGATGGGAAAAGAACTGATTCGCGTTAGAGACATGTCGGAAGCAGCCTGCGACAATATTTTGAGGAGCTATATATGAGTAAATTAGATGAAGCAAAAGAAATTTGGAGTTCACTGAAAGTCCCAGCGAAACAGCAAAACGGTATGTGCTGCTGTGTATTGCTTGCAATGGCTAATCTGACAGAAGAAGATGCATGGGGTTCTGCCACAAATAATTGGATTCGGATTCACGATGTCATTGCGTTTGCAAACAGCATTTACGGAACAACCTATGCAGAGAATAGCCGTGAAACCTTCCGCAAACAAGCCATGCACCACTTCAGAAATGCAGCATTCATTGAGGATAATGGTAAGGCAACCAACAGCCCTAATTACCGGTATCGCTTAACGGATGAGATGCTGCACTTGATTCAGAGCTTTGGCACGGCAGACTGGGAGAGGAGTTTGGCGCGTTTTATGGAAAATCACGACTCTCTTGTTGACATCTATGCCTCCAAACGGACTATGCGAAAAATGCCTGTAAAGATCAATGGCGAAGACTTCACATTCTCGCCGGGCAAGCACAACCAACTGCAAAAGGCTATTATCGAGGAATTTGCGCCTCGTTTCGCGCCCAACTCCGAGTGCTTGTACGTTGGGGACACCACAGAGAAAGACTTGGTTAAGAACGTGGGCAAGCTCCGCGCTTTGGGCTTTGAAATAACGTTGCACGACAAGATGCCCGATGTTGTCCTCTACTCTGAAGACAAGGATTGGCTATACTTTATCGAATCGGTTACATCCGTTGGACCGATGGAGCCGAAACGCATCAAAGAGATCGAAGAAATGACCACCGGCGTAACTGCGGGGAAAATCTATGTTACAGCTTTTCTGGATTTCAAGACATTCAAGCAGTTCTCAGAATCTCTTGCGTGGGAAACAGAGGTCTGGATTGCCGATATGCCGGATCATATGATCCATTTGAACGGGGATAAGTTCTTGGGACCAAGATGACGAGGGGGTAATAATGGGAAAATTGATTGAACAAGGTTCTTTTCAAGTGTATGCGGATGTTCGTCTAAATGAGGCAAGGGCAACCATTAACGAATATTCGCTATACACCAAAAAAACCACCGTTTTTATTTCACATAAGCATGATGAGCTCCAAGATCTTAAAGGTGTACTTGGTTTTTTGCAAAAGCAGTACGATGTAAAAGTGTATATCGACAGCCAAGATCCTTCAATGCCCAAAATTACCACTGCAGTGACCGCGGCTAATTTGAAGGCTCGAATTAAAAAATGTGACAAATTTATTCTGCTTGCTACAAATGCTGCAATAGACTCCAAGTGGTGTAATTGGGAACTTGGATACGGTGATGCTCAAAAATTTAAAGCCCATATCGCACTGTTCCCGTTGAAGCCAAAGGGGAGCTACGACTATCTGTATAAAGGTGCAGAGTATTTGTCACTTTATCCATATATCTGTTATGAAGATGGTACTGATAAATACGATAACGGTGCCTATATTCAAAAAGGATATTATATAGCAACACCGGAAAACGGTAAGTTAAACTATCAAACATTGGCACATTGGTTTTTAGCCAGATAATAAGAAGGGGGAATATCTATGGCGCGTAGGGTGTTTTTTAGCTTTCATTACGATAACGACATTAACCGTTCAATGACTGTCCGCAATAGTTGGGTTACTCTGGGTAAAGAGGCTGCTGGCTTCATTGATAAGGCGGAATTTGAGCAAATTAAGAGACAGGGAGATACGGCTGTCCATAACTGGATTGATAAGCAACTTGAAGGAACCTCTGTAACAGTAGTCCTAATCGGAAGTGAAACTCTGATGCGTCCTTTTGTACAATATGAAATTTGTAAAAGCCTACAAAGGGGCAATGCTGTAATAGGCGTACATATAAATGCTATTAGGGATATGCGTACATTGTCTACCTCCTTTAGAGGTAATACTCATGAGATAATAGGTCATTATGACGATAACTCCCCTGCGTACTTTGACAGCATTGTTGATTGCATCTATGATTATGTTGCGGATAATGGATATTATAACATGGGAATATGGATTGAGAATGCTGCAAGAAAACATGGAAAATAACAAACAGAAAGAGGTGTATTATGAATAGAGAGGTTTCTTCTTTTGTTGATAAATATGTAAAAGAAATCAAAACCAACAATGCTGCTATGTTTATTGGTGCTGGATTTTCAAAAAGCGCCGGATATGTTGATTGGAGGAACCTACTTAGAGGTGTAGCCGAAGACTTGGGACTCAATGTCGATAAGGAGTATGATCTAGTTTCTTTAGCGCAATATTGCTATAATAAGAATGGAAACCGAAGTCTTATCAACGATACGATATTTAATGAGTTTTCAAAAGAGAAAGATATCGATGAAAACCACAGAATAATTGCACGATTGCCGATTCTCACCTATTGGACAACGAACTATGATTCCCTGATTGAAGATGCATTGAATGATGCAAATAGAATAGTTGACGTAAAGTATAGTAATAAACATTTGTCACTAACTAAGCCTCATAGAGATGCTATTGTTTATAAAATGCATGGGGATAAAAGCAATCCCGATGAAGCGATTCTGATAAAAGATGACTACGAGCAGTATTATAAAAAACATGCACAGTTTATTACCGCATTGAGCGGCGATTTGATTTCAAAAACTTTCCTTTTTGTTGGGTTTAGCTTTTCTGATCCGAATATTGATTATATATTGAGTAGAATTCGAATCGATTATGGCGGTCAGAATAACAGACAGCATTATGCGATTATGCGGAAAGTTAGAGCGAATGATTATACTAATCACGCAGATTATGAGTATGCGCAGCGAAAGCATGATTTGTTTGTCGAAGATCTGAAGCGGTACAACATCCGGGTACTGTTAATCGATGAGTATTGTGAGATTACTGATATTCTAAATGAAATAAGCAAGAGGCTGAACCATAATAATATTTTCATATCTGGGAGTGCACAGATATATGGTGACTATACTGAAAGGGACGCACTAGATTTTATTCAGTTATTGAGCAAACAACTGATAGCGCAGGACTTTAATATTATTTCTGGTTTTGGCTTGGGAGTAGGAAGTTCTGTGATAATTGGTGCACTACAAGAAATATATATGCACAAGAAAAGTGCACACGAAGATCGACTGTTATTGCGCCCATTCCCCCAAGGAATTGAAGATGACACTACAAGGCAGATCCTATGGAAAAAGTATCGAGAGGATATGATTTTCCGTGCAGGTGTATCGATTTTCTTATTTGGAAATAAATTGAGTGATGACAATGTTGTTCTGGCTGATGGAATGAAATCCGAATTAGAAATTGCTGAAAAAATGCACAATTTAATTGTACCAGTTGGATGCACTGGGTACGTTGCGCAAGATATTTGGAACACAATTAACAAAGATTTGTCAGCCTTCTATACCAATGTTGACGACACGTTAATTGCTGCATTTACTAAACTAAACACTAAATCAGACAGCCAGAACTTAGTTAATGATATAATTTCATTTATTGAATTATTTAAGAATGAAAAATATAGACCGGTATGATAAATTCAAAGGAGGCAACATGGCACATAAAACTTTTATTTCATATAAGTGGAGCGAAGCTCAGAAACTTAGAGATGATATTATTACTGCCCTTGGGAAAGATGCAACCTACTATAAAGGAGAAACAAGTGAATCTCCGGATTTGACGGATACATCGACAGAGAATATTAAGAAAAATCTGAGGGATATGATGTACGATACATCAGTTACCATTGTGATTATTTCGCCAAATATGAAAAAGAGCAAGTGGATTGACTGGGAGATTGAGTATTGCCTAAAAAGCATTACTCGAAAAGACCGAACATCACATACAAATGGTGTAGTCGGAATTATTATGAAATATAATGGGGGTTATAGCTGGTTTAAAACAACTACTGCAAAGGATGATGGATGCAGTTCTTCATCGTACAGAGAAGATCTAGTATATGATATAATTAATAACAACCGTTTTAATCAAAATCCGAAAAAATACAGTTGCAATACATGTAAAACGGTAGACTCCCTTACAGGTTCTTATATCGCATATGTAGAAGAGGAAACATTTCTTTCTAATCCTACTAAGTACATTAATAACGCATATGACAAAAGTGAAAACGATGCCGCAGGATACGATCTTGTAAAGCAACGGTAAATTGACATAGTAAACAGGATGGTGGACTACAGTAATTATGGTCTGCATCCGTGGCAACGTTATGGCAACAAAAAATCAGATAGCCTATACTATCTGAATAATGAAAACAATACAAATAATCTGTGCTATAACCCATAAGCAAACCTGTTTAGAATAGGCTTGACGGGAGCGAGTGGGAGTAACACCGCCTTTGCGCAAGAGTCTTTGCAAATTTATGTGCTACAAGCGCAAGTAATATTTTGATTTCCACCGCATTTTTGTTCATTTTGCAATATTGACAATTGCTTCAAAAAAAGGTATAATGACGATAAAATTTTTCTTGAGATAGAGGCGCGTTTGCCAAGAGTACGCCGGGCAGCGGGAGGACTCCCGCCGGCGAAAAGGGGTTGACGCCGAAGCCGCCGGGGAGGTCCTTCCCCGGTAGGCTGGGATCGCAGGGAACACCTGCGGTACTGTCACGAAAGTGGAGCGCTATCCAAGAGTGAGTACCTTAGTCTTCCCTGCCCCGACAGCGACGGGAACATGGCAATCAGTCCGTGTTCCGGCTCTGCCCGCACTGTCAGCAGAAGAGGGCTGTGGGGCTCCCTCTGTGCGTCTCCGCGCAGGGGGAGCCCCTTTTGCTTCCTCTTACGCGGAGCCGTACACGGTTCCCGACCCGTGGTCTGTCTCCGGAAGCAGATTCTGGAGGTAAACAATCATGTCAAGTACCCGTTCAAACACCCGCCTGAGAACCGTCACCACGGTCATCTCGCTTGCCGTTGCGCTGTGCGTCGTTGTGGCAGCGCTTATCCTGACGCACACATCTGGTGCTCAAACGACAGCTTGGGCACTGCTCGCCCCCGTCATCGCAATCGCGTTGGCGCTGATTACCAAAGAAGTATATTCCTCGCTGTTTATCGGTATCGTCATCGGTGCCCTGCTGTACGCGCGGAGCGATCCCGCCACTGCCCTGAATACCATCGTCGGCAAGGGATTGGCAAGTGCCGTCGCCGACAGTGCCGGTATTTTTATTTTCCTGGTTATACTGGGCATTATCGTATGTATGGTCAACCGCTCGGGCGGATCCCATGCCTTTGGGCGTTGGGCACAGAAGCATATCCGCACCCGCGTGGGTGCCGCCATCGCAACCTTTCTTCTGGGCGTAATGATCTTCATCGACGATTACTTCAACTGTCTGACCGTCGGCTCGGTCATGCGCCCCGTCACAGACGGACATCGGATATCCCGTGTCAAGCTGGCGTACCTGATTGATGCGACCGCCGCGCCCATCTGCATGATAGCGCCCATCTCCTCGTGGGCAGCGGCTGTCTCCGGGTGTGTGGACAGCGAAACCTACAGCGGGCTGGAGCTGTTTGTCCGCGCCATCCCGTACAATTTCTACTCCCTGCTGACAATTGTGTTCATTGTAGCACTGTCCGTTATGGGCTTTGATTATGGCAAGATGGCAGGATTTGAGATCCGCGCCCAGGGCGGTGACCGCGGCGCACTGGAAGAGGATGCCGCCGGGAACGGAGAGACGGTCAACCCGCGCGGCAGTCTGTGGGATCTGATTATTCCGATCGTGATTCTTGTCGTGACCTGTGTATGCGGGCTTGTGTATGTGGGCGGCTTTTTCGGTCCCAATGAGTTCTGCGAGGCGGACAACTCGGGTAATTTCCTGGCGGCATTCGGCGCGACCGACGCTTTTGTCGGACTTCCGTGGGGCGGTCTGGTCTCGCTGGTGCTCATCACCGTTTACCTGATCGCCCGGCGCCTCCTGAATTTCCGGGAAGCAATGGAGTGCATTCCGAAGGGCTTTATCGCCATGGTTCCCGCTATCCTCATCCTGACGTTCGCAACGGCGCTTAAGAACATGACCAATCTTCTGGATGCCGCCGGATTTGTCCGGCAACTGATGGAAGGCGCTGCGGGCGGGCTGAGCCTGTTCCTGCCGGCTATCATCTTCCTTGTCGCCTGCGGGCTGGCATTCGCAACCGGCACCTCGTGGGGCACCTTCGGCATCCTGATTCCAATCGTGACCAACATCTTCCCTGCTGACAGCGACCTGCTGTTCATCGGCATCTCGGCGTGTCTGGCGGGTGCCGTGTGCGGCGACCACTGTTCGCCCATCTCGGACACCACCATCATGGCATCGGCGGGGGCGCAGTGCAATCATGTGGATCACGTTGCAACGCAGCTTCCTTACGCCGTGACCGTAGCAGGCATATCGTTTGTCTGCTACCTCATCGCACCGCTGATTGACAACTGGTTCATAACCTTCCCGATCGCTGTTGTACTGACTGTCGGAACGCTGTTTGTCATCCGTGCGGTCACGCGCCGGAGAGCCGGCGCCGTACAGTGCGATGCGGCACGGGTCTGATAGACAGCCTGTACTGTAACTCAGCACAAACATTACAGCAGCCCGCCGGAGGTCGTAAGACCTCCGGCGGGCTGCTGTTTTTTGCTTTGGAATCACTCCACCACAACGCGGAATGTGCGGGGCTTTGCTTCGTTCATGTTGATATTAAAGGAGTACGTGAACGTATTGTCCGCGGCGTACTGCACGGTGTACCCGTCAAATCCCCACTCGGAGGCAAGATCCAGTCGCACCCACGCGCCGTCGATCAGCTCGTAGACACCCGCGCGTCCCAAATCATGGAATCCGCCGACAACCACAGCCACGTTGTAATCGCGGTCGTAATGTGTCTTATAGGCGGTATTGCCCTCAGAGGCATAGCCGGTGCGGTCGATATTGTCCAGTCCGCCCGACACGGTAAACACAGCGGTCTGTCCATCCGCGCTCCGAACTGCCGGAAGGAAGGGATCGGATACAATGGTGTCCTTCTCGGACGTTGTCGTGATGGGATGAAGCAACGTATTATCACGCGTCAGACGCACGTTGCTGTCGTCATTCGAATTGCGGTCGCCCCAAGGCATCAGAATCATGTTCACACGGATGTAATCTCCGGGCAGAAGCGTCACGCTGTCCAGATCCAGCGTCAGCGCCACACGCCCGTTCCGCTCCACCAGCACCAGCGGTCCCGTGTAGGGCTTTCCGCCAATGACAATATCCCAGTCCTTGATCAGTACCGATATATTGGAGTAGATATCGTACCAATCCAACACAGCAGGGTTGGGGTCGGTCAGCTTGAAGTAGTCAAAGTAGGGCGCCTCGTTGCCCAGCCGATAGACGACCGGCGACAACCGTTTGCTGGCATTGACGATCTGAGACTTGTTGTCTGCATCCAGGTATCCGAGTTTGGTATACATCTGCGGGCGATTGGTAGTCATGGCGTAAATTTCAAAGTCGCCACGGAAATCGGGGAATGTCAGCTCCTCAGTCACGCGGTAATCCAACTGATAGTAGGCACGGTTTTCGTCATACTGCGCCATTTCCATGTGCCGGATATCCGCTTCTATCTTCCCGTCTCCGGAGATGAAACTCATGGTCAGATCAAAATAGGTAGGTCCGGCAGAATCGATACGGTGGCGGATGCTCTCGGTGCTGACCGCTCTGCCATCCTCACCGGTGTAGTGCAGGAAGGTATGGGAGCCGTTGTTCTCATGCTGAGGCTGATTTCCATAATAGCCTGTTACTTCGGTCATATTACCGTCCGCGTCCAGCACGCCGAAGCGGGTATCTCTCCAGTATGGCTGGGACATGGCGCGGTGATCAGGCAGGCGGTTTCCGGTGTAGTCATAGAAGGAAATGCAGTTTGTTTCGGTTACGCCGGTCGACATATGGTAGTAGGCACGGTGAAAGCGGATGGAGGAAACCTGCTTGAGACGATACAGTCCCCAACGCTCGTACAGGTGCAGAACGGTCAGCCGTTCGGTCTTGCCAGCCTCTGCTACCATTGGGAAGATGGCATATCCGTAGGAATAGGCGTCATTGTCGGTGTAGTACAGTTCCTCGCCGTCACCCGCAAAGTTCTTGCAGACCTCCACAGGTACAGGCAACATCCGGTCGCCCCGGTCAAGTACGGCAGCGCATTCCAGACAGCCGTTGGTCGTAGCGGCAAGAATGTAAATCTGCCTGTCGCGGTCAACGCCGTCTATCTCAAAGGTCACGCCGAACATCTCGCCCGGGTTCTCGTATAAAGCTGCAAAACCGCCGCCACTGTTACGCACGGAAAACTCATAGGCACCACGCAGTGCGTTATACCCGACATAGTACGCATCTTTCTTGGCATCCAGAACGCGAACCTCAGTCAGCGGATTGCGCTCACAGAACGCCGCATACAGGAAGGCATCAAAGTCATGAGCCGTGTCGGTATAGATGCGGTGTCCCACGTAGCAGGAGGAACCGGTTTCCAGTCGCCCGCCGGCAGGCGTATAGGATTGGCGGATGATGTACACCCCGTCCGCCAGCTCTACGGACAGGCTCCCGCTTGTCTCGTGAGGTAAAAGGATATAGCCGAAAACGCCCGCTCCCTTGATGTCAAAGCCGACATAGGCAGCTGTTTTCCAGTCTACCCCGGCAAGATCGGTATGCGTGCCTGCAGCGTCGCCTACCACCAGCTTGGCTACCGTGTCGGCGGCTATGCGTGTTTCGGTTCCCATGGCGGAGACACCGGTCACTGTCACATCCGCCATGAAGCGAACCACATCGTTGATCTTGTCGGAATACGCGATAAAGTCCCGATCAAGCGTAACCTGCGGCAGATCGTCCTCAAAACGAACCAGCCGTATCTCTTTCAGATCGACCTTCTCCTCCGCGGCACAGCCAACATCCAGCCGGAGTGCGGTCAGCGTGCCGGTATAATCCGTTGCTTTGAAGAGTTTTACTGCATAGGTATGATATTCCCCGTCATTGGCAATGGGGAAGGTGCAACGCTGTTCTGCGGTAAACGTATCGTGACTGCCGGCGACAAAGAAAAGATCGGCAGAGGTGGACGCATAGGAACGCAACGTGACCAGCGCGACCGTATACCGGTTCGTATCGTAGGACAGTTTCTGAAAGACGATGTATGGATCGAATGCATTCTTGATGACAAGCGTCAGGCTTCCGTCCGCGTTTTTCCGGACATCGGAGATATCTTTACTGGTTCCGGTAAACCGACCGATATCAACCGTTGTTTCCTCCGCCAGATTACTGCCGACACCGCCGAAGGTCTGATCCAGAACATGGACATCGTAATAGTAGAAGCCCTGGTCGTACAGGTTGACGCGACCGCCGGATACCGAGGCGTAGTGCGTCTGCCCGTTTTCCATTCGGATGAAGGAATCCATTGTGTCGGTCAGGTAAACGGCACCCGCAGGGGTAGTCAGTGAACGGACGGCGCAGGGCGAGACGGCACCGGAAAGGGTATAGGTCAGGTGCGCGTTGCGGTTCTCGATGACGTAGGCGTCCCGCTGGGAGTCGGTATAGTGTCCGGTGACGCCGTTGGCGAGTCCGGCAGCGGTGTTGACAGTCTTGCCGTTGGCTCCCGTATAGGGAGTGTGGGTCTCGACTTCCGTAGCAGGTTCGGTCGCGATCTCCGTGGCAGTGCCGGTCACAGGCTCGGTAACCGATCCTGTGTCGGTCGCCGTGGAAACAGGCTCGGTAACCGATCCTGTGTCGGTCGCCGTGGAAACAGGCTCCGTGACGGTTGACGGATTACCGGAATCGGTATCTGCAGGATCCTGTCCGGGGCGGCAGGCGCAAATTGTGCCGCATAGCAGCATTGTCAGAATGCTGGCGGCAAGCAACAACACGTGTCGTAAGAAATTTGCTTTCATTGAATTTGTCTCCTTGGGGCTCTTTATTTCTTCTGCTGATGGCACCAGATCTCCATGACGACCCCGTGCGGCAACAGTTTGGTAAGCAGAACCTGCGCGCGGATGGAAAAGCCGCAAACAGACACATCCTTACCCTTCTTCATATCGCGGAGCGCGCGCTCTATGACCTCCTGCGGATTGAAAAATCGATTGTAATACGTGATGGTGTCGTCCAGAACGGCGTGCTCGAAAAACTCGGTACGCACCCAGCCGGGGCATACTGCCATCACGCGGATACCGCGCCCTTGCTTTTTCAGTTCCACGTTCAGCGCACGGGAGAAGGACAGCACGAACGCCTTGGTCGCGCCGTATACATTGATATACGGCACCGGTTGGAAGGCGGAGAGCGAATCCAGCTCGTAAACGCAACTGCCCGGCTTCATGTAAGGCAGGGCAAGGTAGGTGACAGCCACGAGCGCCTTTGCGTTGAGGTCTATCATCTTCAGTTGGTCATCCAGCGGCAGAGCGGTAAAAGCGCCGAAACGCCCGAAGCCGCTGGCGTTAACCAGTACGCGAATATCAGGCTTTTCCTCCGCCAGCAGTGCCTTCAGCGTTTCCAGGCTGGACGGCAATCCGAGATCCAGCGGGATTGCCCGCACCGTCGCGCGCACCTGACTCTGCAATGCCTCCAGCCGCTCCCGGCGCCGGGCGACCAGCCACAGCTCGTCGAATTTCTCCTGCCTGTCCAGCGCCAGGACGAACTCGCGTCCCATCCCGGAGGACGCCCCGGTTATGAGTGCGATGCGCTTCCCTGTCGCGGGGACTGTGTTGTTTTCCACGGTTGATTCTCTCCTTATTTTTCTATTTCTTTGCTTTCTTTGGCTTGTAGGGCTTATTCAGCTTTGCCTTCTTGGCTGGCTCCAGTTTGCCCAGCACAATATAGCCGGTCTTAGCATTGAAGCCCTGCTTTTTGAGCAATTTCGCGCGCTTCTTGCGGTACTTTTTATGGGCACCGGTCAGCGCGTGAACGATATCGGCGTAGATCTCCAGCCCTGTTTTCTTGGGCGGAACCGCCGGTTTCCCGGTGTGGACGCCCAGCACCGCATCCACAGCGGCACCTGCCGCCGCCTGTGCAGCTTTCTTTGAGATAGGTTCCGGATTCTTGCGGATGGCGCGGCGGTAACGCTTGTCCCGCATAACCTCGCGGGTCATGCGCTTCAGTACCTTCCGGCGCTCCCTTTTCTTCATTCCGTCCAATGACGCGATCTGTGCTTTACTTTCTGCCATACAGAAGCCTCCTCTTCAAGGTGTATTGTTACAGTTCGCTGATATCTTCAAACAGACCGGACGCCCGGATCGGCTTATCCCCGCCCAGTACGGCACGGACTGCCTCGCCCCTGCGGTTCAGTGTACGCAGGGCATCGGCAAACGCGATGAAATCGGCAGTATTGGTGTGCAGAACCTCCCGGATTTCCGCCTGCAGGTCGGCGGCTGTCCTGCCATCCAGCCAACGCCGAACGGCGGCATAGCCGGCTTCCAGTTTGCTCTGCGGATACAGGTATCGCGACATCGTGCTGACAATCAGACTGTCTATTTCCTCTGTCTGCGGGAGATGGCTTTCCAGCCAATCCGGAAGCCGATCAAACACGGCATAGGTGTCCGCAATATGCGGGTCGCGGAAGGAGGTCAGCCCTATGACGCCGTAAGGCGTAGCCGAGACGCTCGCGCCATAGGCACCGCCCTTGGCACGTATCTCGTCCCAGAAAAAGGTGTTGTTCAGGTAATTTGCCACCAGTACAGTCGTAACAGCTGGCAGGTCGGCAAGGCAGTATGCCTGCGCACAGTAATTGACCTCCGACGGTACCGTCAGGGCTTTGGCTCTCCGGTCTGCCAGCGGCAGTACGGTGCGCACCGGCTCCGCATCTCCGAAGCGCAATTCGGCAAGCGCGCGCTCCCATGTCGCATACGCCTCCGCAGAGCCGATAAAGAGAGACAGCGGGCGTTGACGGGCAAACAGCTTGTCGCACAGGGCGCGCAAGCCGGCGATCAATGCATCGACGTGTCCGTCGAAATCATTTGCCAATGCCGTCAGACGGTGGAGTACCTCAGGTCCGTTCCACGCTTTCAGGAAGGCACCGACTTCGGAAAGTGATGCCTCGGCAAGCCGCAGTGCTGTGGCACTGCCACCGCCTATCATGTTGGCGCGTAAAAAGGCTGTGTTGGAGAACAGATGGCGCAGAACGGCTCGATCCAGGACAACCTCTGTCAGGTATTCGTAGACCAATGCCGCGGCATCCGTCATCTTCTCATCCGGCACGTTTACCAGAAAATACAGGTATGCGTTGAAATCAGCGGCAGCCGTGCCACGTGCCCCGAACCACAACCCAGCCGGTAGCAGGGCGTTCAGTTCCAGTCCCCGGTCTGACAGCTGCTCCACACTGTGCCGCTCGGTCGGCAGGTCTGCCAGTGCATCCGACAGGCAACGGGCGTAAAAGAGTTCGTCTTCGTTCAGCGTAGTCAGATCGAAAAGCAGTCCTGCCACGGAAATCCCGCCGGTTTCATCCAGGTATTGGATGCTTGGGATGGACTGTCCTTCCGTACGGATACTGCCCACCTCTACGTCCCGGCAGACAGGTGGTATTGCAATATCTGCGGGGGACAGGTGCGGGAGAGCAGCTACCGCAGCCGGGTCGTCCGGCGCCAGCAGGTACTCGTTGAGGGCGGCAATGTGCGCCTCCAATGCCTCGTACGCGCCGGGGATAGCGTGCAGGCGCTGTGCCTCGGACGCCAACCACGCATCCGTGACGGCGCGTTTCTCCTCCGCGACCGTGCGGGATGGGATGCACCGGGTCAACGCCCAGTGATCGCTGTTCAGCACATACTTTTCGATCAGCTCCTCAAAATACCGTGGGTTTTCCGCCAGCCGTTCCCGGATGACCATACCGTCCGGTGCGGCGGCATCGCCCAGCTGGACATGCGAGCGGAGCAACGATTCCATGATTGTGAATCCAACCCGCACGCTCAGCGACTGGCGGCGGCAGACGACCTCATGGTCGTTGATGAGATTTTGGAGGCGCTCCCGGTTAAGGCCGTCGCGCACAAGAAAACGGAGCGTGTCCAGTATGATCTCCCGGAAGCGCTCTGCGTTCCCCGGGTCGGATTTGGACAGGTCAAAGCTCAGGACAGGCTGGCGGTATCCCCCCATCACCCCCATGGAGAAATCAAGTCCGATGCCCGCCGCCAGCACAGCACGGGACAGGGGAGATTCCGGCGTTTCGGCAAGATAGCGCCCCAGAACCGAAAAGGCAAGTGCCTCCTCCGGGCGGCTGCCGTCACCCAACACGCAGGAAAACTTCAGCTGAGTGTTACCCTCTGTCGGCTCGTTGCTGCTCAACTGGTAATACACCGCACCGTCCGGACTGACAACCGGTGCCTGAAGCGGAGCGGGCGCTGGCGGTGCTCCCTGCGGCACCTGTAATCCGGACAGAACGCGGTCGATTTCGGACAGCTCCTCGTCAAACCCAATCTTTCCGGACAGATAGAACACAGCATTATCCGGACGGTAAAAGCGTGCGTAGGTTTCCCGGAACTGTTCATAGGACAGCGTCCGGATTGCGGCAGGATCACCGCCGGAGATAAAGCGATAGTACAAATCCGGAAACAGCTGGCGGTTATGCTGCACATACAAGCGCGAGGCTGGCTGGCTGTCCGAGTCCTGCATCTCGTTGAACACAACGCCGGAGCAACGCACGCCGCCCTCGCCGTCCGGCTCCAGATGCCACGCTTCCTTTTCGAATATGCGTCTGTCAGAGAGCGCCAACGGGTGAAACACGGCGTCCAGATATACGGTCATCATATTCATGAAAGCACGTTCGTCGGAGGAGCTGAAATAGTAGAAGGTCTTGTCCGGGTACGTAACGGCGTTGAGGAAAACGAACAGTGAGGTCTTCATCAGGTTGACAAACGGTTGCTTGAGACGGAAGGATTCCGAACCGTCCAGAACGGAATGCTCTATGATATGGAACACGCCGGTATCGTCTTCCGGCAAAGTGCGGAAACCGACGCTGAAAACCATTTGTCCGTCATCGCGGTCGGAGTAGTACAGAGCAGCACCGGTTTTCTCATGGGTAAATTTCCAGTAATGAGCATTAAGGTGGGGCAGAATGTCCTTCCGCTCGACGCGGAATCCATGCAGGCAATCGCCGATGTTCCATGTTGGCATTATGCAAAATCCTCCTTGCGTTTTTTTGTTTTTCGTTCGTTTTGATTATAGCATACTTTCCTGTATATTGCAAGAGAAAAGCGGGAAAATAATAGGGAGGCATTTCTGCCGCGTGGGGCATTCGGAGCCCCGCGATCCGAAACTTCCGCAAAACAGGGAGGACAAGCACCATGAACACACCCGAAGGAAGCGCTGCCGCCCGGCGCGGCGGCATCCTGGAACTGAACGCAGCCATTCTTGCGGCGGCGTCCGTTGTCGGCGGCAAGGAGCGGGAAGGACCGCTTGGCGGGTGTTTTGACTTTGTCAACCCCGGTGACCGCTTCGGGCAGGACACATGGGAGAGTGCCGAATCCGAGATGCAGCGCATGGCGCTTGCCGGTGTTCTGGGCAAGGCGCACCGCTCCGAGCAGGATGTGGATCTCCTACTCGCGGGCGACCTGCTCAATCAATGTGCCGGCTCCGCCTACGGACTGCTGTCTTACAGCATCCCATACCTTGGGCTGTATGGTGCCTGCTCCACCTCGGCAGAAGGACTTCTGCTGGCGGCTGCACTGGTCAGCGCGGGCTTTGCCGCCTGTGCCGGAGTCGTAACCTCCTCGCACAACGCTGCGGCAGAAAGACAGTTCCGCACGCCGCTTGAGTACGGCGGACAGCGCCCCCAAAGCGGGCAGTGGACCGTGACGGGCGCAGGTGCCTTTCTGGTGGTTCCGGGTTGCTCCGGAGATGCCTGCCCGCTCTACCCGGCAGGAACTGCGCCGCTTTCGTACGTCCGCGCGGGCATGGCGGGCATCGTGCTGGACCGGGGTGTGACTGATGCCAACAACATGGGGGCAGCAATGGCACCCGCCGCGGAAAGCACGCTGTGTCGCTTCTTTGAGGCGTCCGGAACCTTCCCCGGAGACTATGATCTGATCGTGACCGGCGACCTCGGCTGGGAAGGAAGTCGCATTCTCTGCGACCTGATGGACACGCACAGCGCAGGCGGTGTCAGCCTTTCTGTCCGTGATCGGCACAACGACTGCGGCTGTATGATTTTCTCGCGCTCCACGCAGGACACGCACAGCGGAGGCTCCGGTTGCGGTTGCAGTGCCGCAGTGCTGGCATCCTACCTGCTCCCGCGCATACAGAGTGGGCACATCCGGCGGATGCTGTATCTGGCGACCGGCGCACTCATGAGCCCGGACAGCCTCAAGCAGGGGCGATCTATCCCCGGCGTAGCGCATCTCTTATGTTTGGAAACGCCGGAAAGCGTGGTCGCGCCTCAACTTCATCTGTAACAGGGGGGGAAGAAAAATGGACTGGAGTGTCGTCTGGAAGTACCTGACGGTTTTTGCGGTTGGCGGCGCACTTTGCGTGCCGGCGCAGCTACTGATTGATAAAACAAAGCTGACCCCCGCCCGCATCCTGGTCGGATACGTGGTGACGGGAGTCATACTGGGGGCTGTGGGGTTGTATCAGCCATTGGCGGATTTTGCGGGAGCGGGCGCCAACACGCCGTTGACCGGCTTCGGAAACGTAATCGCCAAGGGTGTCCGCCGTGCCGTGGACGAGAAGGGGTTACTCGGTGCTCTGACCGGCGGGCTGTCCGCGGCTGCCGGGGGAACTGCCGCCGCGCTTATCTTCGGCTACCTCGCGGCGCTGTTCTGCCGGGGAAAGCCGAAGGATTGACTGCGGGGTTTCAGGAGACGTATGTGCCGTCCGGTGGCAGTCCGAACGCCTCCCGGAGCTTCTCCACCGCCGCCTTTTCGATACGGCTGACGTAGGAACGGGATATACCCAGCCGGAGGGCGATCTCCCGTTGCGTCAGAGCAGGGGCACCGTCAATGCCGAAACGCAGGGTGATGATCTCCCGCTCACGCGGCTCCAGGCGGGTACGAACAAAGGCTACGGCGCGCTCGGCATCCACCTTGCGGAGTATTTCCTCGGTCAGATTCTCTTCGGAAGAAATAACATCCATGTAGGTGAGCGGATTCCCGTCCCGATCAACGTCTATGGTGTCGCTGAGCGATACCTCTGCGCCCTGCTTTTTCCTGGCGCGGAAGTGCATGAGTATCTCGTTCTGGATGCACTTTGCCCCATAAGTGGCAAAGCGTGTGCCGGTCTCCGGTCTGAAAGTGTCTACCGCCTTGCACAGTCCGATCGTGCCGATGGACACAAGATCCTCCTGATCCCGGCTGGAGGCGTAGTACTTGCGGACGATATGGGAAACGAGGCGCAGGTTGTGCAGGATCAGTTTCTGCCTTGCCTCCTCGCGTCGGACAGGATCGGGGTGGGTGCGCGACTGCCGGAAGGCGGCGTCTTCCTCAATGGCATCCAGCGGCGGGGGAAAGCTCTGCGAAGTTCCCAACCCCAGAATGACATGAAACAGACGGACAAACGGAGAAAGCAGGAACGAAAGCATAGCGGAAAGCCTCCTTTCTTGTTTTGGACATGCCGCACCGTCCGGAATCACGGATGTGACGCCAAGATTATCGTACGGTTTTGCCTTTGTACGGAGGGTACGCTTTCAGTATATGCGGCGACGGATTGTCCTGTGCATAGAAAAGCCGGTATCCTGCATTGCGGCTACCGGCACGGATCGACTTAACGCCGATCTCTGTATGGTATGTTTTCCGCCCTCCCTGCGGGGCGTTGGTTTACTGTATGCTATGCCATGCTATGCCGTCGTGTCTCCCACCAAGTCCTTGCCCGGCGAATCAGCATAAAGCCAAGCGTTACGGCAAGACCGCCAAATCCCAACAGAAGAACAAAAGACGCAAAGAACACCGGATACGGTGCATTCTGCTGTACCCAGCTCAAAAGCGGGATGTGGCACGTGTAGTAGCGGCTGGTGTAGAACATATTGAAAGCGTACCCGCCGGCAAATCCGAAGGCGTGCTCTGCCTCGTTGAGTGCCAACGCAACAAAATTCATCGGCAGATAGACAAGGAATGCGCTCCACGCCGTGCGGATTACCGGCTGAACGTGGTCGCCCAGCCACAGGTACAGCCCAAACAGCAGCATCGCGCCGTGCCAGATCATGGTATGAATGTCCAGAAACAGGATGGGCGAAAACACATCCGGTGAGGGCCAGAACAGCACGGCACACCCTGCCACGGGCGAGTAGGTCGCAAGGAAACAAAGCAGTGCCCGACGCAACTTTCCGTCGTGCAGCGGGGCAGCAAGCAGGGCAATGTAAATAGGTGTCGAGCAGAACTGAAACGGAAACCGTGACCAGTCATAGCTCCAGCCGGTTTGAGGGTCATAGCTGTACACGACTTGCTTTCCGATCTCCAAAAGCAGCAACCCCAGCGCAAATACCCACAGCGTCCGGCGCAAGGCACGTTCTCCGCGCGGAAGCCGCTTACGGAACAGGATCAGAAGGAAAAACAGAATCAGAACCGTTATAAGTGCCCCGACATGAAAGTCTCCGTATACGCCGGGGCGGTCTGACAGCCGGGGCGTATGATCCAGCAAAAACTCAAGCCATTTCACGCGTTCCTCACACCTGCCTTTCCCTGTGCTTTCTCTTTCCTGCCAGCCGGAATGCGCCGGAAATCACGTAATCCGCGCCAGCGTTGCGTACGCCAGCTCCGCAGCCGTGCGATCCGGAAGGCAGGTCATTGTGAACACCGGAACATCCCGCACCAGCGCCCCGACAAGTTCCGCCATGCGATCGCGCAGGGGCGGTGTGGGCGGAAGCAGGGTTGCCTCCAGTATGCCTGCGGCGGCATCAGTCAGCGGTGCGCGGGATATGGCGTTGGACTGCCCGCGCGAAAGCAAGCACACGGCGTTGAGCTGGCAACGGGTGTTGGTCTGCTCGCCCTCCTTGCCGCACCATGGGGTTCCGTAGACCCACCAGTGACCGTCCTGTGTGCGGCGTACCAGCGGTTTGTCGCCGTTGACCACAGTCACGCGGTCGCCGAGCACTTCCTGCCATGCGCGCAGATGGGTGGTCTTTCCAACGCCGCGTGCGGCAGAGAAAGCGTATCCCCGCCCGTCCACTGCGACGACGGCGGCATGAAGCAGCAACGCATCATAGGCGGGCATCCTGCCGCAGATTGCGCGGTACAGGAGTGTGCTCTCGGCTTCAGCGTCGCTCATCCGGCGGTCGCATTCCGCCCGGTAGCCGCAGATGTCCTCCCCGCTAACACGGACGCGAAAAGCCGCCGCTCCGCCGCCCGTTCCGATATAATTCCGGCACAGGGATTCGACATATCCGTATCGGTTGTCTATTTCAATATTCAGCCCGCACAGTCTGACGGTAAACACATGTAACCTCCCTCGGCACAGAAAACCGGAAAGGGAAGCCGGATGCCGGCAAAAATCCGGTCACAGACTTCCCTCCCCCGTTCGGCTGTATGTTTTTGCTCCTACAGATCCGCTTACATGAACTTCTTCATGGTCTCGGTCGCATCCTCAATGGGAAGCGAGACGGTCATGAGAATATGCAGGTCGGAACCCTTCGTGAGCTTATCCAGATTCGTCAGGAAATGATCGAAAGCGGCAAGGTCACCGCCGCATATTTTGAGCGCCGAGTCAACAAACAGATCGGTCACGTCGCTGTTGCTTGCGAGAATACCTGCCATGAAACCGCCAAGACCCGAAGCATCGCCGATAAGATACTCATCGGTGTTGATCAGGCGAACCTGATAATTGATGTCGTAGCGGAGCTTGGCACCCTTTTCCAAGCAGACCACATTCCCCTTGGAGGCGGAGAGCGCCTTATTGGTTTCATCAATGAGAGTTTTGGTTTTTCCGGTACCCTTAACGCCGACACAAAGTTTAATCATAGCTGTGTACTTCCTTTCTCTCTGTACCTGCTCCGCCGCCTGTGCGGGGATGCATGACGGATTGATTGTGAGGTAATTATACCACAGTTTCCGCCCGATTGCAAGAGCTGCCCGGCAGAATTCACGAAAAATTCTTGATTGCGGGTGGGGTTTGAACAAACCGGAAACCGGTCGGTCTGTCAGTAGGTGGATATTTTCAGATTGGGGTCATCCTGCCCCTTGCGTATCCTGACGATGGTCACCGGATAGCTTACCTTTTCGTTGACGCGAACCATAACAGTTTCGCCGGTCTTACGCCCCAGCAGTGCCCGCCCGAAGGGGGAATCCTTGGATATATTGTCAGTCAGCACATCATTGCGCAGGGACGTAACCAGTCGGACGGTGCGGTTCTCCTCGTCCTCCGGGTAGTAGATATCAATCCAGTCGAACAGCCCGACCTCATCCGCCGCTGAATCCGTGCGGATGACGACCGCGTTCTCGATGGTGCGCTCCAGGTAACGCATCCGGCTTTTGTTGCGGTTATATTCCCGCTTGGCGCAGCGGTACTCGTCATTTTCGGACAGATCGCCGTACTCCTTCGTGCGCTTGACTTCGTCACGCAAAGCGGGAACACGCGCCTGCCGCTCGGCAAGCTCAGCTTTCAACTGGTCGATATCGACCTGTGTCATTTCGTTACTCATGTGAAATACTCCTTCCCGGCGTATGCCGGTCCTGCCTTCTGCTTTGATTACACACCGATGCTCCGAATCTGTACTTTACCCCTCGCTCCGGTTGGCTATCAGCTCGCAGGCATAGGGGAGAGTCAGGATCCAGTCGCACAGGGTATGCCATTCGGCGAGCTTATGATTGCGCCGGGCATAGTAGATATTAGTCAGATTCTCGTAGTTCATGGTCACGGTCCGCATCTGGTTATAGGACGTGGGCAGGGTCTGGATGATATTGTGCCACGGCTGCCGATTCTCCTTGTCTGCAAGGAACTTCAACCGTTCCGACTCCATATATGCAATGACGGCATCCAGCATTGCAAGTCCGCCTTCATCCATCCGGTCGCAGGAAAAGTCTTCCCGCGAGAAGGGCTTTGTATGGATCCTGTGCATGGTGGAGGTGGAGTTTGCGACCGTTCCGACTTTATAGGTATCAAATTCCTTCCACCAGTACAGCGGAGCTGTGATATCCACCGACACGAATATCTGCCGGAGGAACTTTCGGTGGTCACTGCCGGCTCGGGCAAGGCGGACGGCAAGTCCCAGGTCGTTGGGACCGAGAATATACGCCCCCGCCTCATTGTAAGCGCTGTCCATCCGATCCCAACTGTTCATTGGGTTGCGTGCGCCCCGGATGGCGTTTTCGAGATTCATGACGCTTGCGCGTTGGGTAGTCAGCATAGCACATCTTCTCCTCTCTATAACTCTTGACTCTTGACTTGTGACTCTCAGATGCGGGTCAGGGTATAGCCGCGCTCCTGCAAAACCGTTTCGCCGGCGGGTTGCTGCCCATCCGGGGAAAGAATGTACACGCGCAGATTTTCAACCGGTGCGGAAACGACCGGGACACCGTTTTCAAACGTAACGCGCACGGTATTGATTCCACACCAAACGGAGTCGTCCGCACAGGCAAACATCGGCGCGTCACCCGGTTTGCGGAGCATGACCATAACAGCGCCGTGCGGGTTTACATTCTCAAAGGTCAGCACATCGCGCAAACCGATAGGCTTGCCGTTCAGGCAATTCACAGCCAGCGCACCGTTCATGCCGATGCGGGCAAGGTCAAATTCCAGATCCGTCATCTTGTCACTGAAATTATACAACGCAAGGAATTTCGTCTGGTCGTCGAAGTCCAGCACCGTAGCCGAAATCGTCGGTTGCTCAAAGAAATCCACCGGACGCCCCGCTAAACCGATTGGGGGAAGCAGTCGGGTATACAGCTTCCGCCTGCCGGGGCTGAGCTTCTCCAGTTCATCATTGGACAGCACCTCTCCGCCGGACATGGCGATTGCGATCGACCAAAGCTCCGCCTCGGAATAGGAGCAGTTGAAGCCGTCCCCCGTATCCACATCGCGCAGAACGACGCCGTCCGGGTCATTGATGTAAACGCGGCGGTGGTAGAAGTAGCGGCGCGTGACGGTCGTCAGGCAATTCTTCATGATCTCCCAGTAGGAAGGATTATTCTTGTTCCGTCCCCAGATGATATCGGCAGAGGTGCGCGAGCCGTCGGTGATGCCGGCACCGATCAGCGTCGGTGCGCCGCATAGGAGCAGGAATGCATCGGGACCGACTGCATCGCGGATGGTTTGCAGGGCGCCGCGCAGAACCTCCACGCGGAAGCCGTCACGGAAGCGGATAAAGTCGCCGCGCCCGTTGAAAAACCGGATCGCCGCCGCCAAGAAATCCAGTTTGAAGTAGCGCGCGCCGTATCGTTCTGTCATCTCCCGGAAGGTAGCCGACAGATGCGCCAGGTATCGGGGATCCCCAAGTTCAAACGGATGGTAATGCTCACCCAGCGTGGCTTCCTCACGGGCAAGGTGCTTCAGTTCCCCGTAATAATCCGATTTGTCATCCAGAAGCCACGGCGCCAGCCACAGCCCGAAGGTCATTCCCCGGTCGCGGACGTACTGTCCCGTTGCCTCCAGCCCGGAGGGAAATTTGGTGTCGTCCGGTACCCACTTGCCGCAGAAACTGCCGCACCGCTGCCAGCCGTCATCGATCTGAATGAGATTGGACTCCCCCGCTCTCGTGTACGTTGCCTGTCCGTCAGCCGCACGGCGGATCTTCTCTTCGTTTACATTCCCGTAGTAGCACGACCATGAGCACCAGCCGACCGGGAGCGGCTTATCCGGACGCGCCCCATTGCAGGCGGCAACCGCGTCACCGTATGCTTCCAGCAGGACATTCTCATTGTCCGTCCCCTCTGCGACCATGAACCGCTCCAGCAGGTATGCCTCCCCCGCGTGCAGTTCACGCTCCTCCAGATCAAAACGCAATGTTACAAGACCGTCATGCAGATTGAACATGGCCAGGAAGCGATGTGCGGTCAGAAGTCCGCACAGGAACACCTTACGCGTCCGGAGATTTTTGAATACCGCCAGGTTGTAAACGGTTCTGGTTTCGTTGCCCACATAAGGAACAACACTCGTAAAATCGTTGGTGTGAGCAGAATCATCGTATATATACAGCTCCTCCGGCACATCCGTCAGGGCGTGCGGGAGAGGAATATCATACTCAACAGCTGCCAATGCCAATCCCGCACGCCGCGGAGTCAGTGTCAGCGAATATACGTTGTCCTCGCACAAGGATTTCAGGGAAAAGTCATCGGTAGCGGAATCCGGCGTTACAGCGCGCCCGTCCGGATAAAGCAGGCGCAACGCCGCGCCGATCTGTTCTGTCATTTGTTTTTCCTTTCTTCGGGAACCGCCCCTTGAAGCGGCATTCCTTTGTTTCTGTTCGATTGTTCTCGTTCGGAATCACACCGTGTGTCCCGCGGCAAGGCGCTGAGATGGCAGATTCCAATCAGTTCATTGTACCTGCCCGCCGTAGAAATTGCAATAAGAGAACGGCATTGTTTTCAAAAAAGTCACATTTCGCACGTAGAGGGCATCTGCGCAGGGATTCGCGATAAATATCGCCGCACACAGTCCCACGGCTCTTCCACCTGCGTATGCACTACGCGCGGATCATTTGGGGACTCCTCACAAAAAGTCTCATGCCGATTTGTGAAACCTTACGAAAATGCTTTTCTTGCGAAAAACTATTTCATTTTTCAGGACAGTATGGTATAATAAGGTCAGTAGCGGTGCATTTGACCGGCGGAATTGTGAGCGGTCAGGTCAGAGACCGTATCAGGAGGAAAGAATATGGCAATCAAAATGAGAGTTCTGTACAACTCCGGCAAAAAGGGCATGGCTCAGTTTGCCAATGCTGTCAAGGAGAAGTATGACCTTCCCGTCAACGCTGTCAGCGGAAAATTTCCGCCGGAGTACCCTTGCGACAAGGAGCGTATTGTGATCCTTGCGATCTCTGCTAAATCCGAAATGCCGGATGACCTCCGTCGCTTCTGCGGCGGACTGAACAAAACGCAGGCGCAGAATGTCGCCCTGCTGGTGGACGGCAAGCAGGCTGATGCGGACAAGATTGCGGAGGCAATCCGCGCCGCCGGAACCAATCTGGTCGGCGTGAAGGTCATCACGCTGGGCGGTTTCCTGTTTATCGGCGGCACGCTGGACGACAGCCAGAAGGCAGAACTGTTGGGTTGGGTTGACGAAATGGTCGCCGCCTGCAAGTGATTCTGCCCTGCCCCAAAAGAAATTGATGAATAAAGGACTGTGCTGAGGGTGCCCCTCGGTACAGTCCTTTTTGTCTACGTTAGCTTCTGTCGTCCGTCTATTTTCCAGCATGATGCACGGTACTGCTGTGTGCAACCGTTTTCGCCCGACTCCGGAAATTCAGCTGGGAAAGCACGATTGCCGCCAGAATGCAGGCACAGCCCACATACCCCAACGGCTGAATGTCTTGGCTGACGTGCAGGGATTCCGGCGTAAACCGGTTCCACAGCAACGCGCCGATGATGGAGAACACCGACTCGGAGGACAGGATGATGGCTGCAAAAGTCGGGTTGGATGCATGCTTTTGCCCCAAAATCTGGAACGTAAAGCCGACGCCGACCGACAGGATACCGCAGAACAGGATGGCACCGAACGCTCCCCGGAAGCCCTCTGCCGTGACTTCCCCGCGCTCTACGACCAGTCCCGCCGCAAGGTTCAGCACCCCGGTGACCAGAAACTGCCAGGAAGAGAACCGCAGGACGCTGACATCCCCCACCAATCGGTCTACGGCAAGAATGTGCGCTGCCCAAAACAGCACGCCTACCAGCAGGAATATCTCGCCCTCGCCAAACAGAGGACCGTCGCCGCCCTTGGCGCACAGAAGATACAGACCCAGCACGGCAAGACCTACGCCAACCCATGTATTCCACGAGGACTTGCGGTGAAATACAAGGAAGTAGAAAACTGGTGTCAGGACGGTATACAATCCCGTAATAAAGCCGGTCTTGCCGGGATCCCGGACGATACCCGCGCCGGTTTGTTGCAAGGCGGATGCGACAGCAAGCAGGCATCCGCCGACCAGCGCCGCGCGGGCAGTTTTGATATGGCGCGTCCGGCGCGCGGCTTTATCCAGGTCTTGCTCCCGCTCGGCAACGAGGTAGACGGGGATCAGACATACGGCGCCCAGCAGGAACCTGGTTCCGTTAAATGTCATGGCGGGCAGGTGATCCGCACCCAGTACCTGTGCTACAACGGAAAAGCCCCAGACCATGGCAGTCAGGAGCAACATGAGGGAGGCGGTAAGGTTTCGTTTCATTGGTTGCGTTTCTCTTTCTGTAAAGGAGGATATGCCAAAGGGGGGGGGACCGGCGCCGCCGGGCAAAGGAACTTATTCCTTCACCCGATAGTCGGCGATGGCACGGAACATTTCGCGCGCAGCGGTATCGTCCTGGATTTTTCCGTTACGCACCGAGAGCACGGGCGTATGCAGGCACAGCACCGTGTCCGCAGGCAACACGCGCGCCGCAGGGTTATTGCGGTAGAAGTCCGTTTCGGACAGCCGGATGCCGTAGCCATCTGCCGTAACGCCTTCCGGGAGCGGATTCTCCCCGTACACATCAGCAAGCGCCAGCAAATGCCCATTGTCCTTTTTGGTTTCAAACATATACGGGCTGAGAAGGAGCAGGGTGCTTTGCCCGTTCATCAAATACTGATCAAATGCGCGGATCTGACTCTGATTGTACACACTGTTTATTTGAAACTGCTCACTACGCACTTCCCAGTACGCTTTCTCGGACTCATACTCACTATCCGAGTAGACCTGATACCCCTGCACGTAAACCAGCAAATCACCGTCGCCGTTGAAATCGCGGGGGCAGAATTTCTGTAAAAGCTCCGTGAATCTTCCGTTCTCGTCCGCATTCATCGTATACGGGACGGCGACCGTTACATACACGTCATACTCTACGCGGGAGAATATCTGTACAAGCCCGATGACCAGCACGACCAGGAAGAATACGGCGATGATGACCTTCCACTTGTGATAGTACCAGAAATTGTCCAACCAGCGAATCTCGCGGCTGCTTTTCGTCAGTTCCCCGGGGGTCAGCTTGTCACTGCCGGAGCTGTCCGGCACATTGTTCCGATCATCTGCTGCGCGCATGGCTTTTCATACTCTCCCTCCGGCAAAACTCTACGCCCGGCTCACGCGGATGCTCCGGGCGTTTCCTGCTGTCTCCCTACCGGTCAGCTTTCCTGCGACTGGCGGGAAACGTTCAGCACTCTGAAGGTCATGGCACCGAAGGGAGCCTCGACCGTAACGGTGTCCCCTTCCTTCTTGCCCATGATGCCCAGTCCGATGGGGGACTGATCCGAGATCCGATGCTCCATAGCATCCACCTCGTTGGAACCTACGATGTAGTACGTGATTTCCTCGTCCTCATCCTCATCGTGCAATACCACGATGGATCCGAGTCCGATGGTGCCGTCATCCAACGCATTTTCGTCAACGACGATGGCATTCTCGATTAACGCCTCCAGCTCCAGGATGCGCGCCTCGTTTTCTGCCTGCGCTGTGCGTGCCGCGTCATACTCCGAGTTTTCGGACAGGTCACCGAAACTCTTGGCTACTGCGATATCCTCGCGGATCTTTTCGCGCTCCTCCTGCTGTCTCCGGCGCAGTTCATCGAGCAGCTCCTGATAGCCCTGCTTGGTATACTGTTTTCTGTTCTGATTCTGATCTGCCATGGTGGTTGCCTCCCTGATCATCTGTTTAACTGTAGAATTATTTTGGCGCTTTCCTTGATGGAAATCGTCCGCCACGCGTCAGCCGCGCAGTGCCTCGACCGCACGGCGAAGCTGATTGTCGTTCGCATCGGTCAACAGGTTAAAATTGATTTTCTGCGCTTCCTCGGACAGCGCGCACTCCACATCCGGTGCGATGCCGATGCCCTGGTAGTTCTCCCCCACGGGCGGATCATAGTACTGCGTGGTCAGTTTCAACGCGCCGTCGTAGCCGTAGCGCGAAAGCGGGTAGGTGGTCTGCATGATGCCCTTGCCAAAGGTGTTGGTGCCCACGATTGCCCCCAGTTTATGATCGCGGATATTGGCTGTAAACAACTCTGCCGCGCTGGCGGTATTGCCGTTAGTCAACACTGTCAGCGGGTAAGCGGAATCCCTGCCGATATCCTCCACGGACAATTTTCCGGATCCGCTCGCAACCTTACCGTCTTTGACAGTGACCGCGTAAGTGGTCTTCTCCTTCTTGTCCATCTGCGCGCGCGACCGTGTGTGCAGTACGACATCCCCCTCCTTGAGGAAGAAGGTTGCGATATCCTCTACTGACGTCAGCAATCCGCCCGGATTGTTGCGCACGTCCACAACAAACGACGTGCAGCCAGCGGCGATCAGAGCATCCATCGCTTGCCTGAACTGCTCCGCTGTCGGATTTTCAAAGCCGGTGATACGCACAACACCCACAGTCGGGTCGTCCGCATACACGTGCGACAGTACGAACTTTGTCTCAAGCATCCGGCGGACAGCGGTCAGAACGACCTCCTGTCCGGCACGTAAAACGGTGAAGGTCACCTGCGTGCCTTCCTCGCCCCGGAGCAGTCGGAGCGCTTTCTCATAGCCGACCGTCCCGACCGACACGGCATCTGCACCGGTTCCGATGCGGATGATGCAGTCATTGATCTGCACGCCGGCTTCGGCGGCGGGCGAATCCTCGTAGACATTCACAATTTGGATGGTGTCGTATGCACTCTCGCCCTCGCCGATAGTCGACTGAATCACCGATACGCCGATCCCGCAGAGCGTCCCGTTCTGATCACTGATCAGCTCCTCAAACTCGTCTTTGGTCAGATACTGCGCATACTTGTCGCCGGTCTGCTGGACATATGCCTTGAGTACAGCCGTCAGGAGTGCCTCATCGTCCAGGTTAGAGTACACGGTCAGCGAGCGGAACAGCCTGTCGATGGTGTCCAACTCGGCGGCAAAGGTCGTCTCGGTTTCCGCACCGGGCTTCGCTGCAATGACCGGCTCCTTGACATAATATTTAGCCGTCAGGGAGAACGTCAACAGAACGGCAAGCAGAACCGCCGTTACGGTCGTGCTGATTGCCGCCCCCAAACCGATGCGCCGTGTCGGCTTTGCTTTATTGCCCGCCGCATAGTGCTGCGGGACTCTTTCCATCTTGTCTGTCCCGGGCAGTGCTTCCTGCTCCGTCACATCCAGCCCGTCGCGCGGAGTGGGATCTGTATTCTGATTCATTACGTTGTTTCCTACCTCAATTCAGGGTGCGGCCCGGTCAAACCGGGCAAGAATCCCGCCGGACACACCATGCGCATGCTCGGCAGAACTCGGTCGTAAGGGATAGCACCGATAAAACGATCCGGGAGCATCGCCGTTTTCCCGTCCGCACATCGGTCAGGCATCCATTTCAGGATTACCGTACCTGTTCCATATCCTCCCCGCATTCCGCCCAAACTATTCTCATACCAGATTCAAAACCTCTGAAATGCAGAACATAAAAAAGGACTCCTGTCCATGAAAGAGCTGCGCTTGACCGGGGTATGGAATGCGAGCAGTCCGCGCGCAGAAACGCGGTTACGGCAGTCAGCTACCGACAGATATCGGGTATCCAAAACGAAATCCATACGGCTAAGATTATACCACGGGACGTGCTTTTTGTCAAGAGATTTGCTTCAAATATACAGGGAAACAGTGTAGCGTCACAATAATATCCAAATATTTCCTTGCGTTCTCTTGACAACGGGTATGAGATTGCAAAAAAGATTTGGCATTGGGCCCTGCGGACAAAATCCTGGACAGGGAACTGTCAGATCAGTCCTAATTTGCGTCTGTATTCTATTGGGCTCAA
>CDZB01032573.1_pt1 | contig 30554 bp, 31 predicted proteins | sample 554961 | NCBI WGS metagenome assembly CDZB01 (sample SAMEA3182106, study PRJEB8094) | gut metagenome | biome: human; feature: gut; material: Stool; isolation source: human stools | place: Canada | collected 2013-02-26
GCGGCGAAACTCGCCAACGCGCACGACTTCATCACGCGCCTTCCCGAGGGCTACAACACCGTGCTCCGCCACGAGGCTTCCAACCTTTCGCAGGGCCAGCGCCAGCTCATTTCCATCGCGCGCGCCGCGGTCGCCGACCCTCCCGTCATGATCCTGGACGAGGCGACGTCTTCCATCGATACCCGCACCGAAGCGTTGGTGCAGAAGGGCATGGACGCGCTGATGAAGGGCAGGACGGTCTTTGTCATCGCGCACAGGCTTTCGACCATCCAGAACTCCGACGCGATCATGGTGCTCGATCACGGCCGCATCATCGAGCGCGGCTCGCACGAGCAGCTCATCGAGCAGAAAGGCACGTATTATCAGCTTTATACGGGCGCGTTCGAACTCGAATAAAATCTTTATCGGTATGAAAAAACCGCCTTTCGGGGCGGTTTTTTTATTTGTTGAAAACGTCGTCGGGTTTTACGCCGTGCCTTCCGCGCGCCGCGGCGAAGGCAGGCTTTCCGCCCGTCGCAATATGCATTCGGCAATGAGGTCGTGCCCGGCCTGGTTGGGGTGTATGCCGTCGTCGGACAGAAAGTCGAGCATGTCCGGCTTCATCAGAAATTCCGTGCGGCAGTCGAAAAGGGGGAATCCGTTCGACAGCGCGGCTTTTGTGACGGCGTTGCTGTAACTTTCCTGATGCCGCGCGATGTTCGTTACGTCTCCCGCGAAAAATTTCATCACTTCCGCGCCGTCCGCCCTTGCGGAGATCACGTTTTTGAAATACCGTTCCGAGCTGATCGGGGTGAGATTGGTGAAAAACGCCCGTATGCCTGCCTTTTTCAGGGCGCGCGCGGTGTCGTCGAGCAGCTCTTCGAACAGGGGCAGGGGCGTGCGCGGCGTGTGATACGCAAACGGATCGCGCGCGACTTTTTCCCAGTCGTAATCGCAGTCGTTTCCTCCGAGGGAAAAGACGGCGACGTCGCCGTCTCCCGCGTTTTTGATGTAATCGGAAATGTATCCTTTTTCGACGCATTTGGCGAGGGTCATGCCGAACGCGGAACGGTTTTCGATCTCTATTCCGAGTGTTTGCGCGACGGTGTCGACGGCGCATCTGCCGATGCGCCTGACCTTGTTGCCTTCAAGGTATAGCCCTTTGGGGATCGAGTCTCCGAAAAGGGTCGCTTTCTCCTTTGCGTTCGTGCCCGTTCGGGCGATCCTGATCTGCATGGTTTTCTCCTTTTTGCCGCGTTTGGGGCGGACGTTTTTTCGTTTCTGCGCGCGAGAGCCGTGCGGCGCGTGGCCGTTCTTCCGCGCCCGCGGGTTCGCCGTCTTTCGGTATGCGGAAGGGGCGGTCTTTGCCGCGGCGGCGCGCGTTCTTTTGTTTTCTTTATCATAGCAGATCGCCGCGGGCTTGTAAATAAACTCGCGCGTGCCGGCGCTCTACCTTTCGCGGTGAGAAAAGTAGAGCGTTTTTTTGGACTCTACGCACGGTGGAGAGAGATTTTTTGCTTCAAATTTCTCCGAATTTTTACATGAAATGCATGCCGTACGCATTGATTTGCGGGCAATTTATGTTATAATAAATACATGGACGATTGGAAAGCCGCGCTCGCGGAGAATCTCGTGCGGTGCCGCAAGGCGGCGGGCATGACCCAGCTCGAGGTCGCCGAAAAACTCAATTATTCGGATAAGGCCGTCTCCAAATGGGAGCGGGGCGAAGGGCTTCCCGACCTTTGCGTGCTCAAAGCGCTTTCCGAACTGTACGGGGTGTCGCTCGACTATTTCGTCACCGCCCACGCGGACGGCGAAGCGCCCCGCGGGAATGAGAGGAAGGAAGGGAAGCGCCGTCTCGTTTGGACGCTGTGCGCCTGTGCCCTCGTGTGGGTGATCGCCACGGCGGTCTTTGCCCTTCTGGGCATTTTCAAAGTCGAAGGGGATATCTGGCTCTGCTTTGTTTTCGCCGCGCCCGTCACGTGCATCCTGCTCATCGTGTTCGCCGCGCTCTGGGGCGGGCGGTACCATGTGTTTGCCGCCGTCACGGGACTGATCTGGACGTGCGCGCTCGCTCTTTTTTTGAGCTGGCGCGCGGAAAATATCTGGCTGGTGTTCGTCGCGGCGGCACCGTTGGAAGTGCTTGCCTTATTCTGGTTTATTTTGCGCCCGAAAAAGTCAAAATAATTGCAAAACGCACGTATCTGTGCTATAATTTTTATCGGACGCGCGTTTGCCCGCACTTTTTGATCCGTTCCCGCATAAAATGGATATTAAATTCGTTTGCGGGAGGGCGTCATGCAGCAGAACAGGGCGGTCATCCGTCTCGATCATATCAGGGAAAACGCGAAAATTCTGCGCAGGGCGGCGGATGCGAAGCTGTGCGCGGTCGTCAAGGCTGACGGGTACGGCCACGGCGCGGCGGAAACCGCGCGGGCCCTCGCGGGCGTTGCGGACATGTTCGCCGTAGCGCTCGTCGACGAAGGCGCATGCCTGCGGCTTTCCTGTCCGGCCGATATTCTCGTACTCGTTCCGCCTCTTTCGGAGGAAGAAGCGCTGCGCGGCGTCGCGTCCGGGCTGATCTTTACCGTCGGCGACGCGGCCGACTGCGCTCTCGTTTCCCGCGCGGCGGAAAAACTGGGCAAAACGGCGCGCTGCCATCTCAAGGTCAATACGGGCATGAACCGTTTCGGCTTCGACTTGACAGGTTTTTCGGCTTTCTGCAAGTCGCGAAAGCCGCGGAACGTGCGCATCGAGGGGATATTCTCCCACTTTTATATGCCCGAAAATGCGGAAGTCACAAAAAATCAGTTCGTCCGTTTTCAGCTTTTTTGCGATCTTGCGGAAAACGCGTTCGGCGGGTTGGTCAAACATATCGCCGCGACGGGCGGTCTGCTTGCGGACGGGCGCTACGCGCTGGACATGGTTCGCCCGGGAATCGGGCTGTACGGTTATTTTCCGCACGGCTTTGCGGGGGCGCTCCCGCTGAAAAAGGCGATGCGCGTCTATTCGAGCGCGGTCTGCAGCCGCCGCTTCGGGAGCGGCGGTGCGGGTTACGGCGCGTATGAGGGCGGCGCGGGTTCGTGGCTGACCGCGGTGCGGTGCGGCTATGCCGACGGCTTTTTCCGGCGCGGCGGCATCGGCAACGTCAACAGTTTGTGCATGGACGCGTTTCTTTATCCCCAAAAAAAGGAAAAATACGGGGAGGTCTGCGTGCTTTCGGATGCGGACGCATATGCGGAGGCGAACGGCACGATCTCTTACGAAGCGCTCGTGAACGCGGGCAAAAGGGCGGTCAAAATCTATGTCGGATGACGTCGCGCGGCAAAAGTCCGCGCTCAGGGAACTCATGAAGGCGCGCCGCCGTGCATGTACGGACAGGCCCGCTCGCGACGGGGAGATATTTGCGCGTTTTTTTGCGCTTCCGCAAGCGCGGAGCGCCGCCTCTTATTTTTTGTATAACGCCTTTTCCCACGAAGCGGCGACCCGCGCGATCGCTTTACGGCTTCTGCATGAGGGGAAAGAAGTATATTTTCCACGCACGCGGGGCAAAGAGATGCATGCCGTCCGCTTTTATGAAGGACAGGCCCTGCAAAAGGTCGCGTTCGGCATCGAAGAGCCGCAGGGCGAACCGTACTTCGGAAAAATAGATGTCTGCGTGCTGCCGCTTTTGGCGGCGGACACGGATTTTTTCCGCCTCGGTTACGGCGGCGGGTATTACGACAGATTCCTGTCGGACAGAAATATTTATAAAATCGGGCTGTGTTACGATTTTCAGCTCGTCGATAAAGTCCCCCGCGAGCCGCACGATGCCGTGCTGGACGCGCTCGTGACGGACAAGCGCACGCTCGTGCGCAAATAACAGGAGGAAACATGGAAAAAACAAAAAGCGGGCCGATATGGAGCGTGATAGAATATGCGCGGCGGGCGGTCACGCCTTTCGTCATCAATCTGATGTTCGGCATGACGATGTTCGCGTGCGCGGCGATCGAAAACGACGAGGCCCGCATCATCCTTTCGTATTTGCTTCTCGTACTCACATACCTCGCGTCCTTTGTGCTCATCCGTACCATGGGCGAAAACGCTTATAAAATGAAAGTCGCGGGGGAAAGGAAGCGCAAGGGACAGCCTTTGGGGCTGACCGATTCGAAGGATGCGTATTGGCCCGCGAAGGAATACCGCGGATACAAGGGCTTCGTCATCGGCGCGGTCGTCAGCCTGATCCCGATCGTTTTTATCGTGATCGACGCCGCGGCGGGCGTTTCGGGCGTGCGCGTCGCGTGCGCGATGCTCGCCGGGTGGGCGTTCTTCCCTCCGGTCGTGATATCGACTTCGGCAAACATTCTTTTTTCGCTCATTCCCTGCGCGATCCAGATCGTCGTGGCGGGCGTGGCTTACATCATGGGCGGCAATAAAGAGAAACTCCGCCAGTTCGCCCTCGAACAGCGCGAAGCGGACGTCTCCAAAGCCAAAGGGGAGAAAAAACGTTGAGGATCATCGGCGGAAAATACAGGGGCAAAGCGCTCGCCGCGTTTAAAGGGCGCGATATCCGCCCCACGGCGGACAGGGTGAAAGAATCGCTGTTCAACATCCTTGCGCCCGAGATCAGCGGCGCGAACGTCCTCGATCTCTTTGCCGGCAGCGGCAGCGTGGGGCTGGAAGCCATATCGCGCGGCGCGGATTACGTCGTATTCAACGACGTTTCCAAGGAAAGCCTCGCCGTCCTGCGCAAAAACTGCACGGCTTTGAAAGTCGAGCCGAAAATCTATAACCTCGATTACCGGGAGCTGCTTTCGACGATCGACGTCACCTTCGACGTCATATTCATCGACCCGCCTTACAAGAGCGGGTTCGGGAGAGACGCGCTCGGCATCATCGCAAAGCGTTCGCTGCTCAATACGGGCGGCGTCGCGGTGTTTGAAAGCGACCGTCCCTTCGAAGGGGACGCCGGCCTCGTCAAATACGACGAAAGGAAGTACGGTTCTACCTATCTCACCTTTTTTTCGCCGGATTGAGAAAGGAGAAGCGCTTTGCGCAAACGGGAGGAACGCAATGAAAAGATGTCTGTTTGCGGGCACGTTCGACCCGCCCACGCTCGGGCATAAAGACGTGGTGATGAAGTGCCTCGAGATCTTCGACGAGGTGATCGTCGCCATCCTCATCAATCCGAACAAAAAGCCGCTCTTTTCCGAAGAAGAGCGCCTTTGCATGCTGAAAAAGGTGTTCGCGGCTTACCCGAACGTGCGAGTCCTTTCTTACGACGGCCTTACGGTAGACCTTCTCCGCAGGGAGGGGGTGCGTTTTTACGTGCGCGGCATACGCAACGGCACCGATTACGATTACGAGGCGCAGCTCAACTATATCAACGTGGACATGTATAAGGAAATGATCACCGTTTTTCTGCCCACGCGCCAGGAATTTCTGCATATCAGTTCGGGGCTGGTCAAAGACGCGCTCCGTTTCAATAAAGACGTGGACAGATATGTGCCCGAAGAGATCAGGGGGGATCTGAAGAAATTCTTGCAGGAGAAAAAGAAAGATGTTTAACAGAGAAGAAAAGATCCCCGAAGCGGAAGAGATCCTCGCGGAGTATCCTCTTCCCGACGATCTGAAAAAGATCAAGGCCGAGCGCGACGCGCTCGCTTCCGCGGTCATCCGCGGAGAAACGGACAAATTGCTCGTCATCGTCGGGCCTTGTTCCGCGCACGAGAGCAAACCCGTGCTGGATTACGTCGAACGGCTGGGCAGGCTGAACGAAAAGGTCAAGGACAGGCTCGTGCTCGTCCCGCGTATCTATACGAACAAGCCCCGTACCAAGGGGGTGGGGTATAAGGGCATGTTCACCCAGCCCGACCCCAAAAGCCGCGAGGATATCCTCAAAGGCATCCTTACCATCCGAAAACTCAACATCGACGCGATCGGCGTGAGCGGGCTTTCCGCCGCGGACGAAATGCTGTACCCCGAAAATTACGCTTACATGGAAGATCTGCTCACATACGTCGCGGTGGGCGCGCGTTCGAGCGAAAACCAGATGCACCGCCTCGTTTCCAGCGGCATCGATCTTCCCGTCGGCATCAAAAATCCGATGAGCGGCTCGATCCCCGTTCTCATCAATTCCATATACGCGGCGCAGAGCGGCGGGCAGGTGTTCAAATACCAGGGATGGCAGGTGCGCACCACGGGCAACAAGCTCGCGCACGCGGTGCTGCGCGGCGCGGTGGACGGTTACGGCAACGACATCCCGAACTTCCATTACGAAACGGTGATGAAGGTCATCGAAAGCTATTCCAAAACCGGGCTGGAAAACCCCGCGATCATCATCGACACCAACCACTCCAATTCGGGCAAACAGTACAAACAGCAGATCCGCATCGTGGAGGAAGTCCTCAACAACCGCCTGTACGACAAGGATTTCAAGAAATACGTCAAGGGATTCATGATCGAAAGCTTCCTCGAAGAGGGGAATCAGAAAGAGGACATCGTGTACGGCAAGTCGATCACCGACGCCTGTCTCGGCTGGGCGGATACCGAACGGCTCATCCTCGACGTCGCAAACAAAGTCTAAACGGTCGGAGGCGCGCATGAAAGTTTCTTATCTCGGCCCGGACGGCAGTTACAGTTCCCTCGCCTCGCGCGCGCTCGTGCCCGGGGCGGAGCTTGTCCCGTGCAAAAGTTTTTACGAAGCGGCGGAAAAATTAAAATCGGGCGAAACGCATTACGCGGTTCTGCCCGTTGAAAACACGCTGCAGGGCGCGGTCACGCAAAACCTCGATCTTCTGTATGCGAACCCCGGGCTTTACGCCGTAAAGGAATACCTTCTGAAGATCGAACACCGCCTCATCGCGAAAAACGGCGCGCGCCTTTCCGGCATCGGGCGGGTGTTTTCGCATCAGCAGGCGATCCTGCAATGCGGCAGGTTTCTGGCGGAAAACCTTTCGGGCGCGCAGGTCGTATATACCGATTCGACAGCCGAAGGGGTCTCGCACGTCGAGAACATGACGGACGCGGCGATCGTCGGCGCGCACGTGCGCGCGGAGGGCTTTTCCTTCCTGACCGAAAACATTGCGGACGAAAAGAAAAATTATACCCATTTTCTGCTCGTGGCGAACGGTGAAGGCGAACTGCCCGCGCACTCATCCCGCATATATTTTGCGGCGACCTGCCCGCACGAACCGGGGTCTCTTCTCAAAATGCTGCAAATTCTGGCGGCGTTCGATTTCAATATGACGAAGATCGAGTCGCGGCCGATCAAAAATTCCCCGGGCGAATACTGCTTTTTCATCGAATTCGAAGGGGACAGGGCTGCGGACGACGTGCGCGTCGTGCTTGCGCGGCTCAAAGCCTATACGAAAAATTTCAACCTGTTGGGCTGTTACTGAAAAGCGCCTTGCGCGTCCTCCGCGCGGCGCTTGCCCTTTATTCGGGGCATTCATCGCATTCCGGACAGCGCGCAGAGCCCGAGGCATATCAAAAAAGCGGCAATGCCCTGCGCGAATTTGAACAAGAGGAAAACGCCCGTCTTCGCGCCCGCTCTTTTCAGGTAGACGAGTTGCTGTGCGAGGATGCACGCCCCGCCGAACGTGATGAGGAACGCCGCGATCGGCAGCGCGGAAACGCCCGCGCCCGCGAGTTCGCCGCATCCGTGGGTCACTTCCAAAAGCCCCGCGGCGAACGCGCCGCCCGCGCCTTTTACGCCGAGCGCGGAAAAGAGCTTCTCCGAAAGCCATATCAGCGGCGAGAGAAGTTTGACCGCCGCAAGCATTTCGGCCAGCACGTAAAACAGGGCGATGAATCCGCCCACGCACAGGATGGAGGTAATGCCTCCGTAAACGCTCTCGTAGAGGATGTTGTCCGCCCGCGCGGCGCGCGGCGCCGCGGCGGGCGCCGCTTGTTTTTTGCGGAAACGCGCGGCGATCAGCGATACGGCGATCACGGCGATCAGGTGCGATGCAAACAGGATCGCGCCGCACGCGGCGCTCTGAAACATCGCGGCGCCCACGCTTCCGATGACGAACATCGGGCCGGATGTGGAACACAGCGCGCCCGCGAAGGCTGCGTCCTTTTTTTCGATCAGTCCGTTTTCCGCAAGGTCGCAGACGACGCGGCTGCCCACGGGATAGCCCGAAAGGGCGCTCATGAAAAAGCAATAGGACGCCGCGCCCGGCAGGCGGAACGCTTTGCGCATGAGCGGAGACAGCTTTTCGGCCGTTTTCGCGACCGCTCCGAGTTTCGTCAGAAGCGCCGTCAGCACGAAAAACGGGAACAGCGACGGCACGACGGAAACAAGCCATATTCTGAGCCCCGCGAGGCATGCGGCGGCATATCGCTGCGGCGAAAGGGCGAGCATCGCCGTTGCGGCGAGTATGGCGGCGGAAGCCGCGGCTGCGGGCAGATTTTTCCGCACCCTTTTTGAGGGGCGCGCGTGAGAGGCATACATACTCTATATTTTTATGGACGAGGAGAAAAGAATATGAAAAAGAAACTTGGATTCGCGCTCGGCGCGGGCGGCGCGCGGGGCATCGCGCACATCGGCTTTTTGCAGGCGATGGACGAGGCGGGCATCCGCCCCGATTTTGTTTCGGGGTCTTCCATGGGCAGCATCGTCGGCGCATGTTACTGCAAGGGAATGAAGCCTTCCGAAATGCTCGACATCGTGCGCGAACTCAAAACTTTCGATATCGTCGATTTCGGATTGTCGCCGATCACCAAACTCGGGCTGGTCAAATGGACGAAGGTGCGGAAAATGATGTCGGGATTTTTGGACGACTGCGACTTTTCCGCGCTGGAGATCCCGTTTTCCTGCGTGGCGGTCGATTTGATAAGCGGCAGCCCCGTCACGTTTACGGAAGGGAGCGTCGTCGACGCCGTGCTGGCGTCCAGCTCCATGCCCACGGTGTTCCGCCCCGTGGAAAAGGACGGGATGCTCCTCGTGGACGGAGGTGTGCTGTGCCGCGTACCCGTCAGGCAGGTCAAAGACCTCGGCGCGGATGTCACGGTCGCGGTGGACGTGCTCGGCAAAGTCCGTCCCGTCGAAAAAGTACCCAACGTCATTTCCCTCATCATGCGCACGTATGACGTCATGGACGCGGCGAAAACAGCGACCCAAAAGCGTTCCGCCCGGAAATATTGCGACCTTTGGCTCGAACCCGACATGGGCGATATCAGCCAGTACCGCATCCGCTTCGATCAGTCTGTATACGATGCGGGATATTACTGCGGCATGAATAACGCGGAAAAAATAAAAAACCTGTTGGAAAACTGACCGTATGGAGAATTTGTTCACGAATTTACACAGCGAACTCAAACCGCTGGCGGAAAGGATGCGCCCGAAAACATTGGACGAATTTGTCGGGCAGCGCCACATACTCGGGGAGGGGAAACTCCTCAACAGGCTCATCCGGGCGAAAAAAGTTCCGAGCTGTATATTTTACGGCCCTCCGGGAACGGGAAAGACCACGCTTGCGAGGATCATCGCGGAAAATACGGGCGGGAAGTTCGTCATGATGAATGCGATCTCGAGCGGGGTGGCGGACGTCAAAGCCGTGATCGACGAGGCGAAAAAATCCTTCGAGATGTTCGGCAAAAAGACCTATCTCCTGCTGGACGAATGCCACAGGTGGAGCAAGTCGCAGAGCGATACATTATTGGAAGTGCTGGAATCGGGGAAACTGATCCTGATAGGTTCGACGACGGAATCGCCGAATTACAGCATGACGCGCGCGATCGTAAGCCGCTGCACGCTGTTCGAATTCAGACCGGTCGGCGCAGACGACATCAAGCGCGCGTTGAAAAGGGCGATCGGCGACGAAAGGGGATTAAAGGCCTATAACATAAAGATCGACGACGAAGCCATGACGTACTTTGCGGTTGCCTGCGCGGGCGACGTGCGCAGCGCGCTCAACGGGCTCGAACTCGGCGTTCTCACCACGCCCCCGAGCAAAGACGGCGGGATCGTTATCACCGTGGAGATCGCCGCGGAATGCCTGCAGAAAAAGGCGCTGAGCCTGAACGAGGACGTGTTCTATCACATTTTGAGCGCTTTCTGCAAGAGCCTTCGCGGCAGCGACGCGACGGCGGCGCTGTACTATGCGAACCGCCTGATCGAAGCGGGGTGCGAGCCGCAGCTTCTGGCGAGGCGCACGATCGTGCATGCGAGTGAGGACTGCTGTTCGGCAAAGGCTCTGAACACCGCCTGCAACGCTCTGTACGCGCTGAACAATCTGGGTATGCCGGAGGGGAACATCGTGTTGTCGCAGGCGATCATCGAAGTGTGCGAAGCGCCAAAAACCAACCGCGTTGTCGTAGCGATGGGGCGGGCGATCGACGACGCGCGCAACCACCCCGACGACAACATACCCGATTATTTGAAAAATCACACGGAAGCGAGCAAGCGGTATAAATATCCCCACGATTACGGCGGTTGGGTGGAACAGCAATACCTGCCCGATTCGCTGAAAGACAGGGATTATTTCGCCCAAGACGACAAAGGGTTCAAACATTAAAAGGGCATCGGCCGGCGCATCCGCGCGGACTGCGGAACTGTGCGCGGCGGCGGGAAATCAGAAAACGGGTGAAAAATGGCAGACCATATCGAGATCCGCGGCGCGCGGGTACACAATCTGAAAAATATAAACGTGGACGTGCCTTTGAACGAGATCGTAGGGATCGCGGGCGTATCCGGTTCGGGAAAATCTTCGCTCGCGCTGGGCGTGCTCTATGCGGAGGGATCGCGCCGCTATCTCGAAGCTCTTTCCACGTATACGCGGCGGCGCATGACGCAGGCGGCAAAGGCGCAGGTGGACGAGATTTTGTACGTTCCCGCGGCGCTCGCGCTGCACCAGCGCCCCGCCGTGCCGGGGATACGCAGCACGTTCGGCACGGGCACGGAACTTCTGAACAGTCTGCGTCTCATGTATTCGCGCCTGGCGAGCCACCGCTGCCCGAACGGGCATTACCTTCCGCCGACGCTCGCCGTCGCCGCGGAAAAAGAACTCGTCTGCCCCGAATGCGGCGCAAAGTTCTACGCGCCGTCCGCAGAGGAACTCGCCTTCAACAGCAGCGGCGCCTGCCCGACGTGCGGGGGGACGGGCATCGTGCGTACGGTCGACAGGAGCACGCTCGTGCCCGACGACGGCCTGACCATAGACGAGGGCGCGGTCGCGCCCTGGAACACGCTCATGTGGTCTCTGATGACGGACGTGTGCCGCGCGATGGGCGTGCGCACGGACGTGCCGTTCAGAGATCTGACGGACAGGGAAAAGGACATCGTGTTCAACGGCCCTGCCGAAAAGAAGCATATCCTGTACCGCGCGAAAAATTCGGACGTCGCCACAGAACTCGATTTCACGTTCTATAATGCCGTGTATACGGTGGAAAACGCGCTGTCCAAAGTAAAGGACGAGAGCGGCATGAAGCGCGTCGAACGCTTTTTGAAACAGGAAGCCTGCCCCGACTGCGGCGGTACGCGCCTGAGCGAAAAAGCGCGCGCGCCGCGCCTTTGCGGCATTTCCCTCGACGAGGCGTGCCGCATGACGCTGACCGATCTGACCGATTGGGTGAACGGCGTCCCCGCGGGCCTGCCCGAAGAGATGCGCCCGATGGCCGAGAGCATCTGCGAATCTTTCCGCACGTCGGCGAAACGTCTGAAAGATCTCGGGCTCGGGTATCTCGCGCTCGACCGCGCCTCGGCCACCCTTTCCACGGGGGAGCGGCAGCGCATGCAACTCGCGCGCGCCGTCCGCAACCGCACGACGGGCGTGCTGTACGTGCTCGACGAACCGTCCGTCGGCCTGCATCCCGTCAATATCGCGGGGCTCGTCGACGTCATGCGCGACCTCGTCGCCGACGGCAACTCCGTCGTACTGGTCGACCACGACACGCAGATCCTGGGCGTGTCCGACCATATCATCGAAATGGGGCCGGGGGCGGGCGCGGACGGCGGCTTCGTCATCGCGCAGGGTACGGTCGCCGAGATCGCGAAGAACGCCAATTCGAAGATCGGCCCTTACCTGGATCGCGCGCAGACGGAAAAATTGCGCCCGCGGACGCCCGCCGGAGAGTTGTTCGCGGAAGGCGAGATCCGTCTGTCCACGGGCGCGGTCCACACGGTCAGGCCCTTGGAAGTGCGCATACCGAAGGGCAGGCTCACCGTCGTGACGGGGGTATCCGGTTCGGGCAAAACGACGCTTATCCTCGAAAGCCTGATCCCCGCGCTCGAAGCGAAGATACAGGGCAAGCGCCTGCCGGGGCATGTCCGCTCGGTCGAAGCGGAAGGGATCGGGCAGGTTAAACTCATAGACGCCACGCCCATCGGCATAAACGTGCGTTCGACGGTCGCGACGTACGCGAACGTGCACGACGAATTGCGCAAAATATTTGCGCGCACGGCGGATGCGAAGGCGCGCGGGTACAAGGCGGGGGATTTTTCGTACAATACGGGAAAGCTCCGCTGCCCCGTCTGCGACGGCACGGGCGAAGTCAGCCTCGACGTGCAGTTTTTGCCCGACGTAGACATTCCCTGCCCCGAATGCCGCGGTTCACGCTATGCGAAGGAAGCGTATTCGGTGCGGTTCAAAACCAAGGGAGGGGAAGAACTTTCCCTGCCCGAGGTCATGGCGATGAGCGTGCATACGGCGCTCTCCGCCTGCCGCGATATGGAACTCGTATGCAGGCGGCTGCAGGTTCTCGACGATCTCGGGCTCGGGTATCTCACCCTCGGGGAAGCGACGCCGAGCCTGTCGGGCGGAGAGGCGCAGCGGCTCAAACTTGCGAGCGAGATGGGCAGGGCGCAGCAGGATTCCGTGTTCGTGTTCGACGAACCGACGATCGGGCTGCACCCGCTGGACGTAAAGACGCTCACGGGCGTGTTCGGGTCGCTGCTCGATCACGGCGCGACGGTCATCGTGATAGAACACGATCTCGACGTCATCCGCAACGCCGACTATATCGTGGATATGGGCCCGGGCGGCGGCAAAGAAGGGGGGACGGTCGTCGCGTGCGGCACGCCCGAAGATATCAGAAACGCCCCAGAGAGCAAAACGGGCAGGTTCATTTAGAGCATCGCGGCGCATCCGGGAAGGAATTCACGAAAACGGCAAAAGAAAAAGAGTTAAAGCCCAAATATTTGACAAAAACCGCTCCTTTGCGGTATAATGATTCATATATTCGACAAAAAAGAGGAGAGAGAGCATGATCAAACTCATCCGCGGCGGCTGTTATTACATGAACGGTTCGCTCGTCAAGGAAAATCAGGCGTTTCTTACGGCGGCGCAAAAGGAATCGGCGCGCAAAGGCACGATGTCTTACCGTATCCTGAAAGAGCACAACAGGGGAGACGAGGACAACCTCAAAATCAAATTCGACGCGATCGCTTCGCACGACATCACTTATGTCGGCATCATCCAGACGGCGAAGGCGAGCGGGCTGAAAGAGTTCCCTCTTTCCTACACGCTCACCAACTGCCACAACTCGCTGTGCGCGGTCGGCGGCACGATCAACGAGGACGACCACGTTTTCGGCCTTTCCGCGGCGAAAAAATACGGCGCGAACTTTGTTCCGCCCCATCTTGCGGTCATCCACCAGTACATGCGCGAGATGGAAGCCAAAGTCGGCCGCATGATCCTCGGCAGCGACTCGCACACCCGCTACGGCGCGCTCGGCACGATGGCGGTCGGCGAGGGCGGCCCCGAGCTTGTCAAGCAGATCTTGAATCAGACCTACGACATCAGGCGCCCCGAAACGGTCGCGGTGTACCTGCGCGGCAACCTGAAAAAGGGCGTCGGCCCGCAGGACGTGGCGATCGCCCTGTGCGGCGCGGTGTTCAAAAACGGTTTCGTCAAAAATAAGATCCTCGAATTCGTCGGCCCGGGCATCAAAAACCTCTCCATGGATTACCGCAACGGCATCGACGTGATGACGACGGAAACGGCATGCCTCTCTTCCATTTGGGAGACGGACGAAAAGACGCGGGAATATTATAGCATCCACGGCAGGGAAAAGGACTATAAGGAATTGAAGCCTTCCGATCCCGCATATTACGACTACGGCATCACGATCAACCTTTCGACCATCGAGCCGATGATCGCGCTCCCGTTCCACCCGAGCAACGCCTATACCGTCCGCGAACTTCTGGAGCACCCTTACGAGATCCTTTCCGAAGTGGAAGCTGCGGGCAGAAAACTCAAAGGGGACGATTCGTTCACCCTCACAGACAAGATCAAAGACGGAAGGATATATGTAAACCAGGGCATCATTGCGGGCTGCGCGGGCGGCATGTACGAAAACATCGCCGAAGCGTATGAAATTTTGAAGGGCAAATCCACGGGCGCGGGCGAATTTTCGCTCAGCGTGTATCCTTCCTCCCAGCCCGTTTACAAAGCGCTGGTCGAAAACGGCTATATCGGCGGGCTCATGGATGCGGGCGCGATCGTTAAAACGGCGTTCTGCGGGCCCTGCTTCGGCGCGGGCGACGTGCCCGCCAACAACGGGCTTTCCATCCGCCATACGACGCGCAACTTCGAAAGCCGCGAGGGCAGCAAGCCCGCGGCGGGGCAGCTTGCGGCGGTCGCGCTCATGGACGCGCGTTCGATCGCGGCGACGGCCGCGAACGGCGGGTATCTCACGCCCGCGACGGAAGCGGAGTTCACCAAAAAAGTCAAAAAATATTTCTTCGATTCCGAAATTTACAAAAACCGCGTCTATCGCGGCGCGGGCAAGGCGGAAAAAGACGCCGAGCTCGTCTACGGCCCGAACATTGCGGACTGGCCGAAGATGATCCCGCTCGGCAGAAACGTGCTCATCAAGGCGGTCAGCGTCATCAACGACCCCGTCACCACGACGGACGAACTCATCCCTTCGGGCGAAACTTCTTCTTACCGTTCCAACCCGTTGAAACTTGCGGAATTTGCGCTTTCCCGCAAAGACCCCGCATACGTCGGCAAGGCGAAGGAAGTCAAGGCGGACGAAGAAGCGCGCCGCGAGACGGGCAAACTCCCCGAACACGTCCTCAAAAAAGTGGAAAAGCTCAATATTTCCGAAGAGGGCACGATCTACGGCAGCTGCGTCGTGGCGGTCAAACCCGGCGACGGCTCCGCGCGCGAACAGGCGGCTTCCTGCCAGCGCGTGCTCGGCGGCATCGCCAACATCGCCAGGGAATACGCGACAAAGCGTTACCGCAGCAACCTCATCAACTGGGGGATGCTGCCCTTCACGGCGGAAAAACTGCACTTCAAGGTGGGGGATTATATCTATATCGAAAACATCGACCGCTATATCCGCGACGGTGCGGAAAAGATCCCCGCAAAACAGTTGAGCGGCGGCAACGTCAAGGACATCGAACTTTCCGTCGGGTCTCTTACGCAGGACGAAAAGAACATCATCCTCAAAGGCTGCCTGATCAACTTCAACGCGGCGCGCTGAAAAAGGTAACGAAGATCAAAATAAAAAGGGAGGTTTCGGCTCATGCTCACATTGTCAGATTATAAAAACGCGATCGATCTCGTTTATAAGCCGAAGCCGCCCTTTACTTTATCCGAAGAGGAAAAGAGCGCGATCTGCGACGAAATGCTGGGCGTGCTTTTGGAAGAGCGCAACGAGATCGCCGCATTCAGTTATCCTTATAAAGTCAAGCGCGATCTGATTTGGGGGTATCTCAATCAAAGGATGCCCAATCCCGTCAGCGCGCGCTTTCTGGAGATACAGGATAAACTCTTTTGGGCGGAAACGGTGGAAAACGGCATCGTGTCCTTATCCTCTCTCGAATTTGACAGGGGGATCGCCCTTTGGCAGGGGGATATCACACGCCTGGCCGCCGACGCCGTCGTGAATGCCGCGAACAGCGCTTTGCTCGGCTGTTTCATCCCGCATCACAAGTGCATCGACAACGTCATCCATTCCCGTGCGGGCGTGCAGCTTCGGCTGGACTGTTCCCGCATCATGGGCATGCAGGGCGAGCCGGAGCCTGCGGGCTGTGCGAAGATCACCCTCGGGTACAATCTCCCCGCAAAGTACGTCATCCATACCGTCGGCCCGATGGTCGGCGTCAAACCGACGGAAACGGACGCGAGGACGCTTCGGAACTGCTATGTTTCCTGCCTGAACCTCGCGCGGGAAATGAACCTGAAAAGCATCGCGTTCTGCTGTATCTCGACGGGCGTTTTCGGGTATCCGAACGACGAAGCCGCGGAGATCGCCGTCGGAGCGGTCAGGAACTGGCTGCTGGAAACGGGGTACGACATCAAAGTCGTGTTCGACGTATTTCTGGATAAAGACCGCGCGATCTATGCCGACATCCTGAAAAATTTATGACCGCCGAAGCAAAGAACCCCTCGTATGGCCGCCGAAACAAAGAGTTTCGCGTACGACCGCCGAAACAAAGAGCTTTGCGTACGACCGTCGAAGCAAAGAGCTTCGGTAGGGTGTTTTGAAAATTTATAAAAAGCAAAACAAAACCCCGCCGCGCGGAATTTCCGCGCGGCGGGGTTCGTACAAATACCCGTGTCGGCCCCTTTATCGGGCGGCGTGAGCGCCTGCCGCGAGCATCTTTTCGGGGCGGGCGGGACGCTCTTTCGCGGGTTTTCCGCTCCGCTTGATGCGGGCGTAATACTTTTCAAACTCTTTCATGCGTTCGCGCATGTGTTCGTAGCCGGGTTCTTCGACCGCGCAAACGCTCTCCGTGCGCGAAAACCTGTCGCCGATGAAGGCGGGTTCGGCGGCGCGGCGGTAAGTAAAGTCGATGATAAGCAGGATGGACGCGGCGAGGCACACGGCGGCCGCCGTCAGGATGATCGTTCGCTTTTTCATGCCCGCAGTATGTGCGTAAAATTTTGTTTTATGCCGTCAAACGCTTGCTTTTTGCGCTGCGGGCGGATATAATATAGAGCGGAATTTAAACTTGAGTCGAAGGGTTCGCCCGACGGCAAAGGGGAGATACATAAAGTCTTTGGCAGCAAAGATTCGCGCCTCCTTTTTGCGTTGCGGGCAAAAGGGAGGCTTTTTATGTCGGAAACCAGGCTGGCGGTGGTCAGCATCATCAACGAATCGATGGACAGTTCCGAAAAGATGAACGCGCTTCTGCGCGATTTCGGGGAATACATCGTGGGCAGGATGGGCATACCGTATAAACTGAAAGGGGTTTTCGTACACGTCATCGTCATCGACGCGCCGCAGGAGATCATCAACGCTCTGACCGGCAAACTCGGCATGATCGAAGGGGTGTCCGCAAAGACCTTGTTTTCCAAATATTAAAGCGCCTTTTGCCTGCGGCAAGTTTGAAAATTTTTTCAAAGGAGATTTGTAGGATGAAAAAGACATTTGCCGCGGCCATGTCCGCGGTCATGCTCGCGCTCGGCGCTTTTGCGTTTGCGGCATGCGACAACGGCGGAGACGCCGACAAGGTAACGCTTTCCGCTCTCCCCGGCGAGAGCGACGTCGTCGCCGTGCTTCAAAAGGCGGAGGCGGACGGCACGGAGGCATACGGCGTCCTCGGCGAGCCTTCGCTCACCAACGGCCAGGCGAAGGTGCCTTCCACAGAGGTCGTGATCGATTTCCAGAAGGAATGGAAAGAGCTGACGGGGTTTGACGGGTATCCGCAGGCGTCCCTGATCGCAAGGACGAGCTTTGCGCAGGAGAACCCCGAATTTATCGCAGAACTTACGGAAGCCGTTTCGGGGAATGCGGAATGGCTCGCCGTCGAAGCGAATGTCCGCAGTTTCGAACAGGCGCTTGCAACGTATAACGAGGAGAACCCCGGCGAGGAGACGGCGCTCGCGGGGAATACCTATACCGCCGAAACGATCGAACGCTGCAACCTCGGGTATCAGAGCGCGCAGGAAGTAAAAGATTCGGTCAAAGATTATCTCGGGCGGCTGGGTACGGCCCCCGACGACGGGTTTTTCTACGATCCGTCCGCCGCGGACGGGCAGGCGGAAACTTCCGGGGAGACAAACGTCGTGGATATCTACATGCCCGACGGCACGCCCGCCTTTGCCGTCGCGAACGTCTTTACGGAAGGATTGGAGATCGACGGATATACGGTGAACTTCCATATCCTTCAGGCGAGCCAGATCGGCACGATCTTCTCTTCGCATGACGATGCGGATCTCGCGATCATGCCGACGATCGGCGCGGCGACCAATTATTCCAAAGGGGTGGGGATACAGCTTGTTTCCACGAACGTGTTCGGCAATCTGTATATCGCGGCCGTCAATTCCGACGTTCAAACGTTGGAAGATCTGAAAGGCAAAACGATCAACACGCCTTCCGCGTCCACGACGGTTCAGCTCCTGCAATATCTGCTGAAGGAAAACGGCATCGAATATGTTGCCTGAACGGGCATAGTCCGCATATGAACGGTAAAGCAAAAAAAATCGTACTGAATATTTTATTCCCCGTACTCGTCGCAGCGGCCGTGTTCATCGTCTGGGCGATCGCCGCGGCGGCGATCGGGGCGTCTCTGATACTGCCGTCCCCGGCCGACGCGGTGCGGGAGTTTTTTGCGTACTTTGCCGACCCCGATTTCTGGCGCGCCGCGGGGAACACGATGTGGCGCTCCGTCTATTCCTTTGCGATTTCGTTCGTGCTTGCGCTTGCGGCGGCGGTGATTTCGAAAAGATTTTCTGCCGCACGCAGGCTGATCGATCCGTTTGTCGCTTTCATCCGCTCGATCCCCACGATGTCGGTCATACTCATTTTCATCATCTGGCTCAACCCCGTAAACGCGCCGGCGGCCGTCGCCGTCATCGTCATTTTCCCTACGCTTTATTCGTCCTTTTCCGCGGCGATCGCGGGGGTGGATCCAAAACTCGTGCAGATGTGCAAAGTGTACGGCGTGCGCCCGAAAGATCGATTATTTAAACTGTATCTGCCGAACATGGCGGCGGGGATCTTCGAAGGGAGCGCGAGCGGTTTTTCCCTGAATATCAAGCTGGTCATCGCGGCGGAGGCGCTTGCGCAGACGGCGCGCAGCATAGGAAGCATGATGAGTTTTTCAAAAGCGCTCCTCGAAACGGAAAAACTTTTTGCGCTTACGATCGCCGCGGTCATCCTTTCGGTCGTGTGCGAGTGGATCATCCGGCTGATCGGCAGGGCGGTGATAAAATGGAAATAAACGGCTTTTCCGCAAAGAATATAAAGTTTCAAAATATTTCGAAAAAATACGGGAACACGCCCGTCTACGAAAATTTTTCCCTCGAAATCGAAGAGGGGAAGATCACCTGCCTTCTGGGCGCGAGCGGGTGCGGCAAAACCACGCTTCTGAACATGCTCGCGGGGCTTACGCCTTACGAGGGGAAAATAGAGAACGTGCCCGAGCGCATTTCTTATATTTTTCAGGAGGAGCGGCTTTTGCCCAACCTCACGGTAAAGCAGAACGTGGCGCTCGTGCTCGGCAAAAACGCAGACGGAAAGAAAATTTCCGAAATGCTCGGAAAGGTGGAGCTTTCGGGCAAGGAGAACGCGTACCCCTCCGAACTTTCGGGCGGGCAGGCGCAGCGTGTATCCATAGCGCGCGCGTTCGCGTACCCTTCGGGGCTGATTTTGATGGACGAACCCTTTTCGTCCCTCGACACGGCGCTCAAAATACGTCTGATCGGCGTGTTCTGCCGCCTTTGGCAGGAGGAAAGGCGCACGGCGGTGTTCGTCACCCACGATGCGGAAGAGGCATACATGCTCGCCCACCGCGCGGTATTGTTAAAGGACGGAAAAATCGCGGCGGATATCGGCGAAAACTCGCCCGTCCCCCGGCCTTACGGAGAAAATTCTCCGTTCAAACAGAAAATACTTGCCGAAATGCTCAAAAGCGAATGATCCGGCAGGATGGCTCGGCAAACGGTCAAAAAGAGGCATTTTTTTGTTAATCGGCAAAACATGCCTCTTTTGTCTTGTAAAAAAGAGAAAAATATGGTATATTTAAGACAGGCTCTATAAGTTTCGGCAGGGAGATGATATTTTGAAAACATTGTTCGTATCCGATCTTGACGGTACGTTGCTGACTATCAAAGAGCGCGTTTCCGAATACAGCCTGGAACACCTGAATACGCTCATAGACGGTGGCATGCCGTTCACATACGCCACGGCGCGCTCGCTCAATTCGGCGGCAAAGGCGTGTTGGGGGCTTCGGCAGAACCTGCCCGTCATCCTGTACAACGGAGCGGTCATTATGGAACCGTCCGACCGAAAAATGCTGTATAACAATCATTTTAACGGCGGGCAGCTGCTGTATCTGAAAGAATTGTTCGCAAAACACGACGTGTGGCCGCTCGTCTACTCGTTCCACGGAGAAACAGAGCGCGTTTCCTGGGTAACGGAAAAAGAAACGCCGGGCATGCGCCGGTATCTCGACCGCCGCCGCGGAGATCCCAGGCTCAATCCGCTTCACGTAAGGGAAGATATCCGCGGGGACGACATTTTTTATTTCAATTGCATCGGCAGGAAGGAAGATCTCGACGCCCTGCACGAAGAGGTGGAAAACAGCCTCGACATGAAGTGTATTTACGAAAAGGAAACGTATCAGACCGATTACTGGTGCGAGATCATGCCGAAGAGCACTTCGAAAGGCGCGGCGGCGAAACAGCTCAAAGCCATTCTCGGGGCGGAAAAAATGGTGGCGTTCGGCGACGGCATCAACGATTACGACCTCTTCCGCGAAGCGGACGAAAGTTACGCCGTGATGAACGCCGACGAAAAACTGAAAGAGATGGCGACCGGGGTGATCGGTTACAGCGAAGAGGACGGCGTCGTAAAATTCCTCATGGAAAATTTAAACAGATATTTATAACCGTTAAAGGAGAAGAATTGAATATGGCAAAAGAAAAGGCGAAAAAAGAGAAGAAAAAAAGTTCGTTTTGGAAAGACTTTAAGGCGTTTATTTCGCGCGGCAATATCGTAGACCTTGCGGTCGCGGTCGTCGTCGGCGCCGCGTTTACGGCGATCGTGAACAGTTTGGTCAACGACATCATCAAACCGCTGATCACATTGCTGTTCGGCGGAGAAGACATGAGCGATCTCGTCGTCGTGCTCAGAACCATCGTAGACCCCGATACGAACGAGATCGTCGATACGATCACTTTGAATTACGGAAATCTCATCATGGCGATACTCACGTTCCTCATCGACGCGTTCGTCATATTCACCGTGTTGCGCATCGTGCGCAACGCACAGCGCAAGCTGAAAGAGGGAGCGGAGGCGCTCAAACAAAAAATGACGAAAGACGGGGCTTCGGAAGAGGAAGCGCAGCCCGTCGCGGAAGCGGCCGCTCCGGCCGTGCCTGCGGAACCGCCCAAACCCACGACCGAAGAGTTGCTCGCGGAAATACGCGATCTCCTGAAAGAGAATGCCGAGCTCAAAAAAACGGCGGCCGTCTCCGCGGAGGCTGACAACGTTGCGGAACGCCCCGCGCAAGAATGATTTTAAACCCGAAAAGGACGGCTGTACCGTCCTTTTTTTTGTTTCGTGCCGTCTGCGCCGCCGCGGGCGAAAAATAGCGATAAAATTTTCGCAAAAAGTACCCGCAAACAGTTTTTGAAACGCAAAGTTTGTGGTATAATTTATCCGTCACAGGTGCGGGCGCTATATTTTGTCGTACGCGCATATGCGCATTTAAAAAGCGAGCGCGGGTATCCCGTTTCTGAACAGGATAAAAAACAGGTATAGGTTGAGCACGATCAGCACGGGCACGAGTATCATCAAAAGCAGGCTGTCCGTGCGGAATTTTGTCACGAACATCGCGGTATACACCGCCGCCGCGCCGCCGAGCAGGGATGCGATAATAAGTTTCGCGTCGGCCGCGGCCGCGCGTTCTCCGCGTTCGTCGCGCCGCTTTTTTTGGGTCTTTACGAGAAGAAACCCGTACAGGTTGATCGCGGCGATATAGACGGCGGCAAGGATATATAATAAAAGCATATTGTTCCCCCGCGGAAGAGTATGCGCAGTATACAATCGGATTATGAACGGAGGTTATGAATATGGCAAAAGTTGCGATCCTCATGGGCAGCAAGTCTGACTTTCCCGTCGTCAGGCCTGCGGCCGAAGTGATCAGAAAATTCGGCGCGGAATGCGAAGTGCGGGTCATCTCCGCCCACCGCACGCCCGATACGGCGCACGAGTTCGCCGCGAATGCGGAAAAGAACGGCACGGAAGTCATCATCTGCGCGGCGGGCAAAGCCGCGCACCTCGGCGGGGTCATCGCCGCATATACGACCCTTCCCGTCATCGGGCTTCCCGTCAAGACGGATATGATGGGCGGGCTCGACAGCCTCCTTTCCATCGTGCAGATGCCCTCGGGCATCCCCGTTGCGACGGTAGGGGTGAACGGCGGAGAAAACGCCGGGCTTCTGGCGCTGCAAATTCTTTCTTTGCGCTATCCCGACATCGCGGAAAAACTCAAAGGTTATAAAAAGCAGATGGCGGAAAAGATCGCCGCCGACGACGCCGCGTTGCAGGCGGAACTCAAAAATATTTAACGATTGCGAAAATCATCGGAGGTAAAATAAGATGAAAAAAGGCGAGCAGCTTTACGAAGGCAAGGCGAAAAAGGTGTTTGCGACGGACGATCCCGATATCGTCATCGTGGACTACAAAGACGACGCGACCGCGTTCAACGGGCTCAAAAAGGGCACGATCGCGGGCAAGGGCGTCATCAACAACAAAATGAGCAACATGATGTTCCGCATCATGGAACAGCACGGCATCCCCACGCATTTTGTAGAGGAGCTTTCCGACCGCGAAACGGCGGTCAAAAAAGTGCAGATCGTGCCCCTCGAAGTCATCATCCGCAACACGGCGGCGGGCAGCTTTTCCAAGCGTTACGGCGTGCCCGAAGGCAAAAAACTCCCCGTGACCGTTTTCGAATTCAGCTACAAAAACGACGATCTCGGAGACCCGCTCATCAACGACTATCACGCGCTCGCCATGGAGCTTGCGACCCCCGAAGAGATCGAAACGATCAAGCGCATGGCGTTCAAGGTCAACGACGTCATGAAGGAATTTTTCGCCTCGCTCAACATCGACCTCATCGACTTCAAGCTCGAGTTCGGCAGATTCAAAGGGCAGATCATCCTCGCGGACGAAATTTCACCCGACACCTGCCGTTTCTGGGATATGACCACCGGCGAAAAACTGGATAAGGACAGGTTCAGGAGAGATCTCGGCGGCGTAGAGGACGCATACAAAGAAGTATTCGCCCGTCTCACCGGCGGCAACAAGTGAGCCGCTCTTTTATGTACGAAAGAGATCTGAAAGCGCCGTTCGACTGCATGCACGAAGAGTGCGGCGTTTTCGGCGTATACTCCGGCGAAACGCGCAATGTGGCGCACACCGCGTATTACGGACTGTTTGCCCTGCAGCACAGGGGGCAGGAGAGCGCGGGCATCGCCGTGGCTTATGCCGACAAAATACAGTATTACAAGGGGATGGGCCTCGTTTCCGACGTGTTTGCGGGCGGCAGGCTCGATACCCTTCCCGAAGGCGACATCGCGATCGGGCACGTCCGCTATTCCACGACGGGCGCGAGCCTGTCCGTCAACGCGCAGCCCGTCGTTTTTACGGGCAAGTGCGGCAAAACGGCGCTGGCGCACAACGGGAATCTGACAAACACGAAACAGCTGCGCGAAGAACTGATCGCCGACAACGCCGTCTTTCAGACGAGCATCGACTCCGAAGTTATGGCGCTGCTCATCAACAAGTACAGCGACGGCGACATCGTGAAAGGGGTGCTCGCCGCCTGCGAACGCATCCGCGGGTCTTACGCGCTCGTCGTGATGACGGCGGATAAGCTCATCGCCGTGCGCGACCCGTACGGCGTGCGCCCGCTCGTGCTCGGCAAAAACATCGACGATACGGTCGTCGCCAGCGAAACGTGCGCGCTCGACGCGGTCGGCGCGGGGTACGTGCGCGACGTAAAGCCCGGCGAAGTCGTCGTCATCGATTCGCAGGGCGAACATTCGTATTTTTTGGATACGAAGGGCAAAAAGCCCGCCGCATGTATCTTCGAATACGTCTATTTCGCCCGCCCCGACAGCGTCATCGACGGGTTGAGCGTCTATCAGGCGCGCAAAGAGGCGGGGCGCATTCTCGCGCGTTCCAATCCGCATATCGAGGCGGACATCGTCAGCGGCGTGCCCGATTCGGGGTTGGTCGCGGCGCGGGGATATTCCGAAGTTTCGGGCATTCCATGCGTGGAGGCGCTCGCCAAAAACCGCTATGTGGGCAGGACGTTCATCCAGCCCGACCAGCATATGCGCGAGCACAGCGTCAGCGTGAAGATGAACGCGCTGCGCGCGAACATCGAGGGTAAGCGCGTCATCATCATCGACGATTCGATCGTGCGCGGCACGACCAGCCGCAAGATCGTCAAAATGCTGCGCGACGGCGGCGCGAAGGAAGTGCACATGATGGCCTGTTCTCCCGTCGTGAAGCATCCGTGCCACCTCGGCATCGATATCGAAACGTATTCCCAGCTCATCGGCGCAAATAAAACCGTCGAAGAGATCCGCGAATACATCGGCGCGGATTCGCTCACTTACATGACGGCGGAAGGGCTGAAAGAGGCGTGCAAAGGCGCGGCTTACGGCTTCTGCACGGGGTGCTTTGACGGAAAATATCCCTATCCGCTCGAATTTGATCGGGCGGACAAACATAAATTCGAATAATATAAGGACGGAAACTTAAATGGCAATATCGTACAAAGACAGCGGCGTAGACGTCGAAAGAGGTTATAAAGCGGTAGAACTGATGAAAAAGCACGTTCAGTCGACGTTCGACGCGAACGTTTTGGGCGACATCGGTTCGTTCGGCGGCTTTTACTCCGTCGCTGGCGAAAAGATGAGCGAGCCCGTGCTCGTTGCCGGCACCGACGGCGTGGGCACGAAGCTCAAATACGCCTTCCTCGCAAACCGCCACGACACCATCGGCATCGACGCGGTCGCCATGTGCGTGAACGACATCGTGTGCCAGGGCGCGAAGCCGCTCTTCTTTCTCGATTATTTTGCGACGGGCAAACTTTCTCCCGAAACGGTCGCGACGGTCGTATCCGGCATCGCGGAGGGCTGCCGCCAATCGGGCTGTGCTCTCATCGGCGGAGAAACGGCTGAAATGCCCGGGTTCTATCCCGACGGCGAGTACGATCTCGCCGGTTTTGCCGTGGGCATCGTAGACAAAAAGGACGTCATCAACGGCAAGACCATAAAGGAGGGCGACGCGCTCGTCGGTATCGCGTCCAGCGGCATCCATTCCAACGGGTATTCGCTCGTGAGGCGGCTGTTCGGCGATTCCGCCAATTCGCACGATCTCGACCGCTATGACGACAGGCTGAAAGACAACGTGCTCAACGTCCTTTTAACGCCTACGAAAATTTACGTGAAGAGCGTTCTGAACCTCATTGCGAAAGTAAAGGTGAAGGGCATCGCGCACATTACGGGCGGCGGATTCATCGAAAACATCCCGCGCATCTTCCCCGAAGGGATCGGCTGCGTCATCGACAAAAATTCTTATCCCGTGCCCGAGATCTTCAAGATCATGAAGGAAAAGAGCGAAGCGAGCGATGATCAGCTCTACAATACCTTCAACATGGGCATCGGCATGGTGTTCTGCGTGGACAAAAAGGACGTGCAAAAAACCATTGAAACGCTCAACGCCACAGGCGAAAAGGCGTATCTCATCGGCGAAACGGTCAAGGGCAAAGGAGTCGCTTTCAAGTGAAAAAGATAGCGGTGTTTGCCAGCGGTTCGGGCAGCGATTTTCAGTCCGTCATCGACGCGAACGGGAAAGAGCCTTTCTGCGAGATCGCATTGCTCGTCGCGTCGAAAGAGGGTATCGGCGCGATCGAACGGGCAAAAAAGCACGGCATCGAATACATCGTGCGCAGTAAAAAGGATTACCCGTCCGTCGACGCGATGTTTGCGGATATCGTGGAAGAACTGAATAAAAGGGGCGTGGACTATGTCGTTCTGGCAGGGTATCTGTCCATGCTGAGCGCAAATTTCGTGCGCGCCTTTGCGGACAGGATCATCAACATTCACCCGTCCCTCATCCCGAGCTTTTGCGGCAAGGGCAATTACGGGCTGAACGTTCACCGCGCGGCGATCGAATACGGAGTCAAAATTTCGGGGCTGACCGTGCATTTTGTGGACGAACAGTACGATACGGGCGCCATCATTTTACAGCGCGCCGTCGAAGTGAAAGACGGCGACACGCCCGAAAGTTTGCAGGCGCGTATCCTTGAAGAGGAACATAAAGCCCTTCCCGAAGCCGTCCGCCTGCTTGCGACCGGCAAGCTCAAAAAAGAGGGCAGAAAGGTCACCATCATCGAATAAACCAAGGAGAGTTATATATGAACGGTATTTACAAGGTGCATGACATCGGCGAACTGATCAAAGACAACAGTTACGTCGGGCGCGGCATCGTCATCGGTTTGAGCGAGAGCGGCAAAAAGGCGGTTTTCGCGTACTTTATCATGGGGCGCAGCGAAAACAGCCGCAACCGCGTGTTTACCGAAAAAGGGGAAGAGGTCACCATCTATCCCTTCGACGCGAGCAAGGTCAAAGACCCTTCGCTCATCATCTATTCCCCCGTGCGCCGCGCGGGCAATTCCGTCATCGTGACCAACGGCGACCAGACGGATACCGTTTATGACTTTCTTATGAAGGGCAAAACGTTTGAAGAAGCGCTCGAGACCCGCTGTTTCGAGCCGGACGCGCCCAATTTCACCCCGCGCATCAGCGGCGTTCTGAACTTTGCGGACGGGGCTTTCACTTACAAAATGAGCATCCTGAAAAGCGCGGACGAGAAGGGGAGCGCCTGCAACCGCTATACCTTTTCGTATGCGCCGCTCAAAGGCGTGGGGCACTTCATCCACACTTATAACTGCGACGGCGACCCGATACCTACCTTTACGGGCGAACCCGAACGCGTGAAAATCCCCGACGATATAACCGCTTTTGCCGAAACGCTGTGGCAGAACCTGAACGAGGCGAACAAAATTTCCCTCTATGTCCGCTATACCGACCTTGCAAGCGGCGAATTCGAGAGTGTGCTTTACAATAAAAACAAATAAGGGGAGGAACAGAGATGAAAGAATTCGAACTCAAATACGGGTGCAACCCCAATCAGAAACCGGCGAAAATTTTTATGGAAAACGGGAAAGACCTTCCCATCGAAATTCTGAACGGCAAGCCCGGTTATATCAACTTTTTGGATGCCTTCAACAGCTGGCAGCTCGTCAAAGAAATAAAGGACAATCTGGGCGAAGTTGCGGCGACCTCTTTCAAACACGTCAGCCCCACGAGCGCGGCGATCGGTAAAAAACTTTCCGACCGCCTCAAAAAGTCCTGCTTTGTGGACGACATCGAAGGGCTTGACGATTCTCCCCTCGCCTGCGCGTATGCCCGCGCAAGGGGCACGGACAGGATGTCCTCCTTCGGCGACTGGATCGCCCTCTCCGACGAGTGCGACGAGGTGACGGCGAAGATCATCTCGCGCGAAGTTTCCGACGGCATCATCGCCCCCGGCTATTCTCCCAAGGCGCTCGAAATCCTCAAAGCCAAGCGCAAGGGGAGTTACAACATCGTAAAGATCGACAAGGACTATAAGCCCGATCCCGTCGAGCGCAAGCAGGTGTTCGGCGTGACCTTCGAGCAGGGAAGAAACGAATTCAAAATCGATAAAGACCTGCTCAAAAACATCGTTACGAAAAACAAAGATCTGCCCGAGTCTGCAAAGACCGACCTCATCATTTCGCTCATCACCTTGAAGTATACGCAGTCCAACTCCGTATGTTTTGCGGCGGACGGGCAGGCGATCGGCGTGGGCGCGGGGCAGCAGTCGCGCATCCACTGCACCCGCCTTGCGGGCAGCAAAGCCGACCTTTGGCATCTGCGCCAGAGCGACAAGGTTCTGAATTTACAGTTTGCCGAAGGGGTAGGGCGCCCCGATAAAAACAACATCATCGACATTTATCTTTCCGACGAGTGCGAAGACGTTTTGGGCGATAACGTGTGGAAACAGTACTTCGCCGTCCGCCCAGAACCGTTCACCAAGGAAGAGCAGAAGGCTTATCTTTCCAAAGTCACGGGCGTCTCTTTGGGCAGCGACGCGTTCTTCCCGTTCTCCGACAATATCGAGCGCGCGAAAAAGAGCGGCGTTTCCTATGTGGCGCAGCCGGGCGGTTCGGTCAGGGACGACCTCGTCATCGAGGCGTGCGACAAGTACGGCATGGTCATGGCGTTCACGGGCATGCGCCTCTTCCACCATTGAGCAATTTACTTTTTTCTGCCGGCGATGCGTGCGGTGAGCCGTGCGCATCGCTGTAAATCGTTATAGGAATTTAATAGGGACAGATATGAACGTTTTGGTTATCGGGAACGGCGGGCGCGAACATGCCATCGTCGCGGCGCTTTCCAAAAGTCCGAAGGTGGACAAAATTTATTGCATGAAGGGCAACGCGGGCATCGCGGAACTTGCCGAACTCGTCGATGTGAATTATTGCGACCTGAAAGCCGTGGGCGATTGGGTGGACGCGCATAAGGACGTAAAGTATACCGTCATCGCGCCCGACGATCCGCTCGCTTTGGGGCTTGCGGACGAACTCGAAGGCCGCGGCCACCGCGTTTTCGGGCCGAACAAGCGCGCCGCCGAAATAGAGTCGAGCAAGGCGTTCGCCAAAGAACTCATGAAAAAGTACGGCATCCCCACCGCGAAGTACGAAACTTTTTCCGATTACGAAAAGGCGCTCGCATATGTGGAGAAGGGGAGCTTCCCCGTCGTTTTGAAGGCGGACGGGCTCGCGCTCGGCAAGGGCGTACTCATCTGCGAAAATTTGCGGCAGGCGAAAGACGGGCTGAAACAGATCATGCTGGACAAGGCGTTCGGTTCTGCGGGCAACAAAGTCGTTATAGAAGAATTTTTGACGGGCAAAGAGTTTACCCCCGGAGAGGAGGTGTCCGTTCTGGCGTTCACCGACGGAAAGACCGTCGTGCCGATGATCCCCAGCTGCGACCACAAGCGCGCCTTTGACGGCGACAAGGGGTTAAATACCGGCGGCATGGGCACGTTCACGCCCTGCCCGTTCTACGATAAAGAGATCGCGGACGAAGTGATGGATAAAATCATGCTCCCCACGGTGGCGGCGATGAATGCGGAGGGCAGGCCTTTTAAGGGCGTTCTCTACTTCGGGCTCATGCGCACGAAAGAGGGCATGAAGGTGGTCGAATACAATTCCCGTTTCGGCGATCCGGAAACGCAGGTCGTCCTTCCCATGTTGAAGACCGATCTCATGGAAATTTTCGAGGCGGTCACCGACGAGCGCCTCGCGGATATTAAAATCGAGTGGGAAGAGGGCGCGTGCGTGTGCGTGGTGCTCGCCAGCGGCGGCTATCCCGTAAAGTACGAAAAGGGCAAAGAGATCACGCTCGGCGATCTCGACGAGGGCGTGTTCCTTTACCATGCGGGCACGAAGCGCGAAAACGGCGTTCTCAAAACGGACGGCGGCAGGGTGCTCGGCGTGTGCGCGAAGGGCAAAACGGTCGCCGAGGCGCGCGAAAAGGCGTACGCGAACGTGAAAAAGATACACTTCGACGGAATGCATTACCGCACCGATATCGGCATCAAATACAATAAATAAAGAGGAAGCGAGCGATGATCTACAGAATTTTCGTTGAAAAAAAGGACAATTTGCAGGCGAAGAAAATAAAAGACGACCTTTCCGCGCAGCTCTCCATTCATGCGGACGGCGTGCGCGAAATCATCCGTTACGACGTTGAGGGGCTTTCCGAAGAGGAACTCAAAGCCGCCGTCGTGAACGTATTTTCCGAGCCGCCCGTAGACAACGTATATTTTGAAGAGGTTTCTTTCGATAAAGAATACAAGGTGTTTGCGATCGCCTTCCTCGACGGGCAGTACGACCAGCGCGCGGACAGCGCGGCGCAGTGCGTGCAGCTTCTGACAAAAAAGGCGCGCCCGCTCATCAAGTGCGCGCGCGTCGTCGCGGTGAAAGGCGTTTCCGACGAAGAGCTTGCCCGCATCAAAAAGCATCTCATCAACCCCGTGGAAAGTTCGGAAGTTTCCCTTGCCAAGCCCAAGACGCTCGCCCGCGCGAAGATGCAGACGCAGGACGTGAAAGAGGTGGCGGGGTTCATCGCCATGTCCGACGAGGAGATCGCGGCTTACCACAAAAAGAACGGGTTCGCCATGAGCGTGGAAGATCTGGCGTTCGTGCGCGATTATTTCAAAAAAGAGGGCAGGAACCCGACGGAGACGGAAGTCAAGGTGATAGACACCTATTGGTCGGATCACTGCCGCCACACGACCTTTGCGACCGAGATAAGGGACGTAAAAATAGATTCCGACAACCCGCACATCGCAAAGGCTTATCGGCTGTATCAGGATCTTTTCGCGGAATTCAACGCGAAGCGGGAAGATAAATATCCCTGCCTCATGGACATCGCGACCATCGCGGTGAAAAAATTGAAAAAAGAGGGCAGGCTGGACAATCTGGATATTTCCGACGAGATCAACGCCTGCTCCATCTGCATAGACGCGGAGATAGACGGCAAGGCGGAAAAATATCTCGTCATGTTCAAGAACGA
>CDZB01073196.1_pt1 | contig 30104 bp, 17 predicted proteins | sample 554961 | NCBI WGS metagenome assembly CDZB01 (sample SAMEA3182106, study PRJEB8094) | gut metagenome | biome: human; feature: gut; material: Stool; isolation source: human stools | place: Canada | collected 2013-02-26
GGCAACGAGGCTGGCAAGAAACTGGTCGCTGCCGGTCCGAAATTGTAATTCATCATAGTAAAAGCTTCATAGTAGGGCGGGGCTGTCGTTGCAAACGACAGCCCCGCTTCTTTTGTGCAGGGAGCGGTTCTTTGTTCGGGCTGGAGTACTTCCGGTATTCTTTCTGTGAAAATTTTCGGGGCGAAGTCGCTGAAGCCGAATCTCCACTTTTTATTTTGCTGCGGGGACTCTCTCGGACAGATGAAAACAGACCGCATCTGCCAGAAGTGAAATTCCGAAAAGTGCCGCTGAGGGGGATAACTTGGAGAACCTGTGATATCCGACTGAACGGAGCGCACAGATTGCGATATGACATTAATGCGCGACCAAACGGAATATTTTATTCAATAAACTTACTGTCAGTAAATTATTAAAAATATTTAATTGAACTTAATTTGTGTGTTTCTTATCAATAACAATTGTATTTGTATATATTTACCTAATATTGGCTTACGAAGAACCCAACTTAATAAATTAACAAAGCCTGATGATGAAAAAACAACTGTTATTTCTTACTTGCATGGCTGTGTTATTCGGCTGTGCGAAAGAAAACCTCCCGCAGCGCCCGGACGCCGCCATAGCGGTCGGGCAGGCTAAGTCGCGTTTTCTGACGCTGGACTCTATTCAACAGTTGGCCGCCGAATTGCCGGAGTGTTTCGGAGAGGGTGCGCTGACGCGCTCCGGATACACGAAATCCGTGGCCGACCTCTTTCCGTTGAACGATATACTTCGTTCCTCCGCCACTAAATCGGGAGAAACAGACGACGCAGAAGTCACTAAAAATATTTACGTGGTCAATTACGCCGACGACGGAGGCTTCGCGATTCTTGCCGCCGACACCCTGATGGAGACGATTCTGGCCTACTCCGATCAGGGTAATATCACCGATACGATGGACAACCCCGGCGTGCGGATGTTTATGGAGATGATACCGGGATATGCCGCCGCGCAGCTTGCGCATGATCCGGGTTGGGATTCCATGAGCATGGAAGACAAATACCCGGCGCAATCGGAGATTCTTTTGAGGCGGGAGTATACACAGGTCGGGCCGTTCGTTCCGGTACGGTGGAGCCAGTGGACACCTTTTAATAACGCTTTATACTTCGGACCTATTTTAACTTGTGATAATCACAATCCCCCGGCCGGCTGCGTGGCAATCGCTATGTTGCAAATTATGGCGGCCAACAGTTACCCGGCTTCTTTTCAGACATGGAATAACCACTTCTCCTGCGATTGGGATAAATGGCGGAAGTATCTGATGGGAATAAGCATACCTAAGAATTCTTACGACGAGCAAGCTATAGCCGCATTGGTGAAAGAGATCGGTTCGGCAGTGGATATGTCTTACGGATGTACGGGAAGCAGTTCCACTATCAAGAAAGCGGATGCAGCTTTCCGGAACCGGTTCAATTATCTGACGGATGGTATTTACAGTTTTAATGCCGACCGGGTTAGCATGGAATTGTATTATAAACGGGCGGTATTCGTGAGCGGTTTTGCAACCGACAACTGGATCGGTCATTCCGACGGCCATGCGTGGGTAATTGACGGACGCAAGGATGTTTACCGGGTATGGGGCGTTTACAACAATTTCTACGATGAAAACTGGAATTTAATCCGCCAGGAACCGGCCGGGGAACGCAAAGAACAAGAGACCCGCTGGTTGCACTGCAATTATGGCTGGGAAGGAGCAGGTAACGGTTACTATTATGTCGGCGTATTCAATACCGAGTTTCCCGTCGAATTAGATCCGGGTTGTGTCAAACCGAATAAGTTTTATTATTACCGTTTCAAACTTGAGATCATAAAAAACATAAGACCTAACATTTAAACTGTGATTGACCATGAAACTACGACTGTTTATGTGCGTTGGATTTTTGTGTGCGGGATTGTACGGTTGTAACACTCGGTATACCATTTTTCCTCCCTCGGACCACTACATTCTTCGTTATCAGAATCCGGTGTCGATGTGTGCGGAAATAAAAGGCACGGCAAATACTCCCCCGGAGGGAAGCTCGCCGGCGGAGATTACTTATAGTCAAATCACCATCAATACCCGTCCTTATTGGAGTACGGCTCAGAGCGAATCGCAGGATTTGGTCGATGAGGCGACATTCGAGGCATTGGCCAAACGGTTCAACGACACCGATTTTGCCGGCACGACCGAACGATGTATGACCCTACCGATGATGTATGTGCAGACCGAAAGTTTGAATATCGTCTCGGACAACGACTATGACGCGGCCCATCCGGCGGGTACGTCGCTAAACGATCTATTCCTTGTGAAATACGTTTGTGTCGACGATATTCTCAAACCGCCGTATAATTTTAAGGGAACGGATGAACAAAACGAATCAGGTTTTCCCGCATGGATGTTTAAGGACGAGGTATCGGCGTTCAATCTCAGGAAGCCCACCTTAATCCAGTTCAATTTCACGTTTTATCCGAAGGTTCAGCCGGACCAAAACGGTATTCACCGTTTTACGATCACCTATACGAATATCGAGGGTAAAGTGCTGAATGCGACAACCGGGGCGCTGAACCTCGCCGGAAGGCAGAGTTGAGAGATCCTTACGACTGACATACAACCGGTATGCGCCTGCTTACAGGCACATACCGGTTGTATCGTTTTCCCTCTTCCCATTACTGAAATCCCATCCGTCAACCGTCACAGGATGAACCCGTTTCTGAAAAGTTCCTAGCCGTATCAAAAATTTCATCCATCATATATACAGAATCCTAACTAAAAAAACAAACACTCTCTGAACCCGATAAAATCACTCTCCGCTATTTTTCACCGGTGAGTTTGAAGTCGTCGAGTCGGAAGGAGGCCTGCGAGACGATCCGGATGCGGAGGTTGTCGCCGGAGGGGATGCCCGTGCTGACCGTGCACAGCATCCACTCCCCATTGGATTCGTAGGTGTAGCTGAGTGCGGGGCCGTCGTCGGCCGCATCGGCGCTGTTGACGTAGACTTCCAGTTGGGCGGGGTCGAACCCTGCGGTCGCACAGGCAAGGCCGAACGTAAAGACGGGGGAACTGTATCCCGTGGTGCTGAGGCCCGAGATGTTGAACTTGTTGCCGGCCGAGAGGGTGAGGTAGTTTCCTCCGGACGCGCCGGAATAGGAGGCCGATTGGAGCGCGGACTGGCTGTCGATCCTGCCGCTTCCCGAATAGGAGATGCCCGATCCGGTTTGGTTCTGCCAACCCTTGAAACTTAACACCAACGCGGAGCTAGTGACGTCTGTACTTCCGATATTCTCCCCGTAGATCGTTTGCCGGGTGCCGCCGTCACCGCCGGTGTTTCCTCCGTTTGCGGGGAAGGTGATCTCGACATTCTCGTTGGTCACGTCGGTGGAGACGCTGATCGAGATGTTCGCATGGCCCGAAGTGACAGGCACGTTGGCATCCTTGACCGTGATGGTGTAAAGCCTGCGGGCTTTCAGTTGGATCGCCTGCGTATACTCCTTGCCGTCGGCGGTGACGATCAAATCCACGTACCCGGTGGGGAAGTATCCGGTACGGCCGGCGTCGCTGCCCGAAAAGTCGAGCGTGCCGGTACTGTGCGCAATGCGGGTGGAGTAGGAGGTGTGCTGCGCCTTGAAATCGTCCGAATAGTTGATTTTCACACCGGCATTAGTTTGCGTACACTCCAGTGCGACGTCCTTCGTCCCCCCGGCCATGATCGTCAGCAGTTGGGACGCGCCGTAGACCGGCGTGTCGAAAGCCGGTGCGGCGAACGGCTGCGAATAGGCGCTGACGGTATAGTCTCCCGCTTCGAGCGTCAGGCTCGGCGATGTGTTGGCGCCGAGGGTCGGAATCTTGTGTACTACGGTTTCATCCTGCGTGACTTCGAGCGTAAAGGCGCCCAGGTCGGGAGCCGCTTTGGTGTTGCAGGCCTGTGTCGCGACCAGGTCGATCCGGTCGTCCATCTCCAGGCGGATGTTCAGCGTGCCGTTGCCCCGAGGCTCGTTGCGGTCTTTGCTGCAACCCGAAGCCAATAAAAGCAACGGCAGTACTGCGGATACGGCGGTCAAGCTTTTCATAGAACGGTAAGTTTTGGGTTAGTGACAGGTTCTGCCGAGGAATTTCCTCCGCAGAACCTGTTCCGGCACGGTGGGTAGGGCAGGCCGGTGTGTTGTGGCGTCGAAGGTTAATCCTTCAGGTAATACTCTACGGTCGTGACTACGCGGACCGATTTAATATAAGGGGTATTTTCATCGCGGTCTTCGATCGAGAACTGTCCCTGGGTAGCCGAGCGGATTTTGCCGAGTTTGCTTTTCGAATCGTGGGCGAATTTCTCGGCTGCCGTGCGTGCGTTTGCTGTCGCCTCCTCGATCATGCCGGGCTTGATCGTGTTGAGTCCCGTGTAAAGGAACTGCGTCCGGTACTGGTAGTCGCCTCCGGTGACCGCTACGCCCTGCTTGAGCAGGTCTCCCTGCCGCTGCATCAGCGAGCGCACCAGGTCCACCTTGTCGGTTACGACCGTCAGTACGGTCGTAACGCTGTATCGGTAGCGCGGCGCATTTGGGTTGTACAGTTCGGCGGCCATATCAACCAGTTGCGACGGGGCGATGGTGATCTCCTTTTCATCCACGCCGTTGCTGCGGAGGAAGGCGATGATCGTGCCGTTCGTCTTTTCGATGTTGTTGTACAGCACCGTCAGGTCGTCGCCCACCTGCTTGTACATCAGCGGCCAGATCACCCGGTCGGCCTTCACCTCCTGTTCGGAGAGCCCCTTGACGGTAACCACGCGTTCGCTGTCCTTGAAGTGTACGATGCCGCTGCGGAGCGTCCAGCCCAGCAATACGAGCCCTGCCGCGATCAGCGCAGCGCTCCAAAGCATAACCCGGGAATTGTTTGTTTCCATGTCGGTTCGGTTTTAGAGTTTGAAAGATAAAATTTATATTCCGATAATCCAAACGGAAGTTTTTATAATTCATTCGGACTTTTCGGGGTGAATGTAAGGGTCGATATGTGCGAGAATATGTGAGAATAAAGGTGGAAAGGAAAAATTTTGAGAAATCTAACAATAAATCAGAAAATTGTGAAAGAATTTTGTATATTTGGTTAGTAATTTGCATGTGGGGCTATACAATTAACCCTTTAAACATCAATATTAATACCACATGCATATGAAAAGGATCGCAATTTTGGGCGTATTCCTGCTTTTGGGAGCCGCCACACTGACTCAGGCACAAGACCGCAAAGCCGCCCGCGAGGCGCGCCGCCAGCAGCAACAACAGCAACAGCAGGTGCAGAACGCGGGTAATTTCCAGACGGCGATGCAGGCACTCAAGGACAGTTCTTTCGTTATTGAAGTCAACCAGATACAAGGACAGTACGGCAAGGTCGTTTATGTCACCGCCAACGACAACTTCGTGGCTTTGAACAAGAACACTTCGACCGTGCAGCTCGCGTTCAACAACGGCGTGCCGGGACTCAACGGTGCGGGCGGCGTGACGCTGTCGGGTACCATTTCGGACCTGAAAATCCGCACCGACAAGCATGGTAACGTCACTTACCAGTACCAGCTGCAAGGTAATTCGATCTCGTCTACGGTCATCATCACCCTGTTCAACGGGGATAATAAGGTATCGGTCGTGCTGAATTCGACTTACAGCAATTCGCGGCTTACCTTCTTCGGAAGGCTGTATCCCGCTTCGCAGTCGGATGTTTACAAAGCACAGCCGAATATTTTAATTCCCTGGGGATTGGTTAATTAATTCCGGTCCGGAGCATGCCGCGCGGCGCATGCTCCGGGGTGTGGAACAAAAAAAGGTGATGTAACTGCACGGGCATGCAGCATACACCGCCTTTTTTGTATCTATCTATATATACCTGTTTCCCGGATAGCTCCCCCGGCGGATGCGGATACCGTAAATTACACCTGTATATGCTTCAATTTACCTACAACTCTGACACTCAATTTATGTTAAAAACCAACCGACTATGAAAAAAATCGCATTGTGGAGCATGCTCTTTTGCCTGTGTGCCACCTCCGGTTATGCGCAGAGAGCAGATGTCGCCAAAAGCACAAAAGAACAGAAACAGGAGGCGAAGGCCGTTCAGGGGGATATTCTTTTCAAAACGGCCGTCGAAGCGATCAAGGCCCGAAATTTCGTGTGGGAGTTCTATAATCCCCGGAGCACCGACAAGTCGAAAGTGTGCTACAATTTCATGACGATCGAGGGCGACTCGATCTATTTCCAGGCTGCATGGTCTACCCAGGGCAGGATGCAGGAAGGATTCCGCCAGAGCGTCGGCAAGATCGAACAGCTGACGATGACCCCCGACAAGAAAGGCAACATGAAAGTTTACATGAAGGCCGATATGACCGATGTGCAGAGTTCGTGGCGTACGACATGGACGCTGACCAGCTCGTTCAAACTTTTCAAGGGAAGCAATGCCGCACCCTGGATGGGGGGCTGGGAAGGCTACATCGTCCTGCCCTCGCAGGCCAATGTCACTCGGCTCAGCGGGTCGATGCCGCTCAATATTCCGCAGGGATTTATCAAATAAAACGGGTTAACGGTTCAACATAAGCACCCGGTATCGTCCGATGCCGGGTGTCCGTGCATATCGGGCGGAGTGCCTCTGGTTTTGAGGAATTCCAAAAGCCTGGAGGCGCTTTGAATACGCTCGAAGCGCTTCATGATAAATTATGGCGTTAGTAATGAATCCGGAAGCCGTCCGATGCGGGCATAACACGATACAGGGATAAAAGGTCCGCATGCGATTTCATGTTCGGTTGCGGGTACATTGTTTTTGCTTGATATGAATTAAATACTTAGATAAAATGAAGAAATCTATTTTTTGCAAAATGCTGGTTGCGATGGCATTTGGAGTAATTCCTGCAACGGCGCAGACCGGATCCGGAACCGGTTCCCCGGCTTTACCCGCCACGCAGCCCGTCGTGCAAGACCCTGCTGCGGCAGGCGGCGCGAATGCTGTGGATACTGCCGACGGGGAGGCGCTTTCACGCAAGCAGAAGCGGAAGGTGCAGCAGCAGGCCGAAGGTGAGTTGAAGTTCTCCCTGGCCAAACATGCGCTCGAGAGCCGTAATTGTGTGATCGCGATCTATGATTCGCGCAGTACCTCCAAGACCCGGGCGAGTTACAACTATATCGAAATTCAGGGTGACAGCATCGTCATGCAGGCCGCCTGGCCGGGCAGTCCCGCTGCTGCATACCGGAGCGGCGGCGGGTATGCGCGTTCGGAGGGTACGATCTCCCGCTTCGAGATGACTCCCGATAAAAAAGGAAATATCGACGTGAAGATCGATGCTGCGATGCGTGTGGTGAGTTTCGGCATCTCTTACGGAGGTTGGCCGCTGCACATGCGTTTCAAACTTTTCCAGGGATCGAACCTGGTTCCGCTGATCGCCGGTCTGCAAGGGTACGTTATGCTCCCTTCGCAAGTGAACAAAATGCAGCTGAACGGGCCGTCGTTCCGGTTTTATTAGTCGTGCGCGTCGGTCGGCTCGTGAGGCGGCGCTCCGGTACATAGCGGTAGGGTATGAAAACGTCCCGAGAATCGTACGATTCTCGGGACGTTTCCGGATTTGGGGAATCGCGGAGAGCCCGCACCGCAATGGCGCTCTCCGATTCCGGTTCTATTTGTACAGGCCGCCGTAGTTTTTGCAGGCGCGGTAGTCCGACCCTTCGGGATCCATGCCGAATGCGGCCCATGCGCTCGGACGGAAAATCTTGTCGTCTTCGACGTTATGCATGCAAACGGGGATGCGCAGCATCGACGCGAGCGTGATCAGGTCGGCGCCGATGTGCCCGTAGCTGAACGCGCCGTGGTTCGCGCCCCAGTTGTTCATCACCGAGTAGACGTCCTTGAACGCCCCTTTGCCCGTCAGGCGCGGTGCGAACCAGGTAGTCGGCCAGCAGCGGTCGGTACGTTCGTCGAGAGCCTTATGCACATCGGCATCCAGCTCTACGGTGTAGCCTTCGGCGATCTGCAGTACGGGGCCGAGTCCTTTGACCAGGTTCAGGCGCACCATCGTCACCGGCATACCCTCTTTGGAAACGAAATGCGACGAGAAGCCGCCGCCGCGGAAATAGTCGCGGTTGGCCGGATACCAGGTCGTTGCCTTCAGGCACTTTTCGGCTTCCGCCTCGGTGATCTCCCAGAAGGGCTTCATCGCCGGTTTGCCGTCCTTGGTCTGTTCGCCGCTGCCGTCGAGACTCGCCGCACCGGAGTTGATCAGGTGGATAAAACCGTTCGCGGCCGCACCGGTCGGGCGCTTGCCCGTCACGCGTTCCACAGCCTCGGGGCTCCAGTAGGTGCGCACGTCGGCGAATACCTGTGCGCTGCCGGTGAGCAGTTTGCTGAAGAGCATCGCCACGCCGTTGAGCGAATCGTTCTCGGTAGCCATCACGAAAGCTTCGCGGATGCCGTTCCAGTCGAACGACGAATTGAGCATCGCTTCGGCGAAGTCGCCGTTGGGCAGGTGGTCGGTCCACTGGCGCTGGCCCTGGAAGCCCGCGGCGATCGCGTTGTGGCCCAATGCCTCCTCCTTGAATCCCAATTCGCGCAACTTCGGATTGCCGCACATCAAATCGCGCATAATGATCATCATCTTGACGATATACTCCCAGTCGGCGTCTTTCTGGGCGCGGCTTTTCTGCTTGTCTGCGGGGTTGAAGTCGTGGCCTTCGTTGGTTTTGCAGTATTTTTCGGTCCAGGCCATCGCCTTTTTGAACTCCTCCTTGTCGTAGATACCCTCTTCGATGCGGCGGATAATCTCCACTTCGTCGACCGATTCGTTGCGCATGCCCAGGTAGGTCTGGAAGAAGTCTGTATCGACGATCGATCCGGCGATACCCATCGTCACCGAGCCGATCGAAAGGTAGCTCTTGCCGCGCATCTGCGCTACGGCGATGCCTGCGCGCGTGAAGCGGAGCAGTTTCTCTTTCACGTCGTCGGGAATGGTCTGTGTGTCGGCATCCTGCACGTCGTGGCCGTAAATGCCGAATGCGGGCATTCCTTTCTGGTTGTGGCCGGCCAGTGCTGCGGCGAGGTAAACCGCGCCGGGGCGCTCGGTGCCGTTAAAACCCCAAATAGCCTTGGGCATGCGGTCGTCGTAGTCGATCGTTTCGCTGCCGTAGCACCAGCACGGGGTAACGGAGATAGTGAGCCCTACGCCCTCCTTGCGGAACTTCTCGGCACAGGCGGCAGCCTCGGGCACGCGTCCGATCGTGGAATCGGCGATTACGCATTGTACCGGCGTGCCGTCGGTGTATTTGAGCGTCGAGGTGATCAGTTCGGCCACGCGCCCAGCCATGTTCATCGTCTGTTCTTCGAGCGACTCGCGTACGCCGCCCTGGCGTCCGTCGATCACGGGACGGATACCCACTTTGGGGTTCTCTCCGATAAATCTTTTTGTCTGCATGTTAACGGGTTTATTTTTCGTGTTTTAGTTCCGGTTGCCGGGGAGATCGGGGCCCTCTCAAGGGCAGGCAATCATACAAATATAACAAGAAAAACGATAGGTTTGCCGGGCGCACGGCTAAATATTTACGGCTGCGGCCGGCCGGTTTGTCCGGAATATTGGTGAAATAAGCGACTGTAATTTCCGTGAGACGGAGTCTGGAAAAGGCATGCATGCAGCCGGAAAGAGATGCGGAAAGCGTATATGCCGCGGACCGGAGAATGGTCAGGACAGGGGGGAGGGCGTTCAGCGCTGCAGGCGGCGATAGCGGATTCCGGCCCAGAGGATCAGTACGGCCGCTATTGCCGTGCCTGCGGCGGCCGGTGCGAAGGCTACTTCGCCGCTGCCGCCGTAGGAGTGCAGTCCCGACAGGTAGTAGTTCACGCCGAAGAAGGTCATCAGTACCGAGGCGATCGCGGCGAGCGACATCGCGCTGAACGCGAAGTCGTTGCTCAGGCGTGGGATGTGGCGCGAGTGCGTGACGAAAGTGTAGACCAACAGCGTGATCAGCGCCCAGGTCTCCTTCGGGTCCCAACCCCAGTAACGCCCCCACGATTCATTGGCCCATACCGCCCCGAGGAAGATCCCCGCCGCTAACAGCACCAGCCCGATCAGCATCGACAGTTCGCCGATGATCCGCAGGTCGTGCCGCGGGCGTCCGGCGATCATCGCAATCAGCGACGCGAGTCCCGTGACGGCTGCGATGCCGAAAAAGCCGTAGCTGGCGGTGATGACCGAGACGTGGATCATCAGCCAGTAGGATTTGAGCACCGGTACGAGCGGGGTGATTTGCGGGTCGAGCCAGTTGAGGTTCGAGACGAAGAGGATCACTCCGCCCATCAGTGTGGCCAATGCGAGTGCGAGCTGTGAACGGCGGGCGAAGATCAGCCCGGCCAGGACGGTCGTCCAGCCGACGTAGACCATCGATTCGTAGGCGTTCGTCCACGGTGCGCGCCCGGAAATGTACCAACGGAGCCCCAGCCCGGCGCATTGCCAGAGGAATACCGCGACGATCAGCACGGTAAGCAGGCGCGGAAGCCAGCGTCGGCGCTTACTCGTGGTTTGCAAGAGCGCTTTTTTGCGTCGGGTGTTGCTGTTTGTCGCGACGACCAGCAACAGGAAACCGAGGAGCAGGTAGGCCCGGAATGCGGTACGGAAAATATCCGCCCGGTTGTAGAAGATTTCGGCGCTGATGCGGGCGGGGGAGGGCAGCATGCCGGCCCCGCGCGCCTGTTGGAAGGTTTCGATCATGCCGAGCAGTTCGGCACGCTCGCCGGGAGGGGTGCCGCCGGCGAGCGCGGCGGAGTAGGCCGGCAGGATTTTGGCGATCAGCAACGAATCTTCCCGTGCGAGCCCGCTCAGGTCGTCCCCCGGCGAGTACCAACGCAACGGTGTGGGAAACATCGCCAGCATACGGCCCGCCAGCAGGCCGTACAGGATATTGACCTTCTCATCGGCCTTGAGCAGCTCTTTGTCCCGCTTGTCGCGTGCCCCGGGAGCTTTTGCATAGGCCTTTTCGACTGCACCTGCGAGCCGGTACCCGCCCTGCGGATCGAAAAAATCATGCAGTGCGGCGTATTTGCCTGCGGCGGGCTGCGATGTCCGGCCCGTGGCAGATCCCGGGTCCAGGTGAGCCCCGTCCGTTCGGGGGGCTTGTGCCCCGGCAAGCAGCGTGCGGACGCTTTTATCCGGCAGGTAGATGAACGGTTCGCGGCTCCAGCGGTCCGGATCGGCGAGCACCCCGAGCAGCCACTCCGTAGCCGTCAGCCGTCCGTAGTGATCGCGGTGGTGCAGCTTGCGGAGCAATTCGGAGGCATATGTGTCTACCGGTTCGATACGTCCCTGCGGCGTTTGGACCAGCAGTCGCCCGAAGCACGAAACTTCGCCGTCGGAAATGGCCGTGTTCTCCCCGCCAGGCAGGCGGTTTGCGGGACCATCCGTGCTGTTTATCCGGGGAATGGCTGTGTCTGCAAGATTTTCCGGGTTCGGGGCGTTTTGTGCCGTGTGCTGTGCCGCACCCTGAAATACAGTACAAAGGGAGAGTATCAATCCTGTTAACAGGCAACGGACCGCGGACGAGAACCCCGGGACGAACCGGCGTTTGAATCCGGCTTCGGAGGCTGGTCCGGATCCCGTGCCGGACGCTGTTCGAGGGGCGGATACGGGTTTGGAGGCGGTGGCGGAAACAGGCTGCGGATCGGGTTTCATGGGCGCGTATGGCATGCAGGGCACGGGTGTCGGGTCCGGTGGTCGGGGTTGGATTCGGATATGCAGTCCGGAAGATACAACGTTCCGCAACGGGGAGACGTGACCGGATGATGTAAAAATAATGAAAATAATGGTCTCCGCAAAAGGGTCTGGGCCAATAGACGGTACGTTGTAATGGAGCCGGTGCGGTCGTGGCAGAACGTGCCGAAGTATAGTTGTCATAAAAAAGGCCGGAACCATTCGATTCCGGCCTTTTTTATCGGCGCAGGTCAGGCCGCCAGCACGCTGCGGCCTTTCCGCGTAAGGCGTTTCGTTATTTCTTGATGTCGGTCGATTGGAAGACGACGATCTCGTTTTTCTTCTTACCCGGGTCGTTGATCGTTACGTTCTCCAGGTCGCCGCCGTGTACGTCGTCGAGCACGATCGCCGGACGGTAGTCGGGTTTCTCGGCCGTGAGGGTCACGTTATCGAAGGTGATGCCTTTCGCGTGGCGGATATAGAAGCCCCATGCGGGCAGCTCCTTGAACTGGGAGAATTCCGGATAGGCTTTCGGCATTTCGGGGATCGCATTCAGCGATTTCGCGTCGGTGCCCACTTTCGCGTAGTTGGGGTTGCCGCCGCCCGGATAGACGATCGTGATGTTTTTCAGCGTCACGTTGGTTACGTACTGTCCCGGAAGGCCGGTGATGCTGGCCGGGGAGATGTTGCGCGGCAGGTCTTCCACCGGGCCTTCGTACTCGTAACCCGCATCGGGTTTGCCGGCGGGAACTTCGGCATACACGTTCGAGATAGTCACGTTGTTGAGTTTAGCCTTCTCTCCTTCGTAGCGCTCGCCGATACGCAGGAAGATCACGTTGGCCGTGTTGTAGGAGTGCAGGCTGTCGATGGTGATGTTCTCGACCAGGCCTCCGTCTACGGCCTGGATCGCGATGGCCGAACGGTACGTGTCATAAACCTTGATGTTGGTCATCTTGATGTTGCGGAATCCGCCGCGCGATGCGGTGCCGAATTTGATACCGCTCGCGCTCGAACGGGCCACGCAGTTGCTCACCTCGATGTTCTGGCAGATGCTTTTCGGATCGTGCGACTTGAGGCAGATCGCGTCGTCGGTCGCATCGAAGAACGAGTTGGTCAGCTTCACGCCGTTGCAGTCGACGATGTCGATGCCGTCGTTGTTCCAGAAAGCTTTGCTGTCCACGGTGATGCGGTCGATGTTGAGGTTCTCGCACTGGTCGTAGATCTGCACCCAGAAGGCCGAGTTTTTCCACGTTACGTTGTTGATCTCCACGTTTTTGCACTCGCGCAGGAAGATCAGCGTCGGACGCGAAGCGGGACGGTCGTATTTCAGCTCGTCCTTGATCACGCCTTTCTGGATCTGGTCGATGTAGTTGTACGAGGTTTCTCGGCCCTGGCCGTCGATCACGCCCCGGCCCGTAACGCCGATGTTCTCGGCTTTGTTGGCGAGGATCAGGCCCAGCCATGTGCCGGGAATTTGGCGGTAGTCGTACGGGTTGGTCGAGCCCAGCAGCACGGCGCCTTCGTTGAGGTGGATCGTCACGTTGCTTTTCAGTTCGATCGAACCGGTCAGGTAACGGCCCACGTAGAAGACGAGGCGGCCGCCGCCCTGTTCGTGGATGTAGTCGATCGCTTTCTGGATCGCGGTGGTGTTCATCGTCGTACCGTTCGATTTGATGCCGAACAGCGACGCATTGTAGTCCTTGGCCTGGGCTCCGCCGAAGCATACGAGCAGCAGGAGCGAGAGAATCAGGGCTTTTGTTTTTTTCATGTCGATAGTCGTTTTATTTGTAAGTGTTTTGTTAAGCATTATGTGTTTGGAAAAGTGTAGCTTGCAGCGGGGACGGCCGGTCGGCGCTCCGGGGCTTTTTCGGGCCCGGGCCGGAGTCTGCTTCTCGGCTCTTTTTCGGAACTTTCCGCCGGAAAAGTTTCCGGGGCAACCGCTCCGTGCGCGATCGCCGGGGTATTATTCCCGGTACAGGGTTACCGGGCCCGCCATGCCCATCGACTGAACCGGCTGCGGGCGGCCGGGACGGTTCGTCCATTGCTGCGCGAGCTTGTTGTCGGTCCAGGTCTGCAGGTAGTTGCCCATCGTCGTGGTGACGGTCACCTCGATCCGGTTCCAGCCTTTGTGCAGCACATCCGAGAGGTCGTAGATGCGCCGTCCGTACCAGCTGACACCCAGGTCACGGCCGTTCACCTTCACCTCGGCGATGCCGTACACCTTGCCCAGGTTGAGGATCATGCCCTGCGGATCGTCCACTTCCACGTCGTTGCGGTACACCACCCGTCCCGTGAAGGCTTTCCACTCGGTATCCTTCAGGTCCCTCAGCGTATCCATCGTCGCGGTTTTGATCCAGTGCTGGAGACTGTGGTGGAATTCGACGCCCCAATTCGTCAGCGTGCGGCTGTCGGTACCGGTCGTGGGCAGCGGACTCCACACCGGAGCCTTCTTGTTGTTGTCGTGGTCGAAGACGATCATGCGCGAGTCGGCCGGACCGAGGTCGAGCACGAAAGCACCCTCTTTGTCCAGCGGCAGGCGGTAACGTTCGCCGTTGTCGAGATCCCACACCCACGCATTCTTGCGGGTCGCCTCCTTCGGGAAAACCAGCCGCGTCGAATGGCTGTTGTGCAGGTGCGCATTGGTGAAGAAGTAGATCTCCGAACCGTCGTCACGCGTGAAGAGGTTGGCCATTACGAACGGATCGGGGCTTTCGATCTGTACCGACGGGGTGAGGCCGTACTGCTTCTGGATCGCGGGATACCACGCCATGAAATTGTCGTCGGCGGGTTTTTCCAGGTGGATGAAGTTGTCGGGCATCGCCTCGAGTTTCTTTACCCACTCCTGCACCTCGGCGTCGCGCTGTTCGTGGTTGTTCCAGCCGAGCGATTTGCAGGGTACCGTCTCGATGCAGAAGATGCGGCCGCCCTGCCGGGCGAAGTCGTACAGTTTCGCGAGCGTTGCGGGTTCCATGCGCTCGACGCCCACCAGGAAGAGATCCTTGTAGCTGCGTTTGCCGTAGCACAGTTGGCCGCTGCGGATCTCCGCGTCGCGGATGATCGGTTCGGAAACGTAGTCGGTGCCGTTGCCGTTCTTGTTCAGCGCCTCCCAGACGAGGGTCTGGTACGGGCGGTTGATCGACGAGGGGAACGGTTCGTTCTGCATGCCCATGGTCGTCCACATGTCGGCCACCGGCATCAGGATCGCGATGTCGGCGTACATGTCGGCGTTCTGCAACTGGGACGAAACGCGTGCGCGGTACGTGTTCAGGTAGTTGAAATAGGGCCACCAGTTGTTCTTTTCGTTGTAGAACGACCCGTAGCGCACCCAGCCGGGGAACTCCGTTTCGGCGGGCGAGTAGTTGAAGCCGTGCCATACCGAATGCGTCACGCCCACCTGGGCATTCTGGTCGCAGCCGATCTTGAGGAACTCGGGCGTCGCGTTGAAGACGCGGTAGGTGTTGGTCATCTCTTCGGCACTGATCAGGCGTTTGCCGGTAAGGTGGGCAGCCGAAGTGATGTACTTGTTGATCATCGTGTAGGCGCGTCCGGCACGATACTCGTCGTTGCGCATCTCTTCGCCGATGCGGTGCTGGAGCCAGTTGGTCGTCCACGACTCGCCCTCGGGAATGTCGTAGTACATGCCGCTCTCCAGCGGGAAGAAGCCGCGGCCGTAGGCCTGTGCGCGCGACAGCACGCCGAGCTTCTTGCACCATTCGGTGTAGGGGATCGTGAAACGGTCGCGGAACATTTCGGCTTTCGTCAGCTCGACGTCGTAGCGCATGCGGTCGATCATCTCCTTGAACTCGGGGGTCATCTCCGCGGCGTAGTTGTAGTCGGTGACGTTGCCCATGCCGCCGGTCTTGAACATCGTGTACTGCAGGTAGGGCATGATGTCGTAGCCGCGCCGCTTTTTGAATTCGGCGGCGAAATCGCCCGTCCAGTTCGCACCCTCGAGTTCCATCGAGTCGGTGAACAGCGAACGGATGTAGTTGCGCAGCGGGCCGAGCTGATCCTGGATCGCATCGGACATGTGGTTCAGGTACTTTTCGACGGCCGCCTGGTCGAGGTGGTTCAGCGTCGGCCCCTGTGCGCCGGGGGCGCCGCAGATCACCGCGCCGAACGAGTCGATGCGCACCAGCGAGTAGAGTGCGTATTTGCCTTTGGGGATATCGATCGTGAAGGCCCCCTTTTCGTCGATCTTGTCGCTCAGGTCGATCACCTGGTCGAGGCTGCCGAGCGGTTCGGGAACCAGTTGCAGCGAGAGCAGGTGCGGCACGCGTCCTTTATAGGCCTTGCTGATGGCCGGGTCGGCCTCCTTGAGCAGCGAGAAGACCGATGTGGTGTACTCTTGCGGTCCTTCGAGCTTTTCGACGCCGACGACCATCACCTGGCCGCGTTCGTCTCCTTTGAGGAACTCGCCGCCGAAAGGCCAGCCCGAGCCTACGATCAGGTCGCAGGTCATGTCGAGTTTCTCGGCCTGGTCGAAAGCCACGGCGAGCATGTCGATCCACTCCTTGCTCAGCCACGACAGCGGCTTCGCCCCGAGGTCGTCGGCTCCGCGCGGGAACTCGACGGGGTTGATCTCCACGCCGCCGATACCGGCATCCTTGAGCAGGTACAGCTCGCGGCGCAGCTCGTCGGCGTTCACCTTGTCGCCGTTCCACCACCACCGCACGAAGGGGCGGTACTTGGGATCGGGATTGCGGAACTGCTGGTAGTAAGCGTTGCCGTTTGCGCCGCCCGTATCGCTTTTGGCCGCTGCAGCCGGAGCCGCCTGTAGGGTGGCTGCCGCTGCGAACAGGCCTGCCAGGGAGAGCAGCATGTTGCGTATGGGTCTGTTTGTGAGGTTCATCGCTATGGGGATTCAGGTTGTCGGATTACTGGTTGACGGTCACTTCGGTCGACTGGTACGGGAAGAGCTGTTGCTTCTTCTCTGCGCCCGGTTCCGTGTAGGTCACGTTGTCGAATTTGATCCCGTGTACGTCGTCGAGCACGATCGCCGGGCGGTAGTCGGGTTTCTGTGCGATCAGCTGCACGTTGTCCATCGTGATGTTCTTCGCGTGGCGGATGTAGAAGCCCCAGGCCGGCAGTTCGCGGAACTGCGAGAATTCGGGATAGCTTTTCCTCGCTTCGGGAATGCTGTCCAGCTCGGCGGGAGTCAGGCCGCGGTAGGCGAAGAACGGATTTCCGCCGCCCGGGTAGATGATCTTGATATTGCGGAGCGTTACGTTCGTGATGTCGTGGTCGGAGAGGCCGACGATGCCGCAAGGCGAAATGTTGCGCGGCATATGGTGCTGCGGACCCTCGTAGTCGTAGCCTTTGTCGGGCTTGCCGGCCGGAACTTCGGCGTATACGTTCTGGATCGTAATGTTGCTCATCGAGGGCTGCCTGCCGCTGCTCCAGCGGTCGCCGATCCGCAGGTAGATCACGTTGCCGGTATGGATCGCATAGAGCGAATCGACGAAGATGTTGTCGACCTTGGCGCCGTCGACGGCCTGGATCGTAATGGCCGAACGGTAGGTGTCGTATACTTTGTTGTTAATGATTCTGATGTCTTTGAATCCCCCGGCCGATACGGTGCCGAACTTGATGCCGCTGGCTCCCGAGCGCGCCACGTTGTCGCGGATCAGGATATTCCGGCACATATGGGCGCCGCTGTGCGATTTGAGGCAGATCGCGTCGTCCGAAGCGTCGAAATAGGAGTTCGTCACGGTGACGTTCTCGCAGTCGACGATGTCGAGGCCGTCGTTGTTCCAGTAGGCATTGCTCTCGACGTTGATGCGGTCGATCTTGAGGTTTTTGCACTGATCGTAGGTCTGCACCCAGCTGGCCGAGTTTTTCAGGCTGATGCCTTCGACCGTTACGCCGTCGCATTCGCGGAAGTAGAAGATCATCGGGCGGATGCTTTCGTTCGGGCGGTCGAGTCCCAGCCGGTCGTCGACCAGTCCGCGGTGGATCAGGTCCACGAGGTTATAGGCGGTCTGGCGGCCGCGGCAGTCGATCAGCCCTTCGCCCGTCACGCCGATGTTTTTCTGACCCCTGGCCAGCAGGAACGCGGTGTTCAGTCCCGGTTCGCGGTCGTAGTCGTAGGGGTTGTTCGAGCCGAGCAGCACGGCGCCGCTCTCCAGGTGCAACGTTACGCCCGAGAGCAGGTGCAGCGTCCCGGAGACGTAGCGGCCCAGCGGGAAAATCAGCTTGCCGCCTCCTTCTTCATGGATGACGTCAATCGCACGTTGGAGCGCACGCGTGTTGAGGGTGGTTCCGTCGGCCACGGCCCCGAAGTCCGAAACCCGGTAATCTTTGGCCCACAATTGTACGGAACTGAGCAGGGAGAGCGTCAGCGTGAGGATTGTTGTTTTTCTCATCATTTTGTCTGTTTTGCTATGTTGTTTGGTCGTAAATGCGTTGTTTCATTTTCTGTGTTCCGTTCGTGCCGCACCGGGTCCCGTCCGGCACTTCTTGCGGCAGTCGTTTCCGGGGGCGGCCTGTTCCCGGGCCGCACGCCGGATTATGCCCGGTTGCGGTAGACCGTTACCGGACCCAGCAGGCCCATCGACTGCTGCGGCTGTTCCTTGCTTTTGCGGTTCGTCCACTTTTGCGCGATCTTATTGTCGGTGAGCGTCTTCATGTAATTGCCCATCGTCGTGGTCACGCGCACTTCGAGTTCGTTTTCACCCGGTTCCAAGGCCCCCGATAGGTCGTACAGGCGCCGTCCGTACCACTGTACCCCCAGCTCCTTGCCGTTGAGGCGCACGTCCGACACCCCGGCCACTTCGCCGAGGTTCAGTACGGTGCCCCGCAACTCGTCCGCGTCGAACCTCTTGCGGTAAACGGCCGTGCCCATGAAACTCGTGAATTCCGTGTCGCGCAGGTCGAGCAAGGTCTGCATGCGCGTGGATTTGGTCCATCCCTCGCGGCCGTGGCGCAGTTCCACGTCCCAGCCTTCGAGCCGCTGGGCATTCGCTCCGGCGGCGGGCAGCGGCCGCCACGGTTCGCCGTTTTTCTGCTTGTCGAACACCACGACATACGAGTCGCACGGGCCGAATTCCAGCGTGAAAGTGCCACCCTCTGAAGGAATGCGCCAACGCTCGCCGCTCTGCGTGTCGAGCAGCCACGGGTAGCGGCCTCCCGCCACTTCCGGCCCGACGCGCACTTCGGTCCGGTGCGGTTCGCGGCGGTTCGCATAGGCGAAGAAAAGTATTTCGGTGCCGTCGTCGGTGCGGTAACGGTTTTGCATCAGGTAACGGTCGGGCGACGAGAAGCCGAGGTAGTGCGGGATGCGGTACTTTTCGCACATGGCCGGATACCATGCGTAGAAATCGTCGCCTTCGGGCCGTTCAAGCAGGATGAAACGCTCCGGGTAGCCTTTGAGCTTTTCGACCCAGTCGCGCACCTCCCTGTCGCGCCGTTCGTAATCGACGAAGCCGAGCGATTTGGACGGGTAACGTTCGATGCAGAAGATGCGGCCGCCCTGCTGTACGAACGTATGGAGCTTTTCGAGCGTAGCCGGCTCGATGCCTTCGATACCCACCAGGAAGAGGGTGCCGTACTGTTTCGGGCCGTAGCACAGCTTGCCGTTTTCGACCGTCGAGCCGGCGATCACGCGTTCCGACGTGTAATCGCATCCGCCGCCGTGTTTATGGATCGCTTCCCACACCAGCGAGGTGTAGGGCACCGCCAGCGGTCCGGGGCCGGGGAACGGTTCGGTCTGTACGCCGTAGCGCGTCCACAGGTCGGGAATCGGCGTGAGCAGCGCGATGTCGGTGTACATGTCCGCGTTTTGCAACAACGTGGCCAGGCGCGCCTTGTAGGTGTTGAAGTATTTGAAGTACGGCCACCACGGGTTGTTCTCGTTGTAGTAGGAGCCGTAGCGGATCCAGCCGGGGAACGGAGCCGCGGGCGGCGAGTAGTTGAAACCGTGGTAGATCGACTGCGTGATGCCGGAGATGATGCTCTGGTCCGAACCTACTTTCAGCAGTTCGAGCGTTGCGTTGAAGACGTGGTAGGTGTTGGTCATCTCCTCGCAGCTCACGACCCGTTTGCCGGTCAGGTGCGCCGCCGAAGAGACGTATTTGTTGATCATCACGTAGCCGCGGCCCCGGCGGTAGTCGTCGTTGGGCATCTCTTCGCCGAGGCGGTGCTTGAGGTAGTTGGTCGTCCAGGCCTCCCCCTCGGGAATGTCGTAGTGCAGGCTGCTCTCGAGCGGGAAGAAGCCGCGGCCGTAGGCCTGGCCTTTCGATTTCGCTCCCTGGTCGTTGCACCATTTGCAGTAGGTCTGCGTGTAGCACTCGTCGAGCATTTCGGCCTTCAGCGTCTCGAAATCGTAGCGCACGCGGTCGATCGCCTCCTGCAGCTCGGGCGATTTCTGTGCCCCGTAGCTGTACTCCCACACGTCGCCGAGGCGGTGGGTCTTCCACAGCATCAGCGGCAGGTAGGGCATCAGGTCGTATCCGTAACGCTCCTTGAACCGGTCGGCCATAGAATCCGTCCAGTTCGACCCTTCGAGCTCCATCGAATCGGTGAGGAACGAACGGATGCGGCCCGCGAGCGGCCCGATCCGTTTTTGGATCGTGTCGGACATGTGGTCGAGGTATTTCTGCACCACATCTTTTTTCATGTGGTCGATGAACGGGCCGTCGCCTCCCGGGGCGCCGTTGATCACCCCGGCGAAATCGTGCACCTTGACCAACGCATAGAAATAGTGGTCGCCTGCTGGAACGTCGACGCGGATCAGGTCGTTGTCTTTTTGGCCGGAGAGGTCCCTGACCCGGTCGAGCGAGGAGAGCGGGTCGGGGACCAGCGAGAGCGACAGCAACTCGAACGTGCGGCTGTCGGCGGGCGTCGTCGCTTCCGGGTCGGCTCGTTTGAAAATGCTGTAGGCCGAGGTTTCGTACACGGTGGGGCCGGTGAGTTTCACCGCATCGACCACCACCACCTGCGCCCGGTCTTCGTGCGGCACGAAATCGCCGCCGTAGGGCCAGCCGGTGCCGACCATCAGATCGCAGGTCATGCCGAGCCGGTCCGCTTCGTCGAGGGTCACCTTCACCATGTCGATCCACTCGTCGCTGAGCCACTTGAGCGTCGGGATACCCGCGTCGTCGGTATCCTCCGGAAGCCCGACGGGGTAGATCTCCACGCCGCCGATGTTCGCCTCTTTCAACAGACGCAGTTCGCGCACCAGCTCGTGCGCTTCCACCTTGTTGCCGTTCCACCACCACCGTGCGAAGGGGCGGTAGCGGATGTCCGGGTTGCGGAACTGGCTGTAGATGTCGCTGTCGAAGCTGAACTGACCGCCGGCCGCCTTTGCGGCCCCGGCTGCCGCAGCCGCCTTCGCGGCGGTTTCGGCCAACGCCGGCGAGGCCGCGGAGACGAAGCCTCCGGCGGCCAGCAAGGCACTGCGTATTAAAAAGTCGCGTCTGTTCATCGGGAGAGAGGTTCGGTTGGGGTGGTTAGGTAGTGGTTTGGTTCGTATGGTTTGTGCGTCAGTTTTGGTTTCGGTGTGTCCGGTGTGTTTTCCTTGTTATTTTTCCGGACTTCCCGTTGGTATTTTTGGCGTTCGCATCCGGAAGTCCGTGCAGTCCGTGTGCGGGCGGGTAAAGGCCTGTGCGCCTATTCCGGAATGCGCACAGGCTCGGTACCTATTTTCCGGCGGAGTATAACGTCACCGGACCCTGCAGGCCCATCGACTGGGTCGGCTGTTCCTTGTTCTTGCGGTTCGTCCACTTCTGGGCCGTCGGGTTGTCGGTGAGCGTCTTCATGTAGTTGCCCATCGTGGTGACCACCTTCACTTCGATCTCGTTCTCACCCGGTTGCAGGGCGTCGGAGAGGTCGTAGACGCGGCGGCCATACCAGCGTACGCCCTGATCCTTGCCGTTGACCTTCAGTTCGGCCACGCCATACACTTTGCCCAGGTTCAGCAGCATCTTGCCGGGTTTGCTGCCCGCGTCGACGGTGGTGCGGTAGGTGACCGTGCCGGTAAAGTCCACCCACGGCGTATCTTTCAGGTCGGTCGGCTGCTCCATGCGGTCGGTCTTGGTCCATCCTTCGCGGCTGTGGTGCAACTCCACGTCCCAGCCCGTGAGCGTCCGGCTTTGCGGGCCTTCGTAGGGCAGCGGGTTCCACGCCGGCCCTTTCTTGTTCTTGTCGAAGACGATTACCAGCGAGTCGGCCGGACCCATGTCGAGCGTGTAGCCGCCCTCCTTGTCCAGTTCGATGCGCCAGCGCTTGCCGTTTTCCATGTCCCACACCCACGGGTAGCGCCCGGCGGTGATCTCGTCGGTGAAGACGATCCGGCCGCGGTAGGGATTGTGCAGGTGCGAGTTGGCCAGGAAGAAGAGCTCTTCGCCGTTGTCGCCCTGGTAGCGGTTCTGCGTGAAGAAGGGATCGGGGTTTTCGACCTTCACGTAGGGTTCGATGCCGTACTGCCGTTGTACGTCGGCGTACCATTTGATGAAATCGTTGTCGGCCGGTTTTTCGAGCAATACGAAGCGGTCGGGGAACTGTTTCAGCTTACCGATCCACTCCTGAACCTTCGCGTCGTTCTGTTTGTAGTCGTGGTAACCGAGCGACTGGTGCGGAATTTTCTCGATGCAGAAGACGCGTCCTCCCTGGCTTACGAAATCATAAAGCTTCGCGAGCGTTTCGGGCCGGATGCTGTCCAGTCCCAGCAGGAAGAGTGTGCCGTACTGTTTCGGACCGTAGCACAGCTTGCCGTTTTTGACGGTCGAGTCGCCGAGCACGATCTCCGAGGTGTAGTCGCATCCGCCGCCGTTCTTGTGGATCGCCTCCCAGACGAGGGTCATGTAGGGCACGTTCAGCCGGTCGGGGAACGGCTCGGTCTTGACGCCCACTTCGCTCCACATGTCGGGATAAGCCGGCAGCAGCGCGATGTCGGTGTACATGTCGGTGTTTTGCAGCGCTGCCGAAACGCGGGCCCGGTAGCCGGTGAAGTAGGGCATGTAGGGCCACCAGTTGTTGTGCTCGCTGAAGTAGGCGCCGTAACGCACCCAACCCGGGAACGGAATGTCGGGAGGGGAGACGTTCACGCCGATCAGCACCGAGTGGGTGATACCCGAGAGGATGCTCATGTCGGATCCCAGTTTCAGAAACTCGAGCGTCGCATTGAATACCTGGTAGGTATTGGTCATCTCTTCGCAGCTCACGACCCGTTTGCCGGTCAGGTGCGCCGCCGAAGAGACGAATTTGTTGATCATCGTATAGCCCCGGCCCCGGCGGTAGTCCTCGTTACCCATCTCTTCGCCGAGACGGTGTTTGAGCCAGTTGGTCGTCCACGACTCGCCCTCGGGAATGTCGTATCCGATGCTGCTTTCCAGCGGGAAAAAGCCGCGGCCGTAAGCCTGCGCACGCGAAAGCACGCCGAGTTCTTTGCACCAGTCGAGGTAGGTGCGGTTAAAGCGTTCGCGCAGCAATTCGGCTTTGGTCAGTTCGAAGTCGTAGCGCATCCGGCGGATTTCTGCGGCGAATTCGGGGGTTTTGGCGGCGCCGTAATTGTAGTCCGAAACGTCGCCCAGGCGGCCCACCTTGAACATCATGAAGGGCAGGTAGGGGAAGATGTCGTACCCGCGCCGCTTTTTGAACTCTTCGAGGATATCGGTGGCCCAGTTGCATCCTTCGAGCTCCATCGAGTCGGTGAACATCGAGCGGATGTGCGCGCTCAACGGCCCGGTTTTCGCCTGGATCGTGTCGGACATGTGGTGCAGGTATTTGTTCACGGCCTGCTTGTCCATGTGGTTGAGGATCGGTCCTGCGGCGCCGGGTGCGCCGTTGATCACGCTCGCGAAGGCATTGACCTTCACCAGTGCGTAGAATACGTATTTTCCGTCGGGAACATTTACCGAGATTACCTCGTTGCCGAGTTGGTCGGACAGGTCGATCACCCCTTCGAGGCCGTCCATCGGGTCGGGTACCAGCTTGAGGGCCAGCAGTTCGAACGTGCGGCCCGGGAAGGGCACCGTGACGCCCGGATCGACCGTGCTGAAGATCGCGAAGCGCGAGATTTCGAACGTGGTCGGGCCTTCGAGCTTCTGCGCGTCGATCAGTACCACCTGCGCTCGCTCGTCCCCTTTGAGGAATTCGCCGCCGAAGGGCCAGCCCGAACCGACGATCAGGTCGCAGGTCATGTCGAGTTTCTTCGCTTCGTCGAAAGTGGCTTCCAGCGCTTCGATCCACTCGTCGCTGAGCCATGTGAGCGAACGCTTGCCCATGTCGTTGTCCACCTCGGCGATACCGATCGGGTTGATCTCGACGCCGCCGATACCGGCGGCTTTCATGACGCGCAGCTCGCGGCGCAACTCTTCGGGTTCGACTTTGTCGCCGTTCCACCACCAGCGTACGAACGGACGGTAGACTGAATCGGGGTTGGCGAAGCGGTGGTAGAGTTCGGCGTCGAAACGTAACGAGCCGTCACCGGCCGCTTTTGCGGCCGCTTCGGCCATTTCGGCGGCTTCGGTGACACCCGGCAGCATCGTGACGGCGAGGCCGCCTGCTGCGAGCATGGCACTGCGGATAAGGAAAGTTCTGCGATCCATGGAAGTTTTAGATTGGGAAAATATCGGTTGGTTAGGTTTTTATTTCTGAGTCGGAGTTGCTGTCTGTATCTGTATTGGGAGTACCGGTTGTCCTATTTTATACCTGTATCTGTTTTAATATTTGTATCTGTCCGGGGCGTGCCGAGAGCTATCCGCTTGACCGGTCCGTCGGTTTTTCGGGCGGTTCCGTTTGTTTCCCGCGTCGGAACTCGGGGGCGGGAAAACGGAACGGTTGCCGGGACGGACTGTAGCCGGTTTCGGTACGGTTCCCCGATTAGGACCCTGCGTCCGGGTCAGCGGACGCAGGGCAAAGGTTCGCTTATTTGCGCGGCGAGATTTTTTTGCCGTTGGGGGTGATGCTGTTGGTTACCGAAACGCCTTTCGACGCGGCGCCTTTGGTCTGCAATGCAGCGGCGGGTACGTCGATGAACGATTCATTCAGCTTCACGTTCGTGCAGCCCTCCAACACGACGCCGGCCGTGGCGGGGTTCAGCTTGCTGTCGACGGTGATGCCGGTAACGGTCACGTCGGTGCAGTTGTTGAAAATGGCCACGTCCTCGGCCGAGTTGTTCAGCAGGATGCCTTCGACGGTCACGCCGGTGCAACCGTTCATGTAGATCAGCGCGGGCACCGTGTTCTTACCGGCGGCGAGGTTGCCCTGGGCTGCCTGCGTGTTGTAGTGGCCGGTTACGAGGGTTCCCTGTCCGTCGATCAGGCCTTTGCCGGTGATGCCGATGTTTTTGGCTGTATCGGCGACGATCAGTGCGGCGGTGCCGTTCACATAGTCGTAGTCATAAGGCGACGTGGAAGCCATCAGTGCGGCGCCTTCCTTGATGACGATCGTCACGTTGCTCTTGAGGTGGATCGTGCCGGTCAGGTAGCGGCCTACGTAGAACGCCAGCTCGCCGCCGCCGTTTTCGCTGATGAAGTCTACCGCCTTCTGGATCGAGCGCGTGTTGTTGGTCGTACCGTCCGATTTCACGCCGAAGAGCGCGGCCTTATACTCCTTGGCCGAAACGGGGCTCACGGCCGTGCCGATCAGCAAGAGGGCGAGTGCGAGGAATTTCGTTTTGATCATGGTCTCTGTTTTTAAGTTGAGATTATTAATTTGTTTGCGGTTATTCCTTTACGATGCCGGTGGTCTTGTAGGTGAACACCTGTTCCTTGCCGTTGGCACCGGGTTCTTCGAATTCGACCTTGCGCAGGGTGAGGCCCTGCACGTCGTCGGTCACCAGGCCCGGACGGTAGTCGCCGGGCTTCTCGGCAATGAATTTCACGTTGTCGAAGGTGATACCCTTGGCGTGGCGGATGTAGAAACCCCAGGCCGGCAGCTCTTTGAACTGCGAGAATTCGGGATAGGTATCGCGCATTTCGGGAATACCGTCCAGTTCGGCGGGGGTCAGGCCGCGGTAAGCGAAGAGTTTATTGCCGCCGCCGGGGTAGACCATCGTGATGTTCTTGAGGGTGATGTTCTCGATCGGGTAGTCGGGCAGGCCGACGATGCTCGCGGGCGAGATGTTGCGCGGCATGTCTTCGATCGGGCCTTCGTAGTTGTAGCCGGCGTCGGGTTTGCGCAGCGGCACTTCGGCATAGACGTTCTGGATCGTCACGTTTTTCATCGACGGCTGTTTGCCTTTGCCCCAGCGGTCGCCGATGCGCAGGAAGATCACGTTGCCGGTATTGATCGAGCGCACGCCGTCCACGAGGATGTTGTCGATCAGGCCGCCGTCCACGGCTGCAAAGGTGATGGCCGAACGGTAGGTGTCGTAGATGGTGATGTTCGTCACCTTGAAATTGCGGAATCCGCCTCTCGATACGGTGCCGAATTTGAGTCCGTTGGCGCCCGAGCGTCCCACGCAGTTGTCGACTACGACATTCTGGCAGATGCTGTTCGCGTCGTGCGATTTGAAGCAGAGCACGTCGTCGGCGGCATTGAAGAACGAGTTTTTGATCACCACGCCGTCGCAGTCGACGATGTCGATGCCGTCGTTGTTCCAGTAAGAGTTCGCCTCCACGTAGATGTCGTCCACATAGACGTTCTTGCATTGGTCGTAGGTCTGGTTCCAGCTGGCCGGGTCACGCAGCGTGATGCCGGTGATCGTGACGTTCGTGCACTCGCGGAAGTAGATGTTTTCCGGGCGGTTCGTCTCGTTGGGGCGGTCCAGTTTCAGCGGGTCTTCATAAATGCCGCGCTGGATGTACTGTACCATGTTGTTGGCGGTTTTGAAACCCTGGCCGTCGATGGTACCCTTGCCGGTGATGCCGATGTTCTCCTGTTTCATGGCGAACACCATGGCCATCCAGCGTACATACGGGTCTTTCACGTAGTCGAACGGGTTGGTCGAGCCGAGCAGCACGGCGCCGCGCTCGAGGTGCAGCGTCACGTTGCTTTTCAGGTAGATCGAGCCGGTGAGGTACTTGCCGGGGCCGAAGACGAGGCGTCCGCCGCCGCGTTCGTTCACCGCGTCGATCGCGCGCTGGATCGCACCCGTGTTCAGGGTGATGCCGTCGGCCTTGGCGCCGAAGTCCGAAACCTGGTAGTCCTTGGCCGAGAGTTGCGTGGCGCCGCACAGCAAGGCGATGGCTAATGCGAGAAATTTGAGCTTAGTCATGGTTTGTTATTTATTGATTTGAATGTTAGTCGTTTGGTAAGTATGGATCTGTTTTTTCTTTGCTCCCGGTTCTTCGAAGGTGACATCTGCGAGGCTCAGGCCCTTCACGTCATCGGTGACGATCGCCGGGCGGTAGTCACGGTTTTTGGCAATGAACTTCACGTTGTCGAAAGCGATATCCTTCGCGTGGCGGATGTAGAAGCCCCATGCGGGCAGCTCCTTGAATTGCGAAAATTCGGGATAACGGTCGGCCATCTCGGGGATCGCGTCGAGCTCCTTCGCGCTGGTGCCCACCTTCGCGTAGTAGGGATTGCCGCCGCCCGGGGTGACGATCGTGACGTTTTCGAGTTTCACGTTCCGGATGTCGTACCCTTTCAGGCCGACGATGCTTGCGGGCGAGATGTTGCGCGGCAGGTCTTCCACCGGGCCTTCGTATTCGTAACCCGCGTCGGGCTTGCTGTCCGAGAGTTCGCAGTACATGTTCCGGATCGTGACTCCGTCGATCGAACCCACCGAACCTTTGGTCCAGCGGTTGCCGATACGCAGGAAGATCGCGTTGCCCACGTTGTATGCGTAAAGGCTGTCGACGAGGATATTCTCGACGACGCCTCCGTCCGGCGTGGCGATCGTGAAGGCCGAGCGGAAGGTGTCGTATACCTTATTGTTGATGATGCGGATATTCTTGTAGCCGCCGGCGCTTACCGTGCCGAACTTGATGCCGCTCGCGCTCGAGCGGGCTACGCAGTTGCGGATTTCGATGTTCTCGCACATGTGCTCGTGGCTGTGCGACTTGAGGCAGATACCGTCGTCGGTCGCGTCGATGAACGAATTGGTGACGGTGGTGTTGCGGCAGTCGACGATGTCGAGCCCGTCGTTGTTCCAGTAGGCCTTGCTGTCGACGGTGATGCCGTTGATCTTCAGCCGGTCGCACTGGTCGTAGGTCTGCACCCAGTCGCCCGAGTTCTTCAGCGTGATGCCGTCGATGGTGACGTCTTTGCATTCGCGGAAATAGAGCGTCCGTGCGCGGCGCGATCCATCGGGCCGGTCGTATTTGGCCGGGTCGTTGATGATCCCTTTCTGGATCTGGTCGAGCAGGTTATACGACGCCTCGCGGCCCTGGCCGTCGATGACCCCCTTGCCGGTAATCGCGACATTGTCGACCTTAACCGCCCGCACCAATGCGCAGTAGGAACTGTCGATCGGGTAGTCGTACGGGTTCGTCGAACCGAGCAGTACGGCGCCTTCGTTGAGCTGGATCGTGACGTTCGAGCGCAGGTTGATGCTGCCGGTCAGGTAACGGCCCACGTAGAAGACGAGGCGCCCGCCACCCTCGGAGTGGATGTAGTCTATCGCCTTCTGGATCGAGGAGGTGTTCAGCGTCGTACCGTTGGATTTGATGCCGAAGAGCGAGGCGTTGTAATCCTTCGCCCCCAGTTGCATCGCACACAGGACGGCCAGTGCTGAGAGAATAAACTTTTTCATGAATCGTTGTTGGTTTGAGAGAGTTTTTTGAAAAATTGAAGTTTATTGGCAGTAGTCCGGGGCAGCCTGTCCGCTGCCCCTGTGAATTATCTCTGCAGCTTGTTTAGACAATTTTATTTGTATAGCGTTACCGGTCCGAGGATGCCCAGCGACAGGGTCGGCCACTCTTTCCTGCCGGCGGTGAACTTCTGGGCAGTGGCGTTGTCGGTGAGCGTATGCATGTAGTTGCCCAGGACGGTGACCACGCGCACCTCGATCTCGTTGCTGCCGGTGTGTAGCTGATCGGCGATGTCGTAAATGCGGTTGCCGTACCATTTCACGCCGCAGTCCACGCCGTTGACGAGCACCTGCGAGATGCCGTAGACTTTGCCCAGATTCAGGACGGTGTCCCCGGCGTTCGAGCTGTTCACGTCGAACTTCGTGCGGTACACGACCGTTCCGGCGAAATCTTTCCATTCGGTCTCCTTCAGGTCGGTGGGCGTCTCCATCTGCGTGGTTTTGACCCATCCTTCACGGGCATGGTGCAGTTCGACCTGCCAGTTTTTAAGCGTCAGCGCGTTCGGGGCGCTGACGGGCAGCGGTTTCCACGGCTCGCCCTTAGACACCTTGTCGAAGACGATGAAGAGGGTTTCGGCCGGGCCGAGTTCCAGTTCGAAGCTGCCGTCGGTGAGCGTGATGCGGTAACGCTTGCCGGTATCGGGATCCCAAATCCACGGGTAACGGCCCCGCGTAATCTCCGGCGAGAAGGTGATCTTGCTCTTGTAGGGGTTGTGCATGTGCACGTTGGCCAGGAAGAAGAAGGTGTTGCCGTCGCCGCCGTTCCAACGTGTCTGCAGGAAGAAGCGGTCGGGGTTCTCGACGGTCATGTAGTGCGGCAGGTTGTACTGGCCGATCAGCTCCTGGTACCATTCGAGGAACTTGTTGTCCTCGGGTTTTTTGACGAGGATAAAGCGGTCGGGGTAGGCCTGCAGTTTCTTGATCCACGCCTGTACCTCGGCGTCGCGCTTTTTGTAATCTTTGAAGCCGAGCGACTTGGACGGGTATTTTTCGATGCAGAAAACGCGGCCGCCCTGGGAAACGAACTCGTGAATCTTCGCGAGCGTCGAGGGGGCGGTGCTGGTCACTTCGGGTAGGAAGAGCGTGCCGTACTGTTTGGGACCGTAGCAGAGCTTGCCGTTCTTAACCGTCGAGGCGTTCAGTACGATCTCCGAGGTGTAGTCGGCGGCGCCGCCGTTCTTGCAGATCGCTTCCCATATTAAAGAGGTGTAAAGGACGTTCAGCGTGCCGGGGAACGGGTCGGTCTGCACGCCGATCTCGCCCCACATGTCGTAGTTGGGCGGCAGGATGATCATGTCGGTGTACATGTCCGCGTTCTGGAACTGCGACGAGAGGCGCCCCTTGTAAGCGTTCAGGTACTTGAAGTAAGGCCACCAGGTGTTGTTCTCGTTGTAGTAGGAACCGTACTGCACCCAGCCGGGGAACGGCGCGTCGGCCGGCGAGTAGTTGAAGCCGTGCCATACCGAGTGCGTGATGCCGGAGACGGCGCTCATGTCCGAGCCGATTTTGATCAGCTCGAGCGTTGCGCGGAAGGCGAGGTAGGTATTGGTCATCTCCTCGGCGCTGACGATGCGCTTGCCGGTAAGGTGCGCGGCCGAAGAGACGTATTTGTTGATCATCGTGTAGCCCCGGCCTGCGCGGTATTCGTCGTCGCGCATCTCTTCGCCGAGGCGGTGCTTGAGCCAGTTGGTCGTCCACGA
>CDZB01059945.1_pt1 | contig 29940 bp, 15 predicted proteins | sample 554961 | NCBI WGS metagenome assembly CDZB01 (sample SAMEA3182106, study PRJEB8094) | gut metagenome | biome: human; feature: gut; material: Stool; isolation source: human stools | place: Canada | collected 2013-02-26
CTCACCAAACTCGACGTGCATTCGCTGGGCAAATGGCGCGTGAACGCCACGCTGCGCAACCTGCAGGATTTCTACGACGCCTTCTCGATCGCCGACGGACCGATGTTCCTGCCCGAACAGGATCGCGTAATCATCTGGTAACCCGCTTCTTAAGCGGGTTTCAGGGGCGGTGCCGGGCCATTCTGGCTTACGATCCAGCTCTGCGCCCGCCCGCTTGAGAAGCGGGCTTCAGGGGCGGTAAACGCCCACCGGAATCACGCCCCGGTCCGGAACGCTTCATTCAATAAAAAAGACGGCAGGGAGTTTTCCCTGCCGTCTTTTTCGTCTCCGGGCGGTGCAGCCCGGCTTTCCCCGCCGCGCGCCCGGTCCGGCGGCGGAGAACCGAAAAACCGGGCTTCGAAGCATCCATTTTTCGCTTTTTCTTTTATCTTTGTGCTAAAGAAGAAACGATGACCCGACATAAGGCATATACGAAAATTCCGTTTGCGGCGCTGTTTTTCGCCGCAACGCTGATTTCTCCGGCGCTCCATGCCCTGAACATCCCGGACTACCGCTTCCACACCATGCCCGAGACCTCCTATTACGGAGGCATCCACAGCATCGCCAAGGACAGCGTCGGGCGTATGTGGTTCAGCGGCTACGACGCCCTGTTCATGTACAACGGCACGTCGTTCGTACGGATGACCGACCTGGTCACGAACCTCTCGCCGAATTCCTACTGGTCCTACGGACAGGTGATCACGGACAACCGGAAAGGCCTGTACGTAGGGACTAACCAAGGGCTGCTGCGCTTCAACTACCGGAAGCTGGAGTTCGAATTCGTTCTGGAGGGCAATATCGGCTCGGTCACGGCGAACAACGACGGGACGGTATGGCTGATCCGCAACAACGGCATCGAATCGTTCAGCCCCGAACGGCTACCCGCCGTGACCCGCTATCCGATGCCTCCGGAGATGTCCGCACCCGGGCGGACGCTGACGCTGGTGTGCACGAAGGAGTACGTTTACGCCGCGTCGGGCGGCGATCTCTACCGCCTGAACCGGGAGACCGGGCAATACGTCCTCTTCGCATCCGTCGGCGGCGGCAGCTGCGTGATCCGCGACGTGGCGGAGAGCAACGGGTCGGTATATGTCCTCACGCTCATGGACGGACTCTACGAATGCGACGGCAACGGCAGGATCGGACGGTATTTCCGACTGCCGCTCGAATACGAGAAATCCGCCGGCGCCAAGGAGCTTCACCTCGATTCGCAGGGCATCATCTGGGTAGCGACGCAATCGGGACTGCTGCTGCTGGAGCCGCTTACCGCCAGCACGCAGCTGCTGCGTTCCGACCTCCACTATCCCTACTCCCTGCCCAACAATTCGGTATGGTCGATCTTCCCCGATCCCGACGGCGGGATATGGGTCGGCACATACGGCGGCAAACTGGCCTACATGACCTTCGCGGACAACGGCGTGGACTATTTCAAAGCCACTCCGGGAGGTCTCAACCACCCGATAGTCAGCTGCTTCGAAGAAGACACGGAGGGCAATCTCTGGATCGGAACGGAGGGGGGGGGAATTAACCGCTGGGACCGCCGCGACGGCCGGTTCGTCTATTACACGCAGGAGAGCCGCTGCGGCCTGACGTCGAACATGATCAAAAAGCTGTGGCACGACGGAAACGACAGGCTGCTGGTCTCGGCGTTCAACGGCGGAATGCGGGTCTTCGACGAACGGCAGGGACGTTTCTCCGACCTGCACATGAACCATCCGGCCTCGGGACAGCCTTTGAGCGTCTATGACTTCGCCAAGGAGGGCGACCGGGGCATCTGGCTGACCGACCCGGACGCCGAGCTGATGTACAAGGATGCGAGTACGGGACGCGTGGAGACGGTCCGGCTGACAGACGCACAGGGAAACGCCGTCCGCATCCATATCGAAACGCTGTTCCACGACGAGCGGGGCGACCTGTGGCTCGTCGGGCACGACGGCGCATACGTCGTCGATCCCGCCACACGGCGGATTCTGAAGCGCCATTACATCGCAGAGGCCCCCTATTCGGTCAACAACCTCTGCTCCTACTGCGTCACCTCCGACTCCGACATCTGGTTCGGAACCCGCGGCGGCGGGGTCAACCTGCTGCGCCGCAACGGCAGTTACGTCAATTTCAGGGACCGGAACGGCGAAGGGCTGGAGGGCAAAACAGTTTTCGGCATCCTCGAAGACACCCCCTCGAAAGATGTCTGGTTCAGCACCAACGACGGGCTTTACTATTACGACCATACCGACGGGGTGATCCGCAAATCGCAGATCGACATCCCGAACCGCTGCGGGGCCTACTACGTGCGGGCTTGCTACAAGACCTCGAAAGGCGAAATGCTGTTCGGAGGGACGGACGGCTTCATCCTCTTCACCCCGGGAAAGATCAAATACAACGACCAGAAGCCAAAAGTCTATTTTACGGACCTGCTTATCAACAGCCGGCCGGCCGTGCCCGGCGCCAAGAACTCGCCTCTGGAGAAAGCCATTTCCACGCTCTCCTACCGCGGAGGCGAGGGCGACGTGATCGAACTGTCGCACCGGGAGTCGAATTTCGAAATCCGCTTCTCGGCGAACAGCTACCTGAACGCCGAGAAAAACCAGTATGCCTACCGCCTGCTGGGACACTCCGAAAGATGGTCCCTGCTGCCGCAGGGACAGAAGGCGGTGCAGTTCTTCAACCTGCCCGCCGGAAACTATGTCTTCGAGGTCAAGGCGGCCAACAACGACGGCCTGTGGGGCGACGAGGTTTCGGCGCTCGGCTTCAGGGTGCACCCCTCGCCCTTCCTCTCCCGCTGGGCCTACCTCGTTTATGCGGCGCTGCTCTCGGCGGTGGCCTACTTCATCTGGCGGTATTTCACCAACAAGAAGATTTTCGAACAGCGGCTCGAACTGGAGCGGATCAAGGAACAGAACATGAAGCAGCTGACCCAGGCCCGGATCAACTTCTTCACGAACATCTCCCACGACCTCAAAACTCCGCTCACGCTGGTCGTCGACCCGCTGAAACAGCTCAAGGAACACCTGCCCGCCAATGCGCCGGGCAATGCCTACGTGCACCTGATCGAGAAGAACGTGGGGCGCATCCAGCGCATGATCAGCCAACTGCTTCAGTTCCGCGAAATCGAGAGCCAGAAGATCACCCTGAACCGCCAGCCGGGCGATCTGATCCGCTTCATCGACAGCATCTTCTCGCTGTTCGAGTTCTACGCCAACAAGAAGGGGATCGAAACCGGCTTCAACTCCCAGTATGAAAGTTTCTACACCAAGTTCGACCACGACGTGATCGAAAAAATCTTCACGAACCTCTTCTCCAACGCGATCAAGTACGCCTCGGAAAACGGTTATGTCGGCGTGAGAATCTACCCGGCGCGGCAGGACCAGCGCCCGGAGTCCGCTCCGCCGGCCGCCGGCACCGAATACATCGCCTTCACGGTCACCAACACCGGGGCGGAAATTCCCGACGACAAGAAGGAGGCCATCTTCGAATCGTTCAACCACCTCTCCGACCGCCGTCCCCAATTCGAGAGCAGCAGCGGCCTGGGACTGGCCATCGTCAAGGAGCTGGTCGGCAACCTCAACGGAACCATCACCCTCCGTTCGGGCAACTCGAAAGTCGCGTTCACGGTGGTCCTGCCCTTCACGCTCAACGCCGAAAAGACCGACAGCGCCGCCGAATCGTACGAATACACGGTCTCCGAAATCGACAACCTGCTGACCGAATCCGACGTCATGGCTCCCAACGACCGGCACGACCGCAAGGCGTGCAACATCGTGGTCATCGAGGACGACCCCAACCTGCGGAGCTACCTCGAACAACGGCTGTCGAAACACTACAACGTATACACCGCGGCAAACGGCAGCGAAGGCATCGCCAAAGCGGAGAGAATCTGCCCCCAGATCGTCATCACCGACCTGATGATGCCCGAAGCCGACGGCTTCGAGGTATGCCGCTCGCTGCGTTCGAACATCAAGACCAGCCATATCCCGGTGATCATGCTTTCGGCTCTGGGCAAAAACACCGAAAACAAGATCAAGGCACTGGAATGCGGAGCCAACGTGTTCATCGACAAGCCCTTCGATATGGATTTCCTGCTCAAACAGGTTGCCAACCTCATCCGCAGCCAGCAGGAACTCAAGGAGCGTTACAGCAAGAAGTACATCGCCGAACCGTCGAAGATCACCATTTCGTCGATGGACGAGGAACTGCTGAAAAAGGCGATGAACTACATCGAACGGAACATGGACAACAGCGACTACAACGTGGATTCGTTCGTGTCGGACATGTCGATCGGACGCACGCTCCTCTACCAGAAGATCAACGACATCACGGGCATGTCGATCAAGGAGTTCATCATGGACGTCCGGCTGAAACGGTCGGCCCAGCTGCTCCGGGAGTCGGACCTGACCATCTCCGAGATCTCGGTCCTGACGGGATTCGCCAATCCCAAATATTTCAGCATCTGTTTCAAACGGCATTTCGAACTGACCCCATCCGAATTTAAGAAGAAATCCTGACGCAAACCGCACGAAAGGAGCCGACCGAACCGGCTATGAATATCTCGTGCTTTCGTATCCGCCGGAGCAGCGTCCGCATCTGCCCGCAGAAACCTTCCCGCCGTCGCCCCGCGCGACCGGCAGGGAGGTTTCATTTTGTCCGGACGGGACTCTTCGCAGGTCTGCGCAGCGCCCGCAGCGCCCGGATATGCTCCTTTTTTTTACCCCTCCGTACGAAATGGAACCATTTCCGAATAAACGACGCCCATCCGGTCGCCCCGTTTTATTGACCTTTGCAATACGGGGTCCGAAGTCCCCGGCGTCCGCTTTTCCTTCGAAATACATAAAAAATTTAAAAAATTAAAACCTGAAACCTATGAAAAGATGATCGGAAAACCACACCAGGCGACGAAGTGTCTCCCGCCCCTCCAGACAATCCCTTTATAACGGAGATACAAGCACTAACCAAAAAGAAACCTTTTATGATAATGAGCATGTACAAAAAGCTTATAGGCAGCCTGACGATTTCCCTCTTATTCCTGCTGTCTGCAACACCGTCGTTCGCCCAGCAGAACGACGTCAAAGTAACCGGTAAAATCACCGACGGAAGCGGCGCCCCGCTGGCGGGAGTCGTTGTCGTGGTAAAGGACGGCAAAAGCAACAACGGAGCCGTATCCAATACGCAAGGTGTTTATGAAATCAAAGTTCCCGCATCCTCGACGCTTCTTTTCACCTGTCTGGGCTATACCGACCAGGAAGTGAAACTCGGCGCATCGAATGTCGTAAACGTGACGATGACCGAAGACGCCCAGTCCCTCGACGAAGTGGTCGTCGTGGGTTACGGTACGCAGAAAAAGAAAGACCTCACGGGAGGTCTCGCCGTCGTCAGCAAACAGACGCTGGAAATGGTCTCGACCAACAACCTGATGGACCGTCTGGTCGGCCAGGTCGCCGGTCTGAACATCACGACCGGCAACGAAGCGCCGGGCAGCAACCAGACCCTGCTGATCCGCGGCCAGAACTCACTGACGGCCAGCAACGACCCGCTGATCATTCTCGACGGCATTCCCTACTCGGGCGGACTGGCCGACCTCGACCCGAACATCATCGAGAACATGTCGGTGCTGAAAGACGCGTCGGCCGTGGCCATCTACGGTTCGCGCGGCTCGAACGGCGTCATCCTGATCCAGACCAAGCGGGGTTCGCAGGGCGAATTCCATGTCACCTACAAAACGAAGCTCGCCATCGCCGAGCCGATGCAGCGCATCGAAACCATGGGTCCCAACGAGTTCATCCGCCTCAAACAGGACATGGGCCGGCTCAAGAACAATTACAGCGGCGAACAGCTCGATCCGCTGGTAGGTTCGATTATCAGCGCCAGCGAGAAGGTAAACTACGCCAAGGGCATCACCAACGACTGGCAGGACTATGTCTTCCGCACGGTCTTCACGATGGACCACCAGCTGAGCTTCCAGGGCGGCAACGAGAAGACCACCTATATGGCCTCGGTTTCCTACCTGGACAACCCCGGCGTGGTTTACAATTCGAATTACCAGCGCACGAACGTCTATGCCAGCATCAACCAGAAAATGAACGACTGGCTGTCCGTAGGTCTCACCACGCAGTTCGTGAACCGTGAGACCGGCGGTGCGACGCCGAACCTCGAACATGCCATCAAGCAAAGCCCCTACGGCATCTACAGGGACGAGACCGGCGCCTACTACGAGGAGCCGATGGACTACTCGAACCTGCCCAACCCGATGAAGGACGTCAACGCCGACCAGAAACGCACGGGCCGCAACTTCATGGCCAACGGGTTCCTCGATCTCAAACTTCCGGTCAAAGGGCTCTCTTTCCGGTCGCAGTTCGGCTACAACTACCGCAGCCAGATGAACGGAACCTACTACGGCCGCAACACCGTAACGGGTAAGAAAGTCGACGGCCGCGCCGAGCTGGCCAACAACCACACGACGGACTGGACGTGGGAGAACGTGCTTAAATTCGACCGGAATTTCGGCAAACATCACATCGACTTCACAGGTCTCTTCTCCATGCAGGAGGCCCAGTATACAGCCGCTTCGCAAAGCGGCGAAGGCTTCGTGAACGACGACTCGAGCTTCTACCGGATGGACGGCGCCGAGAACAAGATCGCCATCAGTTCGTCTTTCTGGAAGGAGAACACGGTTTCAGGCATGTTCCGTGTGAATTACGGGTTCAACAGCAAATACCTTCTGACACTCACCGGACGCGCCGACTCGTTCTCGGCCTTCGCTGAAAACCACAAATGGGCTTTCTTCCCCTCGGCTGCCGTTGCCTGGCATCTCGGCGAGGAGAGCTTCATCAAGGACAACGCCTCTTGGATCGACATGCTGAAGATCCGCCTCTCATACGGCGCCAACGGAAACAACGCCATTTCGCGTTATCAGTCGCTCGACCGTCTCTACTCGACCAATGGTGTCAAATATATTTGGGGCGACAACAGCGACGCCGCCAACTCGGCCTACCTGCCGAGCGACGGTATCGGCAATCCCGACCTGCGTTGGGAGACCACCTATACGGCCAACCTCGGTATCGACTTCCAGTTCTTCAACGGCCGTCTGGGCGGTACGATCGACATGTACCTCTCCAACACGCACGACCTGCTGATGTCGCGTACCGTTCCCATTATGAACGGTTACAGCAAGATTCTCTACAACGTCGGCCAGACCCGCAACAAGGGTATCGAACTGACGCTCCATTCGCAGAATATCCGCAAGAAGGATTTCAGGTGGGAGACCGACTTCACCTTCTCGCTCAACCGCGACCAGATCGTCGCGCTGCGCGGCGACGGCAAAGACGACATCAACAACAAGTGGTTCATCGGCCAGCCGCTGTCGGTCTACTACGACTGGAACATGATCGGCATCTGGCAGGAAGGCGACGAGTTCACGTTCATCGACAAGGACGGCAAGGAGGTGGCCCACCAGACCGGAGCCACGCCCGGAGCCGCCAAACTGGAGGATGTCGACGGCAACGGCGTCATCGACTCCAAAGACCGCAAGGTGATCGGCAGCAAACAGCCGAGCTTCACGATGTCGATGGGCAACCGTTTCTCCTACAAGGACTTCTATTTCTCGTTCCTGTTCAACGGCGTCTTCGGCAAGTGGATGACGGACAACGTGGCCAACATCTCCTCGTATACGTTCGGTTCGGGCAACTACATCCACGGCGTGAAATACTGGACGCCGGAGACCCCCGACGCAGAGGTCGTTTCGCCGGGTTACCAGGCCTCCTTCAGCCACGGCTACTACAAGAAGCTCAACTACGTGCAGCTGCGCAACATCACGCTGGGCTACCGTGTCAATCAGAAATTCGTCCGCCGGATCGGCTTGAGCGCCATCGACGTGAATTTCAGCGTGAACAACGTCTGCGCCTTCTCCAACATGCGCCAGATGCTGAACTACGACAACACCTGGTTCGCATCGTTCCCGACCGCCCGTTCCTACGTACTGGGATTAACCTTAACCTTCTAATCAAGACCTGACTATGAAAACGATGAATTATATCAAGATCGGCATCGCGAGTTCGATCCTCTCGATAGCTGCGGGCTGCACCTCCTTCCTGGAAGAGGATCTGAAAAGTTCGCTGGCCCCCGACAACACTTACACCAGTTCACTGGGCTTCGAGGTGGGAGCCACGGGGCTCTACGCCATCGCCCGCTCGGAATACAACACCTGGGGTGAAAACGGCGCTTTCATGCACAACGGCGCCTGCGCCTACGAGGTGCTCCAGATTTCGACCGACCTCTGCCGCATGGGAACCGTCCGCGACGGTTCGCTGGTTCCGTTCGCCGAAATGACGCTCAACCCGTCGACGCTTTTCGTCGGTTCGTACTGGAACTGGGCCTACAACCTGATCGCTTCGGCCAACGAACTGCTGATCTATTCCGAAAAGAACGACAACTGGGACTATCCCACCGACAAACAGCTTTACCAGGCCGAAGCCCGTTTCTTCCGGGCTTACGCCTACCGCACGCTGGTCTACCTCTACGGCGACGTGCCCTGGGTCGAAACCATCCAGAAGCCCTTCCTGCTCTCGTTCTCGCGCGATCCCAAGATCGAGGTGCTGGGCAACATCATCAAAGACCTGGAATTTGCCAAGACGTACCTTCCCGACAATCCCGACAACGTGAAGGAGGGCAAGCTTACGACGTGGGCCGCACGCCACCTGCTGAGCGAAATGTACCTGCTGCGCGGCGCCGAAGGCGACTATAAGCTGGCCAAGGAGAATGCCCAGGACGTGATCGACTGCTCGTATTACAGTCTGATGAAAAGCCGCTTCGGCAACGCCAAGAACGATCCCGGCGACTATTTCAGCGACATGTTCGTCGAAAACAATCAGAACCGTTCGGCCGGCAACACCGAGGGTATCTGGGTCATGCAGTTCCAGTACAACACGGTCGGCGGCGGCACGAATTCCGACGACTGGACCCGCCGCGCCTGGAATCCCCAGTACCACGCCATCGACGGATTCGCACTGGCCGACTCGCTCGGCGGCCGCGGCCTGGCGCAGATCTATCCGCTGAAGTGGTGGATCGGCGTCAAGGGAACCAACGCCACGACGGCCGGAGAAAAGGAGGGTTTCCCCGGGATTCAGGAAAAAGGCATCTTCGAAGACGGCGACATCCGCAACTCGGAGTACAACATCAAGCGCAACTGGTACTACAACAACCCGCTGACGCCCAACAAGCTGGGACAAAAATGCCCCATCGACGACAAATCGTGGTCGCAGGCCCAGCTCTTCCCGGCGCTGAAGAAATTTTTCTTCGGTAAGGAGGAAAACCTCCAGCTCACCGGCGCATACAAGGACCGCATGAAATTCCGCCTGGCCGAGACCTACCTGCTGTTGGCTGAAGCCTACCTGCGTCAGGACATGCCCGATAAGGCCGCCGATGCCGTGAACGAAGTGCGCCGCCGCGCCAAAGTGTCCGACGTTTCCGACGAGGAGATGACGATGGATTTCCTGCTCGACGAGCGCATCCGCGAACTCTACGGCGAAGAGAGCCGCCGCTTCACGCTGATACGCACGGGCAAGCTGCTCGAACGCGTGAGAAAGTACAACCCCGAGGCGCGCGACCTCATCCAGGATTTCCACGTGCTGTGGCCCATTCCGCAGGCTATCCGCGACGCGAATGTCGGCAATTTCCCGCAGAATCCCGGATATGAAGGTTACGAAGGCTAAAAACCTTCGTCCCCGCCTCCGGGCGGATCAGACAAGAATGTGTCCGGCAGATTCCGGACCGTATCAGCAACCACGAAAAAAACAGTTATGAAAAAGATAAAATTTGCATGCAACCTGTCGCTGCTGACCCTTTTCGCACTCGGCCAGTGGGCCTGTGAATGGGACCCGTACGAACACGACAGCGACCCGGTCCGGGAAACTCTGGAGCTGACCGCCTCCGCCTCCCAGATCGCTTTGGACGAAAACGACCTTTCGGCTACGGTACTGACCTTCGACTGGACGCCCGCGCGTCCGATGCCCGACGAGTATCTGGTGTCCTACACGACCAAACTGGACCTGCTGAACAACAACTTCGGTTCGTCCACCGCCATCGTGACGAGCGAGGACGACGGCATCTTCAGCCGGAGCTACACCTCCGAGCAAATCAACAACTGGGCTAACGAGCGCTGGCAGGTGCCCGTAAACAAGACCTTCACGCTGGCGTTCCGCGTCATCGCGGAGTATGCGGGCGGCCCCACATACGAAATGCCCGAAGTGCGCACCGTGGAGGTGACCGTAACCCCGATCAAGGTCGATGTCTTCGATGCCGACAAGGTGTCGCTTTCCGGCACGGCCATCAGCAGCGTGACGGAGATCGAAAAGACGGTCGAGAATGCGAACCTCTATGCCTGGTACGGCGAATTGAGCATCGGCGAGTTGCAGATTCCCGTCGAGCTGGAGGGCCAGACCTACTACATCGTTCCGAGCGACGGCAACGGCGCGCTCCGCGACGGGGAGCTTGTCGACGTGAAGATGGCGGAAACCCCCGTTTCGTGGAATATCCCGAACGCCGGCAACTACCGCCTGCTGATCGACATGGAGAACAAGCAGGTGCGCATCTACTCGTCGGCGACCGACCTGAAGCCGCTGTCCGTCACATTCCACCCGAACGGTGCGGAAGCCAATCCCGAGGCAACGATCGAAGTGCTCGATCTCTACGCCTACGGAGCAGGTACGGGCTGGGGCGTGCGCAAACTCAACCTGAAGCAGAGCTTCGCCGACCCGCAGATCCTGATCTATGACGCCGAAGAGCACAACGGCACGAAACTTTCCAGCGGCATGAAGTTCTGCGTAGCCCAGAATTTCTCGGTCGGCGATGCGGATTACAACCAGAACAATGCCTATTGCTTCACCTGTCCGCTGACGGCAGAAGGCAAGAAGCAGAACCTCACGCTGACTCTCGGCAAGGTGGGCGAACTGCACGGAGGTGCCGACGGAGAGACGCGCAACTCGTATTACACGATCCCCGCTTCCGACCTGCTGATCTTCGATCTGCGTCACGGAACGATCCTGGCCCGGAACAAATAACGCCGGACCGCACGACTGAAAAATATTGCCGTATCGGAATGGAGACTGGGTTCCGGCCGACAGGAAGATACGGCAATATTCCATTACAACGACAATCAATCGTAAAAACAGCAACATGATACACATGAGAAATCTGATGACCGGCTGTCTTCTGGCAGCATTTCTTTGCGCCGCTTCCTGCGGTTGCTCGAAGGACAACGGCGGCGGCGAAGAAGGCGGCCAAGTTGCCGGTGTGACCGTAAAGCCCGCCTACAACAAGTCGGAAGTGCTGCACAACCCGCTCAACGGCTGGGTGATGTATGTCAGCGCGGACTACGATCCCTCCTATTTCGACAAGGAGATCTACGTACCGCTGCTCGGAAAGAACGTAAGGGTGGCGGACTACGCTTCGGCCTGCTATATCCGCACGAAATGGTCCGTGCTGAATCCCGCAGACGGGCAGTACGCCTGGAAAGACCCCGATTCGAAGGTTTACAAACTGGTTCAGAAAGCCCGGGAGCTGAAACTCCCCATCGCTTTCCGCGTCGTGGTGGACGGACGTGACCAGGGCGCCAATACGCCCCAGTTCGTCTACGATGCCGGAGCCGAATACGCGATGTCGGAGCCGAAATACCCCGACCGCAAGACCCCGATGCCGCAGGACCCGATCTTCCAGCGCTACTACGAGAAGTTCGTCGCAGCCCTCGCCGAGGAGTTCAACGATCCGGAATACACCTCGTTCATCGACGGCTACGGCCTCGGCAAGTGGGGCGAGGGCCACAGCGTGGCTTACAACAAGGACGACGTATCGGCTGTCGATGAGAATACGGAAACGGTGAAGCGCGAAGTCCTCGACTGGATCACCAAGCTCTACGCCAAACACTTCACGAAGGTTCCCCTGGTGATCAACTACCACCGCGTACTGGGCCATCCCACGAGCCAGGGCACGGCGAACCCGAACAGCGAAAGCCTCGTGGCCCTGGCCATCAGCAACGGCTACTGCATCCGCTCCGACGCCTTCGGCATGAACAACTCCAGCTGGGGTTACAGCACCTGGGAGAAGGCAATCGCCGCACAATGGCGTTACAAGGTCCCCATCATCATGGAGGGCGGATATATCGTCAGCAGCCACAGCTACTGGAACGACCCGGCCGGCTACCGCCAGGGACACCCCGAAGATGTCCGCCAGGGCGAATTCGACTCCTCGGCCGAAGCCCGCGTCAACATGATGGACTTCCGTGTCGGCCAGGAGACCGAGTCGTGGTTCAACGATGCCTTCAGCCTCGTGCAGCGCTTCGTCTCCGAAGGCGGCTACCGTCTCTATCCCGACCAGGTGATCGTTCCCGACCAGGTGAGCGCAGGCAGCCGTGTCAAGGTCGCTTCGCGCTGGCGCAACATGGGCTGGGGCTATTTCCCGAACAACCTGCCGCAGTGGAACTACAAATACAAGGTGGCCTTCGCTTTGATCGACGCTTCGGACAAGGCGCAGAAGGTCTTCGTCGACAAGGACTGCGAGCCTTCGACCTGGGTCGAGAGCAAGCCCTTCTCCTACACCTTCGAAACGCCGGCCGTCGATCTTCCCGCGGGGAAATACACGTGGGGCATCGCCATCGTTGACACGACGAAGGAGAACCGGCCTGCCATCCAGCTCGCCGTAAACAACGAAAAGACGGCCGAAGGCTGGGTGAAACTGCACGAAGTACAGATCAACTAACGCCTGAAAAACCATGAAGAGGGTTGCATTGCTTTCCGCAGCGCTGCTGCTGTCCGTCACCGCCTCCTTCGGGAGCGGCGTCCTGGTCGAGGCCGAGAGTTTCCGCGACAAGGGCGGGTGGGCCGTGGACCAGCAGTTCATGGACCAGATGGGTTCGCCCTACCTCATCGCGCACGGCATGGGCAAACCCGTGGCGGACGCCGTGACGACGGTCGAATTCCCGGAAACGGGAACCTACCGGGTCTACGTCCGGACGTTCAACTGGGTCGCCCCCTGGTACGACGGGGAAGGTCCCGGAAAGTTCGCCCTCCGGGTCGGCAGCCGGAAACTGTCCGCGACGCTCGGCTGCACGGGCAGCGAGTGGATGTGGCAGTGCGCCGGAAAGGTCTCCGTCCGGAAAGGTCCGGTCAGCGTTTCGCTGACCGACCTTTCCGGATTCGACGGCCGCTGCGACGCCGTCTATTTCACCACCGAAGAGGGCGACGTCCCTCCGTCCGGAAGCGCGGAACTCGCTGCGTTCCGCAAACGGATGCTCGGCATCCCCGCAACGCCGCAAACCGCCGAATCGTTCGATTTCGTCGTCGTGGGCGGCGGCATCGCAGGCATGTGCGCCGCGGCCGCGGCGTCCCGGCTGGGGTGCAGCGTCGCTCTGGTCAACGACCGCCCGGTGCTGGGCGGCAACAACAGCTCCGAAATCCGCGTGCACCTGGGCGGTGTCATCGAGCTTGGCCCCAACGAGGGACTGGGCCGCATGATCCGCGAATTCGGCCACTCGCGCGAAGGCAACGCCCGGCCGGCCGAAAACTACGAGGACGCGAAGAAAAGTGCGTTCATCGCCGGGGAGCAGAACGTGAAGCTGTTCTCCAGCTGCCGCGCCGTAGCGGTGAACAAAGAGGGCGGCCGGATAAAATCCGTAATCGTCCGCCACATCGAAACCGGGGAGGAGACGACGCTCGAAGCGCCGCTTTTCGCCGACTGCACGGGCGACGGAACTGTCGGATTCCTGGCCGGAGCCGACTACCGCATGGGCCGCGAGAGCCGCGACGAATTCGGCGAAACGCTGGCGCCCGAAACCGCCGACCGGATGACGATGGGTTCGTCCGTCCAATGGTATTCGGTCGACACGGGCCGCAAAACCTCGTTCCCGACGTTCAGCTACGGCGTGGAGTTCAACGCCGAAAACTACGAGCGGGTGACGATGGGCGAATGGAAATGGGAGACGGGCATGAACCTCGACCAGATCCGCGATTTCGAACGCATCCGCGACTACGGCCTGCTGGTGATCTATTCGAACTGGAGCTTTCTCAAGAACGGCCTGAAAGACAATGCCAAGTACCGCAACCGCGAGCTGGGCTGGGTGGCCTATGTGGCCGGCAAACGCGAATCGCGGCGGCTTCTGGGCGACTACGTCCTCAAACAGGACGACATCGACAAGAACGTCTTCCACGAAGACGCCTCGTTCACCGCGACGTGGGACATCGACCTGCATTTTCCCGATTCGCTCAACTCCGTGCGCTTCCCGGGCCGGGAGTTCAAGGCCGCGACCAAACACATCCACATCTATCCCCATGCCGTGCCTTACCGGTGTCTCTACTCCCGCAACGTGGACAACCTGTTCATGGCCGGGCGGAACATCAGCGTGACGCACGTGGCCCTCGGAACGGTGCGGGTGATGCGCACGACGGGCATGATGGGCGAGGTGGTCGGCATGGCAGCCTCGCTGTGCCGCAAATACGACGCTTCGCCCCGCCTGATCTACCAGAAACACCTCGGAGAACTCCGCAGGCTGATGCGCGAAGGCGTCGGCAGAAAAGAGGGGCTTCCCGATAACCAGAAATTCAACACGGGCGGTTCTCTGAAAGCGCCCCGCGCACTGCGCAACGACTGAAACCGCAACAATGAAAAAACTACTGACACTGCTGCTTGCGCTGCCCCTCGCATGGGGACACGCCGCAGCGCAGGAGAACGCGAAATATACGATCCTCCTCACCGGGGCCTCGTTCGCCTCGCCGCAGAACGGCTGGTTCGAAATCGGCTGCCGGCAACTGGACGCCCGGGCGCTCAACCGGGCCATCGGCGGCGAGTCGATCGCCGACACGGCCAACCGGATGGCCGAGGGCACGCTCTGGAACGCCGGGGAGCTGGACGAGATGGATGCGCTGGTCATCATGCAGGTCCACAACCGCGACGTCTCGGCCACGGGCGGCCTGAAAGAGAAGTACACCGATTACACGACGCCGTTCGACCGGAGCAACTACGCCGCGGCGTTCGATTACGTCATCAAACGCTACCAAAGCGAGTGTTACGCCCTGAAGGACGATCCGAAATCGAAGTACTACGGCACGAAATCGGGTAAACCCGCCGTCATCGTCCTCTGCACCGACTGGCACGACGCGCGGACGACCTACAACGCCGCCATACGGCGCCTCGCCGCACGGTGGGGCCTGCCGCTCGTGGAGTTCGACAGGAACATCGGCTTCTCGAAAGACACTCCGAACCCGGCCACCGGGACCCAGCAGAGCCTGCTCCACGCCCAGGACACGCAAACCATCGAAGGCGTCGCCTACGGGTGGCATCCCCAGCGGGGCCAAGACAAATACATCCAGCAGCGGATGGCTGCGATCTTTACCGACACGATGCGCAGAATCCTGCCGGCAAAATAGAATCCCGACCATGAAACACACACTCCCGATACTGTTCACGATGCTGCTCTGCGGCACGTCCGCCTTCCCGCAGGAGGGCTGTTACAGCCGTTTGCAGAACGACACCCTGACGATCGGCAACTCCCGGATCGAACGCCGGTTCGTCTGGAACGGCGGCAACCTGATGACGCAGAGCCTGACCGACTTTTCGTCGGGACAGGTGTGGACTTCCCGTTCCCTGACGCCCGACTTCAAGGTCGCGGGCGATACCCGAAGCACCGGCGGACGCTGCTCGACGAAACGGATCGCCGAAACCGACATCCATCCGGCGCGGCTGGAAATCACCGTGGAATTTTCGCTGGGAACGCTCGACGTGCGGCGGATTTACCGCATCTGCGCCGACACTCCGGCGATCGCCTGCGACACCTACCTCAAAGGCAGCGCCGCACAGCTTCCCGACAGCCGGACGGTCAACGCCGCCGACCGCAAGAACATCGAATCGACCGCCGACATGCAGTCGCAGCCGGTCGCCGCGACCCTCGACCGGTTCAACCCCGGCGGGTTCCACTGGCATACGCGGATCGTGGAGTTCCAGGACGTCACGGACTGGAACAACAACCTGGTCTTCGAAACCGACGTCATTCCCTACCGGAAAAACAGCTACCGGGGCAACCTGCTCTTCGCCCGCAACGCCGAGAACGGCCGCGGATTCTTCTTCCTGAAGGAAGCCCCCGGTTCGGGCGTGCAACTGGCCTATGGCGGCGGGGACTTCACGGCGGAGTTCGGCGATTTCACGGTGACGGGACTGGGCGTGACGGAGAAGGACCTCCGCGAAGGGGAGTGGGTGAAAGCCTACGGATGCGTCCTCGGAGTCTGGTCGGGCGGAGAACTCGAACAGTTGACGGCCCTGCGGAGCTACCAGAAAAATTTACGGAAGCTGCTTCCCGGACGCGACGAGATGGTGATGATGAACACATGGGGCGACCGCAGCCAGGACACGAAGGTGAACGAACGGTTCTGCCTGGCCGAGGTCCGCAAGGCCGCGCATCTGGGCATCACGCATTTCCAGATCGACGACGGCTGGCAGGTGGGCAAAAGCCCCAACTCCGCCGTGGCGAAGGGGTCGTTCAAAAACATCTGGGACAATCCCGACTACTGGAAACCCGACCCGGAGAAATACCCCCGGGGATTGCACCCTGTCGTGGAGCTGGGCCGGGAACTGGGCGTGGAGATCTGCCTCTGGTTCAACCCGAGCGTACAGGACGGCTATGCCGACTGGGAGAAGGACGCGCAGGCCCTCGTCGGTCTCTACGACGAGTACGGCATCCGCACGTTCAAGATCGACGGACTGGCAATCCCCGACAAACGCTCCGAAAGCAACCTGCGGCGGCTGTTCGACCGCGTGCTGGAGCGGACGGGCGGCCGAGTGGTCTTCAACCTCGACGCCACGGCCGGACGCCGCGGAGGCTACCACATGTTCAACGAGTACGGCAACATTTTCCTCGAAAACCGTTACACCGACTGGCAGAACTACTACCCCTACTGGACGCTGCGCAACCTGTGGATGCTCTCCAAATACGTCCCCGCGGAGAAGCTCCAGATCGAGTTCCTCAACAAATGGCGCAACACGGAAAAATATGCCGGCGACCCGTTCGCCCCGGCCAATTACAGTTTCGAATACCTCTTCGCAACGACCATGGCCGGACAGCCGCTGGCCTGGATGGAGGCGAGCGGACTGCCCGAAGAGGCGCTGGGCATCGGCGCGCTGATCGAACGCTACAAAGAGGTGCAGCACGATTTCCACCGCGGAGTGATCCTCCCCGTGGGCGACGAACCGTCGGGCCGTTCGTGGACCGGATTCCAGTCGGTCGACGGCGAGCGGGGCTACCTGATCTTCTTCCGCGAGCAGAACCCCGACCGGAAGGCCCGGATCGAAACGTGGCTCCCCGAGAACTCGAAAGTGCGCCTCACGCCGGTGCTGGGGAGCGGGAAGGCCGCCGTGCAGAAGACCGGACGCCGCGGAACGCTGGAGGTGGAACTTCCCGCGCCCAACGACTACGCGATGTACCGCTACGAACTGATCCGCTGACGAACCACAAATCCTGATAACAATGAAAACACCGATAAAATTCATCCTGTCATTTGCTCTGCTGCTGCTCGCGGCGGCCGACATCGCAGCCCAGGAGCTGATCACCAACGTTTACGGACGCGACGTGCAGTCGCTCAACGGAAAGTGGGACGCCATCGTCGATCTCTACGATCAGGGCCGCAAAAACAAGATCTACCTCAACCGCAGGCCGGAGGGAAAGACCGATTTCTACGAATATTCGTTCGACAACGGCCTGCGGCTCGACGTTCCCTCGGACTGGAACTGCCAGATGCCCGAGCTGAAATACTACGAAGGCACGGTGTGGTATGCCCGGCGGTTCGACGCCCCCGAGCAGACCGGCCGGCGGCAGTTCCTCCATTTCGGGGCCGTCAGCTACCGCTGCCGGGTCTACCTCAACGGCGAGGAGATCGGCGCCCATGAAGGCGGATTCACACCCTTTGAGATCGAGGTGACGGGCCGCCTCAAGCCCGAAGGCAACTTTCTGGCCGTGGAGGTCAACAACACCCGCACCACGGACGCCATCCCGGCGATGGCCTTCGACTGGTGGAACTACGGCGGCATCACGCGCGACGTGATGCTCGTCAGCGTGCCCGACGCCTTTATCCGGGACTATTTCATCCGCCTCGGCAAGGATTCCGACGACCGGATCGACGCCGATGTGCAGCTGGCGGGCGCCGCTGCCGGAACGGCCGTACGGATCGAGATTCCCGAACTGAACGTAGACCGGACCGTCACTGCCGGAGCGACCGGTACGGCCTCGGCGTCGTTCCGGGTCAGGAGACTGCAACGCTGGTCCCCCGCCGATCCGAAACTTTACCGGGTGATCGTCTCCACGGACCGCGACCGGGTGGAGGAGTCGATCGGGTTCCGCAATATCCGCACCGAGGGCGAAGAGATCGTCCTCAACGGCTCGCCCGTGTTCCTCAAGTCGATCTCGTTCCACGAAGAGATCCCCCAGCGCATGGGCCGGGCACACTCCGAGGCCGACGCCGTGATGCTGCTCAGCGAGGCCAAGGCACTCGGCTGCAACATGATCCGTCTGGCGCACTACCCGCAGAACGAACATATCGTCCGGCTGGCCGAAAAGATGGGCTTCCTGCTCTGGGAGGAGATTCCCATCTGGCAGGGCATCGACTTCGCCAACGACCAAACCCGCGAAAAGGCGGGCCGCATGATCCGCGAGATGGTCGCGCGCGACAAGAACCGCTGCGCCCTGACGTTTTGGGGCGTGGCCAACGAGACGCAGCCTTCCGGGCCGCGCAACGCCTTCCTGCGCCACCTGATCGCATGCTGCCGGGAGATCGACGACACGCGCCAGATCGTTGCGGCGTTCGATCTGGTACGTTTCGACCGCCAGCGGCAGCTGTTCGTCATGGACGACCCGTTCATCGGGGAACTGGATGTCGTGGCCATCAACAAATACATGGGCTGGTATCACCCGTGGCCCCTCACGCCCGACAAGGCGGTGTGGGACGTGGCGCGCGGCAAACCGCTGATCATCTCCGAATTCGGCGGCGAGGCGCTCTACGGCCAGCACGGCCCGGCCGATGTGGCCAGCTCGTGGAGCGAGGAGTATCAGGAGGCCCTCTACCGCGACAACCTGCGCATGTTCGAGAACATCCCCAACCTGCGGGGCGTGTCGCCGTGGATTCTGTTCGACTTCCGCTCGCCGTTCCGCTTCCACCCCGCCAACCAGGAGGGCTGGAACCGCAAGGGGCTGGTTTCCGACCAGGGATACCGCAAGAAAGCGTGGTATCTGATGAAAGCCTATTACGACAAACATTAAAAGAAGATGAAGAAATTTTTGACATACACGCTTCTCGGCGTCCTGCTCGCAGGCTGCGCCGGAAGCGGGCGGGAACCGCTGGAGACCGTCGTGGACAAGGCGCTGGCCGGCGCCGAGCGGCAGACGCTGCTGATGGCCGAGAAGTACAGTGCGCGCGAAGGCCGCCTGCCGCGCACGTGGGAGAACGGCGAGGACGTCTCGTCGGATTCGCGCTGGTGGTGCAGCGGCTTTTTCCCGGGCGTGCTGTGGTACGTCTACGAGAACGGCCGCAACCCCCGGGTGCTGGAGTACGCCCGGATGTTCACCGCACGCGTCGAGCGGGAAAAACACACCACCGACAACCATGACGTGGGGTTCATGCTCTATTGCAGTTTCGGCAACGGACTGCGCCTCACGGGAGACAAGTCCTACGAGGAGGTGCTGCTCACCGGGGCGCGCTCGCTGGCGACGCGCTTCAAACCCGAAGTAGGGCTGATCCGCTCGTGGGACCACAACCGCGACAAATGGCAGTATCCGGTCATCATCGACAACATGATGAACCTCGAACTGCTGATGTGGGCCGCCGACCGTTCGGGCGACAAGTCGCTGCGCGACATGGCCGTATCGCATGCTGACAAGACGCTGAAACACCATTTCCGCCCCGACTTCAGCTCCTGCCACCTGGTCTCCTACGACACGATCTCGGGACAGCCCCATCTCAAGCAGACCCATCAGGGCCTCTCCGACTCCTCGGCCTGGAGCCGCGGACAGGCATGGGGACTCTACGGCTACACCTGCATGTACCGCCTCACGGGCGACGCCCGCTACCTCGAACAGGCCCGCGGCATCGCCGGATTCCTCATCAACCACAGGAACATGCCTGCCGACGGGATTCCCTACTGGGATTTCGACGCTCCGGCCCTCGCCTCCACGCCGCGCGACGCATCGGCTGCCGCAATCATGGCCTCGGCACTGGTCGAGCTGAGCGGCTTCGTGCCCGCAGCCGAAGGGGAGCGGTACATGGCTTTCGCCGAAAAGCAGATCCGCACGCTGGCCTCGCCCGAATACACCGCTCCGGCGGGTGAGAACGGAGGCTTCATTCTCCGGCACAGCACGGGAGCCTATCCCTTCTCCTCGGAGGTCGACGTGCCGCTCACCTACGCCGACTACTATTATCTGGAGGCGCTCACGCGCATCAAACGCCGATTGCAGCCATGACCACCGTGAAAAAATACGCGCTGCTGTCGCTCTGCGGCCTGATCCTGTTCTGCGCCCGGGCGCAGATGCCCGCGACAAACTACGACGAATCGCAGGTTCCGGCCTACACGCTGCCCGACCCGCTGACAACCATCGCCGGCAAAAAGGTGACTGACGCCGAAACGTGGACTTCGGAACGCCGTCCCGAACTGCTGTCGCTGTTCGAAAGCGAGGTCTACGGAAAAGCCCCCGGCCGCCCCGAGGGACTGCATTTCGAGGTCTTGAGCGAGGACCGCTACACGCTGGGCAACATGGCCACCCGCCGGGAGATCGCCGTCTATTTCACCGAGAGCGACGCACATTTCATGACCATCCTGCTCTATATCCCCAACAAACGCACCGACGCCGTTCCGGTCTTTCTGGGGCTGAATTTCAAGGGCAACCACACGATCTGCGACGACCCGTTGATTACGGAGTCCGTTTCGCGCATGAAGCCGCGCGAAGAGGGCGGCAGCGAAGTCCGCGCAAAAGGGTTCCCGCGCGCCGCGGCGGCATCGCGGTGGCCGGTCGAAATGCTGATCGCCAACGGCTACGGCCTCGCCACGATTTACCGCGGCGACATCGACCCCGACTACGACGACGGCTTCCAAAACGGCGTTCACCCGCTCTTTTACCGCGAGGGGCAGACCAAACCGGCCCCCGATGAATGGGGCACGATCGCGGCCTGGGCCTGGGGCTTGAGCCGCGCGATGGACTACCTCGAAACCGACGAGGATGTCGATGCCTCCCGCGTGGCGGTCATCGGGCATTCGCGGCACGGCAAAACGGCCCTTTGGGCCGCAGCCGTCGATCCGCGCTTCGCCATGGCCGTGTCGAACGACTCGGGATGCGGCGGCGCGGCGTTGTCGCGGCGTTGTTACGGCGAAACCGTAGCCAGGATCAACAGCCTCTTCCCGCATTGGTTTTGCGGGAACTTCAAACAGTATTCGGGCAACGAGGCGGCTTTGCCCGTCGACCAGCACGAACTGATTGCGCTGATAGCCCCGCGCCCGGTGTATATCGCCAGCGCCGTCGAGGACCGTTGGGCCGATCCGAAAGGCGAGTTCCTCGCGGGGGTCCACGCCACGCCGGTCTACGAGTTGTTCGGCCTGGTGGGACTTTCGGGAACGGAACTGCCCCAAACCGACGCGCCCGTGCTGTCGGGACACATCGGCCACCACGTCCGTTCGGGCGACCACGACATCACGCTCTACGACTGGCGGCAATTCGTGAAATTCGCGGACAAACACCTGAAACGATAATCTAAAACAACACCATACATGAAAAACCGGTTTATAAAACTGCTTCTCGCGGCCGTGCTGTTAGGCTCCCTCTCCCCGGCGGCCGCCCAGACCCGCGAAATGGACCTCTCGGGAGAGTGGAGGTTCCAGACGGACGTGATGGATTTCCGCAGGGGATCGCTTTCGCCGCGCTACAACCACCAACTCCAGGAGACCATCATGCTCCCCGGCATCACCGACGACTACAAAATCGGCTACAAATCACCCTACCGCCATGTCGACCGCCTGACGCGCGTCTACGAGTACATGGGTCCGGCGTGGTATCAGCGCGACATCGAGTTCCCGGCCGACTGGAAGGGCAAGTGCATCTTCCTCTATTTCGAGCGCACCCACTGGCTCAGCTCGGTATGGGTCGACACCAAGGAGGTGAGCCGACTGGACTACATCAGCGTCCCCCACAACCACGACCTGACGGATTTCGTCACCCCGGGCAAGACGCACCGCATCACGGTGTGCATCGACAACCGGTTCCAGTACAACACCCACAAATGGAACCACGCCCACACGGAGTTCACGCAGATCAACTGGAACGGCATCCTCGGCGAGATGAAACTCGTGGCCGTAGACCCCGTTTACATCGACGACATGCAGCTGTATCCCGACCTCGCGACGAACAGCGTCGACGTGCGCCTGAAGATCGACAACCGCACGAAAAAGCCTTTCGAAGGAAAGGCGCTGCTCACCGTCTCGGGCAACGGCCTGCACGTAACGAAGGAGGTACCTGTCGGCAGCGAAGCGGAGGAGATGGACCTGACCGAAACCGTCGCGCTGGGCCGGGAGGCGAAACTCTGGGACGAATTCAACCCGAACCTCTACACCGTGGAGTGCACGCTGCTGACCGGCACCGGAAAAGAGTCCTTCGAACATAAGAAGTCGGCGACGTTCGGCATGCGCGAAGTGGCGCAGGGCCGCAACCACATCCTGCTCAACGGCCGGCCGCTCCACCTGCGCGGAACCGTCGAGAACGCCGTGTTCCCGAAAACGGGCCACGCCCCGGTCTGCGACGCCGAATGGGAGCGTATCATGCGCATCGTCAAGGACTACGGACTGAACCACATCCGTTTCCACTCGTGGTGCCCTCCCGCCGCGGCTTTCCGCATGGCCGACCGCCACGGCGTCTACCTCGAAGTCGAGATGCCCATGTGGGGCAAGGACGCCGAGCCGGACGAAGCGCGCTACGACTTCTTCCGCCGCGAGATGCGCGCCATCCTCAAGGAGTACGGCAACCACCCCTCGTTCATCCTCTACTGCAACGGCAACGAGATCACCGGCAACTTCGACTTCATCGAGGAGCTGACCGCCGACGGCCGCAAACTCGACACGCGGCATCTGTACAGCGGTTCGACGGCCCGCACGCGCGTCCCGTCCGACCAGTATTACGTCTCGCAGCAGACCAACAAAGGCCCCGTGAAGGTCTACGAGGGACGGCCCTCGACCGACTGGGAACGCAGCAAGGAGTCGGACGTGGACGTTCCGGTAATTTCCCACGAGTCGGGCCAGCGGTGCGTCTATCCCGACTTCCGCGAGATCGGGAAATACACGGGACCGGTCGAGGCCCGAAACTTCGAACTGTGGCGCGAGATGCTCACCGCCAACGGCATGGGCGATCAGGCCCACGACTTCTTCCGGGCCTCGGGCGCGCTGACCGTCGTGGAGTACAAGGCCGTGATCGAGGCGCTGCTCCGCTCGTCCAAATCGGCCGGATTTCAGCTCCTGTCGCTCAACGACTTCCCGGGCCAGGGTTACGCCCCGGTGGGTGTGCTCGATCCGTTCTGGGACTCCAAGGGACTGGTGACGCCCGAGGATTGGCGGGCCTTCTGCGCGCCGACCGTGGCGCTGCTCCGCTACCCGAAAAGCGCCTGGTTCGAAGACGAAACCTTCACGGCAAAGGCCGAGGTCTACAACTTCGGCGCGGCGGCGCTCAAAAATGCGAAAATCCGCTGGTCGATCACCGACGGCAGCGGGAAAGCCATCGCCAAGGGCAGTCTGAAATCGCAGACCGTAGGCACCGACGGCGTGTTCCCCGTCGGGGAGTTCTCCGCTCCGCTCGGCAAGGTGCGAGGCCCGCAGAAGCTGACCGTGCACCTGAACGTCGGTGAAAAGACAAGCAACAGCTGGGACATCTGGGTCTATCCGCGCAACGCACAGCTGATGCAGTCGGATACGGAGGTGCTCTACACGACGGAGTTCGGCGAGCAGGCCAAACAGTACCTCGCCGCGGGGAAGAAAGTCGTCCTGACCCCCGCGCCGAACAAGGTCAAGGGGCGCAAATCGACCTTCCACAACCATTTCTGGAACCCGATCATGTTCGCCTGGGCGCCGATGACCATCGGCTGTCTGATTCACGCCGAGCAACCCGTGTTCGCCGACTTCCCGACCTCATACCACACCGACTGGCAGTGGTGGGACATTCTGGAGAACGCCAAGGTGATCGAGATGCAGCAGACCCCGCGCCAGCTGCGGCCCTTCATCCAGGTGATCGACAGCTTCGACAACAACGAAAAACTCGGCATCGGCTTCGAGGCCCGCGTCGGCGGCGGCAAACTGCTCGTTCTGGCGGTCGACACGAAAAAGAAGATGGACCAGCGCCCCGCCACGCGCCAGCTGCTCGAAAGCATCGACCGCTACGTCCGCAGCGACCGGTTCGCTCCCGAGGTCACACTCGACGAGTCGTTCATCACCTCCTTCATGCGCTAAAACCGCACGATTATGAACAAGATCTGTCTACTGCTCTGCTGCCTGCTGCCCGGCCTGTTCCGGGCAGGGGCGCAGGAGCTGAAAATGACCGAATGCGCCCCTCTGACGCAGATTTACGGCGAGGTCTGCGAGTCCGACGAACTGCTTCCTATGGGCGATGTGGGGGTGGAATTCGGATACGTCCTCTACCAGGCCGCAATCACCGTTCCCGCAGGGGAGGCCGCGCTCGAACTGGAGAACGTGCGGGACTATGCCGCGGTTTACCTCGACGGCGTGTTTCAGGGAACCCTGACCGACAACCGCAAAACGCTGACTCTGAAGGCCGAACCCGGCCGGCACACATTGCAGCTCTACGTCGAAAACATCGGCCGCATCACCTACGGCCCGGAGATTCTCGACAACTCGAAAGGACTCTTCGGCGAAGCCCGCCTCGGCGGCGAAACGATCGCCGGCTGGACGATCACCCCGCTCGAAGTGCGCGACACCGATCCCGAAACCCTCGAGTTCGAAGCCCTCGGCCCGTGCAACACGCCCTGTTTCCGGCGCGGGCAGTTCGACCGTGCGGCGCACGAAGGAGCCGTTTACCTCGACGTGTCGGGATGGGGCATGGGCGAGGTGTGGATCAACGGCCACTACCTCGGCTCGTTCTGGGACGAGGAGAAACAGCAGTCGATCCTCATTCCGGCCGAAATCCTCGCCGAAAAGGGGAACCGCATCGTGGTTTTCGACCTCAAAAACAACGACCCCGGCGCAACGATGCGCCTCTCGGACAAACCCGTGTTCAAATAACAAGCACAACCTATGAAAAAAATAACCGTTATCGCTCTGCTGCTGGCCGCCGCCCTCGGGGCGCAGGCCCGGAACGGGAGCGGAAAGCCCGCCTACAAGGACGCCGGACGCCCCGTCGAAGAGCGCGTCAGCGACCTGCTGTCGCGGATGACCCTCGAAGAGAAGGTCATGCAGCTCAACCAGTACACGCTCGGCCGCAACGACAACGCCAACAACGTGGCCGATCCGGTGGACAAGATTCCCGCCGAAATCGGCTCGCTCATCTACTTCGACACCTCGCCCGAGCTGCGCAACCGGCTTCAGAAAAAAGCCATCGAGCAGTCGCGGCTCGGAATCCCCGTGCTGTTCGGCTACGACGTGATCCACGGTTTCCGCACCACTTACCCCATTTCGCTGGCCCAGGCCTGCTCGTGGAATCCCGCACTGGTGAAGCAGGCCGCCGAAGTGGCCGCACAGGAGGCGCGGATGTCGGGCGTCGAGTGGACCTTCTCGCCGATGATCGACGTGGCGCGCGACGGCCGCTGGGGCCGCGTCTCGGAGGGCTACGGCGAAGATCCCTACGCCAACGCCGTCTACGGAGTGGCGGCGGTCGAAGGCTACCAGGGCGACAACCTCGCCGACTCCCGCCGCGTGGCCGCCTGCCTCAAGCATTTCGTCGGCTACGGCGCCTCGGAGGCCGGCCGCGACTACGTCTACACCGAAATCTCGCGTCAGACGCTCTGGGACACCTACATACCGCCCTACCAGGCGGGCATCGAGGCCGGAGCCGCTACGGTGATGAGCTGCTTCAACGACATCAGCGGAACGCCCGGCACGGCCAACCCCTACATCCTGACCGAGGTGCTCAAGGAGCGCTGGGCGCACGACGGATTCGTCGTCTCGGACTGGGCCGCCATCGAGCAGCTGCGCTCGCAGGGCGTGGCCGCCGACCGGAAGGAGGCCGCCGAAAAGGCCTTCAACGCGGGTGTCGAAATGGACATGATGAACCGCTGTTACGACGCCCATCTGGCCGCCCTGGTCCGCGAAGGCAAGGTCTCGCAGGAGAAACTCGACGAGGCCGTGCGGCGCGTTCTGCGGCTGAAATTCCGGCTCGGGCTGTTCGAACGCCCCTACACCCCGGAGTCGGAGGAGACGGACCGGTTCCTGCTTCCCGCGAGCCTCGCCGTCGCCGAGCGGCTCGCCGAGGAGTCGATGGTGCTGCTGAAAAACGAGAACAACACGCTGCCGCTGAAAGCCGCCCGCCGCATCGCGGTCATCGGCCCGATGGCGCAGAACCGGCTGCACCTGCTCGGCGCGTGGTCGGCACACGGCCGCGAAGAGGACGCGGTGAGCCTCTTCGCCGGGCTGGAAAACGAATACCGGGGCCGCGCCGAACTGTTCTACGCCCGGGGCTGCGACTTCGACGGCGAGGACCGCTCCGGATTCCGTGAGGCTGTCGCCGCGGCCGCGGCTGCCGACGTGGTGGTCCTCTGCCTCGGGGAGAAAAAGCAGTGGAGCGGCGAGAACGCCTCGCGCTCGACGATCGCGCTTCCCGAAATCCAGGAGCAGCTGGCCGCCGAACTGGCCCAGACCGGAAAACCGCTGGTCTTGGTTCTGTCCAGCGGCCGGCCGCTGGAGCTGTGCCGCCTCGAACCCCTCTGCGGGGCCATGGTGCAGATGTGGCAGCCCGGCATCCGGGGCGGAAACCCCCTGGCGGGAATTCTGTCGGGGAGGATCAACCCCTCGGGACGCCTCGCCATGACGTTCCCCCGCTCGACGGGCCAGATTCCGATCTACTACAACCGCCGCCAGAGCGGCCGCACCCATCAGGGCAAATATCAGGACATCCCCAGCACGCCGCTCTATGAATTCGGGCACGGCCTGAGCTATACGACGTTCGAATACGGCGACCTGCGCCCGTCGGCAACCACGCTGCGCCGCGGGGAAAAGGTGACGGTCGAGGTCTCCGTGACCAACACGGGCGGCATGGACGGCGCCGAGACGGTTCACTGGTTCATATCGGACCCTGTGTGCCGCATCTCACGCCCCGTCAGGGAGTTGAAACACTTCGAGAAACAGCCGATCCGCCGCGGCGAGACCCGCACGTTCCGGTTCGAGATCGACCCCGAAAAGGATTTGAGTTTCACGGACGACGACGGCAACCGGTTCCTCGAACCGGGCGACTACTTCATCCTCGTAAAGGACAAAAAGGTGAAACTGACGCTGACGGACTGATCCCCGCTCCCATTAAAGGACAGAGCTGTAACCTGAAAAGTTACAGCTCTGTCCGTATCAGGCCGCAGTCACCCGGAGAACGGGACGCCCCGCCGATTCGCAGGAAAGCCGCCCCCTCACAGGCCCTTTGTCCACACGGGTACGGGCTGGGGCGAGGTGGTCGGGCCGAAGACCTTCAGACGACCGTCTTCGGTCACCTCCATCGGGTCGATGAAGACCATGCGCGCATCGCCCGTCGGGGCCGTCCGGCCGTGGTAGACGCAGTACATCCCGCCGCCGGGAAGCTTCAACACCATATTGTGCCCCGTTCCCGTGACCTCGCCGCCCTTGTCCGCATTCTTCTCGAGGACCGGATTGTCCGACGATTTCACGAAGGGACCCAGCGGCGAACCGGCCGTAGCATAGCCCACCGCATAATGCTGCCCGCCGTAGAAATTGGCGGAATACATCATGTAATAGGTCCCGTTTTCCTTGAAGGCGTACGACCCCTCGGTCCAGCGCCGGTTGACCTCTCCGGCGGTGACCGAACGGCTCTCCCACCCGGTTTGCGGGTCGGAGGCAGACTGCGGGGGCGTCAGCAGAACGACCGGCTCGCCGATGACGCCGCTGAAATCGGGCTTCATCTCCACACCGTACACCCAACTCTCCTCGATCTCGTCGAAAAGCCCCTTGTCGCGCGCCCACACCGAAAGCTCGCTTTCGACGGGATGCTTGTAACAGCAGCGCGAATAATAGAGATACACCCGGCCGTCATCGTCCCACAATACGTTGGCGTCGATCACCGGATAGCCGGGATCGAACACCGGACGGTCATACAGGTCGGAAAAGGGACCCGACGGCGAATCGGCAACCGCCACCCCGATACGGAACGTTTCGAGGTCGCCGTTCGGGTTATGCCGCCAGTTGGCACTGAAAAACAGGTAATAGCGGCCGTCGCGTTCATACACTTCGGGCGCCCAGAAGCAGTCGGTTCCCCATGCCGAGGCATTGCCGTCGTAGACGACATCGCCCTTCTGCCAGGTAACGAGGTCGTCCGAGACGCAGACGCGAAAACCCCGGATGTCGCCGCTCGTTCCGTACATATAGAATTTTCCGTCAGCGGCGTGGAGGATGAACGGGTCGCCGAACGCAACGTCGAGCGGATTACGATATGCAGGCGAGTCGCATCCGAGCAGGATCGCCGGCAGGAAGAAGATGAGCAGTTTTTTCATACAGGTTATTTGAATGGTTTGAATCCGTCGTAAAATGCCATTTGGCGCGTACTCCGACAAAATTATTCGTTTTAGTTTTTTTTCAGCCATGCCGTCACCCGATGGGCAGCAATTGATCAAAGAGTTATACATTATGGAAATATTTTTCCATTTTGCGCCGGGCCGGACACCTATCTTTGCAGGGTCCGGAGACTCCGAAGCCCGTTCGTCCGCGGCCCTCATCCCCGGTCCCAACCTTAAATCTTACGACCTATGAAACGATTGCTTCCATTAATCGCGACGTTGTTCGCCATCGCCTGCTGTGCGGCGCAAAACCTCCGAAAAGTGCCCCTGGCCGATCCTTTCATCCTGCTTTACGACGGGGTGTATTACGCCTATGGCACAGGCGCCGGAAGCGGCATCGAGGTGTGGACATCCCGCGACCTCTCCACGTGGGAGAGGGCCAAAGGCAACGCCCGCGACGGACTGGCCCTGCACCGCACGGATGTCTGGGGCGAAAAATGGTTCTGGGCGCCCGAGGTCTATCGGCTGAATGACAAATTCTACATGTATTTCACGGCCGAAGAGCACATCTGCGTCGCCACCTCCGACTCGCCGCTGGGTCCTTTCGTACAGGAGAAGCGGCAACCGATGATCGCCGATGAAAAGTGCATCGACAACACGCTGTTCATCGACGACGACGGCCGGGCGTACATGTATTTCGACCGGTTCAACGACGGGCTGAATATCTGGGTCGTCGAGCTGGAAGACGACTGCACGACGCTGAAAAAAGAGACGATGCGCCCCTGCATCCATGTTTCGCAGGAGTGGGAAAAGGTCTGGCCCCGCGTCAACGAAGGCTGCTTCGTGATCCGGCGGAACGGCACTTACTACATGACCTATTCGGCCAACAGCTACGAAAGTCCCTTCTACGGCATCGGCTGCGCCACGGCCGACTCGCCGCTGGGCCCCTGGACCAAATACGACCGCAATCCGCTGTTGCAGAATCCCGGCGAACTGGTCGGCGTCGGGCACAGCGCCCTGTTCCGGGACAAGGCGGGCAACCTGAAGATCGTTTTCCATGCCCACAAAAGCAAAGGCGCGATCCATCCGCGGGAAATGTATATCACCGACGTGCGTTTCCGCCCCGTCGAGGGCGGCTGCCGGATGGAGATCGACCCCGGATACTCGCCGGCCCTGATCGCTGAATGAACGA
>CDZB01009126.1_pt1 | contig 29626 bp, 25 predicted proteins | sample 554961 | NCBI WGS metagenome assembly CDZB01 (sample SAMEA3182106, study PRJEB8094) | gut metagenome | biome: human; feature: gut; material: Stool; isolation source: human stools | place: Canada | collected 2013-02-26
GTCGGCAAAGACGGCGTCATCACCGTGGAAGAAGGCAAAACGATGAACACCGAACTCACCACGGTCGAAGGCATGCAGTTTGACCGCGGCTATGCTTCCGCTTATATGGTTACCAACACCGATAAAATGGAAGCGGTGCTCGACTCCCCTTACATTCTCATCACGGACAAGAAAATTTCCAATTTGCAGGAGATCCTTCCCATCATCGAACCCCTCGCGCAGCAGGGCGCAAGGCTTCTGATCATCGCGGAAGACGTCGAAGGCGACGCGCTGGCGGCCCTCATCGTCAACAAACTCAAAGGCGTGTTCAACTGCGTTGCGGTCAAAGCGCCCGGTTTCGGCGACAGAAGGAAGGCCATGCTCGAAGATATCGCCATCCTCACGGGCGGCACGGTCGTATCTTCCGACCTCGGCTACGAATTCAAAGACGTCACGCAGGATATGCTCGGCAGAGCGGCGCAGGTCAAAGTCGATAAGGACAACACGACCATCGTCAGCGGCGCGGGCGATCCCGAAAACATCAAGGCGCGCGTGAACGCCATCAAGGCGCAGATCGCGGAGACCACTTCCGACTACGACAGGGAAAAACTGCAGGAGCGCCTCGCGAAACTTGCGGGCGGCGTTGCGGTCATCAACGTCGGCGCGGCGACGGAAGTCGAGATGAAAGAGAAAAAACTCCGCATCGAGGACGCGCTCGCGGCGACCCGCGCGGCAGTCGAAGAAGGCATCGTCCCCGGCGGCGGCGTAGCGCTCCTCTCCACCATTCCCGCACTCAAAAAGTTGATCGACTCCCTCGAAGGCGACGAAAAGACGGGCGCGGCGATCATCCTCAAGGCGGTCGAAGAGCCGATCCGCCAGATCGCGAAAAACGCGGGGCTCGACGGTTCCGTCATCGTCGAAAAGATCACCTCGTCCAAGAAAGCCAATTACGGATTCGACGCGCTCAAAAACCGCTATACCGATATGGTCGAAAGCGGCATCATCGACCCGACCAAGGTCGCAAGGAGCGTATTGCAGAACGCGGCTTCCGTGGCGGCGACCCTGCTCACGACGGAAAGCGTCGTGACGGATATCCCCGCACCCGAACCCGCGGCACCTGCCGGCGGCGGCATGGGCGGCGGAATGTATTGATCCCTCAATTACAGCAGTTTACGGCCAAACAATACCGAAAGGCGCGGAATTATCCGCGCCTTTCTTTTCATCGAACGTATTGAACCTCCGCCCGCTTCGATCGCGGAGGTTTATTCTTTCTCCAACAAGACCGCGATCGTCGGCGAATCGTCGGCATAAGGCGTGCCGGCTACGTCGCTCCACGCGCCGCATACGGAAAACCCCGCACGCTGCACCTCTTCAGTCAAATCATCCCGCGAAAAGCAGGTGTTCCAGATATTATATTCACAAAGCGCGTCCGCAGTCAGAACGACCGCCCTTTCCAAAGTGACTCGCGGAGCATACCGATAGCGGCCTTGCCATAATACATGCTCTCTCTCGTTCCAAAAACCGCCGTGCGGGCAAACCTCCCAAGTCCGGCTTTCGGTGAACTTTTCCCAAAAAAACGGCGAAAAGACGTCCAACAAAAATTTACCGCCGTTTTTCAAAGCGGCGAATACATTTTTCAAGACAATCTGCCGTTCCCGCGGCGTCAGAGCGCCGTAATCGCAATAGATCATGGCGGCAAAGTCGAACGCCTGCTTTTCAAACTCCGACGAAAGATAATTGCGGCAGAAATATCGAACGGGCAACCCCTTCTCTTGCGCAGAACGCACGGCATGATTTATAGATCGCTCGGAAATGTCCACGCCCGTAACGCCGTAACCGCAGCGTGCAAAACGCTCGGCGTATAAACCCGGCCCGCACCCGAGATCCAGAAGATTTACGTGCGTTTGCGACGGAAGGAGTGTGCTGATCCACCTCGCGGAACGATCGATAAAATCCGCGTTTCTGCTTGCCCCGTCGGACGCGGGATCGAGGTGTGCCTTTAACATCTGCGCAGAAATGTGGCCGTCTTCCCAAAAAGGCGCGGAAGAACGCTTATACAGCGGAGGCCGCCGCAGCGTATCCGCCAGCCGATCGTAAAATTTCATCAATTCCCCTCCATGTAAACCGGTATTCAAAAACGGCGCCCGTTATTTCTCTTTGTAAAATCAGAAAATACACAAGTTATTTACGCTTACCCAGCGCTTCGCGGCGGTACTTCTTAAACAATTGCATGAGCCGCTGTTTTCCGCACTCACCGCCGAACACCATCGATTCGTAATGCACGCCGCGGTAAACGGAATCAAATCCAGCCCCGATAAATCCGCTGCGGACATAAAACGCCTTGCGCCTGATTCGCTGTTCACGGTTGGCGGCGACATCTCCGCTGGCTTCCATATCGAGAACAATGGTTTTATCCGAATATTTTTGCTTAAGGTACGTCAATATTTCGCCTCCGTACCCCTTCGAGCGCAGCGTCTCGTCCACGGCGAAATAAAAAAGATAGGCGATTTCTTCGTCGAACGCGAGGTACGTAAACCCGACAAGTTTTTCCCCGTCGTAATAAGCCGCCCAATCGACCATCGGGGAATCTGCCGATTTCAGCAAAGCCCCGAACCTCATGCGCTCGTTTTTCGGAAAAGAAGATTTATACAATTTCTTTATCTTTTTAAGATCGGCATAATGCTTGCAGATCTTGTTTGACCATAAAATCATAACCGCCTTATAAAATCCTATCATTTGCACAAGTTTGCAATGTATTATGTCTGAAATAAATTATACTAATTTTTGCAAGATCTTCGTCAAAGCGTATTTGCAATGCTCGTAGGTGAGCCCGCCCTGAAAATACGCGATATACGGCTCTTTGATCGGCGCGTCAGCCGAAAGCTCGATGGATGCCCCTTGCACGAACGTACCGGCCGCCATAATGACTTGTTCCTGATACCCCGGCATGTCCCACGGTTCCAAAGTAACAAAGCTGTCGACGGGCGAAGATTCCTGCACCGCCTGGATAAAATTTATCAACTGTTCTTTCGTATCAAAGCGGATCGCCCGCGTAATGTCGTACGGAGCAACGCCGAGCGAAGGAGAAGTTTTATATCCGAGCTTTTCCAAGCATGCGCCGATCAGCAAACCGCCCTTGACAGCCTGGCAGACGACGTGCGGCGCGAGGAAAACTCCCTCATAAAAATACTGATACCCGAAAGCATACGACCCCACTTCCGCCCCGACGGAGGGCGCGGTCAACCGCCCCGCGATGCGGTCGATATACTTTTTCTTCCCGACGATATAGCCGCCGCTCGGCGCAACGCCGCCCCCCGCGTTTTTAATGAGCGATCCCACGGCAACGTCAGCCCCGTTTTCGGTCGGTTCGGTTTTTTCGACGAATTCGCCGTAACAGTTGTCAACAAAGACGCAGCCGTCAAACCCGAGGCCTCGTATAAAGGAAATCACCTTCCCGATTTTTTCCTCGCTGACAGCATCACGCCATTCATAACCGCGCGAGCGCTGAATGAAAACAACCTTGACGCTCTCATCTTTCAATCCCGAAGCGATCGCCTCTAAATCAAAATCGCCGTCTTTCAGCGCACATTTTTTAAATCCGATACCGTAATCCGCAAGCGAGCCGTTGCCTTTGCCGGAAATCACTTCCGTGAGCGTATCGTACGGATCGCCGCTGACAGAAAAAAGAGTATCGCCCGCTTTCAGGACTCCGAACAACCCGACCGTCAGCGCATGCGTGCCCGATACGATGTTCGGGGAAACGAGAGCGCTTTCCGTTCCGAAGATATCGGCGAACAGCGCGTTCAGCGTGTCGCGCCCCTCGTCTCCGTAACCGTAGCCCGTAGACGGCACAAAATGGCGCAGCGCAATTTTATTTTTGCGGAAAGCATCCATAACCTTGCATTGATTGCGGTAAGCCACTTCTTCCGCGTATCGAAACGCATCTTTCAAAGACGCTTCGCTCGAAGCGATCAATTCATCTATATTCATTGTATCCACCTCAAAATATTCTCTTTCTGATCCGCATGCGGATTCAGCCAAACAATGTGCGGCAGCTTCTTAAAAAAAGTGATCTGCCGTTTCGCATATCTGCGCGTGTTTTGCTTTATCACGTCTGACATAGTACTGTACGAAATTTTATTTTTTAAATATTCGAGCACTTCTTTATAGCCGATTCCCTGCATGCATTGGCATTTTTCATCGATGCCCGAACGGTACAACCCCTCTACCTCATCCACGAGCCCCGCCGAAAGCATTTCATCCACGCGGCGGTCGATCCTTTCATACAATCCTTCTCTCGGATAATCGAAAGCGACAGCAACATACTCGCGCTTCGGAACAAAGCCGTCGCTTTGTTCGGATTTCTTTTTACCCGTCAGCCGATAGATCTCCAACGCGCGGATCACGCGCTTTACGTCGTTCGGGTGCAGTTTGTCCGCGCTTTCCGCATCGACCATCTTTAACAAATCGTGAAGCGCCTCTTTCCCGTCACGCTCTGCAATCTCTTCATATTCTCTTCGTATATTTTCGTCCGCGGGCGCGCCCCCCAGCCCCCTGCTAAACAACAGCGATTGGATATAAAAGCCTGTTCCGCCGCAGATCACGGCAGGCTTTCCGCATTCCGCCAGCCGCGCAAGCACGCTTTCGGCACCGGTCTCATAGTCGGCGACGGAATAGGACTGCGACGGCTCGGCCACGTCGATCATGTGATGCCTGACCCCGCGCATTTCCTCTTTTGTCGGTTTTGCCGTGCCGATATTCAGACCCTTATAGACGAGCATGCAATCGGCGGAGACAACTTCTCCGCCGATTGCTTCCGCCATTTTTACGGCAAATCCCGTTTTACCCGACGCGGTAGCGCCGCATACAACCAAAGTTTTCACTCAAACGATCCTTTTAAACATTTTTTCTATCTCGTATTTGGTGAGTTTTACGGCGACCGGCCTTCCGTGCGGGCATTTCAGCCCCATATCGCCGTGGAGCATTTCAAACAATTTTTCTTTTTCAGAATCGGTCAGCATCATGCCGCCCTTGACCGCGTGTTTACAAGCCGTCATCGCGATCTTATCGCGCAGCAATTGGGTCAGGCGAATGCCTTTCAGGTTTCCGACTTCGCCGAGCAGGTCGTCGAAAAAACCCTTCAGGTCGATCTCCTGCAAATCCAGCGGTACGGAAGAGATCTTAAAACTGCCCGCGCCGAACTCTTCGATCTCAAACCCGATCTCCGCAATGCTCTGCAGATGATCGGCAATAAACGCCGCCTCCTCCCTGTTTACGGAAAGGACGAAGGGCACGAGCATCGGCTGGCTCACAACTTTGCGGGAATCCATCTCTTCGCACAGTTTGTCAAAAATAAGCCGTTCATGCGCCGCGTGCTGGTCGATGATATAGGCATTGTCACCTTCCTCGTATATCAGATAGGTGTTGAACAGACTGCCTTTCAGTTCGGCGTTTTCAAAGATGAACTTCTGCTGTTTCGCCTTTTGCCCGAGAAGTTCGAGATATTTCTTGTTTTCCGCAAAAACGTCTTGCCCTCCGGAAGCTTCCCGCACGTCCTGCGAGAGAAAAGCTTCGTTGACATAAGTCGGAGGCGGCACGTTTTGCGGCGCAGGCTTTTCCGCCCGAACGCCGCTGTCGTGGAAAGTTATTGCAAATCCGCGGCCGGTTTCGCTTTCCGGAACAAAGCCATGCCGCACGCGGGGCGGTTCATAAGAATGTATATCCGAAACAACACTCTTGCCCGCCTCCGGAAACGGAAGCGGAACGGTTTTTTCCGCTTGCAAAGGCTTTGCCTCTTCCCGCCGCGGCACATCTTCCCGAGGCTCGACCGACAAAGGTTCGGGCATTCGCGGAGCGTCCGCATCTTTCACGACATATTCCAACGCCGAAGCGTTACCGTCCAAAACAGCCGAAACGACCGAATAAATGCTTCCGTAAATGACCTGATTGTTTTCAAACCGCACGTCAGATTTATTCGGGTGTACGTTTACGTCGACGATTTCCGGCGGAACGTCGATAAACAAAACATAAAACGGATATTGACGCTTCATCAGATAACTCGCGTAAGCGTTCGCGACCGCGGAAGATATCGTATTGTTTGAAACATATCTTCCGTTCACGAATGTACTCTGATACGTTTTGTTTGCCTTCGTATAAGACGGCTTGCCGATATAGCCGCGCACGCGCACGCCGTGTTTTACGGCGTCGATCTTATAACATTCGGCGATCGCCGCAGCGCCGTACACCGCCGCGACGGCCTCGTCCAGCCCGCCCCCGAAGGATTGGACGGAGAGTTTCCCGTCGATATAATATTTGAAAGATATTTCGGGATTGCCGAGCACGAAGCGCGACATAACGGCGGATATTTCGCTTTCCTCGCCCTTGTCCGTTTTCATGAATTTTGCGCGGACGGGCGTATTGAAAAACAGGTTTTCCGCAACGATCTCCGTGCCGCTCTCCAAAGCGCAAGGCACGATCTCGCCGATCTCACCGCCCGAACAAGTGAGCGAATAAGCCTCATCGCACCCCGCCGCCCTCGACTTTAAGGTGACGTGCGCGACGGACGCGACGGACGCGAGCGCTTCGCCGCGGAAGCCGAGCGTGCGGATCACGTCAAGATCTTCCACTTTGGCGATCTTGCTCGTCGCGTGCGGCAAAAAGGCGGAACGAAGTTCGGATTTTTCGATCCCGCACCCGTCGTCTATGACGGAAATGAGGTCTTTCCCTCCCCGCACGATACGCACTTCGATATTCCGCGCCCCCGCATCGATCGAATTTTCAACAAATTCCTTTACGGCGGAAGCGGGGCGTTCGACCACTTCGCCCGCCGCGATGCGGTTATAAATGCTGCTGTCGAGAATGTTGATCTTTGCCATGCCCTAATCCCTTTTCGCTTTTTCAGCCAGATCGGAAAGAATGTGAAACGCCTGCATCGGCGTGAGATTGTCGAGGTCGAGTTCGCGTAGAAGTTTATCCGTCTCACTCTCTGCGGGGCGGATATCCGCCTCGGCAGCCGTCTCCTCGATCGCCGTTCGGGCGATATCGTTTTTTTCCAATTTTTTCAGGATGTCTTTCGCCCTTGCAGTAACGGCGGCGGGAATGCCCGCAAGCTTCGCGACCTCGATGCCGAAACTCTTGTTTGCGCCGCCGCGCATGATCTTGCGGAGAAAAATGATCGTTCCGGCCGCTTCCTTGACCGTTACTTTGTAATTTTTGATACCCTCGATCTTCCCCTCCAATTCGGTCAATTCATGATAATGCGTGGCAAACAGCGTCTTTGCGCGGATGTTCTGCGTCAGATATTCGAGCACGGCCCAGGCTATGCTCAATCCGTCGTAAGTACTCGTTCCCCGCCCGACCTCATCGAGGATCAGAAGGGAATCGGGCGTCGCATTCATGATGATCGAAGCGACTTCGGTCATTTCAACCATAAAGGTGCTTTGGTCGAGGATCAGGTTGTCGCTCGCCCCCACGCGGGTAAAAATCCTGTCGATGACGGGTATCTGCGCCGAACGCGCGGGCACGAAACAGCCGATGTGCGCCATCAGCACGATGAGGGCCGTCTGCCGCATATACGTGCTTTTGCCCGCCATATTCGGGCCGGTAATGACCATGGTTCGCGTTTCTTTCCCGTCGAGCGTGGTGTCGTTCGGAACAAAGCGCTCTTTGGAAAGCGCCTCTACCACGGGATGACGTCCGTCTTTGACGATGAGCTCCCCTCCCGCCGCCACGATCTCGGGCTTACAATAAGCGCGCTCTTTCGCAATGCTCGCAAAGGAAACCAGACAGTCGAGCAACGCGATCGAGGCTGCAAGTTTTTTGAGCCTGCCGATATTATCGGAAAGGACGCCCTTGATCTGTTCAAAGAGCGCGATCTCCGTAGCAAGGCCTTTTTCCGAACTGGAAAGGATCTTTTCCTCGATCTCTTTGAGCTCGTCCGTCACGAACCGCTCGGCGTTGGCAAGCGTCTGTTTGCGCTGGTAGCGGTACGGCACTTTGTCGCGGAAAGAGTTGGTGACTTCGATCCCGTAACCGAACACGCGGTTGTATTTGATCTTCAGGTTTTTGATGCCCGTCTCTTCACGTTCGCGCGCCTCCATTTCCGCGATGCGCAAAGCCCCGTTTTTATGCGCGTCGCGAAGCTCGTCCAGTTCTTTGCTGTATCCTGCCGCGATATACCCGCCCTCTTTGACGTTTACGGGCGGATTGGGTATAAACGCGCGCTTCAGTAAATCGCAAAGAGAGGAAAAATCGCCCAGCCCCTCGCCGATCTCTTTTAGGATCGGCGAGGAAAAACCGGATAACTGAAATTTCAGGTTGGGAATGACGGCGAGAGAAGTTCCGAGCGCCTCGCAGTCTCGCGGGGTAAGGTTGTTGTTGGAGATCTTCCCCGCAATGCGCTCGACGTCGCGCACGTTTTTCAATGTATCGGCGATCCCGATGCGGATGACCGTAGCGCCGTACAGTTCGTTCACCCCCGAAAGGCGGTACAAAATATCCTGCTTTTCGTGCAGCGGATTGAGCACGAGCGAATACATGAGCCGCGCGCCCATCGCCGTATGCGTATCGTCGAGCAGCCAAAGGAGCGAACCCTTCCGCTTTCCGTCGCCCAATGTTTTGACAAGTTCGAGATTTTTGATCGCGGCATTGTCGAGCATCATGACTTTGTCCGAGCTGACGAGCCGCAGCGAATCGATGTTTTTCAGGGCGTGCTTCTGCGTTTCGCGCAAATATTCCACGAGCGCGCCCGCCGCCGCGATCGCTTCGGGTTTATCCGCGACGCCGAAAGGTTCCAGCGTCTTTGTGCCGAGTTGTTCGCACAGGTTTTTCTGCGCGCGGTTTTGCCCGAAGGCCCATGGCACATAGCAGGAAAGAGCGGGCAGCCCTCCGCTCCGCAACGCGGGAGAATTTTTGCACGCGAGCAAAAATTCTTCGTTTACGATGATCTCCGCAGGCGAAAGCTTGACGAGATGCTCCAACGCCGCGCCCAGACCGTTTTCGCCGCCGAAAACAGCCGCCGAAAACTCGCCCGTCGTAATATCCGTCCAGGCGACCGCGCTATGTACCCCGTCCTTGTAACAGCATGCGATAAAATTGTTTTTCTTTTCGTCCAGCAGAGTGTCTTCGATGAGCGTGCCCGACGATACGACGCGGATCACGTCGCGCTCGACCATGCCCTTTGTCGTCGCGGGATCGGAAAGCTGTTCGCAGATCGCGACTTTTTTCCCGAGAGCGACGAGCTTTGCGATGTAAGTATCCGCCGCGTGAAAAGGAATGCCGCACATCGGCGCTCGCTCTTCCAGCCCGCAATCCCTGCCCGTCAGCGTAAGATCGAGAAGCCGAGACACCTCTTCCGCATCCTCGAAAAACATCTCGTAAAAATCCCCGAGCCTGTAAAAGACGACGCAGTCTTTATATTTGTCTTTGATTTCAAGATAATGCCGCATCATCGGCGACAGTCCGCTCATAAGCGCTCCCCTCTTCGGTAATTTCAGGCGCGCCCGCACTCTTCGCCGTAAAGCGAAACGCCGGACGCATCCGTTATTTTCAGCCTGACAAACTTCCCGATCGGATCGGCGTCGCTTTTGAAGTAACCCATCCTTCCGTATTCGTCACGCCCGAGATACAAACCTTTTTTTTCGTCAAAATCTTCGCATAAAATTTCGATCGTTTTGCCGAGGTATCCGGCAGACATCTCTCTCGTCTGGCTGTTGACAAGTTCGACAAGGCGCATGATCCTGTCCTTTTTTACCTCGTCGGGGATCTGTCCGTCCATCCCCGCAGCCTTCGTACCGCTTCTCGGCGAATAGACGAAAGTGAACGCCGTGCTGAATTTTGCCTCTCTGACCAGATCGAGCGTCGCCCGAAAATCCTCCTCCGTTTCCGTGGGGAATCCGACCATGACGTCGCTCGTAAGACAGCAATCGGGCACGTATTTCCTGAGAAGCTCCACCTTTTTCAGATATTCTTCGGCCGTATATTTTCTGTTCATCAACCGCAAAATCCTGTCTGAACCCGCCTGCACGGGCAGATGCACGAGGTTGCAGATCTGTTCGCAGTCCGCGATCGCCCGCACAAGTTCTTCACCGAAATCTTTCGGGTTGCTGGTCATGAAACGAAGCCGGAATTTTTCTTTCCTTTTACAGATGTCGCGCAAAAGCTGCGGAAAGGTAAACCCGCCGCCCGCATCGTTGCCGTATGAATTGACGTTCTGGCCGAGCAGCGTGATCTCCCTATACCCTTGATCGAGCAATCCGTTTACCTCGGCTATGATATTTTCGGGGCGGCGGCTCCTTTCCCTGCCGCGCACGTACGGCACGATACAATAAGAGCAGAAATTGTTGCACCCGTACATGATGTTCACCCATGCGTTGGGGTAACTCGTGCGGAAAGAGATATCCTCGTCGTCCCCGATATCGTCGCGGCCTTCCTCGATCTCGATGACCGATTTTTTTTGCGAAGATTTGATATCGATGAGGCGGCCCAGGTCTTCCAGGTTGTGCGTGCCGAAAATAATATCCACGAACGGGAACTTCTTTTTCAGTTTTTCCGCCGCGCCGCTTTGCTGGGTCATGCAGCCGCCGACGGCGATCAGAAGCGACGGCTTCGCCCTTTTCAATTTTTTCAACGCGCCGATGTTGCCGTAAGCGTGGTTTTCAGCGTTTTCCCTGATGCAGCAGGTATTGAAAACGATGATGTCCGCCTCTTCCTGCAAACCGCACTCCGCATAGCCCTTGCTTCGCAGGATCCCCGCGATCTTTTCGGACTCATGCACGTTCATCTGACAGCCGTAAGTGATGATATAATAATGTTTTTCCATGGAATCCTTGTAAAGTTCGTTTAATGCACATTCTATTATAACTTTTTTGCCGAATTTTTTCAAGCCTTTCGGGGCTTCTGTTCCTTAAATAATTTTTGCAAAATTCCGAATACTGTAAACGTGAGGAATGCACTATGAAAGTATTAGGGAAAATCTCGCTGGCGGCATTGCTCCTGCTGTGCGCAGCATTGCTTATCGCCGCAGGTTATTATTTCGCCGTCACGGCCGACACAAAACTCGAACGCGGCAAACTCGTTTTATCCGACTGCTACGCGGAAGTATTTGACGATGCCGGAGACAAAACCGCCGAGGTCTCGTTTACGGGATCGGATAAAAAAGCCGGACTGGAAGAGCTTCCCGAATACGTGAAAAACGCGTTTATCGCCGCCGAGGACAAAAAATTTTACCGCCACCGCGGGCTGGATTACGCGCGCATGGCGAAAGCCGCGCTGAAAAACCTGGGAGCGCGCTCCTTTAAACAAGGCGCTTCGACGATCAGCCAGCAACTCATTAAAAACACGCACCTTACAAACGAAAAAACGTTAAAGAGGAAGCTGAAAGAAATACGGCTGACCCGCAAACTCGAAAAAAAATATTCCAAAGACGAGATACTGGAACTTTATCTCAACACGATCTATTTCGGGCACGGCTGTTACGGGATCGCGGGGGCGGCCGACTATTATTTCTCTAAAAATGTCAGCGAACTGACGGAAGCCGAGGGGGCGATGCTCGCTGCGGTCATCCGCTCGCCCGGCGGCTATTCTCCGTTCAACGCGCCCGAAAGATGTCTTTCCGCAAGAAACCGCGTCCTTTCCGCAATGCGAGCGCAGGGATACCTTTCAGAATCTGAATACGAAACCGCCTGCAAGGAGCCTTTGCCGGTAAAGCGCGAAAACGCCGTTTCCGCAAAATCGTATCTGCAATGCGTCGTTCGCGAGCTGGACGGCATATCGGAAATTTATTCCCCCTATTCGTTTTCCCGCGGGATCAGAATTTATACCTACATGGACGCGCGGACGCAGGAATATGCCGAAAACCTGAAAACGGACGCCGACCGATCGGGAAAAGCGATCGTCGTCGAGGACAATAAGACCTGCGGCATAACCGCTTATTTTTCAAGCGAAGGAAACATACGAAGACAGCCGGGCTCCGTACTCAAAACGCTCGCCGTGTATGCTCCCGCAATGGAAGAAAACATGATCTCGCCCTGCACGCCGATCGCCGACGAAAAGACCGACTTCGGCGGCTACTCGCCGTCGAACTATAAAGACGAATACCACGGATTCGTTTCCGTCCGCCGCGCCCTTTCCGAAAGCATGAACGTACCCGCGGTCAAAATACTCGCAAAACTCGGTTCGGATAAAAGCGAAAAATATCTCGCTCGCATGGATCTGCCGCTGAACGAAAAAGACCGGACTCTCTCCATGGCGCTCGGCGGCGTAAGCGAAGGTTTTACCCTGCCGCAGCTTACGGGCGCATACGCGCTTTTTGCAAACGGCGGCACATATTCGCCTTTTGCCTTCATCAAAAAGATCGAGGATTCGGAAGGCAACGTGCTTTACGAAAGGCACGCGGAAAAAAGGCGCGTCTTTTCGGAAGACACGGCATTTCTCATCAACGATATCTTAAAGGACGCCGCCAAAACGGGAACGGCGAAAAAACTCGCTTCGCTGCCTTTCGAGGTCTACGCAAAGACGGGGACGTGCGGAAACGAAAAAGGAAACACCGACGCATACACGATCGCCTATACGGGATCGCATACGGTCGGCGTATGGATGGGCAACGCAGATAACGGTCTGACCGACATCACGGGCGGCGGACTTCCCTGTCATTATGCCATGCTTTTGCTCAAACGGCTTTACGGCAACGCGTCGCCCTCGCCCTTACAACAGCCCGAAAACGTAGAAGAAGTTTTGCTGGATAAGATCGCCTACGACAAATATCACGAAGTTTGCGCCGCATCGGAAAATCTGCCGAAGCAGTTCACTTTTTTGGAATACTTTCGCAAAGGCACCGCGCCGACCCGCAACGGAACGGAATATTCCGCCCCGCAGATCCAGGCGGATCTGCGCTGCAAAAACACGACCGTTTTTATTGATGTATGTCACACAGAGTACTATCGAATTTTGATAAAACGCAGCGAAGAAGGGAATATACGGGTGATCTATGACGGGAAGGCCGCACCTTACACCGATACCGACTTAAAAGAAGGAAAACACTACGAATATAGTATAACCCCCTATTATTTCAGCGATACGGGCGAAAAGATTTGCGGAGACGAAATAATTCTGCCGTCCGTCTATATCCGCCCGAAAAGCGGAAACGAAAGCAAAATCGGCGGCCTTGATGATTGGTGGAATCCATGCCGCTGAATCCGGAAAATCGTCAAACGAAAAATCGGGAGCGCGGCCTCCCGCGACGGCCCGATAACTGCGTATACCGAATAAATTCCGCAGATACCGCGAAAAGGTAAGACCGAACTCAATATACGACATTGCGATGATGCCGCAAGCCTTGCACGGATGTCTACCCCGCGCGAGAGCAGCGCCTTTTCCGTTATGACGCCTTGCCCGTAACGCCGTCGAAGATCATAAAATCGTTGTCATACGGGTATATTTGTATATCGGGCATAAAAAATTCTCCTTTACTGTTGACAATTTTTCGGTTCGGGAGTATAATGTAAATGCATTGAAGGGTAAGTAAAATCGTCAAGGACGTTGTGGGCGAGGGTGAAAACCATGTCAGCATTTACTTCAATTCAATGTTATACAGCGCATTGAGATAATATCGGTGTAATCGTTTCGGACGTCTTCCCGCGAGGTCGGAATTTATTTCCTTCACGACATGCGTACACCGTAAAACTCAATGCGCTATTTTTTTACAGATATACCGGCGTTTCCTCTTTTTTATGTGTACACTTTTGTTCTGCTTTTTCATCGCTCAATATCTTCGATATTGTGGATAAACAAACGTTGTACTTTTTTGCCGGCGACCTTTGCGACACTTTCCCGTCGCCTTCTACATATTCGGCGATGATCTGCTTCCGCTGACGGTCAGACAGTTTCGCCACAGATACCGCCTCCTTTTATTTTTTGCATGAAAAAAGCACCTAGCCGAAAGGCAAGGCGCTTCACATCGGATTATTTCGTTTTTTACTTCTTCGGCAAAGGATCTCCCCAAATGTTTAAACCTTTGGCAAAATTTTCACGCGCTTCTTTCAATGTAATAGGGTTAGCGCCTGATTTAACCGTGGGCTCATCCTCCGTAAAATCATAAACCCAATCGCAATAGGGGCAAGCATCGACCAACGAATCGCCGTCATATTCTTCCCCGCATACAGGGCATTTAATATTTAATGCATCCATCTTGTTTCTCCTTCATCCGAAACCTTTTTTCCGTTAAACAATAAAACGTGTGCAGCCCTGCCATATGCTTTTCTCCTATTAGAAAAGCGTTACCATTGACGGCACGGAAAAAGTGTGGTACAATGATAACGCTCGAATTTTCTGACCCGCCGTGAGGCGATACGGTCGAACAGTCCGCAAAGGCTTACGGGCATCTCTACGAAAGTAGCAGGCGCGAAATCATAGCCGAACTATAAATCAGTAACAAATTTGGCAACAAAACGTACCAAACCCAACAAAATTCAAAATGCTTTATATGAAAAAACACCGTTTTCGGGGGATCAATACCTCAAAAACGGCGTTTTTCAAATTTGGCGCAGAGAAAGGGATTTGAACCCTTGGTGCTCTTATGGGAGCACACACGATTTCGAGTCGTGCGCGTTCGACCACTCCGCCATCTCTGCGTAACACTTACTAATTTTACTATATTATTTAAATTTTGTCAATCTTTCGGGCAGGTATTTTATCAAGAAAGTAGACAAAACTCCGATCACGATGCCGGCGAGCACGCTGAACGCGCAAACAAAAGGCAATTGGATAAAGAGCGACTCTGCCTGCATGATGAGAACGGCCACGGCGGTACGCGCGATGTTGCTCAAAACCGCCCCCGCAATGCTCACGGAGATCAGACTGACTTTCGGGAAAGTCCAAAAATACAGCGCGGCCATCGCCGCATACGAACAGAGACTCCCCGCGAGATTGAACGGAAGCACGAACGGCGTGACGGCAAGCGCCGTGACGAGGTTTTTCAAAAGAACGAAAAAGAACGCGTCGCGCGCGCCGAACACGATGATGACGAACAGCACGACGCAGTTTGCCAACCCGATCTTTACGTACGGCGCCATCGGCAGGAGCGGCGGTATCAACGATTCGACGATGAACAGCACGCTCGCCATCGCGAGCAGCACGCCGAGCGCCGCGACGCGCTTTGCGGAAAAATTTTTCATGCGTCGCTCTCCAGCCCGCCGACGATTTTGATTGTCAACCCGTGCGGCATACAGATGATTTCGCCGCTGTCGACGGCTCCGTTCAACACGCAAATCCTGTCGGGGCAATCCGCCTCGGCAACGCTGACCTTGCCGCCTTCGACCTTTATGAGGTTGCCGTCCGTATAATCTTCATACAGTTCGCCGAGCATGACCCGCACGAGCGAACCTTTGCCCCCGCCGACGGTATACAGATATTCCGCATCCTCCCCGAGCGGGAGCGTGGCGATCGTTTCTCCGTAAGATATGACTTCGAACGAAGTCCCCTTTTCGCTCCTTCCGAACCCGAAAGCGAGAAAGGTAAACACGCCGACGAGCAGGATGCAGGCGGCAAAAACGATCAGGTCGCCCTTCGCAAAAAATTTGCCCGACCTGATCTTTTCGATCTTTTGTTCACGACTCGCCGATATTGCGGTCTTTACGGCCTCACCGTTTTCCTTCATGTCAGTTCAGAACACTTTCCAATTTTTCGATATATTCGAGTTCGCGCACATCCGGCACGATCTCGTCGGTCGCCGAATCGATATCCCCCTCGGCAAAAACGTCGGCAATCTTGTCGAGGTCGTAATCTCCGCCCAGATATTCGTTGCAGTACCGCGCATACTCGCTGCGGTTCATTACGGTAAGATCCCCGACCGAATAATATTTGAAATCTTTTGTGACGATGAGCGCACCGATACCGTATTCTTCGGAAAGGGATTCAAAAAAAGCGATCGCCTCCGTAAGAGACATACAGAACCCGGCCGTGGAGAGCGAATCTGCAAACGCCCCGGGATATTCGTGCGCCGCATTCGGCACCACGACCGTGACGCTGATGATGCCCCTGTCCGCAGGGCTGCCTGTTTCGGGATCGATGATGTGCGGATAGATCTTTGCGTCGTAAACGTAACAGCGGTAATTATCCGCGCTGGTCGTGACCGAAACGTCCGAAAGCCCGACGAGATACAGCCCGTACGCGATCCCCGTCGAAAGCCGCCTCGGGTTTTCCACCGCGACGTTGTAACCGCGCTCGATGCCGTCCTCTCGCACCGTGCCGAGGTAAGCGCTGTTGGACGTAGAAACGCGGACGATGCCGTCCACGCGGCTGCCCGCATATTTGTCGAGTATATAGGAAACGACCCTGTCGCACATATACCCTTTCGCAACGCCGCCGAGGTCGAGCTTTGCCCCGCCTTCCGACTTTTCGACGCTTTCCCCGAACGTATAAAGGGAGAGATCGGAAAGCGCCGCCGCCCGCGCGATCTCGTCGGCCGACGGCTCGGGGCGCGAAACCGTATATTCCCCCTCGTCGGACGGAGCAAAACCCCATAACTCCGTCAAAGGGAACACGGCGGGAGAAAACTTGCCTCCCGAGATCCGCGAAAACGATGCGGAAGCCTCCAGGAGCGCACGCGTTTCTTCGCTCACCGCGACCTGTTCTCCGGCCTTTGCGGCATTGATGCGCGAAACGTCGCTTTCGGCAAAATCGAGACTGATCTTGTCCTCTAATCCGTTTAAGAGCGTTTCGAGTTCCTGCATGAGCGACGCATATTCTTCGCCCGCGACGGAAACGCCGTCGACGGAAAGGTCACCGGGTTCGATATCGAGCTGTACGAAATATGAGCCGCCGTTCTGCTCCTCCTGTTCAGCCCGCCCGCCGCCCGTGCAGCCGCAAAAAAAGGCGGACAGGGCGGCGAAAAACGCAACGGCAGACAAAAACCTTCTTTTCAAATAAATTACCCTTTCTTTTTGTTTCCGTAAAATATCAACCCGAGCGTGCCCGGCCCGCAATGCGACGCAATGACCGGCCCGACGATCTGATAATCGATTTTTATATCGCCGAAAGCCTCTTTAAGCGCGGAAACGAAACCTTCTCCCGATTCGGGGCAATCCGCCTGCAAAACTTCGACGCGCATATCCTTGTCGAAACCGTCCTCTTTCATGAGGCGGATAAATTCGGCATAAACCTTTTTCGAGCCCTTGATCTTGCCGACGCTCTGCAAAGACCCGTCGGGCATGACGGTAATGAGCGGCTTGATACCGAGCAACTTGCCGAACGCCATGGTCACCGCGGAGATCCTGCCGCCGCGTTTGAGATAAACGAGATCGTCCACGACGAAATAAACGTGCGTACGGTCGCGCGCCTCGTTCAGACAGTTCTCCAGCTCGTCCATAGACGCGCCCGCGTTGTATTTTTCCGCCGCAATGCGCACCTGATACCCTGCGCCGAGGCTGATCGACTTTGTATCGAACGTGCGGATCTGCCTTTCGGGGTATTTTTCCTTCAAAGCCGCGATAGCCCTGTCCATGCTCTCGAATGTGGCGGAAAGTTTATGAGAAAAGGTGACGTAAAATATATCGTCGCCCGCCGCAAGGACGGGTTCGAAATAATCGATATAATCCTGCTCGTTGATCGCGGAAGTCGTAGGCACCGCACCTTCGCGCATCCGCTTATAAAAATGCGCAAAATCCGTCTCCTTGCCGAGATCGTAACAGTACTCTTTTCCGTCGAGCACATACGGCATACGGATCACATTCAGGCCGAACGATTCGGCCTCGGTATACCAAAGTTCGCAATTGGTATCGCAAAACAATTTATACATATCTCGCACCCCTTTCTTCGGTTAAATCTTCTTAATCTATTATAATATAAAAGACGCTCCGCTTGCAAACGGATTTTCCCGTTTTCAAAATTTTTTATGCCTTTTTTTTATTTTTTTATCCCTGCCGATAAGATAACAATTCAATATCACGCCCGTTACGAAACAGATCATGAGCACGTACAGCCATAAAAGGAACACGATAAACAGAGCAACCGCCCCGTACAACCTTTCCACGCTGCCGAACGTAAGATAGATCGTAAACCCGAAAGACGCGATGCCGCCCATGAGCAGGGTCAGCAGGCTTCCCCAGACGACGTTTGAAAATCCCACCCGGTACGGACACACATACAAATTGAGTATGACGATGAACAGGAACGCCAGAACGCCGAGAATGGCATAGACGCCCAGCTGGGCGAGAAAGGACGGGAACGCCCGCCGCAAAAGCGCGTTGCACAAAAGAAAGACGATCGCCTCGGCAAGCAGCAAAATCATGACGACAAAGATGAGCACCAGCGCCGAAAAGCGCAAAACGATCCCGCCCTTTTTCCGCTTGTAGTCGTAGATGATCTCGCCGCTTCTCCGCATATGGTAAAACAGGTTCGTGGAAGAATACAGCGTCGTCGCGAGCAGGATGACGGACGCGCCGACCGTGGCGCTCTTTGCGGAATCGCGCAAATAAAACAGAAACTCCTTGATCCCCGCAAATATCTCCAGTTCGAAGATCTGGTCGTAGTCGATATTCAGTCTGCCGAAAATCAAGGTGAGCCAAAACAAAAACGGCACGATGGAGAGTACGAGGAAAAAAGCCATCGTCCCCGCGAGCGTCGTATATTTTTTCGCCGCCAGATATCCGTACGCCGCGCGAGCCTTCTCCGCAATGTCGGTAAACTTCGTCATGCAAATATTGTATGCAATTTACATCCGGAAAATTTAAGAAAAAACCGGGACGGCGGCGATTTGCCGCCCGTCCCGGTTCATCCGTTCTATGTCACGCATATTACTTCGCTTTTTCGGGGATTATCAGCCCCACATCGCCGTTAGAGCGCAGATAAACGACGCGCACTTCGTTCGTATCCGCATCCTGGAAGATATAAAAGCTGTGCCCCAACAGGTCGAGCTGTTCGACAGCCTCTTCCGTCGTCATGGGCGTGAGGCGGAAAGTTTTCGTGCGCACCAATTTCCCGACGGGCACGTCCGCTTCTTCCAAAAACAGCCGCTTCTCGAAAAAGGCGTCCTTTTTCAGTTTGCTTTCCAACTTGGATTTGTGGCGGTAAATCTGATTTTCGATCTTTGGAAGCACTTCGTCGATATCGTCGTAAAAATTTTCTCCCGTAACTTCCGCACGGATCATATTCCCCTTATAAAGTATCGTCACTTCCGTCTTGCAGAACCTTCCGTCCTGCTTGAGATAGACGGTGCAAACAGAGTCGTCGTCGAAATATTTGTCCAGCCTGCCGATCTTTTTTTCGACGACGCCGGTCAATTTTTCGCTCGCTTTGCAGTTCTTTTCGATGATTTCAATACGCATAGCGCACCTCCGTTGATTTATTTCGCGGGCGTAAAGGTGAACGCGCCGTCTTTAACGTCGATGTTCACTTTCTGCCCGTTCGATACGCGGTTCATGAGGATCTCTTCGCTCAAAGCGTCCTCGATGCGGCGCTGTATGACCCTTTTCAGCGGCCTTGCGCCGTAAACTTCGTCGTAACCTTCTTCAATGAGTTTGTCTTTCGCGGCATTGGAAACGTTGACCTCGATGCCGCGCCCTTTCAGCCGTTCGGCAAGCGTCGCAAGAAACAGGTCGCAGATCTTTGTCGCATCCTCGCGGGTAAGTTTGTGGAAAATAATGATATCGTCCACGCGGTTGAGAAATTCCGGCTTGAACTGCGTTTTGAGTTCTTCGGTGATGTTGTCCTTCATCTTCTCGTATTCGTCCGAATCTTCCGAAGCGGAAAAACCGAGCCTGGTCATCTTATTTACGTTTCCCGCGCCGACGTTGCTCGTCATAATGATGACCGTATTTTTGAAGCTGACCACCCTGCCCTTGCTGTCCGTCAGCCTTCCGTCGTCGAGGATCTGCAAAAGGACGTTGAACACGTCGGGATGCGCCTTTTCGATCTCGTCGAACAGCACGACGGAATAGGGCTTCCTGCGTATTTTTTCGGTAAGCTGCCCCGCCGCGTCGTCAAACCCGACGTATCCGGGGGGCGCGCCGATGAGTTTGCTCACCGAATGTTTTTCCATGTATTCGCTCATGTCGAGACGGATCATCAGCCGTTCGTCGCCGAACATCGCCGCCGCCAATGCCTTGGAAAGTTCGGTTTTGCCCACGCCCGTGGGCCCGACGAAAATGAACGAACCGATCGGGCGGCCAGGGTCTTTCAATCCCGCGCGCGCGCGCCTGATCGCCTTGGAGATCGCGCTGACAGCCTCGTTCTGGCCGATAACGCGCTTGTGCAGCTCCTCTTCGAGGTGCATGAGCTTGTGGCTCTCCTCCTCGGTCAGCTTCACGACGGGCACGCCCGTCCAGCCGCTGACGATCTTCGCCACGTCGTCGGAGCCTATGGTCGCACGGACTTCCCCGCGGTTCTTTTCCCAGTCTTCACGTATCTTTTCGATCTCCGCTTCCGCTGCTTTGATGCGGTCATGGATCTCCTGCGCGCGATGGAAATCGTTCCTGCGGATCGCTTTCCCCTTTTCAGCGTTGAGTTTTTCGACCTCCGCCTCTTTCTCCTTGATGCCCGCAGGGCCGTTATAGCTGTCCAGGCGGGCGCGGCTCGCGGCTTCGTCGATGAGATCGATCGCTTTATCCGGAAGGAAGCGGTCGGTGATGTACCTGTCCGAAAGGCTCGCCGCCGCGACGATCGCGTCGTCGCTGATCGCGACTTTGTGATGCGCTTCATACTTGTCCCGAAGCCCGCGCAGGATCTCGATCGTCTCCGCCACACTGGGCTGTTCTACGTCCACGGGCGTGAACCTGCGCTCGAGCGCGGGGTCTTTTTCGATGTATTTACGGTATTCGTCTATGGTCGTCGCGCCGATCGTCTGGAGTTCTCCGCGCGCAAGCATCGGCTTTAAGATGTTGGCCGCGTCCATGCTGTTGTCCGCGCTCGCGCCCGCGCCGACGATACTGTGGATCTCGTCTATGAACAGGATGATATTCCCGTTTTTCTGTATCTGCTCGATCGTCTCTTTCAGCCGTTCTTCGAAATCGCCGCGGTACTTCGCCCCCGCGAGCATACCGGGAAGATCGAGCGCAAAGACGGTTTTGCCGAGCAGAAGATCGGGCACTTCGCCCTTGACGATCGCCTGAGCGAGCCCTTCCACGACGGCGCTTTTGCCGACGCCCGGCTCTCCGATCAGGACGGGATTGTTCTTTGTGCGGCGGGAAAGAACCTGGATGATCTTGTCGATCTCCTTTTTCCTGCCGATCACGGGGTCGATCTTTCCTTCCCGCGCTTTTTGCGTGAGATCGATGCCGAAACGCAGGTTCATCCCGTCTTTGCCGCCTTGTTTCCCGCCTTGATTGGGTGCGCCTCCCTGCATCGATTCGTACGAAGGGCTCTTCATATAAGGCGCGGAACGAAAAACAGGTTCGTCGAAATCGTCGTCGTCCCCGTAATCGACTCCGATCTCGTTTTCGATCGCGGATTCGATCTCGTCGATATCGGCGCCGAGGGAGCGCAGCAGCCTTACCGCGACCGACCCCTCATCCGCGATGATGGCGAGAAGCATATATTCCGAACCGACGCTCGCGCTCGCGCCGTCGCGGTTGACGGCGTATTCGGAAGCCTTTTCGAACATGTTTTTCGTGCGCGGGGTAAAACCGCTGATCTTGATCCGCTTATCCAGCGTGCGCACGAACGCGCTGCGGTATTCCGGTTCGGAAATACCCGCCGCCCGCAGGATCTTGCAGGCGCGGCATTCGGGCACGTTGAGGATGCCGAAGAGGATGTGCTCGCTCCCGACGTAACTGCTGCCGTAATATTTTGCCGCGTCTATGGAAAGTTTCAGCGCTTTCTGCAAGTTTATGGAAAATCTGTCAAAGTAACTCATGTTGTCTCCGTAAAATCATTTCAAAGTCGCGCGGATGAGCGTCTTGCGGCATTTTTCGGCCCGCAGAACGTCGCGTTCGGCAGCCGTCTGCCGTTTATCGCTCAAAAGCGAAAGGTTGGCGGGGCGCACCGACGCGATGAGGTCGTCGATCACCGCCGCGTCGTCTATATCGATGAACCCGAGCGCCGCGCCCAGCTTGACGTCGGATATCAGTTTCAAAAATTCAACGAAAGAGATGCGCTCGCAATAGATCAGTATACCGAACGCGCGGCGGCAGCGGTCTTTGACCCCTATGCCGTCTTCTGCGACGAGCGAGCGCCGGGCCTGCGTTTCCAAAGTGACGATTTCAAGCACCGCTTTTTCCACTTCGGAAAGAATATAATCCTCGGTGACGCCGAGGGTCACCTCATTGCTGATCTGGTACATGTACCCTTCCGCCGCGCTCCCCTCGCCGTACACGCCGCGCACGGTATGACCGAGGCGGGAGATCTCGCGGATAAGTTTGCCCATCTTGTTCATCCGGGAAAGCCCGGGAAGAAACAGCATCGCCGATGCGCGAAGCCCCGTGCCGAGGTTTGTCGGGCAAGCCGTCAGGTATCCAAGTTTTCTGTCGTATGCGAACCGCACGGAAAGGGACAGAGAATCGTCCAGTTCGGACAGTTTTACGTACGCCCCCGCAAGGTTGAGCCCTCGAGCGATATACTGTTCGCGAAGATGGTCTTCTTCGTTGATCATGACGGAAATTTTGTCTGCGGAACGTTCGCCGCCGACTTCTTCGCGGTCTCCCTCGTCGATGAGCGCCGCGCCGTACTTTTTGTTCGCCGCAAGCTGTTCGCTGATGAGATGATCGTCGCGCAGCGCCATGGCGACGCCGTCGGAAATTTCGTCCATATAATAGAGTTTGAACGGGCGAAGTTTCCGGGCGGCATCCGAAACGGCACGGACGATCTCTTTCGCCTGTTTTACGTCGCGCAGCCGATTCGGAAAGGGATAATCCGCAAGATTGCGCGCCAGACGGATGCGGGAAGAAACGACAGTGCTTTCTACATTATTCATCTTCCGAACCTCCGAAGTCCCTGCGCAAAAGGATCTCGCTGATCTCGCGGATGTCGCGGTTGAGACGCTCCGCGTCTTTCATGCGCTTTTCTTTGAGCGCCCGTTCCAGTTCAGCGCGCAGGCGGTTGCGTTCTTCGACCAGTTCGAAAAACTTCCCGTCCCCCAAAGGGCGCTTGCCGATGTGAAGCGTCTTTCCGTGAATCCTGCGGACGGACGGCATAAGCTCTTTGCGGAACGTTTCATAGCAATGCGCGCATCCGACGAGCCCCGTCGCGGAATATTCGGACAGCGCCGTCCCGCAAGCGGGGCATTTTCTCTCGTTTGTATCGTCTATGCCGAGAAAGGAAACGAAAAAATCCGGCTCGGCGCCGTATTCCGCCGCCTCGCCCAGGCGTTCATAACAGTCGTCGCACAGGAACAGGTCTCCCCCCGCGCGCTCGATGCAATGCGTCGCGAGGTTTTTGTTGCAATTCGAACAGATCATGCAGTCTCCGAACAGATAAATCGGCGCCCGCCCCGCAGGGCCTGTCCGGCGGAGGACAAAAAGCGCAACATCCGTTTTTTATCTATATCTTATACTATATTATAGCACGGAAAGCGCGCGCTGTAAACAGTTTTTTTAAAATTACTCCCCTCCGCGCGCGATCCCGCCGCATATTTTTTCGCCTCGGGCGCACCTTGGCTTCAGCCGTAAAAATCGCTCTCCTTCACGGCGGCGCGCACCTTTTCGATCGCGCGCTTTTCGATCCGCGAAATATATGAACGCGAGATCTTCAAAAACGCCGCAACCTCTCTCTGCGGCATAGGCGCGCCGCCTTTCAGCCCGTACCGCAGGCAGAGAACCGTGTATTCCCGCTCGGTGAGCGCGCCCGAAAGCGCCTTCATGAATTTTTCTTTGACCAGTTCGGATTCCACCGCCTGAAAAACGCCGTCTTCCTTTTCGAAAAGAATATCCATCAGCGTCAGTTCGTTGCCTTCTTTGTCTACGCCGACGGGATCGAACAGATACACGTTGTTTTTATGTTTTTTGTTGCTTCTGATCAGCATGAGTATCTCGTTTTCGATGCACCGCGCCGTATACGTGGCAAGCTGCGTGCCGCGGCCGGGGCGGTAGGTGTCGATCGCCTTGATGAGCCCGATACTGCCGACCGAAATGAGGTCGTCCGTCTCCGCCGCCCCGTTGTACTTTTTTACGATATGCGCAACGAGCCGCATGTTGTGCTTGACGAGCATATCCTTTGCCGATTTGTCCCCTTCCGCCGCAAGGCGGAGATACTTTGCCTCTTCTTCGGGCGGCAGCGGTTTGGGAAAAGACCCCTTCCCGCCGATCGCCGACGTAAAGAACAAAAATTTTCCGAGAATGACGTGAAGAAATTCAAAAAACACAGACCGAAAGCCCCCTTCGTTTACTGCTTTTAGTCTATGATTTTTTCGGCTTGTACCATGACAGAAACCGCCCGCGCGGCGCAAAAAAATCCGCGCGGGCATTTCCCGCGCGGAAAACTCATTTTTCGGACGTCAGGATTTCTTCTGCTTCCCGCGAGCCGAGAGCGTTCCGGATCGCGTTGCAGGTCTCTTCGCTCAAAACATGCTCGACGCGGCAGGCGTCCGCTTCGGCCGTCTTCGCGTCAACGCCGAGGCTCATGAAAAACGCCGTGAACATCCTGTGCTTTGCATAAACGGATTCCGCGTACTTTTTTCCGCTTTCCGTCAGGTGGATGTGGTTTGCAACGACCCGCACATAGCCTTTTTGCGTCAGAATGCGAATCGCCTTTGTAACGGCGGGTTTTGAAACGCCGATCTCCCTGGCGACCTCGACGGAATGCACGTCCTCTTTCTGCGACGAAAGCCGCAGGATCGCTTCGAGATAGTCTTCGCCCGATTCGTTATCGATCATCTTTATCCTCCGGTAACATTTGCCTGCTTTTGAGCAGTTTTTCGCTCTCCACCGTCTTATGCAGAAGGCGGTTCAGTTCGGAAATATCTTTTTCTCCGATCACGTCGACGTACATGTCGAAATAGCGGACGATGAAAGCATATTTCCTGCGGAAAAAGTCCCTCCCCGCTTCCGTGAGGTCAACGTGCATCTTGCGCCTGTCGTCGTCATCGATCTCCATTGCGATCAGCCCCTTGTTGCGGAGAGAGCGCAGGATGTTTGCCGTGCGCGCACGGCTGATATTCAGTTCTTCGCTGATCTGCGAGGGATTGACGCGCATGCCGATGCGTTGAGACAAAAAACCGAGCGCGGCGGTCTCCCCCTCGATGAATTCCATGAGATGCACGATGATGTCCATTTTGTTCATCTGCCAGAGTTCCTGTATCAGCTCGTTGCGCAATTCTTCCTTGTTTTTCATATGCTCCACCGTCCTTTGCCGTCATTCGTTGGACTTCAGTGAATCCGTCATACTGATCCTGTTCAATTTAATCAACATGAACGCATACACGATCGCCGCAAACGCAAGCGTCAGAAGAAATGCCCAGAGATAGCTCAGCCCGCCGATCGTGCGCCCGAACATCATCATCACGCTGTCCACCCTGTTCACGATGAATATGTGCAGCAGGAAACCGAGCAACAGCCCGAACAGAGTTCCGACTATGGTCAAAATCGCGCTTTCCCTGTAAATATATCCCGCGACTTCGTACTTCTTATAACCGAGCACGCGGAGCGTCGCGATCTCTTTTTTCCGTTCGTCGATATTGATGTTGGTGAGATTATACAAAACGATCGCGGCAAGCGCGCCTGCGCTGATGACCAGCACGGCAATGACGAGCCCCATCGTGGAACTCAACCCGCGGAAAGTTTCCAATGTATCGTCGGTGAACGTGACCGACGTGACCCGCCCGTCCTGCAAAAGCAATTCCGTCGCCGCGCCCGTATCGGTCACCCCGGACTTTACGAACAAGGTGTTGGGCGTGAGGTCGGCATTCTCTTCGAGCGACGAGAAGAACGCGCCGTTCATGTACGCGACCGTCCCCGTGTAATATTCGCAGACCGCCGCCACGGGCACTTCATGCACCGTTCCCGATGCCGAAACATACGTCACCGTGTCCCCGGCTTTCACGCCGTAGACCGTCGCAATGTTTTCCGGCAGGATCAAACCGTTTTGCGTTATGTCTATTATAGCAGATTTTTTCCGCGTTCGCAACTCTACAAGAGAATTAAATTTTGAAACGGCTTCGCCGTCCTCCGTATTCACCACGTACAGCTCTATGCTTTCCCTGCCTCCGTTCATGACGAGCTGCCCGTTCTCTCCGTAAACGGCAACGCTTTCCACGCCTTCCCCGCCGAGAAATTCATCCAGATACGCATGCTCGCCCGCTTCTTCGGAAGAGTCGTATTCGATGATCGCGTCATACTTCACGATCTCTTTGTACTGGATGTTTTCCACGGCGCCGACCGAATCGTTGAGCCCGAAGCCCACAAGAATGAGCGCCGTACAACCCATGACCGAAATGATCGTAAGGATCATGTTTTTCTTGTATCGGAAAATGTTGCGGATGGTTGCCTTCCACTTGAATTTGAGCCGCTTCCAGACCGGCGTCGCTTTTTCCAGAAGGATGCGCTTTCCGGGCTTCGGCGCTTTCGGCTGCATGAGCGTCGCGGGCTTTTCTTTCAGCGAAGCGCGGCAGGCGAAAAGCGTGACGAGCGCCGTGCCCGCCAAGGCGATCGCAAACACCGCCACGGCAAACCAAGGGCTGAACAACAGGGAGAGCGACGGCAGATAGTACATCGTCGCATAGGCACGCCAGAATATGCTGGGCAGCAGGCTGAACCCGATGAGGATACCCGCGACGCAGCCGATAAAGCTCGCAAGGCAGCAGTAAAGCAGGTATTTCGACATGATCCTGCCGTTACTGTATCCGAGCGCCTTGAACGTGCCGATCTGCATTCGGTCTTCCTCGACCATACGCGTCATGGAAGTCAAAGCGACCAGCGCCGCGACCACGATAAAGAACACGGGAAATATCCCCGCGATGTCCTCGACTTTTTCCACGTTCAGGTCATAACTGACATAACTGACGTTCGTACTCGCCCTGTCCAGCACGTACCATTCAGCAGAAGCGGGAACGGACGAAGACATACCCATCCCCGCAAGGATCCCGTTCAGCGTTTCGATCTTGCCGTTGAGGAGCGAACTTCTCTCCGTACCCAAAGACGAGAACGCGTCCGCACTTTCCAGCAAAAAAGACTTGTAATCATCGGTAAAGGCCTCGTATTCGTCCGACTCTGCAAGCGCGACCCAACAATCGGTATATAGGATGCCGCTTCCCTCTCCGTCCGTCGTTTCAAGATAAGGATTGAGAACGGAAAAAAGGTCTCCGCCCGAAAGGTCGTAAATCCCGTCGCCGGCATTTTCCGCGCTGTCGTACGCCTGGCCGTATATCACCGCTCCGACCACGCCCGTACCGATCGTGGTGACCTCTCTGCCGTCCCTGAAAAAATAGTCTGGGGAAGCGACGACGCCGACAACGGTGAACTCTTCGATCGCATACACGTCGCCGTACTGTTTCTGCCCGCCGGACACGACAGATATCTTCTCTCCGACTTTTATGTCCTCGAAATAATTGTTGGAACGCTCTACGACGACCTCGCCCGCAGCGTCGGGGAATTCCCCTTCGATCAGTTCGAACTTATTGAGGTAATCGCCCGATCTGACTTTTGCAAAATCGATCCCGACGATCCTTCCGACGACTTCGGCCCCGCCGGCCGAAACGATCGCGTCGGTGGAAAGCACGGGCATGACCGAAGAGACGAGCTCGTTGCCGTCCTCGTCCGTCAGCGAAGAGATCGCGTCGACGTCCGCCTGCGTCAGCCCGTATGCCCCCTTTATGTCGATGTCATAGATCGCGGATTCTCGGTAATATATGTCCATGGAGCGCTTCATGTCGGGCGTTGCCTGCATGACGCCGATCAGAAAACCGACGCCGAGCGCCACGATCGCCATGATCGCGATAAACCTTCCGAAACTGTGTTTGAATTCTTTTGCGATATACTTACCGTATTTTTTCATACCGCGCCTCCGCTTCAACACGCATGTTCTTTACCATTCGATGAGCGAAACGTCTTCGGGATGTTCGTTGACCTCTTCCGAAAAAACCTGACCGTTTTTAATGTGGATCACCCTGTCCGCCATGCGGGTGATCGCCTGATTGTGCGTGATGACGATCACCGTCTTTTTATTCTGCCTGCACACTTCGTGCAGAAGTTTTAAGATGTTTTTGCCCGTTTCGTAATCGAGCGCGCCCGTGGGTTCGTCGCAAAGCAGGAGTTTTGGATTCTTCGCGATGGCGCGCGCAATGGAAACGCGCTGCTGTTCGCCGCCCGAAAGCTGCGCGGGGAAATTGTTCATCCTTTCCGCCAATCCGACCTGTTCGAGCGTCTTTTTCGCATCCAGGGGATTTTTACAAATTTCGGAAGCGATCTCCACGTTTTCGAGCGCAGTCAGGTTCTGTATGAGGTTATAAAACTGAAAAACAAACCCGACGTCGTAACGGCGGTAGAGCGTGAGCTGCTTTTCGTTGTAGGAGCTGACCTTCACTCCGTCCACGAAGATCTCCCCCTCCGTCACGCTGTCCATGCCGCCGAGCATGTTCAAAACGGTCGTCTTGCCGGCGCCGCTCGGGCCGACGATGACGCAGAACTCCCCTTCGCCGATCGAAAAACTTACCCCGTTCGCGGCCTTGATGACGTTGTCGCCCATCTTGTAAAAACGATAAACGTCTTTGAACCTGACGAATTCGGCTTCCGCACTTTTTACGCCCGCGTTCGGCTTTTCAGCCGCGCTTTGCTTTTCCATGAAATCGACCATTTTTCTGCCTCCCCGGTCACTTTGCGTAACAGTTTTTTGTGACATTTCACGATTCTTTATGACAATAGTGATAATAGTTATCCCTAATAACTATATTGTACTTATATTATATTCCATTGCCCGCGGTTTGTCAACGCCGACGTGTTAAAACTGCGCGAAAAATTGTGTACAAATATGAAATAAAAACTGCCCGAAAGGGATTCGGCAGGCAAATTCGCCACACCGTTCCCCGTCGGGCAGTTTCTTGCGGACGCAGGGATTTTTACGCGCGGTCGTCGCGGCGTCCCGTAAAGCGCAGGATGCCGTTCGCAAACACGGTATAAACGATCAGCCAGATCGCCGCAAGCGCAATGATACAATAAGTTATGATCGCTCCGACGCTCCTGTCGCCCATAAAAACGGCGGAAACGAGGTTGAAATTGAAAATTCCGTAAAGCCCCCAGTTCACCGCACCCAAAAGGACAAGGATATAAGAAACCAGATTCGCAATGATCATATGCGTTACCTCCTGTTCATAGTCTGTCCCGCCCGCGGCATTTTTATTATGGTGAATTTTGACAGGACAAACCGAGGTTTCGCTTATCCGAGCCATTCGGGCTTCTGCGGCGCGACGCCCGTCGCCGGCGCGTCGAGCCACGCTTCGTACCATGCCGAAAGTTCCGTTTTTTGTTCCTCCGTCAGTTTGCCGTACCAGAACCCGCCCCTGTCCACGACCGAAAAACATTCCGTCTCGCGCCGCGCGCGCAGCGCGGCGGCTTCAAGCTCTGCCTGCTGTTTCAGGGCGACGAACTTTCCGTCCTCTATTTTGTAAGAGGACTCGTCCTGACTGTAAAGTTCCCAAACGCCGTCGTCGATCGTGTCCGTCGCACGCCCGTCAAAATCGTGCCCCTCGTACGGCGCATATACTTCATTGTCGATAATGTAATACATTTCCTTG